>Ga0268299_1000318_pt1 | contig 165716 bp, 146 predicted proteins | sample NOBtaG_FD_193484 | JGI IMG/M metagenome (GOLD analysis project Ga0268299, IMG submission 193484) | Activated sludge microbial communities from bioreactor in Nijmegen, Gelderland, Netherland - NOB reactor | ecosystem: Engineered > Bioreactor > Aerobic > Activated sludge | place: Netherlands... | reverse complement strand
CCACGACAATCCGGCCAGACCGCATGGGGGAAAGGGGGCGGTCTGCGCGCATCCCGCAGCCCTGGACCCGCAACGACAGTCAGACTGTGCACTGCGGCCGACAACTATTACTCATGCAATATGCGGGATAATCAGGGAACCAGGATCTTGGACCCATTTCCATTGGAATAAAGTCGTTGTGGAAGAGCGGGCGTGGTGGGCGAGGGCTTGGCGCACGACTTTGAAGCCAAGCCACCAGCAAGATTAGCGACGGGATGAGAACGAAAATCAATATCCAGAAATGACGCGACATTATCTTGCGCCTCCTTTCAGGAAAGTAAAACGCGACCGAACGGGGACGTAGCTAGTTGCGAATTGCATTCATGATCTCGCCAAAAATCTCCCCCGCCTTCCCCAGCAGCGTCGCGTCCGCGTGCCGCGTCAGCCCCGTCTCCTCCACATTGATCTCCACCACCGTCGCGCCGTGCCGCTTCGCCACATGCGCAATCGAAGCAGCCGGCTCCACGATGCTGCTCGTCCCGATCACCAGGAACAGGTCCGCCGACCGCGCCGCCTGGCTCGCCCGCTGCATCGCGTCCGGCGGCAGAAACTCCCCGAACCACACCACCCCCGGACGGGCGAGGCCACCGCACTGGACGCACTTGGGCAGTCTCGCGGCGAAACCCGGCTCATCTCGGCCCACCGAATTCCATCCTTCCGGTCCGACGCGCTCTTCGTGCCCGCAGCGCGTGCAGCGATCGATCCAGATTTCCCCGTGCAGCGCAATCACCCTGCGGCTGCCCGCCAGGTGATGCAGCCCGTCCACGTTCTGCGTGATCAGGTCGAACTTCGGACAGCGCCGCTCCAGTTCCGCCAGCGCCAGATGCGCCACGTTCGGCTTCACCGCCAGCAGGCCCTCCCGCCGCGCCAGGTAGAACCGCCAAACCAGTTGAGCATCGCGCGCAAACGCCCCGGGAGTCGCCACCTCCTCGACCCGGTGTCCTTCCCACAATCCACCCGCCCCCCGAAACGTCGGCACGCCGCTCTCAGCCGAGACACCCGCTCCCGTCAAGCACGCGACATGGGGCGCTCCCCGGATGCGGCTGGCCAGCCACGCGATCTGTTGTGCCAACTTGTCAGCCACGACCGAATTGTATCCCGCCTTCCTTGACATCGCGCGCCCCCCGCCCCGAAATGCCGCTCATGCGGGCGAAAGCCGCGCGCCGATTTCCTCGATCAGCCGGCGCGTTGTACCTCGTGGCAGGCGATCGGTCCGCAAAGGCGAAAGCGAACCCGGAACAAGTGTTCATGACCTCGAATCGTTCATCGGTTCCACCGGCTCAACGCTCCCATGCGGCCAGATTGGAGACCCGGACCAGCCGCTATTCCAGCCGGGCCAACCCGTTTGCGCAAAACACAAAGTTGCATGCGCGAACCCAAACTCAAGCGTCACTTAACCCCGCTGGCGCCCCCGCGAACAGTCCCTCCATACGAACCACCCCCCGCCAGCGACCCAACAACCGCCCACAAAGCCGCGAGCGCCGGCCCGCAAAAAATGGCTTCGTTTTTCGCGGACGCCGCGCGACACCCGTCCCGCAGGTTCGTTTCCTGGTTGCCGCACTCCCCCTGCTCATCACCTTGGGTTGCGACCAGATGTGGATCGATTCCTCCGATCGCATCGCGGAGCGGGTCATCAGCCAGCGCCAGCAGCAGACCTTGGGGGCCAACAGCAACTTCCGCCTGCCACCCGAGGACGGCGTCGACCGCGGCGGTAGCCCGTACGACTTCACCCCGCATCCCGTGAATAACGATGTGCCCGAGGCCTTTCAGCGGACGGCAGCCCCTCCTGAAACTGAACCTACGCTGGACAACTCCGGCACCAACGGCATGGATGCGGGCGCCGACATCGACCCGGACAGCTACGGCGACTTCAGCACCACGGGCCTCCAGCCGTTCACCCTCGCCGAGGCTTTGTCCTACGCGTTTCACCACGCCTGGGACTTTCAGACGCAGAAAGAAGACCTGTATCTCTCCGCGCTTGCCCTCATGAACGAGCGACAGCTCTGGACGCCGCAGCTCGAGGGCGAAATCCGCGCGCGCTACACAAACTTCGGGCAGGAGCGCGACTTCGACCAAGCCATGGCCGCCGTCGCCGAACTGTCCGCGACACAGCGTCTGCCCTACGGCGGCGACGTCTCCGCCCGCATCATCAACGTGCTCATGCGCGACATCGGCAACCACACCACCACCGGTGAAAGCGGCGACATGATCCTGCAGGCGAACATCCCCCTGCTCAAGGGCGCGGGCAAGGTCGCCTTTGAATCGCGCTACCAGGCCGAGCGCGACCTGATCTACTCCGTGCGCAACTTCGAACAGAACCGCCGGCTGCTCACCGTGGACGTGGCCGGCGACTTCTTCGACCTGCTCGCGATCAAGGCGCGCATCGAAAGCGCGCGATTCGCCCTGGATAACGCCGAGTACGACTTCGACCGCGCCGACGCCCAGGTGCAGGTCGGCCAACTGCTCAGTATCGAAGCACAGCGCACGTTTACCCGCGTGCTTCAGTCGCGCAACAGCCTGATCGTTGCCCAGGTGCAATACCGCAACGCGCTGGACCGTTTCAAGATCCGCATCGGCATGCCCACTACCGAGGCGATCAACGCCGTGGACGACGCGATGGATCTGTACGAGCCGCTGGTCACCGAGGAAGAGGCGACCGATGCCGCACTGAATTACCGCCTCGATCTGCTCAACCAGCTCGATTTTGTCGACGACGCCCGCCGCGGCGTGCGCATCGCGCGCAACAACTTCCTGCCCGCGTTTGACTTCACCGGCTCGGTCTCCATGGCCACCGATCCGAACCAGCTCCAGTCGTACAGCTACAATACCGAACGCACCACCTGGGATGCGCTGCTCACTTTGGAATTACCCATTGACCGCCGGCAGGAACGCAACGAATTCCGCGCCGCGCTCATCGGCCTGCGCCGCGCCGAGCGCGCCTTCCAGCTCGCCGCGGAAAACGTGAAACTCGACGTGCGCGCCGCCCTGCGCAACCTGCAGCTCGCCCGCGAATCGATGGAAATCCAGCGCCAGAACATGGAAGTCAACGCCCGCCGAAACGCGATGGTCAAGGTGCTCGTCGAACGCAGCGAGATCAACTCGACGCGTGACCTGATCGAAGCGCAGGAAGAACTCCAGACATCCACGAACAATTACGCCGACGCCACCGCAGCGTACCGGCTGGCGATTCTCACGCTGCTGCTCGACAGCGGCACGCTGCGGGTGGATGACGATGGGCGCTGGATTCGCTGAGAATCCGCCGGGGTGGTGCAATCGGTGCCACAATTTCAGACAAATGCTTGTCGGAGCGAGGTTTGTGAACAGCCTCCGCGGCGATTAGAATAGATCAAGGTGCGCCAGACCTGACGCCGACGGAGCCGCAGTATGTCCACATTGACTTCATCTCTACAATCCGGCGCACCCGCCCGGCCCGGTGCGCTCGGATCAGGTGACCCGCATTCCGCACCCCAGCACCGTCCGCACCGCTCGCGATTGGGCGGTACCTTGATGATCACCTGCGTTGCGGTGGCGCTGATCGCGCTCACCGTCTTTGTCGCATTGCGCCGCGGCGCTTCCCGGGCTGAAGGCTTGGCCGGTCCATCCAGCCACCAGGTCGCTCGCCGGTCGTTTGCCGTCACCCTGACCGAAAAAGGTGAACTGCAGGCGACGCGCTCCGTCGACGTGAAGTGCGAGGTTGAAGGCCGCTCGACGATCATCTGGCTCATTCCCGAGGGCACCGAAGTCAAGAAGGGCGACCTGTTGGTCAAGATCGCCAGCAACGAGATCGATGACCGCATTCGCGCCGAGCAGATCAGCGTGCAGAACGCCAAGGCCACGGCTGAAGCCGCCCAGAAGGAATACGACATCGCGCTGGACCAGCACGCGAGCGACATCCGCAAGGCGCAGCTCGCACTGGACAACGCCGAGATTGAGCTGAATAAGTACCTTCAGGGCGACTACCAGCTCCAACTTCTTGAAAAACAACTCGCGTTGGAAGTCGCGCGCCGCAGCAGTAAGCAGGCAGAAGACATTCTCGCCGACTCAGAGCATCTTTCGACCCAAGGATTCATCACGCCGCGTGACCTGGAGAACCGCCGGCTGGACGCTTACCGAGCCAGCGTCGAGGTCGAAAAGGCCCAGAAGGGCCTGGATGTCTTCCAGGATTACGACTTCAAACAGAGCAAGCAACAGAAAGAGTCCGACGTCGAAGAGGCACGTAAGGAACTCGAACGCACCATCAAGAAAGCCGAGGCGGAAAAAGCCAAGATGGGCGCGACCGCAGCCGCCCGCCAGGCCGAGTACGAACTCACCGCCGAACGCCTCAACAAGTTCCTTGAACAGAAGCAGAAGACGGAAATCGTGGCCCCCGCCGACGGGCTGGTCGTTTATTTCGCCGAGGAATTCTGGCGCGGCAGCAGCCGGCAGATTGCCGAAGGCAGCGAAGTCTACGAACGCCAGACCATCATCCAGCTTCCCGATACGACCGCGATGAAAGTCAAGGTCCGCATCCACGAAGCCAAGACCAACAAGATCGCCATCGGGCAACGCGCCCGCGTCGAGGTCGAAGGCATTCCCGGAGTGGTCTTCAACGGCCAGGTGACCAAGATCGCCCCGCTCGCCGATTCCCAGAACCGCTGGCTGAATCCCAATCTCAAGGAATACGACACCGAGATCACGCTCGACCACAGCGACCGCGAACTCAAGCCCGGAGTCACCTCCCGCGTCGAAATTCTCGTCCGCGAAGTGCGCGACGTGCTCGGCGTTCCTGTGCAGGCCGTCTACAGCCGCAACGGCAAATCCTACGCATTCAAGGGCAAGAGCATCAGCCGCGCCGAACCGGTCGAGATCGAAACCGGCTATTCCAGCGACCAGTACGTGGAAATCCGCGGCGGCCTGGCTGAGGGCGAATACGTCGTTCTCGCCCAGGATGAAACGCTGATCGCCAAGCTTCCGGAGCAGTCCACAAAGTCTCCCGCCGAACTGATCGAAGAGGCGGACGCGCTGATGGGCGCGCCCGCTCAGCAGGCCGCACCGTCCGGTCAAGGAAATCCCAATCGCGGCGCCGGCGGCGAAGGCGGCCGGGGTCGCGGCCCACGCGGCGGCGAAAAGCCAACCGCGCCACCCGCCGTCAAGACTTCCGGCGCTGAAACCGGCGCCACCAAGACCGCGGATGATGCCGCCGCTTCCACGGAGTCGGCAAAACCCGACGCCAAACCGGGTTCGCCGGCGACGCAAGCGCCCGCGGCCGGGGGCGAAGTCACCACCGGAAAATCCTCGTGAGACCGGCCGCGGCTGTGAACATCGCCACCGTCGACAACCTGGTCAAGATCTACGCCAAGCCCGGAACCGACGTGCGCGTACACGCCCTGCGCGGCGTGACCATTCACTTCAAGGAGGGCGAATCGGTCGCCATCTGCGGTGCGAGCGGATCAGGAAAAAGCACCATGCTCAACCTGCTCGGCTGTCTGGACCGGCCCACCTCCGGCGCCTACTGGCTCGGCGACCTCGACGTCGCCCGCCTGGACGACGATGAGCTTTCCGTCATTCGTGGGCAGCGCATCGGCTTCGTCTTCCAGAGCTTCAACCTCATCCAGCAGTTGACCGTGCGCGAGAATCTCGAGGTGCCGCTGTTTTACCAGGGCGTACCGACCGCCGACCGCCGCCGCCGCGCGTTCGATCTCGTCGCGCGCGTGGGTCTGACCGACCGCATCGACCACCGCCCCATGGAGCTCTCCGGCGGACAGCAGCAGCGCGTGGCCATCGCCCGCGCGCTGATCAACGACCCGCTCATCATTCTCGCGGACGAGCCCACAGGCAACCTGGATACCGCGACCGGCGAAATGATCCTGGAAATCTTCGACGGGCTGCGCGCCGAAGGGCGCACGATCATCATGGTCACCCACGAGCCGCCCGTCGCCAACCGCTGCGACCGCATCATCACCCTGCGCGACGGTCTCATCGTCAGCGATGAGCGCACCGGCATCGCCGCGCCCGTCCACGCAGCCACAGCCTGACGCCGCGAGCGCCGCACTCAGCGGCGCACAACGATCGTTTGCCCGGTGCAATGTCGAAACGCCGGCTGGGTCAGTTCGATCACCACGGCGGCGACGTCCTCCGGCGCCAGGCACACGTTGTCCGGCATATCGGGAAAACCAGCACGAAGCATCTGCGTTTCCACCGCGCCCGGCGCGACCGCGAACACGTGAATATTGTGCGCTTTGCCCTCGGCGGCGAGTCCCTTGGTCAGCAGATTGACGAACGCCTTGGCCGCGCCGTAAACCTCCAGGCCCGGAAACGGATCGAACGCGGCGATCGACGAAATGTTCACGATTGTTCCGCCCCCGCCGCGCTGCATCTCGGGCCAGACCGCCCGGCAGGCGTAGGCCACGCTCGCGGCGTTCACCCGCAGCAGCGCGTCAATCTCCGCAGCCGTGATTTCGGCGATGCCGCGCACGCTGCCCAGCCCCGCGTTGTTCACCCAAACGTCAATGCGACCGTAGCGAGCCTTCGCCGCGCGCACCAAGCCCTCGACGCCGTCGGCTGTGCTCACGTCAGCAGGGTGAACGAGACAATCGCCCCTGCGCTGCACGATGCGCTGCCGAGTATCGTTCAACGTCTCCGCCTTGCGGCCGGCGACGGCGATATCGTAGCCCGCGCCCGCCAGCGCCACCGCGATCGCCTGACCGATTCCCGTGCCCCCGCCGGTGACCACCGCGACTGGCTTCGTCATCGTGTAAGCTCCTGCGTTCAGAATGCCTTCCCAAGACGGCGGATGGTATGCGGCGTGCGTACGCGGGTCCAACGCGCCACGACGGACGCGAACGAGCAGAACCTTGTCGCCTTGTCAGCCGGTGCGTCGCCGTTAAGCTACCGCCTTTTCCGGGCGATCGAGCAGACGGCGCTTCGCGGCGCCGTCCCGAACGCCCGCCGGCGACAAAAAGCACCGTGAATCTCGACGAACTCAAGCCCATCCTGGCGGAGATCCAGGCGGACGCGGCCCGCGACTTCGCAGCCGTCGGCACGCAGGACGAATTGCGCGCCGCGCGGTCCCGATACGTCGGCAAGTCGGGCACGCTCGGCAAGCTCATGGGCACGATCAAGGATTACCCGCCAGCCGAGCGCGGCCAGGTGGGCCAACTGCTCAACCAGGCCAACCAGGCGCTGCAGACACTCCTCGATGAACACATGCGCCGAATCGAGCAGGCGGACCTTTCCGCCGACGCATCGCAGGCCGCGGCCTTCGACCCGACGCTGCCCGGCACGCGCGCGCCGCTCGGCGGGGTGCACCCCGTGACCGCGGTGCAGTGGGAGATCGAGACCATCTTCGAGCGCCTGGGCTTCACCGTCGAGGCGGGCCCGGAGATGGAGCGGGATTATTACAATTTCGAGGCGCTGAATATCCCCGCGATGCACCCGGCGCGGGACATGCAGGATACGTTCTGGTGCACGAACGGGCTGCTGCTTCGGACGCACACGTCGCCGGTGCAGGTGCGGGCGATGGAAAAGTTCGGCGCGCCGCTGCGCTGCATCGTGCCCGGGCGCTGCTTCCGCTACGAGACGATCGACGCGTCGCACGAGAATACATTTCACCAGTGCGAGGGCTTGATGATCGACCGCAACGTCTCGATCGCGAATCTCATCGCGGTGATGAAGCTGCTGCTCCGCGAGGTGTTCCAGCGCGAGGTCAAGGTGCGCCTGCGGCCGGGGTATTTCCCGTTCGTCGAGCCGGGCTTTGAACTGGACATGTCGTGCCTGATCTGCGGCGGCAAGGGGTGTGCGACCTGCAAGAAGAGCGGCTGGGTCGAGATCCTGCCGTGCGGCATGGTGCACCCCAACGTGCTGCGCTTCGGCGGGATCGACCCGCACGAATTCACAGGATTTGCCTTCGGACTTGGGCTGACCCGACTGGCCATGATGAAATACGGCGTCCGCGATATCCGCGTGATGAACCAGGGCGACCTGCGCAGTCTGGCGCCGCCGTGGCGCCTGGAAGGGCCGACCGTGGCCGAGTGGTCCTGATGTTCTTGGCTGGACTATTGAAGATACCCCCATGCTGATCTCCCTCAACTGGCTGCGCGAGTTCGTCAACCTGCCCGCCGACCTGGACGTGCACGCCCTGGCCGAGCGCTTCACCATGACGTGCGCGGAGGTTGAGGGCGTGTCGCGCATCCATGTCGGCGCCAAGGGATTGATCGCCGCGCGCATTGAAAAACTACGCGACCTGCCGGATACGCGCGGCCTGCGGCACGTTCACCTCGACGTAGGCGGGCGCCGCGTCGATACGGTGTCCGCCGCGCCGGTGCTGCGCCAGGGCGCGCTGGTCGTCTTCGCCCCCCCGGGCGCGCGCACGGAATCGACCGGAGTCATCGGCACCGCGAAAGTGGCCGGGCACGACAGCGCGGGCATGATTCTCAACGGCGCCGCGCTGGGCATCGAACTCGCCCACGATGACGCGATCTTCTGCCCACCGGCCATGTCCGCCGGCGAAGTCATCGATCCGCACATGTTCGACGACTGGGTGATCGAGGTGGACAACAAGTCCATCACGCATCGGCCGGACCTGTGGGGACATTACGGCATCGCCCGCGAAGTCGCGGCGATGTTTCGCCTGGGCCTGCGTCCATACGACGTCGTACCGCTCGCAGAACTGAACGGCGCCGGCCTCGGTGAAATCCCTATTGTGATTGACGATTCAGCGCGCTGCCCGCGCTACTCCGCGCTGCGCATGTCGGGTGTCGGTCACCAGGCGGCCCCGCTCTGGATGCAGGTACGCCTTGGACACGTGGGGATGCGCCCGATCGACTGCCTGGTTGACCTGTCCAACTACATCATGGCGGAACTCGGCCAGCCGACGCACGCCTTTGACGGCGAGAAACTCCAGCGCATCGAGGTCGGCGTCGCCGCGGCAGGCACGAAATTCACCACGTTGGACGGCGTCGAGCGCTCCTTGCCGGAAGGCGCACTGATGATCCAGGCCGATCGGCGCCATGTCGCGCTCGCCGGCATCATGGGCGGACTTGAGACCGAAGTTTCCGCCAATACCACGACGATTCTGCTGGAGTCAGCGAACTTCGAACCTGCCGGGATTCGCCGCTGCGCCACCGCGCTCGGCCTGCGCACCGAAGCAAGCGCCCGTTTCGAAAAATCGCTGGATCCCGCGAACACGGCGCTGGCAATTCAGCGTTTCGTGTTCCTGGCGCGACATGAGTTTCCCAAGTTCGAGTTGGCAAGCCGGTTCTCCGACTCCTATCCTCGGCCGCAGCAAGCAGTCAGCGTCGAGATCGATCCGGAATTCGTGCGCCGCTTCATGGGGCACGAAGTCAGCGACGCGGAAATAACCAGAATCCTCTCCGCCATCGAATTCGAAGTCACCCCCGCGCGAGGCCGGCTGAGCGTGACCGTCCCCAGCTTTCGCGCAACCAAGGACGTGGGCATCGAGGCCGACGTCATCGAGGAAATCGCGCGCAACGTGGGCTACGACAACATCGCCGCGCGGCTGCCCAACGTGACCGTGCGGCACTTTCCGCCGAATGCGCAGCACGTCATCGAGCGCGACACGCTGCGTTTGCTTTGCCTTGGCCGTGGCTTCTCCGAAATCCACCTGTACATCTGGTACGACGGCGCCTGGATGCGCAAGCTGAAGCTGGACATTCCGCCGGGTGTCGAATTACGCAACCCGGCGGCCGTCGGCCAAGAGGTGCTCCGGCATACGCTGATTCCCGGCATGCTCGCCGCCGCGGACCGCAACCGGCTGCACCTCGACGCATTCAAACTGTGTGAGGTTGGCAGCGTGTTCACCGGCGGCAGCGACGTCGCGGACCAACAGCGGCACCTTGGCCTGGTGGCCGCGCAGCGCGGGCGCAAGCAGGACGACGATCTGTTGGCGGCATTGAAGGGGGACATTGAGGCCTGGGCTTGGCGCGTCCGTGGCGCGCCGGCGACGTTTACGCGGTTCAGCGGCAGCGCGCCTGCGTGGGCCCATGATCAAAAGACCGCGGGTATCGCGATCGGCGGAACGTCGTGCGGCCTGGTGAGCGTCGTTCCGCTGGGGCTGCGGCGGGCGATGGATGAACACCTGACGAGTTGGGGGATTGCCTGGGCGGAAATCGACCTGGGTGCGGCGCGGCTCGCCCAGCCCGTGGACCTGCGGCTGCGGCCGGTGCCCGAATATCCCGAGGTCGAACTGGACTTCTCCATGCTGGTTCCGGCGATCCTGACATACCGCGAGGTAAACGAGAAGTTCTCACGGCTTGCGCACCCGTTGTTGCGGCGGGCCAGTTTTGTCACGGCCTATGAGGGCCAGTCCGTTCCGGCGGGCAAGCGCAGCCTGACGTACCGCCTGCGCATCGGCAGTGCCGAGCGCACGCTGACCGACGCCGACCTGAGCGAATTCCGCGACCGCATCGCCGAGTTCATCCGCGCGAGCGGGTTCGAGCAACGATGAGTGTTGAATGATGAACGATGACCATAACGCGATGAAGCGATGCACGATGCGAACCGTTCACAGTCATCACTGGCGACACTTCATCGTGCGTCATTCATCATGCATCGTACTGCCGTTTGCACTCTGCTTTCTTGCCGGTTGCCCGCAGTATGCCGATCCCACGGTGCCGGAGCCGATCCGCCGCGTACGCGCGCCCGCAAGCGCGAGCGACTATTTCATCTACGTGCCCTCAGGCTACGACGCGAAGTCACTGACCCCGCTGGTCGTGCTGTGTCACGGCACCACGCCGTGGGATACCGCGCTGCGCGAGATCCGCGATTGGGTCGGCCTGGCGGAAGAGAAGAACTTCATCGTGGTCGCGCCGAAACTGCGCGGCACCCGTGGAGACTTCACGCCTGCCGCGGCTGAGCAGATCAAGCGCCAGGAAAAGGACGAGGACACCATCCTCGCGGTCGTGCGACACGTGCGCGGCGGCTACAGCCTCGACGCCAGCCGCATCTTTCTTTCCGGTTGGTCCGCAGGCGGCTACGCCGTGTTGCACACCGGTCTGCGCCACCCGGAGGTGTTTCGCGCACTGGCGGTGATGCAGGGGAATTTCAACTCCGCATATCTGACCCAGACGGCTGACCTGGTTGATCCCTATCAGCCGGTCTACGTGCTTTACGGCAGTGTCGATGTGCTCACCGGCAGACAGGGACGCGACTGCGTGCGCTGGCTGTATGAGCAGAATGCCTACGTCTTTGACGGCAAGGTACCCGGGCCGCACCGCACGCATCCGGTGCTTGCACACGAGTTCTTCGAGCGCGTGGTTCGTGAAGTCCCCTGGCTGCGTATTCGCGTCTTCCCGGAAAAAGAAGGCGACCCGTTCACCGCGCGCTTCAAGATTCACGCCTCGTACGAACCGTTCGCCTACCACTGGGATTTCGGCGACGGGTCGGATTCGCCGGTGGCCAGCCCGGTCCACACCTACGATCAACCGGGAAACTACGTGGTCACGTTGATCACGACGAGCGAGAAAGGCGGCACGGTCAAACGCAAGCGCACCGTAACCATTCCCCTGGGCACGATGCAGACCGCGCTAGACGACTGACGTGAATTGAACTTTCTGCGCTTCACACCGGCGATGAGGCGTTGCCGGTTTTGTCCGGGCAAAACGTGCGGATCAGCACCGGCAACAGAACAACGTCCGCGGCAAGCGCGATCAGCATCGTAAAGCCCACCAGCCCGCCGAAGTACGCCGTGGGCAGAAACTCCGATAACAGCAGTATGGAAAACCCGCACGCGATGACCACCGTGGTGAACACGCACGCCCTGCCGACGCTCGCGTGTGCCCGCAACAGCGCATCATGCACGCTGCCGCCGGCTGCGTGCTCGCGCCGAAAGCGCCAGATGTAATGCAGCGTATCGTCCACCGCGATGCCCAGCGTGGCCGCGAGCATCATCGCCGTGGTCATGTTCACCGGAATGCGCAGCCAGCCCATCATGCCCAGGCAAACCGCGACCGGAAGCAGATTCACCGTCATCGCGATCAGCGTCCAGCGCAGCGAGCGCAGCATGACCGCGATGACCGCGGCGAAGGCCAGAATGGTGAGCCCCAGCGCGTTGTACTGGTCGCGAAGCAGTCCCGCGACCAGCCGGGCGTAATACAGGTACAGGCCGGTGACCTCGACGATGTATCCCGGACCGAAGCGATCGACCGCTTCGGCCTCGATCGCCCGGCACACCCGCAACTTCTCGTCCACACCGAATCCCTCGACGCAACGCAGGTTGATGCGCAGGGCGTCTTTCGCCTCGTTCAAAAAGCCGCGACGCAGATCGCCGCCGGAAGGCCAGAGATCAAGCGCCGCCAGCCGCGCCTGCACATCCTCGTCACTGACCGGATCGACCGGCAATACGAGCGTGAGCAGGTCGTGCAGCGACAGCGACTGACGCACCAGTACATGTTCAGCGACGACCGCCGCGCCCAAGTCATGCGCTTTGCGCACCGCGTCCGCCGTCGCGATGTTCGCCCCGTCCCGGCGACGTACAATCACCTCGACGGATCCCAGCGGCGACAAGTGCTCCTCGATGAAGCGGTAGCTGGTTCGGACCTCGCTGTTTTGGCGGAAATTCTTGACAAAATCGCTTTCGAAACGCAGTCGTCCATATCCCGGCAGGGCCGCACCCACCAGCAACACGAAAGCCGCGACGCACAATCCCCGTTGGCGCAGCGCCGCCCGCGCCACGTGCGTCAAGCCGACACGCAGGCGATCAGATCCCGACGCGGAAAGCGCTGCGCCCGCGTGCATGCGACCCACACCGGCGAAGGCCACGACCATCGCAACCGCCAGCCCGAAGACCATCAACGCGCCGAACCGGCGCACCGGGGCAATCTGCGAGACGCAAACTGATCCGAAGCCCGCTGCGGTCGTGGCCATCACCGCCGTGCACGGCGCCAGCATGTGCGTCAACGTGAGCCGATAACGCTGCGCGCGGTCGCCTTCCGGAAGCAGCGCCGCGGACTCTTCGGCCGCGACCGCCAGGTGCACGCAGTTCGCCACCGCCAGCACGATGATGAGAATCACCAGCATCTGGGTGATCAGCGAACTGACAACCCCCAGTGCGATGGTCAGACCGAGCGTGCAGAGCACGGCGCAAACAGCCGTCGCACCGGCGTAGACCATCGGCGCCAGCTTGCGGAAAACAGCGCCGAGTGTGACCACCAGGAGCACGAGCGCCAGGAAGGAAAACACCATCAGATCGCGATCGACGTACGCGTACATGTCGATCAGGGTCACAAACGGTCCGGCAAGGACAAAGGTATGTTCCGGGTGCCGGTCGCGCAATCCATCGACAATCGCGCGCAACGCGGCGACCGCCGCGCGCCGGCGCGTACCGTCGCCGGCCTCGCCTTCCATGCGGCAGAGCACCGCCACCGTCCGGCGATCCGCGCTGAGCAGGTTGCCCGCGAGCATGGGATGCCCCAACAGCCGATCGCCCGCCGCCCGGCGCACCCAGTTGGGAATGTCCGTCAGCGCGCCCGCGCGGTAAACAGCCGGCGCGGCGCGCAGGTGGTCCACCGCATCGACGAGCACTCGCTCCATGCGCTCGTCGTACGGGTCCGCGCCGTGAATGGCGACCAGCGCAAACTCGTTGCTCGTGAACTCCTCGAAGAACGCGCGCAGTCGGGAATACCCATCGTCGCTGGTCGCGACGAACGCCTCCAAGCGGTAGTCCTCGTGCAGGCCCACCCGCCAGAGCGCTACGCCCGACAGCACACCGGCGACAAGCGCCGCCAGAACAACCCGCTTTTCAGTGCGAATAACCAGATTCGCCCAGGAGTGCGGCTTCATGCTCCAAACATCCCGCGGGCGGAGCTGTGCAAACGTGTGGGCAACGCAACTTCCCGGTTGACGAGACGCCGGGTGTGCTCGAAGATGATCACGAACCCGTGGGGATTCCAGGCGGCTGTCGAGCGAACATGACTCGACGCAGCCGCCGCCTCGCCGGGTTTGACAGACAGGAGTTGACCCATGAACGAACTGCCCGGATTATCAGAGTTGATCAGCGAGTTTGTACTGGAGATCGTGATGATGATTTTCCAGTCCCTGCTTGCGGGTCTGTTCCCCGGAATCGCCGCGTAGCGCGCATGCGCCAATCGTTGCGGTTGAAATCATCGGACTCGGCTGGCGCGGGCATCCAATCCCGCGTGCCCGCGCCGGCCACATATTTCCACCGACGCATCTACAGGTGCGATTCCCACCTGCGCCAGTCTTTTCGTCGCATCCCTTTGCCAGGTTTGACCGTTGCGCTTACAGATTCCTGGCCGCCCGCTGGGTATCAGGTTGAGCCCAACTTGCTCGCTCAACTGCCCGGACGAATACCGGTGGTCGTCACCAGGCCGGTGAACCGGCGGCTGCCGATCGCAGCCGTGGGTAACCCCTCGGGCCACGCGCTCAGCGACACGCTGAAGTCGTCTTTCACCTCGTCGACCGCGAACGTGATCGAAACATACCAGCGGGGGAACTTGCGAATCAGGCCGATGTCGAATTCGACCGTCTCGCCGCGTTCCAGGTCGAATTCCTCGCGCACAGCGACGATGTACTTTTCGCTGATGCGGTAATTCAGCCCCGCGCCCAGCAGGTTCGAGTCGATATCGCCCACGTAGCGGTATCCGATGAGGTAGCTGAGTCGTGGCGTGCGCTCCACGCCGTACGTCACCGCGAGGTTGTTGATGCTCGCGTCGTTGAGATCGAAATTCATCTCCGACACAACTTCGGTTGTGTCGTTGATCCGGTAGATCAGCGAACTGCTCATGTAATTGCGGGAAACGCTGTTCTCGGGGCGGGTCGGCGAAACGAACCCGTTCGGAAACTCGTCCGGCGTGGCGTCATTGAACGCGCCGAACTCGAGATCAAAGGTGAGCAGATCGACGATGCGCTCCTGGCCCGGCCCGCCGCGTTTGGTCTGCCAGCGCTGCCGGATGCCCAGGCTCACGCCGTCGATTTCGTTCACGCCTTCGGTGTTTTCGTCAAACTCGTAGAGTTCCCACGAGTCGAGGTTGCTGTGCGCCGCCCAGGCTACCGCATCAAACTTGACGATGTGCCGAATCCCATTGATGTCCAGCAGCTCATTCGACGCGTCGGGATAGGTGCGCCAGGCGTACATGCTGCCACGCAGGCCGTACGAACCGAGAATCCGGTCCTCGCCGCCGCCATCCGGTGTGTCGTCCCAGGCGCCGGCGCGGATCGCCCCGAATGGAACGATGCGCAGCGGCCCCACCGAGAACGGAGATTCCACTTCCTGCCGAGTTTCGCCGCGAACCACGCCGCCGCTTTCGATCTGCGGTTCATTCAGCTGCAGGTTGCGGATCAGGCCGTAATCCGCGGGCCGAAGCCGCACGAGCCCCGCGCGATTCTCGCTGAACCAGGTTCCGAAGTTCCCCAGCGGCTCGCCATAGAGCCTGAAAGTGAAGTCCGGCAGCCGTTCGGTCGTCGCCGCGAAATCCATGAGCTGATACTGCAGGTGCGCGGTGAACGCCCAGTTGTCCACCTGCTTCTTGAGGTAAATCAGACTCTCCTGATCCTTGCCGTTGAAGTGCTCCGCCTGGAAGTACTCTTCCATGAAATTCTTGTCCGACACATAAGACAGCTCGAACGTCAACTGCCAGTCATCGGGCAGGTACTCACGATGGCGCCACGTCGTGCGTCCGCGGGTGTCGGTATCCGGATCCTCATCACGAAAACGTCCGTTCAGGTCGTCCTTGCCGCTGTCGTCGATGAAGTATCCGCGATACAGGCCGAAGGAGTCGTCGGTCTCGTAGTCGAGATTCGCGCCGATCGCCGGCCCGCGCTCCGTGAAATAGTCCAGCAGCAGTGTGCCGTCGACTTCGTCCGGCTTGGTCAGTCCCAGCACGTTGAACAGTTCCCAGCGCGTCTCCATTTCGAAACCGAAGTTGTCGCTGTAACCGCTGCGGATACCTTGCAGACTTGTTTCCGTTCCCTCGATGTCCGCCTTGATGAACGGCCAGTACAGCAGCGGAATGTTGGAGAGGTTGAACGTGGTGTGCTTCATCGTGATCGTGCCGGCCATCGCGCCGCGTGCCGTCGGCGATAGGGAGTCGACCTCCCGTCGATCCATCACCGTCAGTTCCTTGGCTCCGACATGGTAATGCGGAGTGTAGAACTCGCTGGTCGTGACCAGCGCGTCCGCCGCCTTGAATTCGCGGGCGGATAACTGCCGCACCATGCCGGCGCGCACGTAAATGGGCATGTCGCGCTCCGGTGCGAACATGCGCACCACCGCGTCGAGCACCAGTGCCCGATCGTGGGCGAAATCGTAATACAGTCGCGTCGCGCGGATCAGCCGCTCCCCGCTGGTCAGCACGATATCGCCTTCGAGGTAAACTCCCTCGACCCGCCCGCCCGCGTCCAGTGCGACGCCGCCGGCTGCATCCGGCGCACGCGATCCGCCCTCCGGCGCGTCCACGTCGATTCGTACGCGCCCAGGCCGATCATCGTCCGCAACCGCCGCTCTGGAGCCGTTGGACTGAGCATCCTCAGCCTCCGGCGCGAGGAACACCACCGCGGCGTCCGCGCGGATTTCGATCTCGTCACCGGTCCCATCCGCACCGCCAGCCGCTCGAAACAGGTACACATTGCCGATCGCCGTGACAACGCTGCGCCCGTCGATCTGTTCGACGGTCAAATCGTCGCCTTGGTAGGTGACTCCCGGCTCGACTTCCGCCCGGGGGGTTTGCGCCCGCCGCGACAGGTCGATCACGGTCATGTCGGCTTCCGTCGGTTCGCGCTCGTTGCGCTGCGCCATCGTGCGGCGCACGTTCTCCGCCCGGGCAAAAGTGGTCACGTCCCCCGCGGGATGATCGCTGGTGAGGTCCGCGGAGGTCCGAATTCTGCCGCTGGTGTTCAGCGTGACGAACAGCGCCGGCCCGCGCGTGACCGTTCCCGCGGATTCCACGACCCGCGCATCCCGCCAGAGCATTATTTCGAAATGCACGTACGCGAACCCGTCATGCTCGCGACGGGTCATCCAGATGGCGGCTTCGCGCGCATGCAGACGGCGCTGGCCAAGCTGCAATTCGAAGTCACCGACGAAGTGGGCGACGTTGGCTCCGTCCTCGTCGGTCCAGAGGTAAACGATTTCGCCGAACATCTCGACGTCATCGCGGCTCACCCAGGAGGGCACCAGCGGTTCGGAGACCTCGTCACCCAGTGGAACCAAGCCCTGCGCATAGAGACCAGCTGCTCCCATGAGCAGGACGAGCAGCGCCACCAGCCCTCCGCGATGCGCGTGACTCAACAGGTTCTGCTTTCGAAAAGTGCCCAGCGCACGCGAGCCGGCAAGACCGCGCGTCCCGCCGTCGTGGTGCATGGATCGTCGGCGAGTATAGGGCGGACGGATACCCTGTCAAAGCAAAACCGCCCAGCCGCCGGGCGTCAATTCCCGAATGCCGGCGGGGTTGACCCCGCGCCCATGGTCTACCACAATCCGATCCCGCGCGGTGCATCGGTTCGCGCGGAGAAGGAAACAGGCGCATGACCACAGACGACGACAAATCCGGCTTCGTCAAGGCGTTTCGCGCCTGGGTGGAAGCCAAGCTTGCGAAGAACGACACCTATCACGCGCCGCAGCATTTCGACCGAGACGACGGAAGCACGCTCACGGCGCGCTGGCCGATGCACGGTTCACTTTGGCTCGAAGTGACCGTTCGCCCGCTCATCCCCCAGGTGCGCGTCGGCATCGTCACCGAAGACCGCTGGAAGAGCGAAGAGATCGAAGACGCGATTGAAACCAGCGGCGACAACATGAGCGAATACCTCGAAGTAGCGCTCGCCGAGGCCGGCTTGGACTGGTCCGATCCGCCCGTGGAGCACTATCGCGACCAGGGTCGCTGGTTCAGCTTCGTGACGCCCATCGAGCTGTCGCAGATTCAGCAACTTGCCGACGACCAGCTTCGCACGCGGGTCCTACAGCTCATCGAGGCCTACACCGCGTCGTATGGCGCGATCTGACTGCCAAGTTCGCGTGCGCGCACCGCGCCGATACGGCACAGATCCAGCACCGACATGTTCCACCGGCGACGCAGCCACCCGCGCATGCCGGGGTGGCGCTCGTGCAACCACACGCGCGCGGCGGCGACTACGTCCGGGCCGTTCAGCCCGATGCGTGCCTGCAGGCTGTGGACAAAGTAGATCGCTTCAAGCTGGTTGAGCAGCGGATCACCGCCGTTGATCCGCGATTCGTCAAAGAGCGAGGTGTGCGCATCCGACGAGGTCGGTTCCGTGATTTCGATGGGCGGGTGCAGGCCGACGCGGATCTCGTTCTCCCAGCCGAGCAGGTAGGCGATCGGATCATCAAACGTCATGGGCACGACGAACGTGCGCCGCGACGTCCCCCGACTGCGGCGCGCACACTCGTCGACGAGCACCCGCACGCCGCGCTTCACCCGCAGGTACTGGCCGTAGAGCAGGTTCTTGGTCGCGCCGTCGGACATGAGAAACAGCGGCAGTCCGTCCTCGGACATCACGCGAATGGTCAGGTCGATCGCGTCGCGAAACGCCATGCGTCCGACGCCGCGAATGGGAATCGCCGTCCGGCTGCGGGCCAGTTTGCGCGCCATTCCCGGCGTGTAGAACGCGTTGTTCGCCCAGACCATGTGCGGCACGCCGCGCAACGCCTCTGCGAACAGTGGAAAATCCAGAAACCCCAACCGGTGGGACGCGGCGATGACCACGTTGTGCCGCATGCGTCCGCTGCCGGCATCGAACAACTCCGCGTTATCCTGGAGGTATTCGCGACCGAGCACCCGCACACGGCACTCAACAGGATTGGCCTGACGCCTCCCGGCAGCACGTGCGTCGATCATCCCGCGCAGACGAGCAAATCCTTGCGGCGCTAGCCAGCTCAGCGTCGTGCGTTCGAATTCGTGCCAGCGCAGTTCGCCCCAGGGGATCAACTGGTGCCGCATCATGTGCAGAAGCGTCGGCAGCATCGTTCGAGACAGGCGCATCTCGATCGGATTCGGGACCGCCACTTCAATCGCGTTCAACGCGGCTTGCAGGCGTGAACGGGCCGAGATGCCCATGACCGCGAAACGGCGCACCCGGCCCGCCTCGTCGTACTTGCCAGCCGGCGGGATGTGTCCCTGTTCGCGCGCAAGCAGGCGGTGGGCGCAGTCCACCGCGTCGCAGTAGAACTGCTGGACCAGAATCCAGCACGATTCCTCGACCGCGCCCGCGCCGTACGGATCCGTACAGCGAGTCTCATCGCGAAGCCGCAGCAGGCGATCCAGCAGATCGCGTTCGACCGGCAGGTCGTAGTCGTGCAGGTCATTTGCCTCCGCGACCGCCGCGTACAGGTGTCGAAGGCTGACAAGATTCGCGTCCAGATCGCACAGAACCCGCTGCCGGCCGCGTTCGCGCAACACGGCCAACGCCGCGTCCCGTCCGGCGCTTTGCTGACACCCGCCCGCGCGTCCCGCGAGGTAATCGGCCAGCGCGGCCCGCAGAGTCTGCGCGACGTCCGTCAGATCGCTATGCCCGCCTGAATCGACCCGGACTGCCTGCGGACTTTCCGTAGTTGCGTAGCCCATGGATTCCTCGTGGGCGCGGTCTGCGCCCGGCTGCAAGCTCGCGAAGCATACGCCCCCTGCCCCCGCCCGCAAACCAGGCGCTCGACGCAGCGCATGTTTTGACCTAGCCTACACCGGCCGCAGGATGCGGCCCGGCGGTTGCCCCACGGTCGATCCATGGACGACACGATCAGTACCAGCTCGCGCCCGACGCTCGATCCAGCCATCTTCCTGCGCAACATGGCGCCGCTTTGGCGGTTCGATGCGGCGCTCGCCATACGCCTCGACGCCATTCCCGAAACGCGCCGACTACCCGTTGAACCGACGCGATCCGGCGACTGGACCGTCGCCGTGCCGGGGGTGGACGGCCGGTCCGCCTACCTGCACAGCCGGTACGATCCGGCGCAGGAAGCGCAGAAGCTTCTCGATGGCATCGAGACAGATGGACAATACGCCTTCTTCGTCAGCGGATTCGGGCTGGGATACCACCTTCGCGCCCTCCGCCGGCGGATCTCTCCCGAGACGCTCATCATCGTCGCCGAGCCCAATCTCGCGCTGCTCGCCACCGCGTTCGCCTCCGTCGATCTGACCGACGTGCTCGCCGGCGGGCGGCTGATGATCATCACCGATGATAACAAGGCCGGACTGCACGGGCGACTTCAGCAGCACTCCGCGCTGATCATGCTTGGCGCGCGTTTCCTAGTTCACCCGGCGTCGCAGAAGCTCGCGGCGGACTTCCATGCCCGCGTGCGCGGCCTGTTCACCGAGTTCGCCGCGTATGCCCGCACATCGCTGGTCACCCTGGTCAACAACGCGCAGATCACCTGCCGCAACGTGGCCAACAACATCGGCGTCTACGCGTCCACCACGTCCATCGCCCCGCTGGAGCGCCGCTTTGCCGGCAACCCGGCCATCATCGTCTCCGCCGGACCGTCGTTGCAGCGAAACATCAACCAGCTCTCGGACCTCCGCGATCGCGCGGTCATCTGCGCCGTACAGACCACGCTGCGCACGCTGGTCGAACGCGGCATCACGCCGCACTTCGTGACCAGCCTCGACTATCACGAGGTCAGCCGGCAGTATTTTGAGGGAGTATCCAGCCTGGAGCAGGTGCACCTGGTCGCCGAGCCGAAAGCGACCTGGCACGTCCTCGACCACTATCCGGGACCGATCTCCATCCTGGACAACGCCTTCGCCCGGCTGCTGATTGGCGAAGATTTAGCGCCGCGGGCCGCGCTGCCGCCTGGCGCAACGGTAGCGCACCTGGCATTTTACCTCGCGCGGTACATGGGTTGCGATCCGATCATCCTCATCGGCCAGGATCTCGCGTACACCGGCTACGTCTACTACAGCCCGGGCATGGAAATCCACCGCTCGTGGCGCAGCGAACTCAACCGCTTCAATACGCTTGAAACCAAGGAGTGGGAGCGCACCGCGCGGATGGGCAGCATGCTCCGCGCCACCGTCGACGCCGAGGGTCGCAAGATCTACACCGACGACCTGCTCTTCACCTACCTCGAGCAGTTCGAGCGCGACATCGCCCAGACTGAGGCCCGGGTGATCAACGCCACCGAAGGCGGCGCGCGCATCCGCGGCGCCGAGCACATGCCGCTCGCCAGCGCCGTGCAGCGCTACTGCACGTCGCCGATTTCGCCCGAGCGCTTCGCGTATCGCGACGCCATCACCTGGCGCAACCCGGGAATCCTCCCGCGTGTCCGCGACGAACTCGACGCGCGCGTCGCTGACGTCGAGGGCATGCTGACCATCTGCGACGAGATGATCGACCTGCTCCACGAATTGCAGGGTCTGGTCGACAATTCGGACAAGTTCAATCAGCGCCTGGTGCGCGTCGACGAGCTGCGCGCCGCGGTGAATCAGGCGTATCGCGCTTACCGCATCATCAACACCGCGTCGCAGCTTTCCGAGCTGCGACGCTTCAGCGCCGATCGCCGTCTCTCCGCCACGCGTGCCGAGGGCGTTGAACGCGCGAAGCAGCAACTGGCGCGCGACATCGAGTTCGTCACCGGTCTGCGCGACGCCGGCCGCACAGTGCGCGAAATGCTCGCCACCGCCCGGCAGCGCCTTGACGACACAGTCGCCACGGGAGGCGGCAAATGAAGACGATCGCCGTGCTCGATGCCGACCTAGAGGTCACGCCGTTGGGGACGCGTTCGCGCCTCGCCGACGACCTGGCGGGAACGCCCACCCTGCGGCGCACCGTCGAGCGCCTGGCGCGCTGCACGCAACTCGCCGGTATCACCGTCGTCTGTCCCGATGCCCAGGTCAGCCAGGTCCGGCAAATCGTGAACGGTCTGCCAGTTCACATCCGCCCGCGCGGAGAATCTGCTCCACCCTATCGCAATCTTGTGCGCACCGCTCGCAAATGGTCATTGGATGGTTGGAGAGGCGGGCTGGGCGGCTCCACCGCGCTGGATGAGTATGCCGATCCGAATGTCTGCGCTGCGCTGGGCGCGGAGACCGGGGCCGACGCGCTGGCGGTGGTTCCCCCGGGCTCTGCGTTGCTCGATCCGACCCTGACCGATTCCATGGTCACCCACGCTTCCACCCACGCCGAGGATTCCCGTCTGACATTCGCACAGGCGCCGCCAGGTCTCTTGCCCACGATCTTTAAGACCGCGCTCTGTGCGCAACTCGCCGAGCGCAACGTACCCGCAGGATGGGCGTTGGCCTACAAGCCGGATGACCCCAGTGTGGATCTGGTCTTCCGTCCGTGCAATTTCCCGGTCCCGCAGGCAGTACGCTACGCAACCGGCCGGCTGACGGCGGACACGTCGCGCTCTTGGCGTACGCTGCAGCGCCTGCTTGCCGACGGCGAAGCACCCGATGCCGCAAGCATCAGCCGCCGAGCCATGGACGATTTCGACCTGGATCCTGGGTCGATGCCGCGGGAAGTTGAAATCGAGCTGACCACCGACGATCCCCTGCCCCATACCGTGCTGCGACCTCGCGGCGGACGTGTCCCCGCGCGCGGACCGCTGTCACCGGAACTCGTCGCCCGGCTGGCGGCTGAACTGGCCTCAGCGGACGACGATGCCCTGGTCGTGCTCGGCGGCTTCGGCGATCCCCTCGCGCACGATCGGTTCGGTGAAACGCTCCGGGCTCTTAGGACCACGGGCGTCTACGGCATCACGGTCTGTACGACGGGGCATCGGCTGACTGATGCGGCGATTGCCGCCATCCTGGAGCACCGCGTCGATGTCGTCGTCTTCCTACTCGACGCCTGGCACGACGCCACCTATGCCCGGGTTCACGGCGGCGCAACTTTGGCACCCGCCCGGGAAGCAGTTGCCCGACTCGCATCCGCCCGCGAACGGGCCGGCCAGGTCGAGCCGATCATCGTCCCGCAACTGACCAAGTCGACGCTGAATGTCGAAGAAATGGATGTCTTTTTCGACGGCTGGATGCGTGCCCAGGGTTGCGCCACCATCGTCGGGTTTTCCCATTTCAGCCGCCGAATGCCGGACCTGACGGTCGTGGAAATGGCCCCGCCGCGGCGAACGCCTTGCCGGCAGATCCTGCGCCGCTGCCTGCTTCTTGCCGACGGGCGGATCGTCGCCTGCGATCAGGACTTCGCCGCGAACATGGTTCTAGGAAACTTGGCCGGGCAGTCACTTGGCGAAATCTGGACCGGGCCGGCTGCTCAGGCGCTGCGGGCGCGCCATCTCGCAGTCTCGCGTGACACCAAACCGTTGCGCGATGTTCCGTTGTGCGCCGACTGTCGCGAATGGCACCGACCCTGAACCAGGCGGATTCGCGCAGAAGCAACGGTTGCCCGGCGCTTGGCGTCGTCTTACACTTGCAGGCCAACGGGTGCTCGAGGACTGGTCGGCCCCGCGACCGCCGGGAGTTCACTCACCATGGGTAAACTCGCTGCCCGTCCCGTGGGCATCGATCTGGGCACGACCTTTTCGGCGCTCGCCTATCTCGACGCGCGCGGCCAGCCGCGCTCCGTGGTCAATTCGCGCGGGCACGATGTCACCCCATCGGCGGTATGGATCAAGCCGGACCGCTCAGTCGTCGTCGGCGAGGCCGCCTTGCTCGCCCGCCGCAAGCGCCCGGACCACGTCGCGATCAATTTCAAGCGAGACATGGGGGAAAAGGTCTACCATGAACCTGTCTGCGGCAAGCAGTTTTCTCCGCAGGCGTTGTCGTCCCTCGTGCTCAAGAAACTGGCGATGGACGCGCGCACCGTTCTGGAAGATATCTCCGGCGCGGTCATCACCGTCCCCGCCTACTTCGGCGATGCCCGCCGCAAGGCCACCCAGGACGCCGGCCGAATCGCCGGGCTGAATGTGCTGGATATCATCAACGAACCCACGGCAGCCGCCCTGGCCAACGCCTTTCGCGAGTACGCGCTGCACGGCGGCGACATGAGTCGAATTGACGTCGCGCGCATCGCCACCCGCGCACCCGCGACCACCCTCATCTACGATCTCGGCGGCGGGACCTTCGACGTCACCATCATCCGCATCGACAACAACGAATTCGAAGTGCTCGCCACCGGCGGCGAAGTGCGTCTCGGCGGCGTCGACTTCGACCGCCGCCTGCTCAACTACTGCTGCGATGAGTTCCAGCGCAGATTCGGCATCGACCCGCGCGCCACCCCCGAATCCACCGTCGGCGTGCTCGCGGCCTGCGAAGAAGCCAAAATCCAGTTGTCATCCGCCGATCAAACCGCGATCGTCGTCGACTACCTCGGTAAGCAGCTCAAGCTTCCCGTCAGCCGCGCGCGTTTCGAACAGCTCACCGCCGACCTCATGGCCCGCACCCAACTCTGCGTCGAGATGCTCCTCGAAGACGCCCTCCTCGGCTGGGACAAAATCGACAACGTCCTGCTCGTCGGCGGTTCGAGCCGGATGCCGCGCGTCGCCAGCATGCTCACGCAGATCTCTGGAAAACGCGCGGAGCTCGCCGAGGTCCCCGATCAGATCGTCGCCCACGGCGCAGCCATCCACGCGGCCATCATCGCCTACGATCACGACACCGCGACTTCGCGGGCCCCGCGACGGGTCACTGCCGACTCCCAGCTTTCTTTCCTTGAGGCCGAGGACGAGGCGCACAAAGGTCCCGGCGCCAGTGGATCTTCGACGTTCGACGATATTCCCATATCCTTGCCCATTGAAGAGGACGAACACGAGCAGCCCGTCAGCGCAGCCATCACCCACGTCGCGCCGCAGGCCTACGCTCCGCCGCGTACCGTGCGCCTCACCGATGTCAACAGCCACGGCCTGGGCGTCATCGTACGTTCCAGCCGCGAAGGGCGCACGGTGAATTCTGTCATTATTCCGAAGAACACGCCGTTGCCGACCACGCGGGTCAAGGTCTTCGGCACAGAAGCGCCCAACCAGCGGCAGGTGCGGCTGCGCATCACCGAAGGCGACGCGCGCGATCCCCGCGGATGCACCCAGATCGGCGAGTGCGTCATTCGCCTGTTGCCCAAGGGCCTGCCCAAGGGCGCGCCCGTCGAGGTGTCCTTCGACTACGACCGCAGCGGCTGCGTTCACGTCCGCGCGGTCGAAATGACCAGTGGTGCGACCGCGTCGGTCGAGTTGCGCCGCGACAGCGGCTACACTACGGAAGCCGTCGGCAAAATGGCAGACCTCGTGGCGGAAATCGATGTCGAATAAGCCCAGTGAACAACCAGCGCCCCTGGATCCCTACAGCGAGTTCCTCGAGATTCCGCCCGGGCCGCGCCCGCCCCACTTGTACGACCTGCTCGGCGTTGAACTCTTCTGCGCGCAGCGCGAACGCCTGGAACACGCCGCCCGCGAGCAGTACCGCCGCCTCAAGCAATACCAAGAACACCCGCAGCGCGACGTCCGCGAGGCCGTGCAGGACGTCATCACCCGCATCGCCAGCGCGCGAATCATGCTCACCGACCCCGCGCGCAAAGAGGAATACGACCGCAAGCTCGCCGAGCGCCTCAACGTCGATCGCGACGACATTCTCCGCCAGCGTACGGCGGCGCGCCTTCCCGAGCACGCCCTGCGCGTGCTCGCCGGGCCCGAGCGCGTCGGAACGACGCTGCCGATGCTCACCGACCAACCGTTGGTCATCGGCAGCCAGGCCGGCGCGGACCTGCATCTCACCGGGTTGCGTATGGCCCCGCGCCACGCCGAATTGAGTTTTACCAATGAAGCCTGGACTCTACGCGCGCTCGATGGCGCTATCACCCTGGTGAATGATCAACGCGTCAAAACGGCCGTGCTGGATGTCCACGACGCCATCGACCTGGGCGGGTACCGCGTGCATTTTGACCACATTCACGAGGCGCGCGGCGCACGCAAGGCTCAGCCGCCCCCCATGTCATTGATCATCCGTCAGGGCCCGAGCGTGATCCACCCCACGATTCACGCGCTTGCTCCCGCCACCGTGCTCATCGGCGCCTGCGACACCGCCTTGTGGCAGCTCGCCGGGCCGCAGGTCGCGATACATCATGCGCGCGTCGCGCCGTCCGGCGCGCTTTGGGAAATCACCGACTTGCAGAGCGATTCCGGCACGATGCACAACGGCGAGAACATTCACGCGGCCATTCTCAACCATCGCGACCGGATTGTGATCGGAAGATTCGAAATCCAGGTCAGCCTGCGCCGCTGATCCCCATTGCACGACGCGGCCAAACGCCAGAACCGTCCAAGCCGCGAGTGAAAACGAGCGGGCCGGGATAATTCGTCCCTATCCGCGCTGCCGCGCCCTCCTGATCCAACTGCACGCGCCGCCTTCAGATGATCTCGACCTGCGACTGCTTGAGCCAACCCGTGCTGCCGTCAGCCAGTTCAATCTTGAGCCAACCGGGCCGCTGGTCGATCACCCGAAACTCGACACCCGCGTGCAGCGGCTCATTGAACTGCGGTTCGTACGCCTCGCCGTTGCCTTTGCGCACCACGATATCGTCGGCGATCGTCACGCCGGCGGGAGACCGTTCGCGCTGAGTCCATTCGATCGTGGTAGACGTCCCCGCCGCCAGCCACACCACCAGCAGAGCAGCCGCGGCGAAACCCCACCCCGGTGCGCGCGTCAGCGAGCGCATCAGCAGCACGCCCCAAAAGGCCGCGTACCCGACGACCGCCACCCAGAACCGCGCCGCCAGCGGCGTTTCGTAGTGCCAGAACAGTGCCGTACGCAGCGCCGCTTCACCGCCACGCGCCGGAATCTGGCTGCGGCATAACGAACGGGCGAAACGCAGGTTGGCCTGCAGCGACGGATCATTGCCGATCAGCGCCTCTGCGCGCCGGTAGCTGGCGACAGCCTTGCCAAGTTCGCCAAGCTGAAGGTACGCGTTACCCAGGTTGTAGTGCAGCCGGCCGTTGCGCACGCCATCGGCAATGAGCGCCTCGAACCCGCGCGCCGACTCGCGGTAGGCCTCCGCCGCGGCCGCCGGCTGTTGGCGGGCCATTTCCGTCGCTCGGTCAAACGCCGCCAGCGCCGCCCGAAGCGTCTCGTCGCGCTGCGCCTCGCTCATCTCGGCCCGGGCGGGCCCTGCCGCAAGCAGCAGCACGCCCAGCGCGAGCGATTGCGCAATCACCCGTCCGCGCCGCATTCGTCCGTTGGGTTGGCCCAGTAATCCATCCACCATAATCACACGCCCGCCCGATTCAGCGCATCCAGTCCGGCGCGCACCCGGGCGGACAACTCGCCGATCGCGGTCGCGGCGCCACCGCCAAACTGCGCCGACTCACACTCAGCCAACACCTCGTCGATTCCGCGGACGCAGTCCGCCGGGGCCGCGGCCTGACGCAATTGCGCGATCGCCTCCTGCCGCGTCAGCCCGCCCGCTGGCAAGTCAAAACGATCCGCGATGTAGCCCAGCAACGCATCCGTCAGCGCATCCGGCGCGCCGCCCGCTTGTTCAATCGCGCGCTGCGCCGTGCGCCGCGCACTCCGCCGCCGGCGTAGCGCCTGATCACTCACCAAGCGACGGCGCCGATGCGCCAGCAGCGCGCACGCCGCGTACGCGAGTGGGCAACCACCCGCCACCACCGCCAGCGCCGGCGTAGGTCGCAGCCCCTGCTGGCCAAGCAACAGCGCCGGATCGGCGTAGTTGCTCTCGATCCCATGGACCGAACGCGTCAGACCCTCGCTGGCGCGCTCCGACGCACCGCCGGACTGCACGATCTGCGTAGCTGACATACGTTCTGCCGGCTGAATCTTCAGCGGAATCGCTGCACTGTGCACCGTCACGAACTCGCGCTTGTGCGGATCGAAATATGCGAACGGGATCGGCGGGATTTCCTTCACCTCGTCGCTCAGCGCCCGCACGCTCTGCGTGAATCGCTTCTGGTTTTCAGCCACGACGCCCGGCAACGGATCATCCGCCACCTGAAAGCGGCTGGAAAAGTCCGGCAAGCTCGCCAGCAACGGCGCTTGCAGGGTCTCCATCCTGCCCGGCCCGCGAATCACCAGCGTCAGCGTGATCGGATCACCCACCCGCGCTTCCGTCGGCGCGGCGCTGGCCGCAATCGTATGCGCACCCACTGCGCCGCGATAATACGGGGGTCGTCCCTCCATAGGGATCGGCAGGACCATCACCGGCGGTTCCGTCACGCGTCCGACGATGGTCTGCGCCTGCAGCACGCGCGGCCCGTCAAACATGCTGAGCGGGCTGTTGGAACGGCCGATCTTCAGCGGGTAATTCACCACGATACGCACGTCTTCCGCGTTGAGCGGCCCCGGACGTTCCGCCCAGACGCGCTGCGTGATCTCGTACACGATGCAGTTGCGCACCTGCTTGTCTTCGCCCACGCGACGATCGGCGCGATAGGTGATCCGCGCCTGCCGGCGCTCGATCACCTCCTGAAACGGCCCCCAACTCGAAGCCTGCTGATCGACCATGCCCCACATGTTGTCCGCGCTCATCCGGTAGTCTTTCTGCGCATACGGGACGAGCCAGACCTCCAGCGTCACATCCACCGCCTCTCCGACGAACACCTCTTTCCTGGCGGACTTGAGTTCGACGAAAAGCAGGTCGGTCGTCACCGACTTCGTGACCTGCAGCAGCAGCGGACGCGTCACCTCTTTGCGCCCGTCCACTTCGACCTCCACCGAGGGAATCCGCAGCGGGCCTTCCTTCTGCGGAACAATGCGGTACAGGTAGCGCGTCGTCGTCCGGTTGCGCGACACCGGCCGGCCGTTGATGGTCACCGTAAAGCTTGATGATCGTGAACTCTGCGTATCTGCCAGTTCCGCCGAGGCGTTCTCCAACTGCGGAAAGCTCGGCGCTTCGTGCGCCTGCTCAGAGTTCACGTCGATCGCGACGAGAAACGGCACGTCCACGAAGGCCTCGTCGGATTCGACGAGAATCTCCACCTCACCGGCGCGCGCAGTGCCGCCGACCAGGAACAACGCCGCCATCGCCAGGTTGATCGCCGCTCGCGACATCACCAATCCTTCGTCACTGGGGCACGCCGCGCGTTCAGCTTGCGGGCGCGCTCCGCCCGGCGCTGCGACTCCCGGTCGCGCGCCGCCTGCAACAGGCGCTCGACCTCTTCCTCGGTCATTTCTCGCGCCTCAGCGCGGGCCGATTGCGCCTCCTGCGTATTCTCCTGCGGTTCGGCCTGCTCAGGCTGGCCGGCTGGCTGCTTTTCGTCGCCTTCCTTCGGCTCCTGCTGTTCGCCGGCCTGCTCGCCCGATTGTTCCGACTCGTCCGGCTGCTCCTGCTCACCCTGCTGGGACTGCTGCTCTTGCCCCTGTTGCTCCTGCTCATCCTGGGACTGCTGCCCTTCCTGCTGTTCAGGCTGCTCCTGCTGCTCAGACTGTTCTTGTTGTTCTGACTGCTGTTGCTGCTGGTCCTGCTGTTCCGGGTCCTGATTCTGCTCCTGATCACTTTGCTGAGGATTGTCGCAGCTTTGCTGCTGATCCTGATTCTGTTCCTGCTGCTGCTTCTGCTTGTCCAGCATGTCCTTGATGAAGAGTTGGGCGATCTCGATGTTCGCGCGCGCATCTTCATCTTCCGGCGTCAGCGTCAGCGCATCGCGATAATGATCAATCGCCAGCCGGGCCTGTTCGATCGCCTCACCCGGAGCGGATAGCTTTTCCAGCGCCTGCGCATAGGACACGTTGCCCAGGTTGTACTTCGCCCGCGCCTCCAGCCCCAGGTCACGCGTCTGCAGCGCGCTGTTGAACTGGTCGCGGGCCTTCACAAAGTCGCGCATCTGGTAGTACACCAGCCCGCGGTTGTACGCGATCTCCGCGCACTCCGGGCAAGCGACTTCCGCGTCGTCGTACGCCGCCAGCGCCGCCGAATATTCCCCCGCCGCGTACGCCGCATTGCCCGCGTTCACCTTCGCCGCAACATCGCGCGGCGCAGCGGATGCTAGCGCCGCAAACGGCAGCAACGCCATCGCATACCCCACGGTCCTGCACATTCTTCGGAACATTTAGATACCTCCTACGCCGCCTGGCGCAGCGCGGCTGCACCCGCCGGCGGTCGCCGCCGATCGGTCATCAGCATCTCGATCAGCAGCAGCACCAGCCCCGCCCCCGCGAACCACTGGAACCGCGGGTGATACAGTTCTCGGCGGCTGGACTCCAACTCGCGCGCCTCCACCAGCCCTCGGATCACCTCATGATACGCCACAAAGTCCGGGTCGGTTGTGGACGCCGGGAAACACGCCCCACCGCCCTCAACCGCCATCTCCTCCAGTGTCCGGCGATCCATTTTCGACCACACTTCCTGTCCCCCGTGCTGCAGATATTGCCGCTGCCCGCGGTCCTCCACCGGGATACGCGCCCCCTCGCCCGGATTGCCCAAGCCGACGGTGAACACGCGAATGCCCTGTTCGCGAAACGCGGTCCGCGCCGCCTCGACCGGGAACGATTCCTGATCCTCGCCGTCGGTGATCACCAGGATCGCCTTGTGCCCCTTGGCCTTGTCCGAAAAGCTGCCCGCCGCCAGGCGTACCGCATCGCCGATGAGCGAGCCGCCGCGCGACACACTTCGCGTAGTCACGTCGTCCAGCGCCAGGCGATATGCCCCGTAGTTGATCGTCAGGGGACACGCCAGCGATGCATTGCCCGCGAACGTCACCAGGCCCACGCGGTCGCCCTGCAGCGCCGTCAGCATGTCCGAAAGTTCCAGCTTCGCCCGTTCCAGCCGGTTCGGCCGCAGATCCTCCGCCAGCATCGATCTCGAAACATCCAGGCAAACCATCAGATCGATGCCCTGGCGCTTCACGTCCACAATAGTCTTGCCCCACTTCGGCCCCGTCGCCGCGACCACCAGCAGAGCCAGCGCCACCAGCACCAGCGCCGCCTTCACCCGCTGCCGCCGCGTGCTCACCCCCGGCATGAGCTGTTCAAACAGGTTCACCGTAGCAAACGCGCGCAGCGCCCGCCCCTTGCGCGCAAACCCATAAGCATAAACCAGCGCAAGAACAGGCACGCCCCAGAGCAGGTGCCAGTAACTCAGATGTTCAAACTCGATATCCACAAGTCACCAGCCAACACCCGAGAACTTCCACCGCCGAACTTCAACCTTGAACAGCTTGACTTCCAATTCTTGACTTCTGACTTCGCTCTCCGCAGTCAAGGAATCCTGCGAAACCGCGTGTTCGCCAACACCACCTCGATCGCCAGCAGCCCCAGCACGACCAGCAGCAGGGGCGGCGTGGTCCGCAGCCACCCCGGCAGCCACGACACATCGAGTGTCACCGCCTGCGTCGCCAGCTCCGCCGTCTGCAGGTAACGCTTCTCCTCCGTTTCGGTTTTCTCAAGTTCATCGATCCGCGCGTAGATGCGCCGCAGCGAGTCCGTGTCCGTCGCCCGAAAGTACTCGCCCCCGGTGATCTGCGCCACGCGCTTCAGCGTTTCCTCGTCGATCGACACCGGCGTGGGCACCATGCGCTTGCGCCCGAACAGGTCCACCGACGGCATCGGCGCCATCCCGCGCGTGCCCACGCCGATCGTGTACACGCGGATGTCTTCCGCCTTCGCGAGTTCCGCGCCTTTTTCCGGCGTCAGGTCGCCGCGCGTCTGTTCACCGTCCGTCAGCAGCACCATCACCTTGCTCTTCACCCGGTTAAGCTGCATCGCCTCGCGGTGTTTCGCCAGATCGCGCATGCGCAGCACCGCCAGGGCCAGCGCGTCTCCAATCGCCGTGCCGTCCTCGTCGCGATTCGCCGGATCCACAATCTCCGTCTGCGCCAGCGTCTCCGCGACGTATGCATGATCCAGCGTCAATGGACAAAAGCTGTCCGCAAAGCCCGCAAACGCGATCATCCCCACCAGATCGTTCGGCCGGCCCGGCAAGTCCGACTTCGCGTCGCCGAGCACGAAACTTGCCGCCACCGCCTTGACCGCTTCCAGCCGGTTCACCCGCTCGCCCTCGATGCTGAAGTCCTCCGCGAGCATGCTGCTCGACCGGTCCACCAGCAACTGGATCGCGATACCCTCGGAAAAGATCCGCGTTTCCTCGTCGCCCTTCTGCGGACGCGCCAAACATACGATAAGCAAACCCACCGCGAGCATCCGCAGCCCCGGCACCACGTACCGCGCCCGCACCGCCCACGTCGTCCCCGCCGCGCGCAGCGGCCCCAGCGTGCTGAAACGAATCGCCGTCCGCCGCTTACGCCGTGACCAGCGCCACCCCACCAAAGGCAACAGCACGAGCAGTGTCAGGAACATCGGCCGGGCAAACGCCGAGTTCAGCCAGTCGCCAAGCGCCGTCATCATGCCGCGGCCTCCTGCGGAACACCCGCCCCGGCAGTTTCCGGCTGAGCTGTGGGCCGCGTCTCGAGCACGAAATCGCGGGCCGTGTTGAACACCTGCTCAATCTCCGCGGTCGTCGGCTCATGCCGCGCGTACTTCACCAGGTCGCAAGCCTCCAGAAAATCTCCCAGTGCTGCCTGGTGCGTACGCGACAGCGCCGTGCTCTGCCGCATCTCCAGCAGAAATTCCTCGGTCGTGCGCTCCGGAGCCATCAGCCCGAAGCGCAACTCGATATACCGCCGCGCGATCTCGCTCAGCCGGTAGTAAAACTCCTGAACCCGTCCGCGTTCCACAAGCTGCTCCGCCGCCAGGACGCGCAACTGCTCCAGCGCCCATTCATGCGGCGGAACGCGCACCTCGCCCGCCGGGCGCGTCAACCGCCGCACCAGCCAGACGATCAACAGAATCACGACAATCAGCCCCGCCAATCCGCCTCCCGCCGTCGCCGCGATGGTTCCCCACGCCCAGTCCGCGCGCAGCTCCGCCACCGGCTTGACCCCGTGAAACTTCTGCGGATCAAACTCCCCTTCCAGCAGCGACTTCACCTTGATTGTGATCGGCTCGCTGGTCAGCTCTGCAAACGGAGCCTCCTCGGCAGGCTCGCCAATCGCCTCCGCGTCCTTCCGATACTTCGCGGTGATGCCCGGAATCGTGTATTCGCCTGAGAGAAAGATATCCAGGTCATACGACTGCTCAAACGTTTGTCGTCCATCGTCGCCAACTTGCGCCGGTTTCTCCTGGAAATCTCGAATCTGAAACTCAGCCAACGACGCACCGAAGTCCGGCATCTCCACTTCGATGCCCTCCTCGGCGTTCACCGCGATGGTCAACTGCAGCCGCTCGGCGATGCTGATCTCGGACTTGTCAGCGGTGACCGTCAGCTTCACGGGGCCGCGATCCACCGTCCGCACGACCGGCTCGGATACTCCCTGACCTGCCTGCTCAACGTCGCCTGCATCGCGACAGCCGATCAGCAGCAGAGCGCACCCCAGGATGGCCGGCATCATCCGCCACATAGTGCCCACCGCATACATGAGACGCCCGGATGTCATGGCACGTCATCGGCTGGTAGCGCCGGACCCGCGACCACGTTCGCTGCCTTCCCCGGCGTCGCCCCCAATGCTTCCGGATACAGCTTGACCGCGTAACGAGTCTGCAACTCCTGCACGTATTGCGCGGTCACCTCCTGCGTACGCGCCGCGAGCGTATCGCGCTTTACTTCGTCGAGAATTTCCTCGAGCGGCGGGTCCAGCCGGGTCCGGTGAGAAACCACCTTGATCACATGCCAACCTTGCGGACCGGCGTACGGCTCGGGCAGAATCTTCCCCGCCTCGCCATTGCGAATCGCCGCGTGCAGCTCGGCGTTCTTGCCAAACATCGGCACATCCGTCCCGCTCTCCAGCACCGGCGCGGCGATAATGCCGAACTGCTCGCGCGTCGCGCGATCGCGCGACTCCGCCTTGGCGATATCCTCGAACGACTTGCCCGACTGCACGCGGCTGATGACGTCGCGCGCCGCCGTTTCGTCCGCGCACAGCACATGTGCGATGAAGCTCGCCGCCGGCTGTTCATAGCGGTCGCGATTCGCCGCGTGGAACCGCCGCACGTCGTCATCCGTGACCGTTGCCCGCTGGCTCACGGCGGTAAACAGTTGTGCCTGGGCCAGCACGCTGTCCACCATCGCCGAAAGTCGCTCACGAAACTGCGGCGATTCGTGAAGCTGTTGCTTGCGCGCCTCGTCGGCCAGCACGCGCGTGATCACGATATTCCCCAGCCACTCGACCTTGCGCTGCGGGTCGGTGATCTGCTGGTGATAGCGCTCTCGGTTGACCTGTTCCTCCGTCGGGCTCAGCCCCGGCCGAGACTTGACCGCCAGCTCGATCTGCTCGGTAAGCATGCGGTCAAAATCGGTGACTGTAATCTTCTCCCCATTGATTTCCGCAACGACCTGGTCCGCCTCCAGGTCACGTTCGCCCGCGGGCCGGCTGCGCTCCGCGATCTCGCGCGTCAGATCCGCTAGCTGCCCCATACGCCGCAGGCATTCCCGTCGCCGCCGGCCAATCTCGTCGCGCAGCTCCGGATTGGAATCACCCAGCAGAATCTCCGCCATCACGAACTGGGCGTATGCCCGCTCCGGGGCGTTTGCGTTCTGCCGGTTCCGCCCGATGCGGTAGCGGATATTTCCTTCCTCCACGCCGTCGAGCCGCGCCAGCCCAAGATACTCAGTCCACAGGTCCGCCGCCTCGCTGCACACGTTCCTGCGCTCCAGCTCCAGCGCCGTCTCGCGGATCTGCTCAACGCTCAGGTGCGGTTCGCGCGCGATGATCGAGTAGCCGTTTCCCGCCGGCGACACAAACATGCTCAGAATCTGCACGACGAGCACGACCAGCAGCATCACGAACACCAGCCCGCTCATGCTGCTGCGCTCGCGCGCCTTTGTCGGTGGCACATGCAACTGCGGAGTTTGAGTCATGGTCAGCGCCTGGCCTCGCGTTTACGGAAAAACCGCGCCAACGGCTCGATAAACGACTCGCCGGTGCGCACGTCAATCGTGTCGATCTTCATTCGCCGCAGCAGCGTGTCGCGCTGCTCCGCGCCGGCCAGCGCGCGCAGCGCATAATTCCGGCGCAGCGCCTTGCTGGAGGTGTCCACCACCAGCGTCTCGCCGGTTTCCGCGTCCTCCAGCTCGATCAGCCCGACGTTCGGCAATTCCATCTCCCGCCGGTCCGAAACCGCGATGGGTATCACGTCGTGCCGCCGCCGCGCGATCCGCAGCGGCCGGTCGTATCCTTCCGCCTGAAAATCGCTGACCAGAAACACCACGCTGCGCCGCCGGGAAGTCCGATTCAAATAATCGAACGCGGCCGAAAGGTCCGTCCCCGTACCCGCCGGCTCGAGGTACAGCAATTCGCGGATCACCCGCAGCACGTGCTTCTGCCCCTTGCGCGGCGCGACAAACTTCTCGATGCGGTCGGTGAACGCGATCAGCCCAACCTTGTCGTTGTTGCGAATCGCCGAGAACGCCAGGGTGGCGCAGACCTCCGCCACCAGGTCGCGCTTGAGCTGGTTCTGCGTGCCGAATTGGTGCGATCGGCTGAGGTCGACGAGCAGCATGACAGTCAGTTCGCGTTCCTCGCGAAAGACCTTCACGTGCGGCTTTCCGCAGCGGGCGCTCACGTTCCGATCAATCGTGCGGATGTCGTCGCCGATGCGATACTCGCGCACCTCTTCGAACTCCATGCCCCGCCCGCGAAACGCCGAGTGATACTGGCCCGCGAGCACGTCGTTCACCATGTGCGACGTGCGGATCTCGATGCGGCGGATTTTCTTGAGCAGTTCGGCGGGAAGCATGATTCGTCAGCACTGCGCGTTGAATGATGAGTGACGAGCAATGAGTTACGAATGACGAATGACGAGCGACGATTGGATGGCTCAAGCCGCCGCGTTTCGCCATTCGTCATTCGTCATTCGTCATTCGTCATTCTAAACTCGGTTCTCCCCTACGGCACCGGAACATGGTCCAGGATTTCGCGCACCACGTGCACCGGCGTCTTCTCCTCGGCTTCGGCCTCGTAGGTGACGATCACGCGGTGACGCAGCACGTCCATCGCCACGTTCTTCACGTCCTGCGGCGTCACGTACCCGCGGCCCGCCAGAAACGCCGACGCCTTCGCCCCCAACGTGAGGAAAATGGTCGCACGCGGCGACGCGCCATATTGAATCAGCCCGCCAAGCTTCAGCCCGTATTCCTCGGGATGCCGCGTGGCCTGCACGATATCCACGATGTAATCCTTGATGCGGTCATCGATGTAGATCTGGTCGACCAGCTTGCGCGCCTCCGCGATATGCTCCGGCTTCATCACCGGCTCGATCAACTTCAGCGGCGACGTTTCGCCCATGCGGTCAAGAATGATGCGCTCTTCCGCCTTGCTCGGATAAGTCACCTCCAGCTTGAGCATGAAGCGGTCCACCTGCGCTTCGGGCAGCGGATACGTGCCTTCCTGCTCGATCGGGTTCTGCGTCGCCAGCACGATGAACGGATCGTCCAGCCGAAAGGTCTCTTTCCCAATCGTGACCTGCCGCTCCTGCATCGCCTCGAGCAGCGCGCTCTGCACCTTCGCCGGCGCGCGGTTGATCTCGTCCGCGAGGATCACGTTCGCGAAGATCGGACCCTTCGACACCTCGAACGTGCCGTCCTGCGGCCGGTAAATCAGCGTGCCGATCAGGTCCGCCGGCAGCAGGTCGGGCGTAAACTGCAGCCGCTGGAACTTCGTGTCGATCCCCGCGGCCAGGCACGCGACCGCCGTCGTCTTCGCCAGGCCCGGCACGCCCTCGATCAGGATGTGCCCATTGCCCAGCAGCCCCACGAAAAGCTTGTTGAGCAGCGCCTCCTGCCCGACGATCACCCGGTGAAGCTCCTGCAGCAGCCGGTCAAACGGCTCAGCCGCCGCCTGCACCTGCTCGCCGATGTTCTTGACGTCGACTTCCGTAATCGCCATCACCCGCGAATCCTCATTGTTACCCAGTTAAATGCACCTTCGACCGCGTGGTCCGCGATGGTAGCACCACGAGGAAATGGACGCAACGCAGCCGCGGCCCCCGTCAGACAGGCCGTAACAATCGCGCAACAGTCTGAATGGACCTATCTTCGAATGCGGTTTTGCACCGCCGATCGCGATACTAGAAATGCCCTATGCACGACGGTGCGATTCAGCGCTTCGCCGCCGCCCGGATTGCCGTGCGAATCTCTCCCAGAAGCTGCTCCACCTTAAACGGCTTGAACAGCACCGCCGCCAGACCCTCGCGCCGCGCGCGTACGATGGAATGATTCGGGTCGTACCCGAAGCCTGTCATCAGGATCACCGGACAGTCCTTGTTGCGTTCCTTCGCCGCCGCGAAGATTTCGTACCCACTGTGCGACGGCATCTTGATGTCGCTCAGCACCAGGTCGAAATCCTGCTCCTGAATCCGCGCGATCCCCTCCGCGCCGTCCGCAGCCTCCTCAATATCGCACCCGCAACCGCGCAGCACGTCACTCACCGTCTCGCGGATCACGTCTTCGTCATCCACCACCAGGATGCGCCGCCCGCGCAGCAGCGGATCGCCCCCGCCCGCGTTCGTCGATCGCCTCCGGTCGATCAGCCCCCGGCTGGGCGAGGTCACCCGCCGCATCGCATCGCGGATTTTCGCCGCGTTGTCGCTCACCTGGTTCAGCCGGGCGCGCAGCTCGTCGTGTCCGATGTAATCTTCCACCAGGTTCTGCACGTCGGTCACGATATCGTTCAGCGGCCCGGTGATTTCCGCCCCCACGTCGCTGGCCAGTTGCCCCGTCGTGCGATGTCGCTCGCTCACCAGCAGGTTCAGAATGTGCAGCGCCATCGCGATGTGCCGCGCGAAAATCTCCGCGATCTGACGGTCGTCCTCGCTGAACGCGGCCAGCTTGCGGCTCTCGACGTTGAACACGCCGATCACCTGGTCGTGCAGCCGCAGCGGCACCGCCAGGCAGCTTTTTGCCTCGTCGATGCCTACGATGTAGCGGCTGTCCTTGGAAACATCCGGGCAGATGTAACTCCGCCCACGCGCGGCCACATACCCGCACACGCCGTTGCCTTCCGGCTGGGCGTAAATAGGGATTTCCTCGACCGTCGACGGCATACCCGACGACAGCACCAGTTCGAGCTTGTTCGTCTTCTTGTCCAGCAGGTGAACCGTGAAGTGGTCGAAGTGCATCAGCTCGCGGGTGTAGCGGATCACCTTCTGCTCCAGCAGGTCCAGCCGCTGCTGCATGTCCAGCCGCTCGATCTGCTCCGCGTCCAGGCTAACCAGCTCCTCCGCCGCTTTGCCGATCGCGTCGATCTTCTGCTGCAGGCTGCGTGTGTGCGTCGCGTCGCACACCACCGCCGCCACCTGCGTGATCGTGCCCTCACGATCCACCACCGGCGTGATGTTCACGTCGAATGCCCGCCCGCCGAGTTCGACCGTCGCCTGCCGGCCCCGCTGGTGGGACGGCCGCAGAAACTCGCCCTCGCGCGCCCAGGCCAGCGCCTCCGCGCACATTTCGTGGACCCGTGCCCCAACCTCCGCGCCGTACTCCACCATGTTCGGATTCGCCCAGACGAATCCGCTCGCCGCGTCACAGATGCACAAGCCATACGCGGTGTGGTCGAGCACCAGGTCGGCGGGCCGCTCGCCGGTCATCGCCCGCAATGCCGCGAACTGCTCCCCATCCGCGATCACCAGGTCGATCTTGCCCGTGCGCAACTCCTGCATCGCCGTATCGAGCGAATCGACCGTGCGCACCGCCGCCCGCTCACCCATCCGCGATATCATTTCGCCCGCGCGCTCGCGGGCGCTGCCAACCAGCAATACGGTCATGGGTCCTGTCACACTCTTCGTCACGCTTCGCAACTCCCGCGCGCCACGATCAATTCAAACCGGCAAAGTAGCCCCTTGCCCGACGGGCCACAGCATCCAGCGCGGACACGCGCCCACCTCAGCATTGTAGGGAATCTGCCCCTTCGAAAGCCATCGGCTCTCAGCCAAGGCCATATAACCGATCACCACGGCGTCCGCCCGCAAAATCTGCCGCTCCTTCCGTTCACCCCCACGCATGCTGGTGGCAACGCCGCTGGACGCATTGATCCTCTGTCGCCGACCCTCACGCCTGCGCCGGCGGCGAGTCCCGCCGCGTCCCGATCTGGTTCTCCGTGCCCGCGCGCAGCCGCGACAGATTCGCGCGATGCCGGTAAATCACCAGCGCGCTCAGGAGCATGGAAAAGACCACCAGCGGGATGTTCGCCATGAACTCCGCGCGGCCGCGATACAGCGTGCATCCGCACACCAGCAGCGGCAGGGCCGCCGCCGCGCAGATCGAGCCCAGCGACACGTATCGGCTCACCAGCGTCACGATCAGCCAGATCCCGAAGGCAAACGCACCCGCCACCGTCAGGTAAGGATAAACTCCCAGCACCACGCCGAGCGACGTCGCCACGCCCTTGCCTCCCCGGAATCCCAGGAAAACTGGGTAGTTGTGCCCCAGGATGCAGCATACCCCGCTGATCAGCCAGAGCACGTTGGTCGCCACCGGCGAAACAAGTCCCAGTCGCAACTGTTCCGCCAGAATCGCCCCAGCCGCGATCGTCGGGGCCAGCCCCTTCGCCACATCCAGGATGAATACAGCTATTCCCCATCGACGACCAAGCAACCGACCCACGTTGGTCGCGCCGATGTTGCCGCTTCCGGCGGAGCGCACATCGACCCCGTGCGCACGCCCAACCAGGTAACCAAACGGAATCGCACCGACCAGGTAACACCCTACCGCCGTCAAACCGATCACCAGCCAGCCCTGCATCAACGCGCCAGACCCTTCCGCAGGTTGTGGTACACCGCCAGTACTTCTGCCGCGTGACGCCGCATGTCCGCGGCCGGCTGTATGCCGACCGCCGCGCGCATACGCGTCCGTGTCGCGTCATCCAACATTCGCCCCATGCGATCCGCGAGCGTAGCCGCGTCCTCGGGCGCGTCCAGTACAAAACCCGTTTGCCCTTCGCTCACCATTTCCGCGGCGCCGTCGTAGCGCGTGGTGATCGCCGGAATCCCTGAAGCCAGCGCCTCCAGCACCACCCGGCTGCATGGGTCGTAAAACGTCGGGTGCGCCAGGAAATCCGCGGCGTGGTAGAACTGCTGTATCCGCTGGGTCGGACCGACGAACTGAACCAGGTCATCCACCCCGCGACGCCGCACCAGCCCCACCCAGGGCGCCGTCCGGGCCTTGCCCACGACAAGAATCTTGAGCGCGCCCTGACGCCTGGACGAGCGCAGCACAGCCGCGGCGTCAATCAGCGTCCGCACACCCTTCAGGTGAAAATTATGCGCGACGCAAAGCGCCAGCACATCGTCCGCCCGTACCGCGTACAGTTCGCGCACCTCGTGACGGTGCTGCGCCCGTGTCGCGGCATCCGCATCATCCGCCTGCACCCCGTTGAACACTTTGCGGATGCGTTCCGCCGGCACGCCGTAGTGGTCGCGAAGTTGCCGGGCCACGTAGTCCGATAGCGCCAGCACCACGGGCGGATCAGGCCGCGCCAGCATTCGACGCTCCAGCTTGAGCAGCAACCGTTGCTTCAAGTTGACATGCTGCGCCAGGTGCTTGAGCATCCGGCCTGCACGCGTGCGCCGCAGCGCGCGGTTGCGCAAAATCGTCTCCGCGTACGTACCGCCGCGCGGCTGGTAGACATTCGCCGCCAGTGAAGGCGAAATGGCGTGAATCACATCCGCGCCGCAACGGGACGCAGCCTGATCCGCAAGGCGGGAGAAACGCAGCGACTGCAAGGCCCGCGACGGCCCGCCGGCGCGAATCGTCTGCACCGCCACTCCCGGACGCGACGCGATGTGGCTCCGCGTAATCACCTCCAGGCGAACACCCAGGTCAGCCAATTCATGGATGAACTGCTGCGTCGACGTCTCAGCCCCGCCGCGCCAACCATCCAGCCATTCCACGATGAGCGCAACCTTCAAGGCCGGCTCTCCTCCAACCGCGCCTGCACCCGCGCATCATGTGCCGCGATCTGCGCGCTCTTCCGCGCGATGCGCCGCATCAGGCCGCGCGCCGACCGCGATTTCAGCGAAGCACCCCCGAGGTATCGCTTCAGCCAGCGCAGCCGGGCGAACTTCCCCGCAACGTTCTTGGGCGTGGAATAATCCAATTGCGCAACGTCTCGCGCTGCCCAGCGAGTCCACGGCCAGGGGCGGTACCGCACCCGCTGCAAGTCGATCAGCACCAGCTCCGGCGTAGTCGCATCGCCATTCGCCAGAAATACGTGGCAAAGGTACAGGTCGCGATGAATGAACCGGCCATCGTGCAGCCGGCGCACCAGGTCCGCCAACGAGTTGATCAACTCGCGCGGCGCACGTCCCGACGCCGCCTTGGCCCACGTTTCCAGCGACACGCCGCCCACGTCCGCCAAGACCACTGCGCTACGCCGCTCACGCCCGCCAGCCAGTTCCTCGCCGAACGCTGCGATGCGCGGCACAGGCAGGCCCGCCGCCCCCAGTGTCAGAATCCAATGCCGCTCCACGCCAGCCGTGCTGCTGACCAGTTGCCCCCCACCGACCCGCCATGGACGACGTGGACGCAGCGGTTGAAACCGCTTCACAAAATAGCGCCGGCCCGCGCCCAGTTCATCCGTCAGCTCCAGCATCAGACGTTCACGCCACGCGGGCAACGTCGCCTTGTCCAGCCGCCGCGCCGGTGACACGCCAAACAGGTCGTCCAACGTCTGAAGTCCGTTTCGCGTAAACACCGGCGCATCGCCCGGCGAAACCCACAGCCGACCGTTTGTCGCCAAAGCCTCGTCCATGCTGCCCGTTTGCTCGCCCACCAGCCTCATCCGCCGAACAGCCCCCATGTCCGCCGCTTCACCCAGCGCCGTCGAGCAGTGCGACCGCCGCATCGCGCACCATCGTGCTGCTCACGCCCGTCATACACTGGTGATGTCCCAATGGGCAGACTTTCTTCTGGCAGGGTCCGCAATCCACGTCGATCCGCACGATTCGCTCTCGCGGATAATCCGTGTGCGTCCAGCCGGGATGTGTCGACCCAAAAACCGTCACCACCTTTCGCCCGAACGCCTTCGCGAAGTGCCGCGGACCCGTGTCGTTGTTCAGCAACAGATCGCACCGGGCGATCAGCGACTTCAGTTGCCCCAGTGTTCCCGGAGGATCATCCACCAGGTAGCTCCGATGCCGCATCGCATCGCGGATCCGTACCGCAAGTTCACGCTCTCCAGGGCCGAACGCAATCACCACCGCCGCCTCCCGCTCCGCGACCAGCCGGTCCGCCACTTCCGCATACCGCTCCGGAATCCAGAGCTTGGACACGCCGAATGAAGCTCCCGGATTGATCACCACCAGCGGCCGCGCACGCTCAATCCCCCACTTCGCAAGCCGCTCCTCCACCACCGCGTCGTCCGCCGCATCCGTTGCCAGTTCAAGGGCTTCACCCGGATCGTCGCACCCCAACCGGCGGACCAGTGCATTGTAATACGCCACGGCGCTGACCACGGCATGGCGGCCGCCACGCCGGGGTGCTTTCATTCCATCTGTCAGCAGCCAGCCCCTGCCGTCGCGGTCGTATCCCACCCGCCGCGGAATCCCCCCCAGCCGGGCCAGCAGCGCACTATGAAAGGAATTCGAGAACAGTACCACGCTCGAAAACCGCCTCCGCCGCAGTTCCCGCGCAGTGGCCAACACGCCCAACAACCTCGCCAAGCCCCGGCTGGAGCCCTTCGAGACCATCACCTCGTCGATCCACGCCAGCCCCTGCAGCACCTCCCCAGCATTAGGCTTGATCAATACCGCCAGGTGGCTCCCGGGGAGCCGCCTGCGGAGCGCGTGCAGCGCCGGCGTCGCCATGACCAAATCGCCCACCCAGGTCGGCATGATCACCAGAACGCGCGTGGGCTCAGCCCCGAGATTGAACGATGCATCGCTCACCACGCCGATTCTACGCCCCCGCGCGCGCGGACACAATTTCAGGGGACTTATCCGGGAGAGCACGCGAAATACGGGGTATCACGCGCATCCGCCATCCCGGCGCTGCGCCCGAGTCCAGCGCCGTCACGCCAATTGACGCACCGTCAATATTGTGATTTCCTCAATTCGACTTGCGTGATCCGCGCGCCGCGCCCTCCCGGCGCCCGTTCATTCTGCATCGACAACGATCACGGACCTGCGCAGGTGAAGCAGCGCTTCATCCCCGGTTTGTGAATTTTTTCTCTCTTGCCCAGACGCGCACGGCACCCGTCTTTGATGTATACTACCTGTAGTCCGACCCGTTACGACACGCAGGCGTCATCTGCAGCACATGGGTCGAAACCGCTGACAATCGTCCGAGCACGCGTTTCGGGCATCCGCGGAGGGGAAAGCGAATTCTGGAGGCGCCCAGATGTCGCCACACGCCCATCAGCTCGTGGGGTTGTTCCAGTCCTCAGCGCCGCGCGACGTGTATCGCCGCAACATCGCCTGCCAACTCGCCCTGCTTATCGCCGCGCAAAAGCAGTTCCAGACCATCGCCGAACTGCATGAGTTCTGCCGCGACCCTGAGAACCTCCGACCCTGGCTGCCAAACGATGCCGATCGGGTCAATCTCGCGGCTGAATTGGCCTCATCGCTCCAGAACAACAACCCCGCGTGAGGCGTCGTCACCCGGCAGTGCGTGTGATCCCGCAGCAGCCGTCATGCGCACCATTGCGGCACGCCGCTCTTCAGCCCAGCCTGGCGGAAGCGCATCCTCAACCAGGGCCAGGGCATCCGGCAATGCGCTCGCCCGCATTCCTGCCGCTCGCAGAATGCCCACTGCCCGCGCGTCCGCGTCCAATTCCCGCTGCAGGGCTTCCATCGCGTCGATCCCACGTTCCTTGAAGTGATCCCGCGCCTCGACGTGCGCCAGCTCATGCGCCAGCACCGCCGCGAGCAAATCGTCGTCCGTCAACAGTAGATACAGCCGCCGCGTCAGGTAGATCCGAGGACCAGGCAGCGAAAGGGCGTTAAGATCATCCGATGCGAGAATCCGGTAGCTGGCGGCGTTCGGACGCAGCGCGCCGCGCCCGTACAGTTGATATCCGATCCGCGCCATCCGCGATTCGGCCGCGGGATCGTCAACCACCCCGCCGAATCGTGTCTCGAGCGTCTCGGCGGCATGCGCTCCTGCCAGCGCTTCCGCTTCCGCAAGCGCGCAATCGGGCAGGCGCCACGCCGGCATTGAAGCACGGCATCCCGCGACCAGTAGAAGTGCCATGAACCATCGTCGCGCCATGTCCCTCCCATGCAGCGCACGACCGCTCTCCCACCGTCGAATACAAGCCCGCGATCCGCAACCTGGCGCGCACCGTCGCCGGCGTCCGAGAACACGCAATGGCACCCTCGGCCTGAATCACGTCACGGGTCGGCGCATTGATTCAACGGCAATGAACAGTCTTGACGTCGTCGGAGATTGCGGTGGGATTCACCCAGGAAACAGACATGAATGCGTTGCTACGAAATGTGGAGAGTTTTCACTCCTTGAACCGCGAATGAACGTGAATGAAATCCTTCGTGAACTTACCCGGTTCTTCGCGTCCATTCGCGTGAATGAGCGGTTCTGCCTTGAGCCCCCGGCGAAAGTTTGCTAGCGCCGAACCGATCCTCGAGCGCGATTCAACGCCGCAGTTCCGCATATGTCTTCGGCGTTTCATACACCCGCACACAAGTCAGATCTGCCGGCGCGAATTGTCCTTCAAGCTTGCCCCAGATTACCCGCGTAATGTTCTCCACGCTGGGATTCAGCTCCGCAAACTCCGCGCAGTCCTCGTTGAGATGCTTGTGGTCCAATGCGTCAATCACCCGCGACTTCACCGTCTGCGCCATCCGCCCGATCTCGATCACCACACCGGTCCGCGGATCCGGCTCGCCCGCCACGGTCACTTCAACCACGTAATTGTGCCCGTGCCCGTTTGGATTCGTGCACTTGCCGAAGATCTCCCGGTTCTGCGCATCGGAAAGCTCGCGACAGAACAGCCGGTGAGCGGCCGAAAACTCGAACGACTGGGTTATCGCAACCATGCTGGGCTCCTCGATGCTCGCGGAGTAGCTCACAAACGGCGTGGTCCGCAACTCGACCGCCGCAACCGTCACCCCTGCCGGCAACGCGCACCCCACGCCCCCACTCACCAGGTTCAGCGATTCGCCGATGCCCAGATTGTCCCCATCCCTCAGCCAGGCCGTTCGCAATTGTGGAATCACTCCCTCGCGCACCGCCCGATCGATCCGATTGATGTTGCACAAATACCCCGTCCGCGCGTCCGGCTCCCCCGCCACGGTCACCCGCAGCACCACGTAGGGCGCCAGGCCATTGCTCGCAGGCCACCCCGCCCAAGAATTGACCACCGGACCCGCCGGTTCGTCCGTCGTCAGCGAAAACCGAACTTCCCGGGTCAATCGCATGCGCCGGATTCTAGTCCACGCCGCAACCCCGTCGAGACCTCTCACTTTTTCGCCTTTTCACCTTCTCGCGTTCCCACTTTCGCACTTTCGCACTTTCGCACATACTTTCCGCCATGAGCGAAGACACCTTTAAGACCGCCATCACCTTCACCGCCCCCGACGAGATCCGCATGCGCGGCTACCCCGTCGAGCAGCTCATGGGCCGCGTCGATTTCGGCCAAACCGTCTACCTCCTGCTCCGCGGCGAACTGCCCACGCCGCAGGTCGGACGGCTCATCACCGCCATCCTGGTTTCCTCAATCGACCACGGACCAGCCGCCCCTTCCGTCCTCGGCGCACGCACCGCCGCCTCCACCGGCGCGCCGCTCAACGCCTGTGTCGCAGCCGGAGTGCTCAACATCAACCGTTACCACGGCGGCGCCGTCGAGGACTGCGCCCGTGCGATCCTCGACATCACCGCCCGCGCGGATGAAAAGGGCCTGTCCCTCCCCGACGCCGCCGAACAGCTTCTCGAGGAATACCGCCAGCGCAAGTACCGCGTCGCCGGCTTCGGCCACCGCCTGCACCAGAGCGACCCGCGCACCCCGCGCCTCTTCCAGCTCGCCGCCGAGGCCGGCGCCAGCGGCCGATACGTCGAGACGTGCAAACTCATCGAGGCCGGACTCGCCCGCCAGCTTGGAAAAAAGCAACCGATCAACGTCGACGGCGCCATCGCCGCCGTACTTCTCGAACTCGGCTTCGAACCGGAACTCATGAACGGCTTTTTCATCATGGCCCGCGTGCCCGGACTCATCGCCCAGGCCCGCGAGGAAATGATCCGCGAAAAAAAAATGCGCAAGATCGTCCCCGGCGCGCACACCTACGACGGACCGCCCCCACGCGATCTGCCCGCATAAGACTTGACCGCCTTCCGCAGGCGCGTCCGCAGCCGACAGGAGCAACTCATGAACCGCAATGCCGCAACCGTCAAAGAATACCTCGCTGAACTCCCCGCCGATCGCCGCACCGCGCTCGAAGCCGTCCGCAAGGTCATCCGCAAAAACCTCGACAAGCAGTACGCCGAGGGCATGCAGTACGGCATGATCGGCTACTTCGTCCCGCACAAGGTTTTTCCGCCCGGCTACCACTGCGACCCCAGTCAGCCCCTTCCCTTTGCCGGCATCGCCTCGCAGAAGAACCACATGACCCTGTACCTTGGCTTCATTTACGGCAATCCCGACCAGGAAGCGTGGTTCCGCAAGGAGTGGGCCAAGACCGGCAAAAAGCTCGACATGGGCAAAGCCTGCATCCGCTTCAAAAAGCTCGAAGACCTCCCCCTCGAACTCGTCGGTGAAGCCATCGCCCGTGTCCCTGCAAAAGACTACATCGCGTACTACGAGGCGACACGTGAAGCCCACGCCAAGTCGAAAAAATCGAGGAAAGCGTGAGCATTCCCGTGTGGATTCGGCTGCTGCCGCGATATCCTGTCGACGGCGGGTCGCGAATCCGCTATGAGCTGTGTCGCAACCTCCCGGCCTGTCGAGTCAAGCATGAGCCCGCCATCACCCCACATTGAACATGGACCAGTCAATGCGGACCATCCCAGCCGGTCGCCTTTGTCTCCCGTCACTTGGCGCGAGGCGCTGCGCACGTGGGCGTATATCGGCCTGAATTCCTTCGGCGGGCCGACCGGACAAATCGCAGTCATGCACAAGGTGCTGGTCGATGAAAAACGCTGGATCAGCGACGCCCGCTTCCTCCACGCGTTGAACTACTGCATGTTGCTTCCCGGCCCGGAGGCCATGCAGCTCGCGACGTACGTCGGCTGGTTGCTCCATCGCACCTGGGGTGGAATCCTCGCGGGCTCATTGTTCGTCCTGCCGGGGTTTGTCGCCATTCTGGCGTTGAGCATCGCGTACACTTCTTTTGCCGATGTCGCCGTCGTCGGTGGCGTCCTGTTTGGTCTGAAAGCCGCCGTACTCGCCATCGTCGTGGAAGCGGTCATCCGCATCGGCCGCCGTGTGCTCAAGAATCGCGCCATGTATCTGCTGGCCATCGCCGCATTCGTCGCGATCTTCTTCTTCAATGCGCCTTTCCCCATCATCATCGGTGCCGCGGCACTGATCGGCTTGCTCGGCGATCGCTACCGTCCCGACCTTTTTGAAGTCGTCCGGCTCAAGTCGGCGGACGATTCCTCTGCGCCGGCGGCGTTCGTGACCGACGCGATCGACGCCCGGCACACGCAGCCCTCACTTTCGCGAACCGTCCGGACCATCGTCATCTGGTGCGGCTTATGGTTCGCCCCGATTCTCGCCCTGGGTCTCTGGGTCGGACGGGATCACGTTTTTTTTGCGGAGAGTGTGTTCTTCAGCAAGGCCGCCGTAGTCACCTTCGGCGGCGCCTACGCTGTCCTCGCCTACATGGCCCAGCAGGCGGTTGAAGTCTATGGCTGGCTGTTGCCGGGAGAGATGCTCACTGGCCTCGGCATGGCGGAAACTACACCGGGACCGTTGATCCAGGTTGTTCAATTCGTAGGCTACATGGGAGCGTATCGCGATCCGGGCTCACTTCAGCCGGTGCTCGCCGGGGTTCTTGCGTCGATCATCACCACCTGGGTAACGTTTATACCCTGTTTTCTTTGGATTTTCGCAGGTGCTCCCTACATGGAGTTTATCCGCGGTCGCAAGTCGCTCACCGCGGCGCTATCCTGCATCACGGCGGCTGTTGTTGGGGTTGTGCTCAATCTCTCGGTTTGGCTTGCGCTACACACTCTGTTCAGCCGGGTATACGACGTGCAATGGACAATCAGCCGGTTCGCCTGGCCGGACCTCACCAGCATCCAATGGCCCATGACGGCGCTGGCCGGCGTGAGCGCACTGTTGATCTTCCGTCTGCATTGGGGAGTCCTGCGCACGCTTGCCGTCACCGTGCTGTTGGGTATTCCGTTGAGTCTGATCTAGCGCAGCAGTCGCCTGCTCCATTTCGCATCATGATTGCAGTGCAGGCATCCCGCCTGCACCGTCATCCGGAACGGCTCCCCAATACTCGGCAACTCGCGAGAGCCAATCGCCGTAGACTGCGCCCGGCGGCGGATTCCGCCCTGCACTGCCGTCATTCCAATTATTGAGCGAGCGCCGGGGGTGTTATCGGGTTTGCCCGCGATCCTGAACCCACACAACGTCTCAGGATCGAATCGGCCGTCGCGAGGAACGCGTTATGAACCACCCAGATGCATGGAGCACTCCGCGTTGCATGCGGAAGGCGACCATCGCAACGCTGTCTACTCGCGCCCCCGCGTGGCCAAGCGTTGGACCGGCGGCGAAAAAAATCACGTGCCAAACCCGCTTCGCAGTGCCACTGCAACCCCGGGCGCTATCAAAAACGCAGGTCACCCCGCACCATGGCTCGGAAACGAGGGTACCCTCGTGCAAAGCACTACTGCAATTCGGCTTTGGGAGCGCCTCTCTCGCTCTCGACGCACCGTTTTCACGCCGGCGGCCATCCCCCGCTATACTGTCCGCCGGTCATCTGTATCCTCCATCTCACAGAGTCAACACCGCCATGCGCGACAAAATTGAGAAGCTCTTCCCAGAACTGAAAGAGATTCACGACGCCAAACTCCGCGACCAGGTCATCGCCGTCTGGGAGGAGTCCATTTCCCGCGGCGGCTGGACGCCTGCGGAACTCGAGGCCATCCCCTTCACCCTGCTCGCCGGCAAGATCGAGATGAAGTTCATCGAGCACGTCCGCTCGTGCGTGCAGATGTGCGTCGCCGTCGAGAAAGTGCTCAGGAACATCTGGGGCGACCGCGTGCCCATCCAGCACGATCACCTCGTCGCCGGCGCGCTGCTCGCCGATGTGGGCAAGCCCCTGGAATACGACCGCAAGGACGGCAAGCTGGTCAAGGGACACTACGGCGACATGCTGCGTCACCCCTTCAGCGGCGTCGGCCTGTGTTTCAAGCACGGCCTCCCGCCCGAGGTCATGCACATCGTCGCCACGCACTCGAAAGAGGGCGACCACGTGCAGCGGACCATCGAGTCGATCATCTTCCACCACGCGGATTTCATCGACTTCGACATCGCCAAGGCAATCGGAAAATGAGTCTGCGGGGAATGCAATACCGTCGATGAGCGGCGACCCGAACGGAAGCGCGTGATGCGCGCTCCGGTCGCCTCGGAGAATAAGCCCGTGGGACAGACCTTAATTGAGAAAATCACCAACCGCTACGCAGTCGGTCTCAAGCCGGGCCAGAAGGTCCACGCCGGCGACTACGTCTCCATCCGCCCCAAGCATGTGATGACCCACGACAACACCTCCGCGGTCATCCCCAAGTTCGCCGCCATCGGCGCCACGAAAATCCACGATCCCGGCCAGCCGGTCTTCTGCCTGGACCACGACATCCAGAACATGAGCCCGGAAAACCTCGCGAAATACGCCAAGATCGAGGCCTTCGCCAAAAAGCACGGTATCGCCTTCTACAAGGCCGGCTCCGGCATCGGTCACCAGATCATGGTCGAAGAGGGATTCGTCACCCCCGACTCCTTCGTCGTCGCCAGCGATTCCCACAGCAATCTCTACGGCGGGGCCGCCGCCCTGGGCACGCCTGTCGTCCGCACCGACGCAGCCGCCATCTGGGCCACCGGCAAGACCTGGTGGCAGGTGCCGCCCATCGCGAAGGTCACGCTCACCGGCCGCCTTCAACCCGGCGTGGTGGGCAAGGACGTGATCATCGCCCTTTGTGGAAAATTCAACCAGGACGATGTGCTCAACTTCGTCTGCGAATTCGTCGGCGACGGCGTCCGGCACCTGTCGATGGACCAGCGCCTGACCATCGCCAACATGACCACCGAATGGGGCACGCTCGCCGGCGTCTTTCCCTTCGACGAAGTGCTGCGCGATTACCTGCACCGCCGCGCCGACCTCTTCGCCGTCCGCGGCGACAACCCACCGCGCTACAGCCGATCCGATGTCGAAACCTGGTGGGCACAGCGCCTCACGCCCGATCCCGACGCGTTCTACGCCAAGGAACTCACGCTCGACCTTGCAAAGGTCACTCCGCACGTCGCCGGCCCGAACGAGGTCAAGACCATCATCCCGCTGCCGGAGATTGAGAAAAAGAAGGTCAAGATCGACCGCGCCTATCTCTTGAGCTGCGTGAACGCCCGCTTCGAGGATCTTTCCGAGGCTGCCGGCGTGCTCAGGGGCAAGAAGATCGCTGACCACGTGCACTTCTACGTCGCCGCGGCCTCTGCGGCGGTCGAAGAGCAGGCGAAACAGGCCGGCGTCTGGGATACGTTGGTGCACGCCGGCGCCACCACCCTGCCGTCCGGCTGCGGACCGTGCATCGGCCTCGGCGATGGCACGCTCGCAGCCGGCGAAGTCGGCATCAGCGCCACCAACCGCAATTTTCAGGGCCGCATGGGCTCGCGCGACGCCAGGGTCTACCTCGCCAGCCCCGCGGTCGTCGCCGCTTCCGCCGTCGCCGGATACATCGCCGCGCCGACCTACATCGAACCCGGCGCCATGGACGCCCGCATCCAGGTCAATGCCCCGCGTGCCGAACCCGCGCCCGTCGACATCATGGATGGATTTCCCGCATCGGTCACCGGCCGCGTGCTGTTCCTGCCGAAGGACAACCTCAACACCGACGGAATCTACGGCAAGGACGTGACCTACCGCGAGGACCTCACCAAGGAGCAGATGGGTGCAGCCGCGATGCTCAACTACGATCCCGAGTTTCAGAAGATCGCGCGCCCGGGCGACATCATCGTCGGCGGCAGCAACTTCGGCACGGGTTCATCGCGCGAGCAGGCCGCGACCGCTCTCGCGTTTCGCGGGATCCAGATGGTCATCGCCGCCTCGTTTTCGCAGACATATGCGCGCAATGCGTTCAACAACGGCTTCATCGTGTTCGAATGCCCGGAGCTGGTCGACGAACTTCGCCGCCGCTTCGCCACCCAAGTCTCAGCCGGACAGCGCACCATCGCCACCGACGACGCGCTCACCGTGGACTTCGCGCGTTCACAGTTGCGGTTCGGCGGCAAGACGTTCAGCTTCTTTCCGCTCGGCGCTGTTCCACAGCAGCTCATTGTCTTTGGCGGCGCCGAAGCTTACGTCGCGGCTGAGCTTGCCCGTGGTTAGCGCGCCGGTCGTGCCTTGAACCTCGGTCCATGAGCTTTGTATCGGTTGTAACGACTGGGCAGACCCCAGGGCATGAAATGCTCGATTTTTGGCAGATGCGTGAGCCACGGTCGCTTGTTACACTGGCAGGTCCAGCCGGTCAGATCTCGCGTGCATCCCGTGCACGCGAACAGCATAAGCGGCGGGTCCGTCGGGCAGGAGGAGGAACGACGGGCTCGCCCATTTTTTCCCAGTCGCTAAACGCGTCCACCCGCTATTGGGAAAACATCATCCACGCTCGCCCGCCGATTCGCCGGGCTCCGCGCCCTCCTGGGTCTCCCGGCGCCGTCGCCGCAGCCCCTCGCGCAGCAGATACTCGATCTGCCCGTTCACGCTGCGCAATTCGGCGTCGGCCAGCCGCTTGAGTTCATCCCACAGTTCCGGCGGCAGACGCAGCAAAAAAGAGTGTTTTTCCGGCATGACAGCGCCGCCATCGCAAATCAGTAAAGGGTGCCGGCATTGATCACCGGGTGTGCGGCCTTGTCTCCGCAAAGCACGACCAGCAGGTTGCTCACCATGTTGGCTTTACGTTCGCTGTCCAGTTCGAGCGTCTTGTGTTCTTCCAGCATGGCCAGTGCCATTTCCACCATCCCCACCGCGCCGTCCACAATCCGACGCCGCGCCGCCACAATCGCCTCCGCCTGTTGCCGCTGCAGCATCGCACCCGCGATCTCCGCCGCGTACGCCAGGTGGCTCAACCGCGCCTCCTCAACCACCACGCCCGCCTTCGCCAGACGCTCAGTCAGTTCGTGCTGCAGGTCCGCCGACACTTCGTCAATGCTTCCGCGCAGCGACAACTCTTCCTCTTCGCCGGTGTCATACGGATACTTCGTCGCCAGGTGCCGCAGGGCCGACTCGCTCTGCACGTTCACATAATCATGGTAATTCTCAACATCAAAGCTGGCCTGCGCCGTGTTCTGCACGCGCCATACGACGACCGCGGCAATCTCGATCGGATTGCCGCGCTTGTCGTTCACCTTCAGTCTTTCGCCGTTGAGATTGTGCGCCCGCAGCGAGACCTTTTGCTTGGAGAGAAACGGGTTCGCCCAATGAAACCCTTCATCGCGGCACGTGCCCTGGTACTTGCCGAACAGCAGCATGACCGACGACTGGTTCGGCTGGAGCGTGAAATAGCCGAACTGCAACACGATCCACGCGCAACTCGCGAGGATGCCCCCGACCAAGCGCCAGACGGATCGCACACCATCCACGTCTATGCTGGAATAGATGATCCAGAAACACCCGCAACCGGCGGCAAACATCACCAAGAGCATCAACCAGCCGCTGACTGCCCGAAACGACCGTTCGCCTGTCATCGCCCAATCCTCCAATAGCGTTATGCTATGTATAATATATCACATCAATATAATACATGCAAACGCGCGGCTGCCAGAAAGCGTCGAGGCCGTAACTTACTGCCTGCTATCGAGTTATGAATGGGGAGAACGCTGCCGAGTGGATGAAGTATCTCCCCCGCCCCCCGGATGGAAGGGTGCATCAACCTTCTGAAACCGTATCGCTTGGCTTCGATACGTCGCGGCGGCCGCGCGGAAGGACGCGGATGGGAATTTCGCAGTCTGATTTGATCGACAACGTCCGCTGCGGGAAGGGAATCTCAATGCCCTCTTCACGGAAACGGCGATCAATCTCGTAGCGCATATCGATCATCGCGGACCAGCGATCGCCGGCGGCGGGGTACCAAGCCGCGAGCGTGAAGTTCAAGCTGCTCTCGCCAAAGTCCGTGAACCACACGACCGGTTCCGGATCCAGCAGCACGCGCGACTCCTTGTTCGCGATCTCCAGGAGAATCGTTCGCACTTTGGCGACGTCGCTGCCATAAGCCACACCCACGTTGAGTTTGCCGCGAATCTTCGTGTCTTGAAGCGTCCAATTCACCACCTTCGAAGTCACGAACTCGGTATTGGGAATGATTAGATCAATGCCGTCGACCGACCGGACCCGCGTCGAGCGCATGCTGATGCTGGTGACCTCACCCAGATCCTCGCCAACCATGACCAGGTCGCCGACCTTAACATGACGCTCGGCAAACAGGATTAGTCCGCTCACAAAATTGACCAGGAGCGGCTGCAGACCCAGGCCAAGACCCAATCCCAGACCGCCGAGCAATACTGCGAGCGCGCCCAGCTCGATGTGCATCACGCGGAGGCCGACGTAGAAGCCGACCGTGATCAGCGTATAGTGCAGCAGCGTGCTGATGGTCGCTTGCGCGCCCTTGCTGACATGCTGGTATGCGGGATAGACCTTTTCCGTCAACGCGCCACGAATGAACTTTGATATTTTGAAGGAAATCAGCACCAGAACCAGGCCAACCAATACGCGACCGACCGTGATCGGTTGTGCGCCAGAATCCGGGGGCGGCGAAAGCAGTTCGAATGCAAACACACTTCGGGCGGTGTCCTCGGTCAATCCCCAGGCCATCGCGATCCAGGCCAGCGCTCCCAGCCAAGTGCCCCACTGACCCAACGTAGCTGCCGACGAAACCAGCAACCCGAATTCGCGCGTCTCAAACTGCTGGAGCAACTCGTCGATGCCATGGTCCCCGGCCTGCCCGCCATCCGTCGACTCAGACTTGGCGGCCTCGGCCGGTTGTGCGGTGTGCCGGCGGACGAAATCGTGCAACAGGCTGGAAAGAAACGACGCAATTACGATTGCGCCAAACGTGTGCAAGAGGTTTCTGATGACATAATTCACGAAGGCGTCGTAGCCCACCACTTCCAATACGAGCAGCACCGTGATCAGCATCAGCACAAACGGATAGGTTTGAACCAGGAAGCCAAACACGATCGGGCGTCGCGCGGCCCAGGCGCGACCGAGCACGCGAACGATCATCTGCCGATTGCGACCGAAAATGATCAGCACCAGCAGTACACCCGCCAGCATTGTCTTGCGTATCGCCTCCGCCAGACCTGGGGCAAGCTGAAACGCGTACATCACCATGATCAGCGGAGTGACCGGCATGGTGATCCACCACAGCACGGACAACCAGAACCGATAGTAATTGGCCACGACGTTGGAGCAGGGAATGATGCGAAAGCGCGGCTTGCCGGTGCGAAACAGGCGCTTGATCAGCGCGCGGGCTACGACCGCCAGGAGTATCACCAGGCACAGATGAATGAAGATGCGCCGCAGGTCCGGCGGAATCAGCGTATCCTGCCAGAAGAAGACGAGCAGCAGCAAGATCGGAAGGCCCACCGGCAGGATCATGCCCAGGATGCGGCACAACTGAATGCGCACGCGATCGCTCAGGTGCACATCGCCGCCGTCGCCTTCCGAAATTCCCTCGGAAACTCGTTCTTCGTGCCGCTCCGCCAGTCGCCAAAGCCGATGTGAATACCGGATACCGAGAATCACCAGCACCAGCAGTCCGATCGACCAGATGATCGCGCGAGTCGGCCCGCGCAGATCGATGCGGTCGCGCGCATCAGCCCGGGCCATCGCCCAGTTGCGGCCCAATTCCTGGACGTCGAATCCGGCTATCGCCGTCCGCCAGGTCTGTATAAAGCCAGGGCCGCGAGCCAGACGGTATGACCAGAACAGCTTACCCTGCACTTCGACGAGATACTTGTTGAAGGTATCCAGTTCCGCGAGAGTCTCGTCCAACCGGTCGATCACGCCGTTCTCGGCGGATATAACCTCGCTCACCGTCGATTCCAGCCCTGTGCGATAGTCCGCGGCGATCTCGGTCATCAACCGATCGAATTCCTCCCGTTCCTCTGCGGTGTCGATCTCGGGTAGCGCCGCGCGCAGCGCTTCAATCGCAATCTTCAGATCATCGTAAACCTGGTCGCGAAGTTCGATAAGGTCTTCGAGTTCCCTTCGCGCGGAATCGAGCGACTGCGCGATCTCCTCGCGCCGCTTATCAAACACTTCACGGAAACGCGTCAGCTCGTTGTACGCGTTCGTCTTTTCCTCGCCCGTGGTGCGATCGATACGCTCGTGCAGTCGATCGTACACACCGCGAACCCGGCCCATCTCTTGCAGCAGGTCTTCCTGCTCACTGGCACGGAAGCGCTGGCGAATGCCGTCAAGCCGCGAGCTGAATGCACGCCGTCCTTCAGCGATCACCAGCCGCACCCGCCAGTAGGCTTGTCGTTGACGGGTTTTCGCAGATTCGAGCTCTCGACGAATGTTGGCGAGATGCTCAGAGGAAGTGACCTGTTCCAGCCGGCTGCGAAAGTCTCCCAGTGTGCGCGCGTAGTCCTGCAAGACCGGAATGATCGCGTCCGCCGCGGCTGACTCCAGATTGAGCACAACCTTGTCGATCGCGAGCTGCTCGACGCGCAGGCCTGCCAGGAATGCCTGCCATGCGAGGTTGCGCGTTTCCAGCTCGCGATAGCGCCGAAGCGTGTCGCCGTCCAGCGCCGCCTCCGGGCTGCCCGCGGATGCGGGCGCTGTCGGCGAGCGGTTGAGCGCCGCGCTGAGCGCCTGACGCGCTTCCGCCAGCCTCTGCGTCGCTTCCTGCTCGAGCGCGGCGTACTGATTCAACGTGCGCTCGCGCGCCGTCTGCTGACGGACCGTGGTGTCGGTCAGCGCGTTGATGTGTGCATATTCCGAGTTGGCCTTTTCACGTTCGGCCGCCTGGCGAAGGTCGCTCCATATCCGCGGCCGAAGCGACTTGAGTTCCTTCGTGCGGTTGCGGTATTCCTCGAGCTGGGCGCTGCGCGCCGCGATGCGGTCGGCCGCAACCAATTCCACAGATGCCCGATGGGCCGACTCGTAGGCATCCAACTGCTTGGACGCGGACTCGAGGGTCTCACGCAGCGCCGCGGCGGCCTTGCCCAGAGCCTGGGCGCCCGCGGTGGCATCCTCGCCGACCTTGAACTGCTGCAGGCCGGCCAGCCGGTCGCTGATCTTCTGGCGCAGCGGCGGAACATCCTCCGGACGCTTGGGCGGGGCTTCCGCGGTCACCACCGCGGCAGTGCTGTCCGCAGCCGCGGTTTCGAGTGGAGATGGCGCGGGAGTTGGCGAGGGGGTTGGCGACGGCAAGCCCGTGCTGGCCGCATCCATAGACGGCGTGGACGTCGCCGGCAGCGGAGACGCACTGGGGCTTGCGCCCGTTTCACTTTGGGCGAAGGCCACGGATGTCGCGAGCAAGACGACGCACTGGCAGACTGCGCCGCGCAACCAGCCGCATCGACTCCGCGTCCTTTTCTCGATGCACATGTTGGAAGCGATTATAGAACCTGGACGCGGATGCTCAACTTACCCGCGATGGGACGCGCACCGCCGATCAGGCACACGCGGTCGCGAGCGCGCCGTTGCGCGGAACAGCCGATTTGCCCGTCAGCTCAGCGACCGCTTGTGGAATACCGGTCTCGTACGACACGGTGGGTTGCCAGTTGAGCACGCGACGCGCCTTGGTGCAATCGAAAAACGTCTTGCGCCCCATGAGCCAGACGGCATAGCGCGTGACCAGCGGAGGTGTCTGCCGGCGGAAAAGATGACCGCAGACTTCCATCACGAACGCCGCGTTGTAGGCCACACCGTAAGGCACCTTGCGCGTCACCGGCGGCATGCCGATCGCCTGGGCCACGAGATCAAAATACTGCTTCTGAGTCAGCACACCGTCATTGCTGCAATTGAAGGCCTCACCCGCGCCGACGTCAGACTCCGCTGCGACGATCGCCGCTTCGGCCACGTTGCCCGCATTCGCCACGTTGAGGCGGTTGTTCCCGTCGCCGATGAGCTTGATTTTGCCGCGTCGAATCGAATCGCAAAGTCGTGCCAGAGTCGCGCGATCGCGCAGACCGTACAGCCAGCTCGGACGAATCACCGTGACGACCAGATCACCCCGGGCATGCGCCGACCAGACCAGTTCCTCGGCGGCGACCTTTGCCCGGCTGTAATAGCTCCACTTGTGAAGGTTCACACCCAGCGGCGCTGATTCGTCGATCACCAGCCCGGCGCGATTGGGATGGCCGTACGCGCTGATCGAACTGATGTGCAGGAAACGCTTGACGCCCGCGCGTGACGCAGCCGCCAGCAGGTTGCGCGTGCCGTCGATGGTGATGGCCACGAACTCGGGCCACGGCCCCCAGTCGCCGACGCGTGCCGCGGCATGGTACACCCGCGTCACGCCGGCGCACGCCCGCGACAACGAAGGCGCGTCCGTGACGTCCCCAAGCATGGTCTCCACGCCGAGCGAATCGAGAAAGCGTGTATCGCTCTTCGGGCGCACCAACGCGCGAACCCGCCGGCCGCGGCGCACAAGTTGCTCCGCGATGTGGCTGCCCAGCAGGCCCGTACCGCCGGTCACCAGATTGATCGAATTGCCGGGGTCCGCCATTACCCGCCTGCTCCCGCGCCGTTTTCGCGTCCGCACCCGCGCCGCACCACCTTAGAAGGTCGGTGAACGTCGGTCAAGTGCGTTTCAGGGAAGTTGGACGAAAACGCGTTGTGCAAGCGCAACTTAGAAGTGCGCGGCGCCGAGAACATGTGCCGGTGAACTTCCGCTCCGGGACTGGTGTTATCAGAAATTGATCTTGTCCGGATCGAAATCCGCGGCGGTGTAGCCCGGATTCAGTCGCACGTCTGAAAAGACATAGCTGCCAAGAAGTTCCTTGCCCGCATCGTCCGCATACGAAAATACGGCCGTCGGCACGCGCCACTCACGATCGATGTGCAGCACGAGCAAGCGGTCGGGATACTGCGATTCGTCGCCGTTGTACGGCAGGCGCCGCTCGAAAATGAAGGTCGGACGATCGTCAATTTCTCCTTCGCCGATGAACTGCAAGTCGAGAACGCCCGCCGCCTGCGCCTTCCGCGAGTACTTCAGGATAACCTGCAGCGTGCGACAGAAACCAAATTCATCGATCGTCCTGCGCGACGCCGCCTGCGCACGCGGACCATGCACCGGCTGCTGCACCTTGGGCACAATCGCACGCAGAATCGCGCCGCCCGGCTTGGCCCACACCAGCGGGCGGCCGTCCGAGTCATTCCATGCGCCGGCGACATACAGGGCGCGCTTGCACTCACGCACGTTTTCGACGAACGTCATGTCGACGCTGTAAGGGTTTTCACGAAACCGGACCTCGACCGTCTGGGGATCGAGCAGTCGGCCGTTGATCTGCTCCTGCTTCTCAAATATGCAGGCATAGTCCTGTACCGACTTCTGGTAGTTCGTCAGGCAGCTTTCCAGGTAGGCCAGTGGATCGCGCCGGGCGAGGTCCGCGTCGCTGCTCGTCAGCACCGCCGCGCTCGACACCACGGTACCAGCCGCCGAACGATCAGGGCCTGCCGCCAGCGTGGCCCCTGGATGATACGAGGCCTGATGACATTGCAGGCTGAGCGCCGTCACCACGAACACACCCATGGCCAGGCGCGAGCGGCTGACAAGGGACACTTTCGCAGATTTCCGATTGCTTGGAGGGCTATGCGACAACGATCGATTCCTTTCCGTATTCAAACAACCGGCTCGGCATCCGAGCCCGGTGCAGACTCCATTCCATTAACACGCCGAGTGTACGCCGGATGCACCAATCGCGTCACCCACCTCTAACGCGAGGTTCGCAGACCGCATCCGCGTGAAATCGCTCCCTATTCAGGCCCGCTACCTGCATTGGGCGACCTATCGGCATGTTCGCTTGAGAGCATCCAGCGATTTCGGCTTTGAGCGACCAGATGCAAGCCCAGTACCGCCAAGCCAGAGCCTGACGCCGCACCGCATCAAGCCAAGGCCCTTCACAGCCCTGTTTCCCACGGGTTCCGCCGCACCGGAATCTCAAGGACATTATAGTATACACGCTCCGCAGCCATCCAGTTCAACTTGAATATGTCCAATTTGTGTCAATTCGCCGGCTTCTCGACGGGCGCCGGCAGCCGGACTTCGAACTCCGTACCCACCCCCACGGTCGATGTCACGTGAATCGCACCATTCAGCACTTTCAGGATGCCGTGCGCGACCGCCAGGCCCAGCCCGCGGTTGAGCGTGCGGCCGGCGCCACTGCGCTCTTTTGTACTGTAAAACGGCTCGAAGATGCGCGTCACGGTCTCGTCATCCAGCCCGCATCCACTGTCGCCGACACGGACCACAGCCCAGGGGCTGATGTGTTCCGTCGCAATGCGCAGCACGCCGCCGTTCGGCATCGCCTCGATCGCGTTGTCGGTCAGATTGCTCAATACGGTAAGCATTGCCCCGCGCGGGACTTCGACGATGGGGATCGGCCTGACATCCGCCTCAAGGCGAATGCTGCTGCCGACAAGCCGAGCCTCGAGTTTGCGCACCAGTTCGATGACGACTTCGCCGAGTTCTCCGAGATTGGCATCACGATAGCCACCTTCGGCAAAGGCGAGCAGATTGTCCACCAGCGCGGTCGCGCGGGTGAGGGCGTGGGCGGTTTTCTCCATCACGCGCATTACCAATGCCGGATCCTGGCTCGCCAGCGCGAAGTCCACGCTGGTTACGACGCCGCCGAGAATGTTGTTGAAGTGGTGGGACAGCGCGCCAGCCATCTCGCCCAGCGCCGCCATCTTGGATTGCTGCGCCAGGCGTTTTTCCAGCGCCGCGCGGTTGCTGATATCTCGAATCACCGCGAGCAATCCGATGCGCGCGCCCGACTCCGACGCGATGGGCGTGACGATCGCGGCAAGGTGGCGATTGGCCCGGTGATCATCGTGCATGACGAAGGTGAATTCCGCGGTCTCGCCCTGCTGCATGGATTCGGCCGCCGCGCGCCGCGCCTGGTCCCGGAATTCCTGGGGAATGACCGTACACCAGTCGACGCCGAGCATTTCTTCGACACGAGCGCCGAATACCCGCACAGCCGCGTGGTTCCAGCCGACGATTCGTCCGTCGGAATTCGCCGCGACCATGGCCATGCCCGCCTGGTCAAACACCCGGCGGTAGAACGCGTTATCCGGCGTATCGCGGTTCACCGTGCACACGAACTTCACTCAATCCGCGTCGTCCTCGCGGAAATACACAGCACCGTTTCGAACTTCTCCAGTTCCAGCGATGAATCCAGCCACCAGCTTCCCAGCAGAAAACCACCGGCGGCCGACGCACTCTCGCCGATCACCAGGAACTGCCCCGGACCCACCTCCACGTCCACCGCCAGTTCGCGGAAGACACGTCCCTCGTGGTCACGCACGACGACCAATTCTCCGTCGCGCTCCACCGTCTTGGCCACCACGTCCTGTTCCTGGAATGCGGGCATAGCCCGCAGGATGACGCGCTGCGGATCGTCGGCGCTCAGCGCGTATTCGATGCGCATGCTCCGCTGCCCCGCGTTCAACGTACCGCCGGTCAGACCGCCACCGCGGCGGTGCAGGAAATAACTGGAGCCATCCGCAATCGGGCCGAGCGGAATGGTCAGCGGCGTGCCGTCCTGGGCAGCGCGCGCCACGCGCGTCACCCGAGCGCGATTGTGCTCGAAGATGGCGCGCAGCGCCGGCCAATCGGCCTGGTCGCCGACGCCCGCGCGAAAGCCGTTGCGCGCGAGTAACGCGGTCAAGCCGGGATCACCCATGGTTTCCGCAAGGTGGTTCCAGATTTTCTGGGAGTGGCGCGTCTCCGTCACAGGCAGATCGACGCGCATCACGTCGAAGTGAACCCGCAGAACGTACGTGCGCCCGTCAGCAACCGGGGCAGCCGCGGCGGCGGATTGACCCGGAGGACTCAGGTCCACGGCGGGTCCTGCTTCGGGGCCGGCCTGCGGCTCACCGGGCGCGGTCCACGCATCCGCCGTGGAATCGCTGACCCTGGGCGGCTCTTCGCCGCGCTTGGGGCCCCAGACTGGGAAATCCCATCCGCGCTGGTCGCAACCCATGAGGACGACGCACGCCGCGAGCGCGCGCCACCGGTCGATTGGACGCATGTTGCTGATCATGTCGCACGGGTAGGTTTACGCCAGCGCCGCGCTGAACGCAAGCATCAGTCGGCGAATTCGCATGCTGGCATCCGCCGAACCAACTGGGACCGGCGCGCAGCTTGAGGTCAAAAAACGCGCCGCTGGCGCGCAGAGGGTATGCCGAGTTGCTGTCGATACTTGGCCACCGTGCGCCGGGAAATCGCCGTGCCGCGCCGGCTGAGCAGCTCGGCGATCTCCTCATCACTGAGCGGCTTCGCTTTGTTTTCTTCCTGTATAATCCGTTCCATCGCCACCTTGACGCTGTCCCAGCTGGTCGACTCGCCGCTGGAGGTGGTCATGCCGCCGGTGAAGAAGTAACGCATCGGAAAAATGCCGCGCGGCGTCTGAACGTACTTGCCCGCGACGGTGCGGCTGATCGTCGAGGGATCGCACTCGAGTTCGTCGGCCAAGTCGCTCATGCGCAGCACTTTCAGGCCTTCCGGACCGTCGTCGAAGAAGTCGCCCTGGCGTTCGACGATACGCTCGGCGACCATGCGCAGCCGCTCGCGGCGAAACTTGATCGCGTCCATCAGGGCTGTCGCGGACTCGACGTGCGACTTCACAAACTCGCGAACGTCCTTGTCCTGCCCCTTGTCCTTGAGCATGTCCAGAACGGACGGGCTGATGCGCAACCGCGGGCTGCTGCTGCGGGTGAGCCGCACATCCATCCCCGCGCCTGATTCCGCGGGCTCAATGATCACATCGGGCACGACCGGCGGGGCCTCGCGCTGCACCACTGTGTATCCAGGATGCAGATACAACGTCGACTGCATCGCTTTCACCGCTTCGGTGATTTCGCCAATCGAATATCCGGTTACCTTCGCGATCGCCGGGTACCGATTGCGCACCACGTCATGCAGGTGATTGCGCACCAACTCCTTCTCGATGCGGTTATCACCGGGCAGCGCTTCCAGCTGTAGAAGCAAGCACTCCTGGTAATCGCGGGCCGCGACGCCTACCGGGTCCAGGCGCTGCACTTTCGCCAACGCGCTATCCACGACGGCTGCATTCAGCGGCGGATGAGCGCTGGCCGCGATTTCATCCGTCTTCACGCGCAAATAGCCGTCGTCTTCCAGGCTGTAGATGATCGCCTCTCCCGCGCGGCGGACCTCGTCATCCAGTTCGAGGACGGACCATTGCGCGAGCAGGTGTTCGGCCAGGCTCTCCGGACGCGATGCCGCGTTGGCCATCGCGTCCATCTTGCCGTCGCGTTCGTCCGTACCCGCGGGCGGGCGCCGCGCGGAACTGAAGAAGTCCTCTCGGCTGTATTCCCGGGTCAGCCGCTCAAGCCGTTCAAAACTCTCCACGTCTCCGTTGTGATCGCTGCGGTCTTCCCGCGGCCGCGCGGCGTCGGGATCAGTCGGACTGGGGTCTGCGAGTTCCAGCGCGTAGTTTTTCTCCAACTCCTCCGCCACGCGGTTCTCCAGCGCCATGGCGTTGAGCTGCAAGATGTTCATGGACTGGATCAGTTGCGGCGTGAGCTTCTGCTCCATCCGCATGTGCTGACCCAGGGATTGAGACATCGAGTGCGCCATACTTATCCATCGGTCCGGACAACCGGATACCGCAGTGCGTCCGAGAATATTCTGCGTGCCAGGCACGCCGCCCGGTGCGGTCGTGATCCGTCACCCCCGCGCCATCCGGGGCATTATAGCACGCGGAATGCCGTCGTCGTATGTGCTCCGTGGGCGGCGGCCGGGGACCGGGCTTTGGGTTGAACACCGAGTCGTCGAAAGTGGAATTGGCCCAGCGCGGTTGAAACCCGCGTCTAAGCGTCGGCAGGCGAACTTCGATCAGAGGCTGCGGCGTCCGCGAATCGCGGCTTCGAGCATTCCCACCGTGGCGTATTCGATCTGTGAGCCGACGGCAAGGCCGCGCGCCAAGCGCGTCACCGTCACGCCGGCGTCGCGCAGCACGCTCTCGATGTACAGCGCGGTGCCGTCGCCTTCGACGGTCGGGTTGGTCGCCAGGATGACTTCGCGTGCCGCGGCGCGGCGGACGCGCTGCAGGAGCGCATCAATGGTCAGATCGCCCGGCTCGATGTTCTCCAGCGGAGCAATGTGCCCCATGAGCACGTGGTACACGCCGCGAACCAGGCCGGTCTGCTCCAGCGCAATCACATCTTTCGGCTGTTCCACAACCCAGATTTCCTGCTGGTCGCGCGTCGCCGATCGGCAGATCGGACAGGGATCCTCCTCGGTGAGGTTGAAGCACGTGCCACAGTGGAAAACCCGATCCTTGACCGCGAGCACCGCGTCGGCCAGGGCCGCCGCCTCTTCACGCGTGCCGCGCAGAATGTGAAACGCAAGCCGCTCGGCGCTTCGCGGGCCGATTCCCGGCAGGCGCTGAAATGCTTCTCTCAGCCGTTCAAGTGACTCGATGTCGCCGGTGCTCACGGGATCTTCAACTGGGTGCGACGGAACAGCCGGGAAACAATCAGCCGGGCAGCATGTTGTCCAGACCGGGTATGTTGAGACCGCCGGTCAACTGGCTGAGCTGCTCGCGCATCGCGTCGTGCGCGCGCGCGCTGGCGGCGCCTACCGCGGACTTGATCAGGTCTTCCAGCAATTCGACATCCGCAGTGGCGCTCGGATCGATCTTCACGTCCACCACGGTCCCCTTGCCGTCAACGGTGACGCGCACCGCACCGCCGCCCGTCTGCGCATCGAACCGCTTGTTGACCAGTTCCTTCTGGAAATCCGCCATGCGCGCCTGCAAGTCCTTGGCGCTGCGCATCATCTCCAGAATATTTCCGAAACCTCCGAGCATGCCCGTCCAACCTTCTTTCCTCTAGGAGTATTCCGTGCCGGGCAGACCACATCCGCTCGGGCTGACCATCGTGTTCCTTGTGCCTGCCGCGCACACGGCGAGCTTCAACCGCTGCCACGGCATTATTCAGATTCGCCGGCGTGGAGCCATTCGCCTTCGTCCGCCCCCCCTGGGTCGCGTTCCGCGTCAACGGCGGACGGTTCTGCTTGCGGCTCACCGCGCCGGATGACGTCAACGATCGACCCGCCGGTGAGCTCAAGCGCTCGCCGCACGAGCGGACGGGCCATCAATCGGCTCCGCTGCTCAGCCGAAACACCGACCGTGCGTTCCCCGCGGCGGGCGGCACCCGGCCGGGACGCCTGTTCAACAGGAGCTTCCGGCCTCGGGGACACAGCGGGTCCTGCGTCGGCGCTTGCGGCGTTCGTCGGCGAGTCCTGCCCAAGCGCAGGCTTCACGCGAGCTGGTTCATCCGCAGGCGTTACGCCGCGGTCATTTTTTTTTTTGCCGCGACCGCATCGCCGCCCGCTGGGGTCCTGCTAGCCGAACCGGCGTGCTTCAGCAGCGCGTCGATGCCGGTGAAGGCGCCGGCCATCGCCAGACGCACCATCGCCGCATCGACCAGCGCGCGCGGCGCGCTGGCAGCCTTGGTCTGCCGGCGGACTTCCTCAACCAGCGCGATCATGTAGACCAAGGCCGGCGCTTCAAACAGCTTGGCCTGCTCGGCAAGCTGCTCGCGCACCGCCGCGCCGAAGTCGACAAGGTCAGTCGCCGTCCCGCATACGCGCAGCAGCATGAGCGCGCGCAGATGTTCGATGAGCACGTCGCAGAAATAGCCCGCCGTCTGCCCGCTGCCCAGGCTTTCCTCCACGCAACGCAGCGCATCCGCGGCGTTTCCGGAGCCCAGCGCATCCACCAGGCGATGGATCACGGGATCATTCGCCGTCGGCAGCAGTTCCTCGAGCAGTTCCTCCGTCAGATTGTGCGCGCCGTACGCCAGGAGCTGGTCCAGCAGCGAAAGTGCGTCGCGCATCGAACCGTTGGCCAGCCGGGACACCCGGCGGATGACGCCTTCGCCGGCTGCGAGGTTCTCCTGCTTGAGAATGTAGCGCAATTGCTCCGCGATGTCCGCGGGCCCGATGGCGCGAAAATCGAACCGCTGGCAGCGGCTCTTGATCGTCGCGGGCACCTTGTGCGCTTCAGTCGTGGCCAGGATGAATTTGACGTGGTCGGGGGGCTCTTCCAGCGTTTTGAGCAGCGCATTAAAGGCCTGCGTGCTCAGCATGTGAACTTCGTCGATGATGAATACCTTGAAGCGGGCCCGGGCCGGCTTGTATTCCGCGTTGCTGCGCAGATCGCGGATGTTGTCCACCCCGGTGTTGCTCGCGGCGTCGATTTCCACGACGTCCAGATCGCCGCCTTCGGCGACGCGCAAGCACAGCTCACACGTGCAGCAAGGCGTCGATGTCGGAGCACTGGCGGCGAAGCAGTTCAGCGCCTTGGCCATGATCCGCGCCGTGGACGTTTTGCCCACGCCGCGCGTGCCGGTGAACAGGTAGCCGTGATGAATACGCCCGGTCTCGATCGCGTTTTTCAGCGTCGTCGCGATCGCGCGCTGCCCGACGATCTCATCGAACGTCCGGCTGCGGTATTTGCGGGCGAGTACTTCGTAGGCCATGGCCCCCGCTTCCGTGTTCAGAAGCCCGGTTACCGGCGCAAAGTCGAGTTGCAGCCGGAATGAAGAACGCGGCGGCGATCATTGACGGCCAGGTGGAACCACGGCACCTGAACTCAACAGGTGGGCTGCTCTGTCTCCAGCCTGACCCTTTGTCTGCGGAGCCCACTGCATGGGACCCGGCCGTCAATGTTCGCCACCGCGGACGAAGTTAGTGCACAACCCCGCGCAGCCGGTGACCGGCCGCGCAGGACCAGAATACCATAGCGGGACCGGAAAGAAATGCCAAACGAACGGCCCGAATCAGAGTTCAGCGGATGGTTTCGGCGACGCCGTCCCCACGCAGGCCGGCGAAACTGTCCGCAACCGGCGCATCGCTGATGCGCACACTGCGAATATAGATCGCTCGTTTGGGTCGACCTGTCGTCGGATCCAACTCGTGCTGCATGAGCTTGTCCAACGTCGCCATCGATTGCTCACCCACCAGGCTGGCGAAGACCGTGTAACGCCCATCCCAACTGGGTTGACGCGTGTTGGAAATCAGGAACTGACAGCTTGCTGAGTCTGGATCGCTCTCCAGCCGGGCCATGCACAGCGTGCCGCGATCAACCGGCAGGCTGTTATACTCCGCCTTCAGTTTGCGCCCGTCGGGTCGAATGCCGCTGCCATCGCCGTTGGGGCACCCGCCCTGCAGGAAATATCCCGGCTCGATGCGATGGAAGGTCTTCTGGTCGTAAAAGCCATTGCGCGCCAGCTCGATGAAATTGGCCACGTGGGCGGGGGCCGCATCGTAGTTGAATTGCACAGTCATTTCGCCATCATCCGTGATGATGACCGCCTGCTTGAGCGGGGCGACCTCAATGGTGAGCTGGTTTGAGGTGATCAGTCCGCCATAGGGCTGCCAGACAATGCGATAGACACCCGGCATGTGCAGCGCGGGAAAATAGGCCGCCAGATCGATTTCGCGACCGACAAAGGAGTGCGGTCCCAAATGCAACTCAGGCGCCTCTGCCGGCGGAATCAATCCGAAGGCGTCTTTCCACTCGCGTTCGTAGTCACCTCGGATGGTCAACCCGCCGAAGCCCTCGCCGCTGAAGATGTGCGATTCCGGCAATTCCGCGCTGCAGTTTCCCATCACCGCTTCCGCGCCGGGAACCAACAGCTTCACCGGCTTCTCAGAACGATTGTACAGCGAGAACTGAATGCGGACAGGCTTTCCGGGATAAACCGTCAGCACCTGGGCCGAGATCCTGGCCTCCACGCCGACGGGAATCTCCGCACTAGCCGTCGAAGCAGAAGCCGCGAACAGCACGCACGCAACTGCCCACAGGATTCGCCTTGCTCCCATACTGGCTGATCTCGCCGCCGTTCCGCCGTCACGCATCGCCGCCCGCCCGTGTATGCAAAATCCGCAGGATATCTCAGTTCAAGCCCCGGCTGGCAACGCCGCTCATGCGCAACGCATGCCAGACCGAAGCTGTGCGCCCAGGATTCTCATGTTTATTGCGGCGGTGTCTACCCCTAATTCCGCCGAGCGACAGAGTTTACGGCTTATACGCCAGCAACGCCAAGCGGGTTGCAACTTCGACGGCTGGCCTGCGGACACCTCCAGACTTGGGTGCCGTCTTGACCCAGGTTCCGCCCGCGGGACAATGACCCTTTCCGCAGGCAACCCCCGGACTTGTGCCTGCTTACGTTCCCACCCGGGCGAATCATGCGTCCAATATGCGCTCTTGTGTTCCTGGCCAGCCTGTCGCCGGTGAGCGCGGCTGAACCGACCCCAGTTGGCCCAACGCCAATCCGCATCCTGGCCAATGCACCGAGCAACGCGGAAATCGTCTGCGCGCTGGGTGTGTGCGACCGGCTGGTCGGGGTCAGCACGTTTGTGACCTTCCCGCCTGAGTTACGCTCGCTGCCGCGCATTGGCGGGCTCCAGGATCCTGACCTCGAGGCGATCGTCGCGCTTCATCCGGACCTGCTGCTGCAGCGCGGCCATAATGAGCACGTCATCGCCCTTTGCCGGAAGCACGGGATCCGCCTCTACGTCGATCGAACGGATTCAATGTCCAGCCTGTACACGACCATCTCCGAGTTGGGCGCCATCATGGCACGCGAGGCACAGGCGGCAACGCTCAACGAAGACATTCGCGTCCAACTGGCGAAAATCGCTGAGAACGCTCCGGAGCAGCCCCCGCGCGTGCTCCTGGCTTTGCGCAGTCCTGATCGCCTCGCGCCGCTTACGTCCGTGGGCGAACCTTCCTTCCTCCATGAGATCATCAAGCTGGCGGGTGGGCGCAACGTCCAGGCACACTCGCAGGTGCCCTATCCTACCCTGGATCTGGAAGAGATCATCGCGGCCCAGCCGGATATCATCCTCGACGTCATGCCGGGACGAGAATTGAGTGCAGCCGATCATCAGGAGATCGTGGTCCAGTGGAGTCGTCTACGGACGGTACCGGCTGTCAGGCAAGGCCGCATCCATGTCCTCACGGAGGATTACGCGCTCACCCCATCTCCGCGGGTGGTGCTGCTTGCCGAGCGGCTCAACAAGATCTTCAGAGGCGAGGCAAACCCCGGTGAGTAACACGCCTCCCATCCTCCAGGCCAGCAAGCTGTCTTATGCTCACCCCAATGCACCGCCATTGCTCGTCAATCTCGATCTGGAAATCTCTCCGGGACAACTCCTGGCGATCGTAGGTCCCAACGGTTCGGGCAAGAGCACGCTGCTGCGCCTCCTCGTCGGAGTACTTGCACCGCAGGGCGGGGCCGTCGCGCTCCAAGGGCGGCCCTTATCCGCCTGGACCAGCACCGAGCGCGCCCGGCGCGTGGCACTGCTTCCGCAGCATCCGCAGGCGCCGCCGGATCTCACCGTTGCGGAAATCGTTCGCCTGGGCCGGCACCCGCACCTGGGTTTGCGCCTGTTCGAATCACCACATGATATCGCCGTGGTCGAAGACGTGCTCCGCCGAACCGAAACACTCGCATACGCTTCTCGGCGCATGGGCACGCTTTCCGGCGGCGAGGCACAACGCGTACACCTGGCGGCTGCCCTGGCCCAGCAGCCGGCCGTGCTCGCGTTGGATGAGCCAACCAGCGACTTGGACTTGTCGCACCAGTTGCGTGTTTTGCGCATGCTCCGCAGCCTTACCCGCGACGAAGGGCTCGCGGTGGTGCTGATTACGCACGATCTGAATCTCGCCGCGCGCTTCGCCGACCGGATCGGCGTGCTGCACGGTGGCCGCATCGCTCTGGCGGGTACGCCTGAGCAGGTACTTCGCGATTCGTCGCTCGAAGACGTTTACCAGGTGCAGTTCAAGATGCTCTCGGTTGCTGAATTGGGCGCGCCCATGCTGGTCGCGCAAGAAAGGCCCAATCCAAAGGCCGCACGATCATGACGTCGCGCAACACGGCATGGCTGATCGTCCGCCTACTGCCCTGGGTGGGAATCCTCAGCCTGGTAATCCTTATCAGCCCGGGAATCGGCACGCAGGATGTCGGCGTCGCCGCCGCGTGGCGCGCATGGTTTGCGGGCGACACGAACTCCGCAGTATACGACATCGCCTGGGGAATCCGTTTTCCGCGAACCCTGAAGGCGCTGGTCGCCGGCGCAACGCTGGCCCTCGCTGGCGCGGTCTTCCAAACGCTGTTCCGCAACCCACTGGCCACGCCCTACACCATGGGCATCGCGAGCGGCGCGTCGCTGGGCGCGCTGATCGCCTACCAGGTGGACTGGGTGCATTCATTCGCCGGGTTGTCCACGGTTTCATTCGCCGCGTTCATCGGTGCGTTGGCCGTGCTGGCGCTGGTGCTGCTTCTGGCACGCTCAGCCGCGCGCATCAGCGGCCAGACGCTGCTCCTGGCTGGCGTGACCATCGGCTTTTTCTGCTCGGGCATGATGATCTTCGTCACGTCGCTGGCCGACGTGACGCAGACGTACCTGACGGTGCGCTGGATGATGGGCAGTCTCGACACCTACGGCGGGGTCGAGCTCTCCGCGCTGCTGCCGATTGTCGCGCCGGCGTGCGTCGTGCTGCTGCTGCTTGCCCGCGGGCTGAATCAGTACGCGGTGGATGCGGAGATCGCCGCGACGCGCGGCGTCAACGTTGTCCGCCTGGAGATCACGGGCATCGTCGTGGCGTCGTTGGCGGTCGCGGCGGTGGTGTCGATGTGCGGACCCATTGGATTCGTCGGTCTGGTGATTCCCCATCTGACCAGGCTGGCATCGGGAAGCGATCACCGCGTGCTGCTGCCGGCGACTGCGCTGCTTGGCGCGGTGTTCCTGATCGCGTGCGACTTTCTATCAACGCTGTTGCCCGTCGCCTACGGGGCGCTCGCCGGGCGCGAGGTAACCACGGCACGCCTGCCCATCGGAGTGATGACGGCGCTGGTGGGGACGCCTGTGTTTCTGGGATTGCTCTGCGCGCGGCGCAGAGGTGATCGGACATGAGCGCAGGCCGCAGCTAGTCGCTGCTGACGAGCATGGCCGAGGCCTCTTCCAGGTCCGGCCCCATCGAATCGCGCACTTCGACCAGTTGTTCGACGGTGATGCCGGCCCCGGTGAGCAATTCCTCGGTGAATTCCTCGTCGCTTGCGGTCAGGCTGAAGCCGTGACCTTCCTGACAGCACAAAATGTCCGCGCAGTGCACGATCAGGCCGATGCGGCGCAACTCGGCGGCGAGGTCCTCGGGATTATGGTGAAAGCCGACCGCGGCGCGCAAGTGCCTTGGGAATTTCCAGCGCAGGGTCAAGGCGTCGCCGAATTCCTGGTGCGTCGCGCCGATAAGCCGCCGCTCCAGGTTTAGAAAACTCTCCTGCGTCTCCATCTTCGTGCGCACCACTTCGTTGAGCTGACTGGCGAAAGCCTGGCGCTCGATCAGCAGGCCCAGGTCGTGGATCAGACCCGCGAGAAACATCTCTTCATGCCCGGCCAGGTCGCCGGCAAGCTGCGAGATCTTCTTGGCGGCCACCCCCACGGCCACGCTGTGCTTCCAGAGTTCACGCGCGTCAAACAACTCGGATTTCTGCGACCCGTTGAACAAACGCGAGATCGAAGCGGCGATCGCGATGTTCTTCACCGCGGAGAGGCCCAGCAGAACGATGGCGCGGTCGACGCTCGCGACCTGTCCGGGCAGGCCGTAAAAGGCGGAATTGACCACCTTGAGCACCTTGGCGGACAGCGCCGGGTCGCGTTTGATGACCTCGTGCAGTTCGCGCGCCGTGCCCTTCGGGTCTTCGACCACCTCGATGATCTTGACCGTGACTTCCGGCAGCGTGGCGATCTCGCCGACGGCGGCCAGGGCCTTCTTCACGACTTCTTTTGAGTCCGGCGTTTGTACCTGCATTGCACCCTCACCCAGCGCACGCAGCCGACCCGCCGAAGCGCCGGGGGACCGCATACTGCGGGTACATCGGCACCGGCGCGCACAGGGTTTAGGGGGTTTTTGAAGGCTATTTGAAGTCTGTTTGAAGACTGTCGGTCGCCGGTTCAGTCCGGTAAGAGGTCGGCGGCCATGGGTGAGAGCGTGGACTTGATCTTGTCGATGGCCCGCCGCTCAATCTGACGGACGCGCTCCTTGGTCACGCCGAAACGCCGGCCAAGCTCTTCGAGTGTCAGGGATTCTCCCGCCCCGAACAGCCCGAAATGCGCGCTGATGATCTCTTGCTCGCGGTCGCTGAGCGTACGCATGCTGTCTTTGAGAACGCTGGTCAGCGCGGCACGGTCGAGCCCCGCACCCTCGGCGGCGCGATGGTCGGCTGTGGTGTCGAGCAGTTCGTCCTGGCCGGTGACAAAGCGCGTGCAGTGGTAGTGCTCTTCGGGGACCGTGCGGGCATAGTTCTTCATAATGGCCCACGACGCGTACGTGCTGAACTTGAACCCGCGGGAGTAATCGAATTTTTCGACGGCACGCATCAGCGACACGTTACCGTCGGAGATGACCTCGAAAAAGCGCGGCGACCAGCCAACGTGCTTCTTGGCGATGCTCACGACCAGGCGGAGATTCGCCTCGACGATGCGCCGGCGCACCGCTTCGTACGCGGCAGTCATGTCCGCGACTGCGTCCAGATCGACCTGGCGAACATCGCACAGGTCAATCGCCTCGATCAGCCGGGCCGTCCGGAACTTGAGGAAGTTGTACCTGCGGAACGAGTCAATCTCCTGCTCTGCGGTCATCAGCGGAGTATCGTATAACTTGCGCAGATAGGCCGGCAGATCGCGCGGCGGACGTACCATCCGCACTCGACCGGCTGTGGGCTCCGGCGCATCCAGAATGAGCGCCTGCGCCTCGGGAGATTCGAAGAGTTCGTTGAACACGTACGCGACCGGTTCAGCCTTGAGCCTGCGGGCGCGCATTTCTCGCAGGTTCTGCTCCACCTGCTTGCTCGTGATGCCCTGGGCCCGAGCGATCGCTGACACGCTCTCACCACGCTCGTGCGCCTGCCAGATGCGCCGCTGCGCCGGCGGAGCAGCCGGTAGCCCGCACCGCGAAAACAGGGCCTGATCCGGATGGGATTCGTCAAAACGGCGCAGCGTGTAGCGAATGGTCTCGACGGCTCGCCCGGTCTGCGCCGCGATATCGCGAGCCACCACGTGCAGCTTGCGGCGGCGTTCGCCGATCAACTTGCGGGCAAGATCGATAATGCGACGCTTCTCTGCTCCGCTCAACTGGCGGAACGCGGCTCCACGCGCCACCAGCGCCTGGTTCTTCTCGACAAAACGATCGACGGTCGAACGCAGGTAAACGAGCCGCGCCACCCCATCCGCATCGGCCACGCGGAAACCCATCAAGCCGCGCCGCCGCCAACGACGGATGGTCTTCGTGCTCACATTGAGCTCAGCCGCCAAGTCGTCGTATCCCCGGAACGGTTCGGCAACCTCACCCGCGGGAATCGCGTTTTTGCGTGTGATGTGCTCGGCAAGCGTGACCAGGTCGCCGATCAGCTTGTCACCCGGAATCGCCGGTCGATCGGACTTCGCGCGATTGCGGAACCCCGTGATGTGGAAGCAGACCATGTCATAAGGGTATGAGCGGTCGGCCTCGACCAGACCCAACAGGGTATCGATTCCACGGACCTGGCTGAGTCGCTTGTGTCGTGGGGACATCAGCAACTGATGGGCCAGTTCGGCAAGGTCTTTGCTGGCAAACGCGGGCATGGTCGTCGCCTCGACGTAACGCGGCTTGTGAATCCTGCGGGTCTCCGCCATCCGAGGCGGGAGGCCGGCTGGCTCCCGGTCAGCGTCCGTCATCTACATAACAGTTTAGTATTTTTTCGGTCAATTGGAACCGAAATCTCTAAACTATTGACCCATAAGCCGTTCTGACGGGTGACCATCACCCGTTCCCCCAATGGCGAGTCGTGTCGGCAGGGCGTTGTCCATCCCCCCAGGTGGGCTGACGGAATGCCAGATGATTATCGACCTCGAAATCTGGCCAGTCAACCGCGCCGCCACCCGCTTCGCCGCCGGGGCACCTATCGGCTCCGTCAACAACGCGGCAAACCGGGGCCTGGACCGCAGAAAAGCCCCTCAAACTTCCCGCGAGCCTTCAGGGACCGCCACAGACTCCATAGAGCTACTCTCACAGACATGGCAGATTCTTTCCTCCCTCGCGTAAGACCGGGCCTCCCTCCCCCGACTGCTCTTGCGGGTGACCGAAAGCCGGCCGCTCAAGACCCAGAAACAGATCGGAGCGAAATCCCATGCCTGCTAAAACCTCGCCGCCGTCGCGTCGCCTCACCAGTCTTGCCACCTCCTTGGCATTGGCTTGGTCCGGGCAGGCCAGTGCTCTCACGCTCGTGGGAACCAACGCAGGCGTACTGGACACAAGTCACCTGCAGGTCGCAACGACGGGCGGCGACCAGCCGCACCTGATGCGCGTGGTGACACCGAGCGATCGATTGAATTCAGCAATCGATGCAGATGTTCTGCTGGCGGATGGCAGCCCCCTGGCCATGACCTGGCGGCGGGATGGCGGCGACGCGGATGTGATCGAGTTGGCGCTGGCGCTGGTGATCGACAGCCGGCCGTGCCATGTCGACTTGCGGCTGATGGGCGCTGGCGATGCACACCCTCACTGGATTGACTTCGATGACGTGAACTCCGGCGGCGTAGCGCAGCAGACAAGCGATCAGCGCGTTGTGCTGCATTTTCCGATCGGCGTTGAACCGCTGGAAGACATCTTCGTCGGAAACGTGGATACGACGATTGGCCGCAACGTGACGGGTTCCTGGCGGGTGGATATCGCCGCAACGGATGCGGAAGGCACATTTGAAATAGCTCTGCGCGCGGGGCCGCCCGGCGACGTAGACGATGACGACGACGTCGATCTGCACGACTACGCGGAATTGCGCGCATGCCTCGACGGCGATGATACGGAAGCAGACTGCGCTGCGTACTTCGATTTTGACGCCAACCGGGTCGTTGATCTGCGGGATTTTGCGGAGTTTCAACGGCGCTTTACCGGCGCGAATGTTCCGGCCGCGTGTGGAGGTTGAGCCATGACATCTAAGCAAACGACAAACAAACGACTTCGACGCCGGGCACTCACGCTGACTGAACTGGTGGTCGCGCTGATCTGCCTGGCCTTGCTCGCTCCGCTGCTCGCCGCGCGCGGCGCGAGCGTTACGCGGCCGAATCGCGAGCGGATGTGCGCGTACCGGCTGGGGCGACTCGGATCGGCGATGCTGCAATACACGATTGAAAACGGCGCCCACCTGCCGGGTTCTCCGGGAACAAGCGGCGCGCAAATGATCTACGAGTACGGCAACGTGCCGGCGGATTCGATCGACATTCCTCTCGCACTGACGCAGACCTGGGACTGGGCTGCTCCATTGACGACGTACCTTGACATTACGCTCGATCCGAACCGCGCGCGGCGCTTCGAGCAGTTCCGCGAAGGTCATTTCTGGTGCCCGGCCAACGACCTGCCGTCGCATCCGTGGTACCAGGGAAACATCGGACCGTTCGACGAATGGAACACCATACGCATGCTCAGCTTCGTCACCATTCGCAACTTCCTCATCTTCGAAGACACGTCATCGCTTGATCCCCAGATCGCGCCGCATGCTAGACGCGCGCAACTGGGGGGCACGGTCAGGTTTCCCGCGGATTATGTGCCCAGGCTCGACCACCTGGGCACGGTCCCGAACAAGGTGTTCCTGGCGGACGGCTCGCGATTTCTGAATCCATCGGGATTGGTGGATCATGACATCAACAACATCACTTCGACCGGTGGGGCCTATTCGGATGGCGGACCAACACTGCCCGATGTCTTCTTACGATCGTTCTTTCTGAACTCTCCGTACAAGGAATACGCTTATCGTCACAGCCACGCCGAAACAGCAGGAATCAATGCGGCCCATTATGATGGGCATGTGGCCTGGATGAGCGAACCGGCATCCCGGCATCCGCGCTGGTGGTATCCCACAGGGACGAGAATTCCGTGGGTGGAGATGAACGATCCGACGCGCATGCCGCTCTTTGAAGAGATAGCCGGCGATCCGAATTTCGAATACCACGTGCCGTAGTTTCTGACACTTGACATGCCTCGATTGGGTCAGGGCGCGGGTTGGTGGCCAGCGCGATAAGCTGGCGCTGCATGGCGCTGCGCTGCACCGTGCTTCCGCCCGGCCCGCTTCCTGCATGGTTGGTTCCCGCGCGATAGCGGCGCGCGGACCTGCCGATATAGTATCCGCCATGGAACTCCGCCCCACCAGCATTCCTGACGTCATGGTGCTCGCCGCCCCAAAGCACGGCGACCATCGCGGATTCTTCTCCGAGGTCTACAGCCGGCGGGCGCTGCACGAGTTGGGCATCGACCTGGAGTTCGTGCAGGACAACCACTCGTTCTCCGCGCAGCGCGGCGTCCTCCGCGGCCTGCATTACCAGATCGCACCTAAGGCGCAGGACAAGCTCGTGCGCGTCATCCGCGGCGCAATTCGCGACGTGGCCGTAGACATCCGCCGCGGGTCGCCGACCTTCGGGAGGCACGTCGCGGTGGAACTCAGCGCCGAGAACTGGCTGCAACTGTTCGTGCCGTGCGGATTCGCCCACGGGTTTGTGACGCTCACCCCGGACGTCGAGGTGATCTACAAGGTGACCGCGGACTACGCCCCGGAACTCGAGCGCGGCATCCGCTGGGATGACCCGGATCTCGCGATTGACTGGGGAATCTCCCCGGCCGAGGCGATCCTTTCCGCACGCGACCTGACACACCCACGTTTCTCGGACGTTGCGGACCTCTTCTGACAGCAATCGCGGACTGAAATATCAAACCTCTGGAGCCTGTCCAAACATCGAATTCGCCATACCAGTTCGAATTCGGCGCTAGTTATTCGGACGTTTGCGCCCGTCATTTCATCGTCCGAATGAATGAAAGGGCGCGCCCAGTGTCGGCGATATCGTAAGGTGTGAGCGGATGGTCCGACCGCATCGCAAGCGCGATGCCCTCGCTGCGTTCACCCCGATTTCGAGGATTTCCATCGTGGGATTGTGGGACTGGGTTTGGGATCGGTTGTTGGGATCACACGGCAGCCCTGCGCGCTCAGGCGGACCGACAGCGCCGAAGTCCCGAGCGGCAGGCGGCAGACCGGCAGTGCGCTCTCCGGAGAGCGCCGCAACCGCCACCGCGGAACCGGCCATCGATGAGTCCGCAGTCACCTTTGATCCAGCCAACAAGGACGATGCCTGGTGGTCGCCGCCGGGCGCGACGCTGACCGAGTTGGCCCCGATCACGCGGGCCAATATTTCCGCGGAAATCCTGGCGCTGGAAAACCTGATCGTCACCCACTTCGACGGACGGGACCTGACTCTTCCGCCGATGCCGCGTGTGCCCGAACTCGTGCTGCGCGAGCTCTCGTCGCCGGAATACAACGTGCGGCGGATCGGCGCGGAGATTTCCGAAGACCAGGTGACCGCGGCGGCTGTGCTGCGCCTGGCCAATTCACCGCTCTATCGCGGTGCCAGCCAGATCACGGCGGTCGAGCCGGCGCTGGTCCGCGTGGGCACGACGGCCATCCGCACGCTGATGCTGCACCAGACGATGATGTCGCTGACGCGCGCCGAGCGCAAGCAGTCGCAGCGTTTGGCGGATATTCTGGCCCTTCGCGCCGTGGCCTCGGGCGCGGCGATGCAGCACCTCGCGGAATTCACTCAGGTGGATCCGGACGAGGCGTTCATGTTTGGGCTGCTGCACGACATTGGCGCGGTGCTCGTGCTGCGCATCATCAATCGCCAGCGATTCTACGTCGGACGCGTCGATCTCGACGCATTCGAGTACCTCGCCTATCAGTCGCACCAGGAGTTCGGCGAGTTGCTCGCGGACGCGTGGCATCTGCCGGACCGCGTTTCGGCGCTGATGTCAAATCACCACCAGTATCCGCTCGAAGACGATCCCCTGCGGACTGAACGGTTGATGCTGCACGTGGCCGACATGATGGGTGGATTGCTCGGATTTGCGCCGGAAGCGCCGTACGATCTGCTGCGTTCGCGTGCGGCAGTCGACCTGGGGCTTGCGGATAACCCGAGATTCCTCCAGGCGCTGCCGGAACTGCCCGATCGCATCAATGACGCGTTGCAGGCCTTCGCCTAACCCGTTTCGACATACCAGCCGACTCGTGCGCGGGCCCGCCGGCCCGTTCAGCTACCGTCGAATTCTCGCTTGTGCAGCAGCGGGCGTTTCAAAGCCCCGCCTGTTTGTCAGCCAGCGCGCGCAGCAGGCGAAAATCATAGATGCCGGTGTCGTGGCCATCGGCCCATTGGATTTGCAGGGCGTAGTTGCCGACCAGCTTGGCGCCAAGGGCGCTTGGCGGCCCTGTGCCCGGGTCTTTCCTCAGAATGGGAAAGAGCTCCGCGGACGTCGCGCGGTTCTGGCGCTCGCTGTTGCATGTTGCGCACGGGCAGTTCTTGCGCAGTGTGGCCATGTCGAAATCGGAAGCCGTGCCATCCTGCCAGACGATGCTCAGGCGGTTTTCCGCTCGCGTGAGCTTGATGTCTCGCGGCAATGCGCGGTTGCCTTGAGGGGAATGGTCCGTGGTCATGTCGCGGGCTCGGTTCGCATGATAAACGCCGATCGGGCGCCGGTGGAATTCATGACGCAGCCATACGTTAGGAGTTGCCGGTCGCCCTGTCCATGCGCGACATGCTCCGGCGCGGCCCGATCCGACACGGGTCGATTTCGTATTTGGAAACCGATTCCCTACAATCATGGACGAATCAGGCCCAGTCGTCGGTAGCGGGGCCCATCGGCAGTTCTGCCTTCAATGCCAATTGACGCGTTCATCGGATGTTCGCCGCCTCCGATCCGCGAAACCGCCGGCCCGATTCGACGATACCTGGACCGCGGTCGATGAAGAATGGGTTAAATGCGGTGGCCCGATCCGGATGGGGATTGACGAGGCTGCGGGGTCGGGCAGAATCGGCCCGCGCAGCGCACCAGGTTGGCATTCATGCAACGAACGGACCGGCTCATTGAGTTCATCACCAAGCAGCTTGCGCGGCTCGACAAGCATTTCGACGCCGTCCAGGAGCGCGGCGATGTGGACGCGGTTCACGATTTTCGCGTCGCGTCCCGCCGGCTGCGTGAGCCGCTGGACATCATGGCCCACTGGACTCCGCGCCGCAGGGTTACGCGCGTCGCCCGTCGACTTAGGCGAATGCGGCGGGCGGTGAGCACTGTGCGCGATCTTGACGTGCTGTTCGAATCGCTGGCGGATCGGACGACGTCGCCGCGGATCGACGCGGCGGATCGTGAGCGCCTGGAGGCCCTGCTCACCAGCCGGCGACGGCATGCGCTGGCGAAGGCGCGCAACACGCTGCTGACGCACAAACCGCACAAGGTGCAGGAGCAGGTTCCGGAACTCATCGCAATCTTTCGCGAACGCATCGCGGGCGAACATGATGCCGTGGCGAACGCGATGGACGAACAATGGCGTCAACGGGCCAGCGCCATTATGGCCCGGCACCCGCAGGACGACGCGACGACGGACCTGCACGAGTGCCGCGTCCTGCTCAAGAAGCTGCGCTACAGCACGGAATTGTTGCGCCGCATGCAGGACCGGCAGCGCGGTCCGTTTCTCGACGCATTGGTGAGCATGCAGGACCTGTTGGGCGCCTGGAATGACCACCTGTTCGCCGCCGGGGAGCTTGCCCGGCTGGCGACTCGCGAAAAAATCCTGGCGCGTCATTCGCGGCTGAGCGCGGGCCTGCTCAATGGGGCAGCCGCGCGGGCGGCACTTGCCGAGGCGCTGCGCCGCGAGGTGCTCTCGGCCTGGCCGATGCTGCGCCGCGCCATCGAGACCGAGAGTGGCTCTTCGGCCGTGCCGGCAGGCACATAACGAGGTTCAGCCGGCCCGGCGCCGGGTCCTGCGCCTTCAAGAATCCGCAACGCATGGAACTGTCCGAGCTCATCTCAACCTATCTGCCGGCCCCCGACGCCGGCGCCGCCCCGCTGTCAGCCGACTTGCTTCAGCGGCGGGCGCAGGTGGTGCGCAAGCCGCCGGCGACGCGCTACGGGGCGATCGACATCGGCACGAACAGCATCCATTTCGTCATGGTTGAGATTTCCCCGGAGGGCGACTTCCAGGTCATCGGCTCGGACAAGGAAATGGTGCAACTGGGCAACGGCGGGTTCGCGCGGGGCGAGCTGACCCAGGAGGCAATGGACGCGGGAATCGCGGCGCTGCGCCGGTTCCTGCGCATGGCCGAGTTGAAGGGGGTCAACAAGATCCGCGCCGTGGCCACCAGCGCCGTACGCGAGTCGCACAACGGCGGCGACTTCGTCAAGCGCTGTTTCGACGAACTCAATCTACCGGTCAGCGTGATCAGCATGGCCGAGGAGGGACGCCTGATTTATCTTGGCGTGCAGCATGCCATCGACCTGGGCACGAGCGACAACCTCATCGTGGATATCGGCGGCGGCAGCGTCGAGCTGATCGTGGGCAACGCGGGGCAGGCGCGCTGCATTCGCAGCGTCAAACTGGGTGGATCGCGCCTCGCGGAGTTGTTTCTCAAGAGCGATCCCAACAACCCGAACGAGATCAAGGCGTTGCGGCGGCACATTCGCGCTACGCTGGCGCCGGTGCTTGCCGAGTTGCGGACCTACCAGATCACTCGCTGCATCGGCACGTCGGGCACCATTCGCAGCCTGACGGTGCTTTGCGCCCGGCGGCGTGTTCCCGCAGGTGCGGACACCGGCTCGCCGCGGCTTGAACGTGCAGAACTCAAGACGCTGATGAGCGACCTGGCGGCAACGGGGCGCGCGGACCGCCTGAAGTTTCCCGGCATGGACGCCCGGCGCGTGGACGGCTGTCTGCCCGCCGCGACGGTGCTGATGGCGATCATGAAGCGCCTGAACCTGCGCACCATCGAGCACTGCAACTTCGCCCTGCGCGAGGGCGTGATCGTCGACTACATCGGAACGCACCGGCGAAAGCTGCTGGCCCGCGCGACCTGGCCCGACCCCCGGCTGCGCAGCGTAGTCGAGCTGGCCGAGCGCTGCAATTATGACAAGGCGCACGCGGAACACGTGGCCCGGCTGGCGCTGCAGATGTTCGACGGACTGGCCTCCGTACACCGGCTGGACGGGCACTACCGCGAATTGCTCGGCATCGCCGCGCTCTTGCACGACATCGGGCACCTGATCGGTCACCAGGGTCACCACAAGCACAGTTATTACTTGATCAGCAACGGCAACCTGAAGGATTTCAATAAACAGGAGATCGAGATCATCGCCAATGTGGCGCGCTATCACCGCAAGGACCGCCCGCGAAAGTCGCATTACTCGTTCCAGCAGGTGGAGCCGGGCCATCGCGGGGCGGTGCGTAAGCTGGCGGTCCTGTTGCGACTGGCCGAGGCGCTGGACCGAACGCATTCGGCGGTGATATCCGACGTGGCGTGCCGGATTTCGGACGGCGGGGTAGAATTCGTGGCGCGGACCAGTCAGGACGCCGAGCTGGAGCTTTGGACGGCGCGGCGCACCGCCGAATTCTTCGAACGCGAATTTAAAATGACCATGTGCGTGTGTACCGAACAGGGTGCGCACGCAAGAGACGGCGAACAGGTGCCTGATGATGCAGACAAGTGATCAACCACTACAACCGCACAATTACCCCGGGCGATTGTTCATCGTCGAGGGCATCGACGGCTCGGGAAAGAGCACGCAGATTCGCCTGCTGCAGACCTGGCTGGGCTCGCTGGGCTATGACGTGTTCTTCACCGAGTGGAACTCCGCGGAGCTCATCAAGGCGACGACGCGCCGCGCAAAAAAGAAAGGCTCGCTGACGCCGACGACGTTCAGCTTGCTGCATACCACGGATTTCGCTCACCGGCTGGTAACCAACATCCTGCCGCCGCTCAAGGCGGGTATGATTGTGCTGGCCGACCGCTACGTGTTTACCGGTTTCGCCCGCGACGTCGTGCGAGGATGTAGCCCGCAATGGGTGCGCAAGGCGTACAGCTTCGCGCCTCGGCCGGACATCGCATTCTATTTCCGCGTGCCTACGGATGTTGCCCTAAAACGCATCACCATGTCTCGGCCCAAGCTGAAGAGCTTCGAGGCCGGCATGGACCTCAAGCTGCACCCGGATCCGTACGAAAGCTTCAAGCTGTTTCAGGGCGGAATCCTCCAGGAATACGAGCGGATGATCGAGCCGTACAACTTCGTCGTGCTCGATGCCACGAAGCCGATCACCGCCCAGCAACGCACGGTGCGCGACGTGGCGCAGGCGAATCTCCAGGACTTCAGCCGGGAGCCAATGATCGCATGAGCACCACCACGCTTGAATTTTTCGGCGAAGGCCTGCCGTACATCGAGACCAGCGATTCGACCGGTGTGCTCATCACCGTCGAGGGAACCGACGGCGTCGGGCGAACCACCCAGCTCGGCATGCTTCGCGAATGGCTCGAACTGCGCGGACATGGCGTAGTCGAAACCGGCTGGACGCGCAGCGAACTTGTCGGGCGCGCGATCACGCAGGCCAAGGAAATCCGCGCGCTCAACAAGCTCACCTACACGCTGCTCTACGCGGCGGACTTCGCGGACCGGCTGGAAAAAGAGATTATTCCCGCGCTGCGCAGCGGGTTCGTGGTGCTGGCTGATCGTTACGTCTTCACCGCATTCGCGCGGGCGCTGGTGCGTGGCGCAAAGGCGGAATGGGTCCGCGACTTGTACGGTTTCGCCCCCAAGCCGCACTTGGTTCTGTATCTCAAGGCGGACGTGCCCACCGTGATCCGCCGGACGATTCCCACCGGCACGATCGACCCGTTCGAGGCGGGCATGGACATCGGACTGGGCGACGACCTGTACGACAGCTTCAAGCAGTACCAGACCATGCTCATCGCGGAATACGATCGGCTTGCCCAGGAATTCGGCTTTCACACCGTGGATGCCAGGCTGGAGATGGAGACGATCCAGGAGCGGCTACAGCGTATCGTCTCGGACTTCTTCGCCAGCCGCCTATAGCGCGGCGGACTATTGCTCATTCCTGCTTGAGTTCGCGGGTCATCAGGCTGGTGATCGCGTCGCGCGGCGATTTTTCCCCGGACAGCACAGCGGCGACCGCGGCGGTGATCGGCATGTCGACACCATGCCGGCGCGCCAATTCGAGGACCGCGCGCGTAGTAGGAATGCCCTCGATGACCGATTCTGTCGCGGAGATCACGTCGGCGGCGGACATGCCCCGGCCGATGCGCTCGCCTGCCGTCCGGTTGCGACCTACCGGAGAAATGCAGGTGGTGACCAAATCGCCAACTCCGGCAAGTCCCTGAAATGTCGCGGCCTGCGCCCCCAGCGCCGTCCCCAGGCGTGCGATCTCGACGATTCCGCGAGTAAGCAGCGCGGCCTTCGCATTGCAGCCGGCATCGAGCCCGTCGATGATGCCCGCCGCCAGAGCAATGACGTTCTTGGTCGCACCGGCGATTTCCACGCCAAGCAGGTCGGTATTGGCGTACACCCGAAGATACGCGTTGCTGAACGCGCGCTGAACCAGCGCGGCGCGATCCAGTTCGTCGGACGCCGCCACCACCGCGCAAGGCTGCCGCGCCGCAAGTTCCGGCGCGATGCTCGGGCCTGAAAGCGCGGCGACCGAAGCCGCACCGAGCACGTCGCCCAGAATCTGCGTCGAGACCATCAGCGTATCGATCTCGATGCCCTTGGAAACCGTGACGATCGGCACGCGCGGCGGACAGTGCGGCTTGAGCCGCGACCAGACCTTGCGGATAAACTGGCACGGCACTGCCGAGACAACCAGATCAGCTTCGGCCAGCGCTTCAGCCGGATCGGCGGTCACGCGAATGCGGTCATGCAGGGGAAATCCTGGAAGAAACCGGCGATTCTCGCGGGTGCGCTGCAACTCGGCCGCGTGGTCCGGAAAGTTGCTCCACAACCAGACCGCCGCGCCGTTCTCCGCGAGCACCCGTGCGCAAACGGTGCCCATCGCTCCGTCGCCGATGACCGTGGCGTGGTGTACGGGCGCATTCATCCCGCTCGATCACTCCCGTCCGCCGCCGCAGACCTCCCGCCGGGCTGGATCCAGCCAGAACGCGCTTGCAAGGCTTTAGAAAGGCGAGGGCGATACACCGAAGAGATTGTAGAAGTAGTCGGTGACAAACAGCGTCGCGATCGTTGAGAACAACTCAACCCCGAGTTGCTCCGTATCCAGCGCGCACTGGATGTTCTGGAAGCAAATACCGGCGGTCAGCACAGCCGCGAGCTTCTTTCGCACGCTTTTCCCGCGCCGCATCCGACCCTTGTGGCCTGTTCGCATTGATTGGTCTCCCGCCGCGCGCCTGTCGCAGCCCGCACCTGCGCAGCCGCAAAGTCCACGTGGTCGGCACCCTACATGACGCCGACAATGGCGACTGCAAACGCCATCCCCTACCGCGGTCAGTCGCGCGTGTCAACGTCGCCGGCTGCCACCACGTTGCGAGACACTACCTTGCGGCCCGCATCGCCACCCGCTGCCGCGTCCGAAACCGTGTTCGCGGCAGGTGCGGCGGGCTGTGCATCCGCCTGGGGCAACGTGACGGGTCCGGGCAGCGGGCCGACGTCCGGCGCAGCCCGATCCAGAATCACGATTTCCTCCGCAACCACGACCGGAATCGGATCGACGTCGCCGGTCTCTAGGTACTGCTTGCTCGCACGCACCCCCACCAAACGTCCAAGGAAATTGTTGATCTCGATGTCCAGCCCAGCGGGAATCTCGACGTAACACAGCGTCCGGGGAACGGCAACTTCCGGATCGACCAAGCGGTAGCGCCGTGGACCCGCGGCGGAAGAGAAGATCATGCTCTCGCGAAGCTCGCCCTTCGCGTCGAATCCGCGTAGCACCAGCCGCGGAGGCGGACCACGAAACTGCGACCTCTCCTCCAGCGATTCCCGACGCTGCCGGGCGACGTCATTGGACAATGACCGAATGTCGCGGATCGCGTCCGACGTGGCGATACCCAATTCAACCTGGGACAACCGGCGCTGGGCGTACAATGCCACGTAGCGATCTTCCTGCTGATTCACCAGCCGGGCGTAGCCTTCGCCAATGTCGGATAACTGGCGCTCCTCGACCGGGCGGGCCATCTCCTGCTGCAGGCGTGTATCCAAGTCATCGAGTTGCGCGCGGTATGCCTCATTCGCGCCAGAATCATCGACCGGCAGGCGTGTCACCCTTTTCAGCGGGTCGTCCACGCGCGAATCGCCAGGCGGCGTTTTTGAATTTCCCAATCGAGTATCGCTCGCGGCCGTCGAATTCGCCGCACGTGTCATCGTGCCGGGCGTCAGCGCCGCAGCTTCGGTTTCTTCCGATTCCACCGGCACCATCACCATGTCCGGAGTTCGCCCGTCGCCCGCCACCGGCGTTTGCGCTGCCTCCAGGCTCGTCGCGGCGGCAAATCGCGGAGACACCAATTCCTCAACCATGTCTTCCCCGCGCTCGGCGACATCTTCGCCAACCACGACAGACTCCGCCGGCGGCGTGCTTACCGCCGGGGACTTCAAACCGGTTGCCGGTTGGGTCACGGCGGTAGACGGCGGCTGTTCGCCGGCGAGCCGGTCATTCGGCACGCGCACCACGTATTCCCCGTGAATCCATAGCCGCGCACCCGGCGGAGGCGCAATCTTCAGGAATCCATCAGCCTCTTCGCCGAGAACACGCACCACCGCGCCCTTGTCCAACTTCATCTGCACGGCATAGCGATGGTCGTCCAAATCGCTGCCCACGCGCACACGTACGGCATCGCCATTGACCACACCCTCACCGTTGGCTCCGATGTCCACGTAGTGCTTGCTGATCAGGCTGAAGGAGCCGGGCAGCGGTTCGATCGCGTACCACCCGCTTTCCTCGCCGATGACATTGATCCGCTGGCCGGGGGCCACGCGCAGCACGGGATAGAAGTTCGTGCTCGGACCGCTGCGCACGTGCACCTCACTGCTGGAGCCGGTCACCTCACCGACATACGTGTCGGCGCCGGCGGCATGTGGAATAACCCAAACTGACAGGCAGATCGCGACAGAAAACACACGTTGAATGACCGTCCGGAGAGACATGGGCTTCAATCCTTTGAATGGCAGGTCAAACGATCCTTCGTTTATACACCCGTAGGAACCGTAGCCCATCCCTCCCAGTTTGTCAACGAAATGTTGGCGTTTCACAGGCATTCCCAAAATCGCGCGGATCGCGCCTTTTGTGCGATGGTGCCGGCATCGCCATCGCCCACCATACCCCACGCACGGCACATACTTCGCGGCGCGGCGCTGCACCGGCAGAACTTGTGGCATTCGCATTCGGGCAATGCGTTGCCGCAGCGCACCGTGCAGGGGTATACTCCGCATCAGCATGAGCCTTGCTACCGCATCCCTTCCGGTCATTTGTCACCGCCGGTTCGCCGAGAGCTTCGACCCGGCGGACGTGGCTGTGAGTTTCGCCGCGCAGTCCGATCCGGCGATTCTCGAAAGTGTTTGTGACACAGCGGGTTACGGTCGGTTCAGCCTCTATTTTTGTGCAGCTGTGGACAGAGTCCGCGTCCCGGCGAATTCGCCTGTCGCCGTGGAATCCGCACTGAACAGGATTTGCAGCCCTTCGCCTGGGCGGCCGGTGCCCTCCGTCAAGAATCTCCCAATGGTCGCGGGCTGGGTGGGTCATGTGTCCTATGAGGCAGGTGCTGCCCTCGAAAACGTTTTGCGCGACGATTGCGACCTGGCCGGGGCTGCCGCTCTGGACTTCGCGCTCTATGACTCGGCTGTCTTGTTTGATCGCCATGCGGGCACTTGGCACATCGCGGCTGTGGACCTTCCCGAAAGCGTTGTTCCGGCGGATCAGCGCGTCGCGCGGCTGGCCCAAATGCTGAAACGCACTCCTGGCGCTGCCCACCGCGTTCGCAAGTCGGCGGCGCAACAGACCACTCCGCCGACGCCCGATCTCAGCCGCGAAGACTATCTGGAACGCGTGCGCCGCGCCCTCGACTACATCGCCGCCGGAGACATCTACCAGGTCAACCTCACGCAGCGTTTCACGGCACGAACCGAAGCCAGCCCGGCGGAAATCTACCTGCGCATGCGGGCAAGTAACCCGGCTGACTTCGCCGCGCTGCTGCCACGCGAGGACCACGCGATCATTTGCGCATCCCCGGAACTGTTCTTGTCCGCGTCCCCGGATGGCCGTGTCGTCACTCGGCCCATCAAGGGCACCCGGCCGCGCGCGCGAACACCGGTCGCCGACGCAGCCCTGGGCCGCGAACTGCGGGCCAGCGAGAAAGACCGCGCCGAACTCAATATGATCACCGACCTGCTGCGCAACGACCTGGGCCGAGTCTGTGGCTACGGCACGGTGAGAGTGGAGGCCGAGGCGGACGTCGAGATTCACCCGACGGTGCTGCACCTGGTGTCCACGATTTCCGGGGAACTCCGTTCGGAGGTGACCCGGGCCGAACTCTTGCGGGCGTGCCTGCCGGGTGGGTCCATCACCGGGTGTCCCAAAATCCGGGCGATGCAGATCATCCGGGAGTTGGAGCCGACGCCGCGTGGCGTCTACTGCGGGGCGATCGGTTATGTCGGCCTGGACGGCCTGATCGGCCTGAACGTCGCGATTCGCACCATGACGCACCGCAGTGACGAGCGCGGAGCGATACTGCACCTACACGCCGGCGGCGCGATTACGGCGGACAGCGATCCGCACGCGGAGTATGCCGAAATTCTCGCAAAGGCCGAGGGGATGTTTCGCGCGCTGGGTCACAGCACTTCCGCGCTCGACTCCGCGTCCGCCGTCGGCTAGTGTGCTCCGGCGCAGGACGCACGGCCAACTGTGCCGAAGGGATTCACTCACAAGACGCTGCAATCCGTCCATGACCGAATTCGTGTTTCTCAATGGCGAGTTTGTCCACGCAAGCGAAGCGCGGATCAGCATATTCGACGGCGGATTTCTGCATGGCGCCGGCCTGTTTGAAACCATGCGCGCCGATTTCGGAAAGGTGTTTCGCCTGGCCGAACACCTCGACCGCCTGCTCGCGTCAGCCGCGAAACTGGGCCTGCCGATCGAGCGGCCCGATCTGCCGCTGCCGAGAGATTTCGATGAACTGTTGCGCCGCAACGGGCTGATCACTGCCCGGCTGAGGATGACCGTCACCGTGGGATCTCTGCATCCCGTCCGGCATGGCGACGCGCCCTCTTTGACGGTGTGCGTCACCGCAGCCGACCTTCAGCCGCCCCCCGCAGAACTGCTCGCGCGCGGCATGACCGTGCTGATCACGACATTCACGCAGTCCGCCGCGGACCCCATGGCCGGGCACAAGACAATCGCGTACTTGCCGCGGCTGCTCGCCCTGCGAAGCGCACAGAAAGTTGGATGCAGCGAGGCGCTGTGGTTTACGCCGCAGAATTACCTGGCCGAAGGCTGCATCAGCAGCGTATTTGTCGTCCGCGGCGGAGGAATAGCCACCCCGCCATTGACAACACCGATCCTGCCAGGCGTTTCGCGCAGCGTGGTGCTCGAAATCGCCAGATCCGAGGGAATCACGTCAGAAGAGAAGATGCTGAACATCAACGATGTGCTCGACGCCGACGAGATCTTCATCACCAATTCGAGCCTGCAAGTGGCGCCGGTCTGCCGCGTGGAGAAAAAAGATATCGGCACCGGCAAACCCGGGCCGATGACTGCGCGGATTCGCGCTGCATTTCAGGAAGTCGTGAAGCGGGAATGTGAAACGGATTAATGAACAAAAAACAAGAGTTAGAAGTCAGAAACCAGTATTCCGAAAGCAGTGAATCAACGGCTCTTTGATTCGTGCATGCCATGGCTCGCAAGACTCAATCAACCACAGTGTCTGTCGGCGACTTGTGCGCGGCGCTGGCGCACATTGCCCCGCTCAATCTGGCGCAATCGTGGGACAACGTCGGGCTGCTGGCCGGCGATCGCGCGGCTGCCGCGCGCTCGGCGCTGTTGTGCATCGACCTGACGCCGTCGGTCGCCGATGAAGCGATCGCGGGCCGGTTCGACCTGGTCATCGCATACCATCCGCCGATTTTCAAACCAATCTCACGACTATCGGCGCAGAACGACGGCCCCGAGGCGTCTGTCTTTCGCTGCATCACGGCCGGGATCGCCATCTACAGCCTGCACACGGCGCTGGATGCCGCGGAGGGCGGGACCAACGACGTGATCGCCGAATTGTGCGGCATTCGGGGCTGCGAAGCGCTCGCATCGATGTATCCCCTCGACGGGCAGACCGTGAAGCTAGTCGTATTCGTACCGGCGGAGAATCTCGAAGTCGTCGCGGAAGCGATGTTTACAGCCGGCGCGGGCCACATTGGTGAATACAGCCATTGCAGCTACCGGCTGGAAGGTACGGGTACGTTTCTCGGTTCAGACGCGACAAATCCCGCGATCGGCCGGAAAGGTCGCCTTGAAACAGTCGCGGAGACCCGGCTGGAAATGGTCTGTGCGACCTCTGCGGTTCCCAAGGTGGTCAGCGCGATGCGGATAGCGCACCCCTACGAAGAACCGGCTTTCGATGTCTATCCCATGAAGGGAAGCCCGACCTGCGGCATTGGCCGCGTCGGTCAATTACCCGGTTCGATGACGCTTGCCACACTTGCGCGCAAACTCAAGCGGGCGGTCGATGCTCGCGGGGTCCAAATCGTCGGTGACGCCGGTGCCAAGGTCAGCCGGGCGATCATCGTCGCAGGCGCCGCCGGGAGCCTGCCGTTTGCAGTTCACCCTTCGGCCGGCGACGTCATCATCACCGGCGAGATTCGCCACCACGACGCCCTAAGCATTTTGAGAAGCGGCGCATCCGCGATCGCACTCGGGCATTGGACGAGTGAACGCCCTGCGCTACAGTCCGTCGACGATCGATTGCAGCGCGCCGTACCGGGGATCGCCACACGGCTGAGCGATGCCGACCGCGAGCCCTTTGCACCTGTGTGAAAATTAATGCGCGGTTTGACGGACACGTGTCGCCGGGAAGAATAGAACGGTGATCAGACGCTGATGTAAGGCGTTTCCGACAGTTCGGACTCAACGATTGATTTCGGGAGCTCGCGCGCTCCCGGCACGGAATAAGCGGTTTAAACAGGAGTCTGTCGACATGATTCGAAAAGTCCGCTGGTACATGGCTGCGGCGATTGCCTATCTGCTGGGCTTCCCCATGGCGGAAAAGGCCATGGCGGGAGACGCGTTTGACATCGTCGGCGCTGCGCTCTCGCTCGCCTTCGCGATCGTAGACGTTGCTGGTGACAGCTAGCCCGGCGGTTCGGAATTCCTGCTCGGTGCGGCGCCCCACCGTGAATGCGCCCAGAGATACTGCGCGGGGTCCGCGCGCACGATCCTCTCCAGCGCACCGACATACCGTTCCGTGACCTCAACCACAGGATCGCCGGCGTCCCGCCAAACTTCGGACTCGAACAGGTCTTCCACCACGATCTCGAAGCTGAACGGCTTGCCCGTGCGGCGTATCGCCGCCACCGCGACCACAGCATCGTGCTGAACGGCCAGAAGCCCGACGGCGCGCGAGACCACGGTCGGCATCCCCATGAACGATGCCGCGACGCCACGTTGGACGTGGTGGTCCGATAGAATCGCGACTGCCCCACCTTCGGCCAGCACTTCCGGCAGTCGGTTCACCGCGCGGTCAACGGGCACCGCCTCGCATCCACTGCGCGTGCGCAGGCGCAACCGGTAGGCGTCGAATGCCGTATTGCGATGCGGCTTGTACACTATCGCTGCAGGAATGCCATTGTACCCCAATAACAAGGGGAGCAGATCAAACGGACCGTAATACGCCGTGACCAGGATGACTGGTTTGCGTTGCGCTTGGGCGTCCAGCAATTGACCGCGAAACGGTTCCGGAATCTGCCCGCCGCGCTGCGCAAAGGTGGACGCGCGCATGCGCCGCTCCGCCAACAGAAGGTCTGCGAGATTCAGCGCGCGGTGAATAAACGAGGCGCGAGCGATCTGAACGATCTCCGCTTCCGAAAGTCGCTCGCCAAGCGCGGCCCGGCACTGCGCTTCGCACCGCGCCCGCAGTGGATCGAGCAACCGGTACATCCACCCGGCAAGCGTCGAATAATACGCGTAAGTCACGCGCGGCCCGGCGACGTGCGCCACGAACGCGAGCATCCGCCGATAGACGTTGCCTGCACCAACAACCAGCCGCCGCAATCCCCGCCCGCCCTTCATTCATCGTACATCATTCAACATTCCGCATTCACAGCAGCATCCCCGCGATTGTCGCGGTCATGAAGCTGGCCATTGCCCCTCCGATCATCGCGCGCAGGCCCAGACGGGCAAGGTCGCCGCGCCGCGCCGGGGCGATCGTGCCGATCCCGCCGAGTTGAATGGCGATGCTGCCGAAATTGGCAAAGCCGCACAGCGCGTACGTCGCGATCAACTCGCTGCGGTACTGCATCGGCGACGCCGACTTCATCACCTCAGCCAACGAACCGTAGGCAATGAACTCGGTGAACACGATCTTCTCGCCCAGCAGGCTGCCGAAAGTCCGCGCGTCTTCGCCCGGCACGCCCATCGTCCAGGCCAGCGGCGAGAACACCAGCCCGAGGATACTCCTGAGGTTCAGCGTCTCGATACCTGCCGCCTGCAGAGCCGGCTGAAGCCACCCCCAACCACCGATCCAGCCAAGCACGTAATCGACTCCGGCGATGAGCGCGATCAGGGCCAGCAGCATGGCCCCGACGTTGGCCGCCAGCTTCAGGCCGTCGGTCGCGCCGCGCGTCGCGGCATCCAGAATGTTGACCGTGGTTTTCTCAAACCGGGCTGAAACCACGCCCGCGGTGAGCGATTGCTCCGATTCCGGGAGCATCATCTTGGCGATGACGAACGCCGCCGGCGCGGACATGACCGACGCGGTAATCAGGTGTTTGGCGAATTCCACCCGGGCGGCCGGGTCGTCGCCGCCGAGCATCGCCACATACGCAGCGAACACACCCCCCGCAATGGTCGCGAACCCGCCGACCATCAGCGTCATCAGTTCCGATCGCGTCATCCGCTCGACGTACGGCCGTACCACGAGCGGCGCTTCCGTCTGGCCGACAAACACATTCGCCGCCATGGCCAGCGACTCCGCCCCGCTCACCCCCATCACCCGGTTCATGACGAACGCCATCGCCCGCACCACCTGCTGCATGATGCCCGCGTGGTAGAGAACCGACATGAACGACGCGAAGAAGATGATCGATGGCAATACGTGAAACGCGAAGATGAACCCCAGCGCCTTCTGTGTGTACAGAGCGTCGCCGAGAATATAGGCGGCGCCGGCGTCGGCGAAACTGAGGATCCGCGTCGCCCCGGCTGCGATACCCTGAAAAAAGCGTTCCGCAGGCGGCACGCGCAACACCAGCAGTGCCAGCACCACCTGCATCAGCACGCCGCCGATCACGATGCGCCAGCGAATCGCACCGCGGTTTGAGGAAAGCGCAAAGGCCACGGCCAGCAGAACCAAGAGGCCGATGAATCCGGTGAACTGTTGCATGCGCTCCAACCGTGACAGGGTTTTAGAAAGCTCGCATCGTGCCGCGTTGGGCGAGCCTATTGATCACCGGGCAACACGAAACACGCCAAACAACGAGGCTCATAGGCTTCCGCGCCGCCCACCACAATCGGTGCGTCGCCTGCCACCAGGCGCTGCGTGTACGTCGCGACCGCGCCGCAGCGGGCGCAGATCGCGGACAGACGTGTCACCGAGCTTGCGACACTCTGCAGCGCCGCGATCGCCGGAAACAACCGCCCCCGATGATCCAGGTCCACGCCCGCCGCCATCACGCACACACCGGCGTCCGCCAGCAACCGGCAGACATCCGCCAGGTCCGGTGCGAAAAAATGCGCCTCGTCGATACCGATCACGTCCGCACCGGCAGCCGCCGCAGCCAGTTCCGCCGTCGCGCCGATCGGCCGCGCCGGCCAGATCGAACCTTCATGCGATCGCAGGCATCCGGCCCCGCTGCGGGTATCTCCCACCGGATGAATGGCAACGACGTGCCAACCCGCATCGCGCGCCAGCGTCAACCGGTGCAACAGTTCCGTTGTTTTTCCGGCGAACATGGGCCCGCAGATCAGTTCAACTCGTCCCATCGTTTGGGCCATTTCCGCGTGCTCGCCCTTCGCAAAGGTTCTTGGCCAGCCGCCGGAATGCTAACGCCTGGACGGATGCGTGCAACGCAAATCCCGGCTGACTGGCGCACTGGCAACCGGCTCCGCGCTTCCCCCGTGCGCCCCTGGCGGAAGTTCACGCGGTCCTTGGAAAACCGCGAACCAATGCGCTATCATGGTGCGAGGTTCGGCATCGGGGTGAGGATGAAGCGCTCCCGGAGACTGCAGTGCTTGCGCATCAGAAATTGCTTTCGACTCTCATACAATACCTCGAGTCCGGCGAGCGCGCAGCGCTCTGCGCGGTGGTCAGGACGCGCGGTTCGACGCCGCAATCTCCAGGAGCGCTCATGCTCGTCGACCAGCGTATGCAGACGGTGGGCACTTTGGGCGGCGGATGTGTCGAGGCGGAGGTTTGCCGGCGAGCATTCGAATTGCTCGAACGCGGTTCGGCAAGCCTGCTCTCCTTTCAACTGAATCACGATTATGGCTGGGACGATGGGCTGATCTGCGGCGGAGGTATGGACATCGCGGTACAGCCGCTGACCGCCTTGGACCAGGCGGCTGATGTCCGCCGCGCGCTCGCCGCGATCACCTCCGGCGAGTCCGCGCGAATCCCGCTGCGCGTGCAGAACGAAAACGCGTGGCTCGAGTACTACGTCCTGGTCGAGGCCGAACCCAAGCTGGTCATCGCCGGGGCCGGCCACGTCGGCGCCCAGCTTGCGCGATGGTGCGTCGATCTCGAGTTCGACGTCACGGTCATCGACGATCGCGCGGATTTCGCCAACGCGCAGCGCCTGCCGTCGCCGATCCATCCATTGGTCGGTGACATTGAACAGACATTGCGGGCGCACCCCATCGACCGCGACACGTACGTGGTCATCGTCACCCGCGGCCACAACCACGACGAACAGGCGCTCTCCGCGGTAATCGCGTCGAATGCGAAGTACATCGGGCTGATTGGCAGCCGGCGGAAGGTCAAGCTGATCTTCGACGACCTGCGCGCGGCGGGCGTCGATCCTGCGCTGCTCGAACGCGTGCATTCGCCCATTGGTTTGAACATCAACTCCGTCACTGTGCCGGAGATCGCGGTGAGTATCGCGGCACAGCTCATCGCCGTGCGCCGCGAGAACCAGGGGCGACTCGTCGAAGGACCTGTCACGATAAACGCGAGGCGAGAAACGTGAGCACGGCCCCACAGGCCGCCCCCCCACCGGCCAGGGTGTTCGGCCTCATCCCAGCCGCCGGCATATCCCGGCGCATGGGTCAGCCCAAGCAGCTTTTACCCTGGAAAAACTCGACCATGCTGGAGACCACCGCGGCTGCGGTGATGGCCGGAGGCGTGGACAGTCTGGTCATCGTCACCAACCCCACCGTGGCACAAGCGCTCGGCCTGGCGGACGAGCACCGTTTCCATACTGTCATACTCGACGATCCCGACGCGGAGATGATCGACTCCATCATCGCCGGCGTCGCGGCTTTGCGCACCCTGCACGCCGCCGGCGACGACGACGCGTTTCTCGTCTGCCCCGGGGACCTGCCGCGCATGACTCCGGACATCGTTCGCGCCTGTGCCGCGGCTTATCGTCATCACCCGGGCCGGATCACGGCAGCAGCGACGGGCAAACGCCTGCGGCATCCCATTGTCGTGCCCTTCGCATTTACCCGGCAACTCACCGAACTCCGCGGCGTCGGCCTTCACGGGCTGCTCGACGCGCAGCGTGACCGGCTTCGGCGGGTTGCGCTCGAAGACTGCAGCGCGGTCGAAGATATTGACACGCCGACAGATTACCTGGCGATTCGCCCGACTGTTCCGCTGGCACTCGAACCGCTCCTGCGCGATGCACCCGTACTTGTCGAAGGTGCGATGGGCACGATGCTCATGCAGGCGGGCCTGCCATCCGGGACTCTTGGAGAAACCCTTAATCGCCAGCGTCCGGAACTGGTCGCGGATATTCATCGCCAGTACGCCGCCGCGGGCGTGCGCATCCATTTCTCAAACACCTTTAACGGCAATCGCTATCGGCTGACGACCGCCGGCCTCGGCGGGTGCATCGCCGAAGTCAACCGTCAGGGTGCCGCAATCGCCCGCGCGGTAGCCGGCAACGACCGGCTGGTCGGCGGGACCATCGGCCCCACGGGCGAGATGCTCGCACCCCTCGGTCGCCTGGAGATTCCCGCGGCGGAAGACGCGTTCGCCGAGCAGGCCAGCGCGCTGGTCGCGGGCGGCGCGGACTTGTTGTGGATCGAAACCATGTTGGCGCTTCCCGAGGCCCTCGCCGCTGTCGCCGGTTGCCGCCGGGTGAGCGATCGACCCGTTGCCGTCACGATGACGTTCAGCGAAACACCGCGCGGGTATTTCACGATGATGGGCCACAGCGTCAGCGAGTGTGTGCGCAGCCTGGAGGCCGCCGGCGTTGCTATCCTCGGTGCGAATTGCCAGTTGGATGGCGCGCACATGATCGGCCTGGCGAAAGAACTCGTCGCTACGACAAGACTGCCGGTGGCGATCCAACCGAACGCCGGTCAGCCCCGAATTCGCGATGGAAAGCCCTGCTACGCCCAGACCGCGGAGGAGTTCGCCGAGGCCGCGGCGCAACTCGCGGCGCTGGGCGTTTCGTGCATCGGCGGATGCTGCGGAACCACGCCGACTTTCCTGGCCGCCGCACGGGCCCGGCTCTGCGCCGTCGGGAAAACTGGACGCCCGGGCGACTGAATCCGGGCGCGCAATCACTCGCGAAAGATCCGAGCCGCGACTGTCAGGGAGCGGGCCAGGCATGGTCCGCGTAAGGCCCGAGATTGTGCAGGGTCATTCAGTCGTACGCGCCGCACGGGCGCGGATGTGCGCATGCGCCATTCGCCGGCGCTGCCGATGTGGTTATTCCCATGAGCGCTCAGCCACGCCCGTTGAACGCGTTGAGCGCCTCCAGCATAACCAAGTAGTTCCGCGGCGCAACGTAATTGGGAATACTGTTACCGCTGCCGCAGAGATATCCGCCCGTGGGCGCGCCCCGTTCAAGGATCCGCAGAACGCGGTCGCGAATCGCCTCCTCGTCGCCGAGCGCGAGCAGATTCACGTCGACCCCGCCCATGACCGCGATCTGCCCGCCCCACCGGTCGATGAAATCCTCAACGGGTGCGATGGCATCTTCAAAGCTGTGCTTGGCGTCGATCCCCACGCGCCCCACGATCGCAGGCATGATCGCGTCCGTTTTCCCGCAAGAGTGCAGGAGAAACGGTCGCCCGTGCGCATGCGCCAGATCCGCGTATCGGCGATACCACGGCAGGATGCGTTCCTCCAGAAACGCGGAACTGACCAGCAGTCCGTTCTTGCTGCCCAGGTCGTCGCCCAGCCAGAGTGCGATCACCGGCTCCGTCGCACAGTACATGTCGAAAACGTCGTAGAGCACCTGCCCGACCCGATCGACTACTTCGCACACCAGGTCCGGGGCGTCGTACAACGCGAGCATGAACCGTTCCAGGCCCATCAGGTAAGTGGTGTATTCCAGCACGCCCCCGCAGAACCCGATCAGCTTCATCCCGTCCGGCAACGCGTCGATTGCAGCGCCAACTGGGGAAAAATCAATGCGCGCCCGCGTGGGCCAGGCATATGCGTCGCACTCGTCGCGGGTGCCGATGCACCCGCGATGCGCGTCCTGCCAGGTGCGCTGCGAACTGCTCAGCGCGGATGCGTCCCGGCCCGTCTGAGCCGAGAGCTCGAACGGGATCCCCGCGGATACCTTGACCACATCGTACCCCAGGCGATGCATGAGTTTGACAGTGCGCCGCATCACGGCGGGCGAGCCCGGCTCGAAGCGCGCGTCCACATCATCTGCGAGCATCGCCCATACCACCTCCGGATGCACCGCCAGTTCCACCGCGGGCACGCGGTCGCGGTTTCGCCGGTTGATCGCCGCCAGAAATCGCCGATAGTCGGGATCCGGCCGCGGAAATCGCTCCACGCGCGGGTGCATGGCAACCTGCTCCAATCCCAAATCACCGTGCGCAATGAAGCGCCACCGGTCCGAGCCGCGACCGTAAGGAAGCGGGCCAGGCAAAAGTCGTCATCCGCGCGTGATCGCAGATGGTCATTGAGAAACACCCAATCACCCAAGCCGGGGCTCGACCAGCCGCTGCCGGCAATCCTCCATCCCGCAGAACTCACAGGGATACGGGCTGTACTTCGCGGTTGCGCCCACTCCGATCACCCCGCTGATGCTCTTGATCGGCTGCATGAGGGCACTGGGCATCAGCGTCACTCCCCCTGGCCGCGGCGGTAGAACGGCGAACAACGCATGCTGATCTTCCGTCGGCCAGGTGCAGTATCCCGGGCTGAAGCGATTCGTGGTTTGCCAGCCGAATGCCGACACTTCGCTCTCCACCCGTTCTGCCATAGCCGCCGCACAAGCATCCACGGCTACGGATCCGAATGCATCAAGCATGTACCCGTCGAGCGGCGCGCCCGAGATCATCATTCGTCGTGCCTCGCCCTCGAGCGCGCCCCCAATCGTCGCGACAAACACGACCAGCGCCGAACTGCCCCGCAGTTGATGCGCGACGATATTGCCGACGTCCAATCGCGCGGGGCGCTCCATGCGGCAGATGAGTGCGTCCGCCTTCACATCAACGGCGAATGGCGCCCAAAGCACCTGTGCTTCGAGCAACGCGTCGGCCATTGGACGCAGCTGCGCGAGCGCGCGCAGCACGTGATTCGGGGGGCTTGATGATCGTGCGCCGAAACCAAGCATCCGCGCGACCGCGGCGTCCGTGATCGTCAGATCCGCCGGTGCGATCGTTGCGGTGCGTGGTCCGGCGCCCATCCACTCAACAACCTGCGGCATGGGCCTTCCCCTTACGCCGGTCCGACCACCGGCATCAGTTCGTCCAGCACCGCCAGCGCCTGCGACGGATTGTCCGCAAAGCCATCCGCACCGATTTCCCTCGCGAATGCGGCGGTGACCGGCGCGCCCCCGACCAGAATCCTGGTCGCAGGCGAGACCGCATGCACGCTTTCGATGACCTCGCGCATGTTGATCATCGTCGTGGTCAACAGCGCCGACAGCCCGACAGCGCATCCGGGATTGCGCTTCACAGCCTCCAGGAAAACTTCCGGTGAACAGTCCGTGCCCAGATCAACCACCCGCCAGCCCGCGCCTTCGAGGATGATCGCGACCAGATTTTTGCCGATGTCGTGAAGGTCTCCGCGCACCGTGCCGATCACAAACGTGCCGCGCGCGGGCACGCCCTGTTCCGCGAAGGCCGGCTTGAGCACGGCTAGTCCCGCGTGCATCGCCCGCGCCGCGATCAGCACCTCCGGAATGAACGCTTCGCCCGCGGCGAAACGCTTCCCGATCGCACCCATTCCCGGCATCAGTCCGTCGTGCAGGACTGCTTCAGCGCCGATGCCTTCCGCCAAGGCCCGCGCGCACATTTCCGCAACCCCGGGCTGACCTGCTGACCCGGCGGGAATGTCCATCGCCTCGTTTGCTTTCCCGGCCTCCACGCACGCGGCGATCCGCTCAAGAATTGAACGCATGTCTCGTACTCCCCGTGCGCGCGCAGACCCACCGCCACATCCGTCGCCCAATTCTAGCGCTGAAGATGAAATCGCCGATTGGCTCGCGTAGGCTCCCGAGCCGATCAGTGCTTCGCGTGGTACAGCAGTGGATTGAGCGGACTGGCGGCCACTTCACCCGGCTGTTGGCCAGGAAACCAGCGGGCGAGGTCCGCGGGCCGGTGCGGATTGTCCGGCGCGATGATCCGCGTGCCATCAGCGTAGTAGATCACGGTCATTACCTGCCGCAGCCGGTCGGTGCGATTCGGCGGCGCAGTGTGCAGCGTCCACCCGGCGTGAAACGTTGCGTCGCCCGTGCGCATGGCGGCGCGGGCGATGGGAAACCCGCGCTGCCGGACGATCTCGGAAAGCTCGCGCTCCGAAGCATCGGAAATGGCCATGGAGAGTAATTCGCCCTCGCGGTGCGAGCCGCTGGCGAAGGTGAGCACGCCCATGTCCTCGGGTACGTCGACCAGCGGCATCCACATGGTCACGCAATGGGGATTGTCGAGCGGCCAGTAATACTGGTCCTGGTGCCACGGGGTGTGCCCCCCGCCGGGCTCCTTGAAGAGCGCCTGGTCGTGATACAGCCGCACGCCGTCCACACCCATCAGCTCCGCGGCGATGCGCGCAAAACGTCGACCCTGCGTAAACCGCGCAACTGTCTCGTCTGTCTCCCACAGGTTGGCCACCTGGATGAATGCCTGGTGATACGTGTCGCGCTCGTGCAGCGGAACGGTTGCCTTGTTCGCGCGGCGCACGCAACCGGCGATCGCCTCGCGATACGCGGCCACCTCGTCGGCTCTGGCCACCTCGCGCAACAGCACATGGCCATCGCGCCGATACGCAGCGACCTGTTCCTGCGTCAGGTTGTATGCGCTGTCCAACGCCGGCAACGTTTCGGGAGAAGCTGACATCTCGTGTGGTTCCTCGATCCGCCGCGCCGCACCCGGGCGCTGATTCGGCCATTATACCAGGATCTGCCGAAATGCCGCTTGCCAAGCGGCGCGGTTTCGCCCATGAATGTCCCCGTGAGCGACCCCCGCAGGAAACTGACCGACGCAGAGCCATCTCCGTCCATGCCGGAATCGGCCCGCTCGCCGCGGGTCTCGATCATCGTCCCGACCTTTCGCGAGGCGGACAACCTGCAGCCGCTGCTGACGCGGACCACCAACGCGATGCACGAGGCCGGACTGACGCACGAGATCATCATCGTCGACGACGACAGCCGCGACGGTACCGAAGCCATCTGCCGCGAACTGGCGGGTGCGGGCCATCCCCTCCGCCTCATCGTGCGCACCAGCGAACGCGGCCTCAGTTCGGCAGTCTGCCTGGGTTTCACCGAGGCGAACGGCGACGTGCTCGTCTGTCTCGACGCCGACCTCAGCCACCCCCCGGAATCGATCCCCGCGCTGGTCGCCGCGCTCGCCGACCCGACGACCGACTTCGTCATCGGCAGCCGCTACGTGCCGGGCGGATCAACCGAACAGGGCTGGGGCCTAGTCCGCTGGCTCAACAGCAGGATCGCAACGCTCCTCGCCCGGCCCTTCACCGCTGCCCGCGACCCGATGGCCGGCTTCTTCGCCCTCCGACGCTCGACTTGGGCGTCGGCTGCCCCGCTCGATCCCATCGGCTACAAGATCGGCCTGGAACTCATCGTCAAGTGCCGCTGCCGGCACGTCGTGGAAATCCCCATTCACTTCGCCGACCGCCACGCCGGCAAAAGCAAGCTCAGCCTGAAAGAGCAATTCAACTACCTCCGCCACCTCGCCCGCCTCGCCCGCTTCAAGCTGATGGACGCTCACCGGCGATCGGCGTGATGGTCCCGTCGTCGAAGTTGACGTAACGGATATGAGCAACGCTGCGCGCATTGATGCTGACATAAACCACCAGCATCAATGCGTGACAGCTCAGCCAAGCTACAATCCAAACGTGGCCGAACTTGCCCATTAGCGCGTTGTCACCAAGCCACTCAAACAAAGAAACCGGCACGACGACAAGCAGGATCATCCATGGCACAAGCCAACCCGAAGTATACGCTGCAATGCGCCCGCTTGGCCCGAATAGGTTTCTTCGACACGCGAGCGACACGATCATCCCGAATACCGCCGTGGCATTCAACCAGAGCACGAGGACAAACATGAACGTGGAAATCACCGGATGAACTAGGCTCCTTATGAGCAACGGGTCCGGCTCGTCGGAAATCCAAATCACGACGATTCTGGCAAACACAGTAGACGCCGCCAACAGGGCAAATACCAACAGAAGAAACCCAAATGGTCCCCGCGATGGCGTGTTCATCGCGAGCGAACTAAAGAATTCTCGCCGATTGCGAATCGTGGAGTACCCGCATCGCCAGAACGCCCACAAACGATCTGATCCGCGGGCGAGTTCCCACGCGCACGGGCGTCGATGCCCAAGTCCAAGTGACGATCCGAGTGGACAGCCGCACTCCGGACAGCGATCTCCCGCCGGCAGGTGCGACAAGCTGTAGCCGCATGCTTCGCAAGTCGCTTCGCGCCAGACGGGGGTATGCGTGCGATCCGCAGTGACACCATGCCAAATCACCCATGCGCTCCACCATACCCAGCCAATATCAATCCAAGGGCGCAGGTGATATCCCCAGGCGATATCAGAAAACTCTTCTCGGCCGTACGCCCAATGGCGGTAGTAAGACGGTTCGAGTGAAATAATCAGCACGCGAGCGACGATGTACGGCAAAAGCCAACCCGCTGAGAGCAGCCAGATTGTTCGCAGGGCATGTGCGAGCGTCGATAGCCAGCGCTCATTTCGCCAGGCCCATGGAAGACTGACAAGTGCAGCCCAGATCGCCATCCCGGCCACGACCATCGCCCCAATCGCAGCGTTCTCGAGTAATTCCCCGACGCCCAGTGCGAATGTCGCACCGATCATTGCTGCAGGCAATTCAAGCAGAGGCACGCGATCGAACGAATGTCGCGTGCTCCAGATACCCAATTGGAGCACGACCGCGACAACCACGAAAACCAAGTGTATTCCCAGCACAGGCGCAAGCCCCGCGTCGTCCCAAAGTCGCAGCACGCGCCGCGGCGCGAACGGCGCGAGCGCAAGTGTCGCCAGCCATCGACTGGTTCGGCCTTCGCGTTGGCGGGACTCCGTCACCGGGTGCTCCCTTGCGCTGATGCGCACAATATCATGCGTCCTGGCCCTCCTTACGGGGTCAAGTCCTCTCGCATGCAACTTGGTTTGTCAATTATGGGTCCTGCGGAAGTTTACCGCACCGGCGGACACCGCCCGGATTGCGGGATTACAGCCCCTCATTTGACTTGTCGGCACGGCCACCTAGAGAATATCTCGCCGTTTCAGATACGTGAGGGGAGCTTCCCATGTTGGTATTCATCGTGCGCCACGCCATCGCCACCGCGCGCGACGCGAACAACGGATTCGACGACGCCTCTCGGGCGCTCACCGACAAGGGCATCGATCGAATGCGCAAGAGCGTGCGCGGCCTCGACGCCATCGGCGTGCAGTTCGACGAAATCTGGACCAGCCCGCTGCTCCGCGCCCGGCAGACCGCGGAGATTCTCGCTGAATCGCGACACTTTCGGGGCGCCATCCGCACCGTGCCGATCCTCGCCCCCGGCGGCGACCCAACGCACGTGCTCCGCGAATTGCAGCATGCACCCGGTGGCGCGCGTATCGCACTGGTTGGTCATGAACCCGATCTTGGCGAGCTTGCGGGCTTGCTGCTTTGCGGCCGATCCGCCGGTTTCATTCCATTCAAGAAGGGTGGCGCGGCCTGCATCGAGGTCGAACAACCCATTCCACCGCTGCGCGGTGAACTTCGCTGGCTGATGACGCCCCGGCAGATGCGCAGCCTGCACTGACACGTTTGCGATCGACTACCGCCGCACCGCCCGCGCCGGGCGCACGTAATCCGCATAGGAAACTCGCGCCGGTTCCGCCAACGGCTGGGCAAGCTGGCTGAGCTGCCCATCGGCATCCAGCGGCGCGCTGCGTTCAATCCCGGCAAGGTGCTGGTCGAAGAAGCGCACGCTATATTCGCGGTAGCGCTGCGGCTGAACCGCAACCGATTGGTTGTGTTTGGCAGCCGGGCAGATCCACAGATATTTCGGCCCCAGCGCCAGATCGTGCAGCAATTGCGACTGCGCGATCGGGATATGCCCGTCCCTCTCGCCATGAACAAACAGCAGGGGCATGGCCCCCAGCCGCGGCACCGCCTTGCGCACCGCCGGGAAGCGGCACCCCAGGCGCCGCGTCGCGGACCGGATCGACAGCCAGCGGAGAAACCGCCAAAACGTTGGCGGATGATTCTCATACACCAGCCGGACCTTCGCGAAAATGCTCACCCACCGCCGCATGAGGTACTCGAGATAAGCGTCCGTGCTGAACGCGCCGTCCACCATGATCGCTTTCACTGCCGGCACGTTCACCGCGCCCAGGATCGCCGCGCCCGCGCCGCGCGACACCCCCACCAAGCCGATCCGCACCGGCCGGCCCTGCCGCTCCAGCCAGTCCTCGACGAACGCGATGGCCCCGAGCACGTCCGCCTGGTCGCGATCGCTCGGCCACAGGCGCGGCTTGTATCCCGCTTCCGCCTGAGAGTGGCCTTGCCCGCGGAAATCAAACGTGAAGACCTCGTACCCGGCTGCCAGCAGGCCGGCGCAATACCGCGCGGCGCTGTACATATCGCTGTTAAGCTCGTGCGCGAAAATCACGATGCCGCGAACCGGCTGATCGGGATGGGATGGCAAGAACATGCCGCAAAGGCGATGACCGTCAAACGCGCGAAACTCGACGCGTTCCCCGACGATCCGCGAATAGTCGCGCGCCTCAAAGCCCATGGGCACGGCGACATCCTGGAAGATATTCACAATGATGCGGACGTATTTGCGCAGGACAAGCGCGGGGATGATGATCAGCAGCGCCAACGTCGCCACCATGCTGATCAGCGCCCAGTTGCGCAGCAGAATGTCGACCAGCGCGACCAGGCCGGTGGCTGCGACCATGCTCAGCATCATCAGGTTCCAGTCGATCCTCGGCAACCAGCGCATCCACCCATCAGACACCGCAAGCCCATTCCCGTTGGGGCGCCGCCGGAGACGGTCGAATGGACCCGCGTGGTGTGGATGTCGCACAATGCGCTTCGGCAACAACGTCCCGCGATCCGCGCAGGCGGAACTTGCCGCCCTGAGGCGAGCGAAATGTATCCGATGCCATCGGTGGCGGGCAAGCCGGAAGTGCGTCAGCCCCCCGTCCACACGGCTGACGCCGGCCAGCCGACGGTATCAAGCTCAGATCACCAGCCCTCGATGGATGCGGCGAATTTCGGCGGACGGCCCGCCAGAACACCCAGGACATCGTCCACAACGTCGTTCATGCGTTTCAGCGCCGGCCCCGACCGCCCCGCGACGTGCGGCGTCAGCACCGCGTTGGGCGCGGCGAGCAGTGGATGGTCGGACGGAAGGGGTTCCTCGTCGAAGACGTCGATGCCCGCCCCCGCCAGCGCGCCACCATGCAATGCCCGGGCAACCGCTGCGGCGTCGACGATCGCGCCGCGTGCGGTATTGATCAGGACGGTGGACGGTCGAAAGCGGGCCAGCGCCTCGGCCCCGATCAGGCCGCGGGTTTGGGGTGTGAGCGGAACGTGCAGGGAGACGATGTCGCTGGCGGCGTAAAGCGCTTCCTGGGCGAGCGCAGTCGCCGGAAAGTCGAAGGGACCGACCGGCGCGATATCGTGATACACCACGCGCAAACCAAACCCCAGCGCACCCATGCGCGCCACCGCTGAACCGATGCGCCCCATCCCCACCACACCCAGCGTCAACCCGCCAAGCTCACGATACACCGCGCTTGCGCGCGCCTCCGGATATCGGCCTGCGCGAATGGCGGCGTCCGTGCGCACGATGCCCCGTTCTACAGCGAGAATCAGCGCCCAGGTATGCTCCGCCACGGAGCGCGTCGAGGCCGCCGGCGTGTAAACAACCGTGATGCCGCGCGCGTGGGCAGCCGCAACGTCGACGTTGTCGAGTCCGACGCCCCCACGTCCGATGACCCGCAGCCGCGGCGCGGCGGCGAGCATCTCGTCCGAAACTCGGGTCTGCGTGCGCACCAGCAGCGCATCCGCGTCGGCCAGCAGCGCCCGCAGGCGCAGCGCATCGGCATCCGTCGCGTCGACAACCTCGCCAACCGCGCGCAGACGGGCAACCGCGTCCGGCGAATAGGCCTCCGCAAGCACGATGCGTGGACGATGCACCACAGCCTCCCGGCAGGTAAGCAATCCTGAACTGGCGCGGTTTGAGTTTTCGTCGGCACGCGTGCGGGCGTCAAGCCCGGAGGGATGAATGGCACGTTAACCGTCGCGCCGCCATCAATGCGTGGGCGTAGTCCAAAGCATGGCGACTGCGGCGAACAGCGCAGCCAGCAGATACCAGCAGACGCGATGCGTCGCAGGACGCCGGATGGCGTTGAAACGCAGAGCTAGGTCGGACATGGCGGCCCCCTTCAGGCAAACGCGGATGGCTCCCCTCCCGCGTTGCCGCTATCCACATTCTACGATATCTTCGCTTATCCTGCTTATCGGCCGCGGGCACGACGGGCTGTGACGAAATCGCGGTTCGTGCACGCACATGTTCCCGATCCACGGCCACGCTATCATGGCGAGGTCATGAGCGAAGCCGATCTGCAATCCGCCCTGCGCCTGGCCCTGGAGATCGCGGCCACCGCCCAGGTGTTCGCCACAGCCGACTTTCGACGCACCGAATCGCGCAAAAAGCCCGACGGCAGCGAAGTCACCGACACCGACTTGCGCATCGAGCAGATGACACTGGAACGCATCCGCGGCGCGTTTCCCGAGCATGCCCTGCTCGCCGAGGAGGATTCTCGCCAACCGCCGGAAATGCCCGCTCCGCAGCAGGCGCGCTACTGCTGGGTGGTCGATCCGCTTGACGGCACGCGCAACTATTCACGGCGACTCCCTTGCTTTACCACGTCGATCGGCTTGCTCGATGAAGGCTGGCCCGTCCTCGCGGTAACGCGCGATCTCGTCACCGGCGCGGGCTACTGGGCAGTCCGCGGCCAGGGCGCTCACTGCGCCGGACGCGTCCTGCGCGTCGCCGATCGGCTGTTCGAACGTCACAGCCTGGTCAGCTTTCAACCGGCGGACGACGGCGAAACTTACGAACGAGCGCCTTGGTTTCGGCGCGTTCACCTGCGCAACTTCGGCACGACCGCGCTGCACCTCGCTCTGGTCGCCGATGGCTGCCTCGACGGGGCAATTTGTGAACACAATCGACTGTGGGATGTCGCGGCCGGGGCCTTGCTCGTTCGAGAAGCCGGCGGCGTAATCACCCGGCTCGACGGCGGCAACCTGCTGCCGTTTGATCTGGCCCACGGCCCGCGCGCGGCGCATGCGTTTCTCGCCGGCAGCCCAGCCGCCCACTCCGCCATGCTGGCGGGAATGTGCCCGTGAACATGCCGCGCGCAAGCAAGCCGGCGGCGGAAACTTGTTCCGCCGCCGGCTCGTTCCTTATCCATCCCGCGGCGAACTTCGCCCCGGATCACAACCCAGCATTGATCTGGATTGATGTCAGTGAAATCACGCCGCCGTAGGGCGATACCACCTGCACGGTGACGTTGGCCGCGCCGGCGTTAATCGCATCGATGGTCTTCTGCTGCAACTGCACGGTATTCGGCTGGACCGAAATCGGACTGGCCTCGCCGTCGAGCGTGACGATGTACGGACCGTACTCGTCGCCGGTGAGCTGTGGATTGGTGTCCGTTGCGCCGCCCACCCACACCGTCACCACCACCTGCCCGAGGTTGCAAACGCTATTGCAGAGCTCGCTGGAGACGTTGGCCGTGCTGCACGCATCGCCGCAGGTTTCCGGAATCGGCAGCGTGCCCTGTGCCGTCTTGGCCTGGTCGGGCGTCACCGTGATCGCCGTGGGATCGATTTCAATTGAACCGCTGCCGATCGCAACTCCGCTGTCGTTGCTGAACGTGGTGCCAAACGTCTTGGTCGACGGCACTCCCGATTCCACGTCAAAATCCGCATTGCTGCCGAGCTGAACAGGCAGCGGAATCGTCGGCAGAAATCCTCCGCATCCGCCGACCTGCGAAGCGCCAAAGACCGCCAGACCCAACAACGCAAGACCGATTCCCTTACGCATTGATTTTTCTCCTGAGCGGCATTCGCGAAGCACCGGTACCCACCGACGTTTGCGTGCCGACACCTTTTGTGGTCAATCTGAGTTTTAAGCCGTTCCGCGCGCGAATCTTGTACCGCAGGAATGCCGCGGCTTCAAGTATGCGCGCAGAATCCAGGATTTGACCGAATCAGGAGTTAATCTGGGGAGCGAAATGAAGCGATGCTGAATGGCATTACGGATTGAGCGCGGTCGACATTTCCACCGGCTCGACGTGTACGCCACCGTTGTCGTCAACGAACGCACGATACCCCAGCGTCGCGCCGCACACGTAATCGTCAGGCGGATTCAGCGTGAATGCGTCCACGAAGAGCGGTTGAACACCACCCACAGGCAGATACGCATCAACCTGCAGCGCCAGTTCCACCGATTCCGGGCACGCGAACTCGAAACTGCGCTCGAACGGTTCAAGCCGCAGACTCTCACCGAATTCGCTGCGCACGCCGCCTGGATAATCGAAAGTCAAATCCGCCCGAACCACGACGGAAATCAAGGGCAGCATCGCGATGTATTCTTCCGGAATGTTCCGCGCGCGGGCCACGCGCACGAAATCTTCCTGCGATATTTCGCTGATCAGCCGGAGCCGCACGTTGGTCGCGGCCTCAAAGGCGATGCCTGCCGGCGCGACGATGTCCTTGAACCCATCGCCCGATGCGTCTGGAAGATCGTCACCGGCGGGATTCAGCGGCACCGAGCACCCGACGGTCGCCGAAAGCAGTACGTTCGCCACCACCCAACCGAAACGGCCTGTCGTTCTCATTGTGGAGCGTCCCTGGTTTGCAGATTCGTGCGGAACGCCAGGATTTTAGTACGCCCCAAGTGTCCGGCAACCGGCGGGCCGATACGCAGACGCCATGCGCGCACGGCAGGCCTCCGGCGGCGAATGCCCTGCCACCGCGACCGCCGACGCCGCCATCGCTATTCGATGGTCACCGCGACGTCGGGATCGCCGCGTTCGTTGACGAACACCTCGACCTCGATGGTCTGCCCGCAGGTGTACTCCACCCCTTCCGCGAGATCGACATCGAAGTCAGTCACGTCCTGCGGGCCCACCAGCGGTATCTGCGCCGACACGTTCACGTCCACCCCGATGGCGTCCGGACAGGCCATCTCGAATTTGCGGTCGAACGGATTGATGGACTCCTGCTGCACCAGCGCGTCGGTGATGCCGCCGCCGTAGTCCAGGTCAATGGTGATGTTCGCGGCCAGATCTACCAGGTTGAGCAGCGCGGGATCGACGCCGAACTCTGCGGCGAGGCTTCCCAGATCCGCCCCGTCGATCGTGTTGTGCAGGCGGACGCGCACGTTGTTCAGCGAGAGAAACTCGACGCCTTCCGGCGGCGTGACATCGAAAAATCCGTTGCCGTCAAGGTCTTCAGTCAGCGCGTCCAGATCGCCGACGCCGCTGCTCGCTCCGCATCCCACCAGAACGACGGGCGCCGCGCAGAGCAAGATACACCACATCATGACCGCCTTCATCTTTGATCCTCCCGGGTTGGTGGTCCTTGCCTGTGGACAATGCGCCGACAAGGAACTCGGACGGTGTCAGCCTGCGCCGACGCTACCGGCGTTTCATCGGATGGGACGCGCGGGCGCATGACTCATGCGCATTTCGATAGGGAAAATCAAAAAACTGCGGACATGATCGGACTTCGTGAAGCGTTATCAGAACGTGCGTCGTCGACCCAGCCAGAGCGACTCCCCGCCGGCGGCAATCGCCAGCAGCGGAACCACCCAGCACGCGAAAATGCGCCAAATGTCAGCCGGCGCCAGATGATTGGGCGCCGCGAGCCGGCCCATGGTCAGCCCCAGCACAATGGTGATCGCCGGAAGTTCCAGAAGGTTCAGCAAAACACCCAGCGCGACGAGCCGATCGGGCGCGGGCGGCATGCCCGATTCGGGATCCGGCGGCGATCGATCGGCGGGTTCCGAAAGGCCGGCATAGTCTGCCATTTCCCAACGGGGATCGGAGAGCATGCGTAGCGCCGCCCCCAGCGAAAGGCCCACGATCACCACCCCGATCCACGCTCCAGCTGGTACACCGCCCGCCCAGATCAGCAGCACGCAGATGGTGGCGTTGTTCAGCAGAATCACGACCAATCGCGCCAGCCACGATCGCTGACGCAGCCCCGGCAGAATAATGCGCTCCAGCCACCAGCGCAACCAGTGCGCCGGCGTGAACTCGCGGTCCGCCGCCATACCCCAGCCCGCGATTGTGCCGATCAGCAGCACGACCAGGCCGATCAGCGTCGGACGCCACCCGATGGATGCCAGATCTTCGATCACCCGCATTCGCCTCGCCCGCATCTCGGGCGCTGTCCGGTTGAACCCAGGGCGGCGACCCGCCGCAACCCAACCCCCCACCCTTCCAGGGAGGGGCATGGGGAGGGTGGAACATCACGAACCACAGTTCTTCGCGCAAGTTGCGCGCATCCTGCGCGCATATTTCGCCCAATGCTCCCAACATGAACTCGCCGGAACGAGTGACCCCCTGCCCGCGATCTACAGGCTGACCACCTCGAGTTCGCCGCCGCACGACTGATCGAAATGCACCGCCGCGTCCGCGGCCTTGCGCGCGAGCCACTCCGCCGATTGCCGCGTGTCATAAAGCGCGTGCAGCGCTCCGTAGGCATAGCGGTCGCCCGAGCCGACAGCCAGGTACTTCTCGAACTGCATCACGGACAGATCGCTCGACACGTGGTACACCGCCCGGGCATTGGCCACGATGAACTCGGAATCCAGGTCGCAGAACGGCGAGCGGTCCTCCCGGTCCGGTTGATCGTTCACCATCTGGTATTTGTCGCGCAGCGACTTCCAGAACTTGAGAAAGAAATCGAAGATGGCCCGTTCATTCGTCAGCGCTGGGCGCTGTTTGCGCGTCGCGAGGTAATGATCGAGGATGTTGTCGTACACGCTCCAGCCGACGCCGCCGATCACTGAACGCCCCACCGGCCGAAGCTTGGAACGCTGCACGATGTTGTCCGGATGCTCGCGCCGCGACCCGGTCGAGTGCATGGTATCGGCGGCAATCACCACCTTGCCGCCTTTTTTCACCGCCACAACGATGGACACTGTTTGAGCCCTCCACGAGCCATTGGGACTTCAGCGGCGAAGCAGAATGATCGAACCAGCCGCCGCCGTCAAACATGGCGGCGAAAGCCGCGGCCGATTGCACGTGCCCGCATTCCGCGATACGCTTTCCACGACGCCGGGTAAAAGGTCCAGGTAATGCAAAACCACAATCCACAGGTCGACGCCTATATCGCCGCCGCCGCCCCCTTCGCCCAGCCGATTCTCCGCAGGCTCCGCAAGCTGTTTCATCAGGCGCACCCCGGAATCGCGGAGGAGATGAAGTGGAACACACCGCATTTCGTGTATGGCGGCATCGTCGCAAGCATGGCCGCCTTCAAGCAGCACGTCCGCTTCGGGTTCTGGAAGGGTAAACAGTTACGCGATCAGTTCGACGGCCTCGAAATCATGGGCGCCACCGACATGAGCATCGCGAAAATCACCAAGACATCGGACCTGCCGCCCGACAAGACGCTCATCGCCATGATCCAGGCGGCAGTCAAGCTCAACGACGAAGCGCGCAATGCCGCCCCGGCAAAGAAGCGGGCGAAGGCAAAGGTTGGAGCGTCCCTGAAGACAGCGCGCAAACTGACCGTTCCAAAATACCTTCGCGAAGCCATCGCCAAAAACAAGAAGGCACAAGCCACCTTCGACGGTTTCAGCTACAGCCACAAAAAGGAATACGTCGAATGGATCACCGACGCCAAACGCGACGATACCCGCGCGAAGCGCATCCAGCAGGCCATCGCGTGGCTCGCCGAAGGCAAACCGCGCAACTGGAAGTACCAGAATTGCTGACCAGTGGCCTCAAAAGTTCCACAGAGACCCGAGGCTGTCTGATAGTCACTCGCAACGCTCGGCAGGCCGAGCGTTGGTGATGATTCCTGCTTGGAGTTTCAACATGCCGTCCGGACAGTCCCGCTTTACGGCGTTTCGATGGCTCTTCGTCAGCCTCTGCGCCATCACGCTCGTCTCAGGCTGTGCGAACTCGCGCGGACCCGTCGTAACCACAGAGGGAAAAATCGCAGTCAAGGGCGGAAGCGTCTATTACAAAATCGTCGGCGCGAATCGTCCCGGCGTCCCGCTGCTCATCCTGCACGGCGGGCCGGGCATACCGCACGATTACCTACTGCCGCTGAGTGCGCTCGCCAACGAACGGCCCGTCATTTTCTATGATCAACTCGGTTGCGGCCAGTCCTCCAGAGTTTTGGCCGCCAGCGTTTTGTCCGATCGGCCCGCCGACGCATCGCTCTGGACCATCGAGCATTATGTCGACGAACTCGCCACGGTTCGCAAGGCGCTGCGGCTGGACCGCGTGCATATCTACGGCCATTCCTGGGGCTCGATGCTTGCCGTCGATTACCTGCTTCGGCAAAACCCCGACGGCGTCGTCAGCCTGACGCTCGCGGGCCCCGCCTTGAGCATGGAACGGTGGGTTGCCGATCAACGGGTCTGGCTGCTCGAATTGCCCAAACAGACGCAGGAGGCAATCCGAAAGGCGGAGGCCGCGAAGGACTTCGATTCGCCGGAGTATCAGTCTGCGGTGGGCGCGTTTTACGCTGAACACGTATGTCGCCTGAACCCCTGGCCCGAATACGTGCAGCGTGCCTTGTTACCTGAGAACATGGGCCAAGACATCTATCTGCACATGTGCGGCCCGAGTGAATTCACCATCACCGGATCGCTCAAGGACTACGAGCGCGTGGATCGACTCGCCGAAATCACCACGCCCACGCTATTCATCTGCGGCCGATACGACGAAGCCACGCCCGCGGCCACCGAATTCTATCATCGCAATCTGCCCGGCTCGCACTTCAAGGTCATCGAGAACGCCTCGCACCTGGCGTACGCCGAACAACCCCAAGCATACAACCGCGTGTTGCGCGCCTTCCTGAAACAAGTCGAGGCCGATGCGTCGAAATACAAACGCTGATCCCGTCCCGCACTGGGCTGCGCGAAAGAAAGTCCCCGTATCAGGTTCACCATGAACGACAATACTGAAGACAACGACGCGGATCTCGAGTAATCTGGCCATGGTAGCCGTCGGTCCGGCCGGCACGGAACCGCGTGATCCGTAGTCACGACGCCGCGCGCAGTCACGGCCAACGGCACGCAAATGCGCAAGCACGCGCGGAGATGCGGTATGACTCAGGATGCACCATCACCTGGCGAGACAGACGACTCGCCCGGAGGACCGTCCGCGGACGAACTCCGCAAAGCGCTCAAGGCCTTCAAAAAGCGGCTCAAACTCGCTCGCCTCGACGAAGAGTCTCGGCTCGGACGCGGCGCGATGAGTGGCGGCAGCCGGTCCGGCATCGTGTCCATACAGCCGCCGAGGGAATTTCCCCAGGCGATCTGGGACGAACTCGTGCGCCAGGGCCGGCTGAAGTACGTCGGCCACGGCCTTTACGAGCCCGCCGAAGCATAACATGTCCACTCCGCCCGACAGACCTTCCGCACACTCCGCCGGGGGCTGCGCGTGTGTCGATGTCGGCCAAATGGTCATGGTCGGGTTTCGCGGCACGCAGCTCGCCGACGACGCGCCTGTGCTCGACGCCATCCGCAACGGAAGCCTTGGCGGTGTGTGGCTGTGCGACTACCGCAGCCCCGACGGCGCCCCGCTCGGCAACTTCGCCGCCCGCGACCAGGTGAAAGCGCTGGTCGCATGCATGCAGGCCGAAGCACCCCAACCGCTGTTCGTTTCCATTGATGCCGAAGGCGGCAAGGTCGTGCGCCTCGTCCCGGAGTATGGCTTCGCGCCGACCGTGTCAGCCGCGGAACTCGGCCGCGCCGACGACATCGCCGCGACGCAGCACCAGGCGCTGTACATCGCTCAGACAATGCGTGCCCTTGGATTCAACTTAAACCTCGCGCCCGTCGTCGATCTCAACCGCAATCCGGACAACCCAGCGCTCGGCCGTCGGCAGCGCTGCTTCAGCGACGACCCGCACCGCGTGCTCCGCCATGCGCGCGCCTTCATCGCCGCGCACCGCGCGCACCGTGTCGGTTGTGTGCTCAAACACTTCCCCGGCCAGGGCAGCGCCCGCGGCGACACGCACCACGATTGCGTCGACGTCAGCGCGACATGGTCGCTCGTGGAACTGCTGCCGTTCATGGCCCTTTGCCGCGACGAATGGGCAAGCGGCGTGCTCACCAGCCACGTCTTTCTCGACCGGCTGGATGCGCGTTTACCGGCCTCGCTTTCGCCCGCCGTCACCACCACGCTGCTGCGCGAGCAGCTCGGCTTTGAAGGCGTGATCTTCACGGACGACCTGGGCATGGGCGCGATTCGCGACCACTACGGTTTTGACGAGGCCATTCGCCTGGCCATCGAGGCCGGCGCAGATGTCATCCTGCACGCCAACACCGAGTTGCATCACGCGGACATCGGCTGGCGAGCGATAGACGCCATCCGCAAACTGGTGGAGACGCGAAAAATCAGCGAGGAGCGCATCGCCCTATCGTGCGCCCGCATCGCCCGGCTGAAAGCGAAACTGGTCTGACCGCCGCACACGGCACGACCCATCAGCCCGCCTGAAGGGTGACCGGATACCCCATCTGGTTGAGCAACTCGGCAAGCCGCGGGCCATGGTCGCCCTGAATCTCCAGCACGCCCGCATCAACGGTGCCTCCCGCCCCGCAGGAAGCCTTCAGCCGCCGCAGAATCGCGTTCAGATCCGATGCAACCGGGTCGAAGCCCTGCACCACGGTCACCAGTTTGCCCTTGCGCCGCTTTTCGCGGCGAATCCGCAGCCGCTGGTCCTGTGGCCGAACCACCGCGCCATCCACGCCACGCGGACAGGCGCATCGATCCAGCGTTTGCGCGCACTCCGTGCACGTCACCGGGCGTTCGAGCGGTGTGCCATCGAAGAGTCCCGACATGCCGGCATCTTACGCGGAAGACGCGCGGCGTGCGACGATCTTTCCGTTTGGCCGCCGGCCGATTATCGTCTGCCGCGATGCTCGATTCCCACGCACCGCGCACCATCCGCATCTCGTGCGCCACCGGTCTGTCCGCCTACCTGCAGCAAGAGGTCGAACAACTGGGTCACACCGTCGAGGCGATTTCGCCGACCGGCGTGGAGATCACCGCGAGTCTGCTCGACGCCATGCGCCTCAACCTCTTCCTGCGCGTCGGCCTGAACGTGCTCTGCCTGCTCGACGCCTTCGCCTGCGCCGATCCCGACGAACTCTACGAACGCGCCAACGCGCTGCCCTGGGAGGAGTGGATCTCCCCCGACGAATACGTCAGCGTCGTTTCCAACGTGAGCACGCCCACCATCACCGATTGGCGCTTCGCCAGCCTGCGGGTCAAAGACGCCATCGTCGATCGCATGGCCTGGGCCGTCGGCCGCCGGCCAAATTCCGGTTCAGAGCGGGAAAACTTCGTCCTGCACCTGCACTGGCATGGCGACCGCTGCCAGCTCTACCTCAATACCTCCGGCCGCAAGCTTTCGGACCGCAACTACCGCAAGATTCCGCACAAGGCGCCGATGCAGGAAACGCTCGCAGCCGCCGTCATCATGGCCACCGGCTATGACGGCGCTGTTCCGCTGGTCAATCCCATGTGCGGCAGCGGCACGCTGGCCATCGAAGCGGCGCTGCTCGCGTCCGGCCGCGCGCCGGGATTGCTGCGCAGCAATTTCGGCTTCATGCACGTGAAGGACTATCCCGCCGAAGCGTGGCAGGACCTGCGGCACGAAGCGAAGAAAACTCGCTCGAAGACCGCGATCGCCCCCATCATCGCGAGCGACATCGACGATCGCGCGGTCCGCGCGGCGCAGAAAAACGCCGAAACCGCGGGCGTCCACCACATGATCGACTTTCACGTCTGCGATTTCACGGACACGCCGATGCCGGCGGACGCCGGGGTGGTTATCCTCAATCCGGAGTATGGCGAACGGCTCGGCCAGATCGCCGAACTGGAAAAAGTCTACGAGCGCATCGGCGATTTCTTCAAACAGCGCTGCCCCGGCTGGACCGGGTACGTCTTCACCGGCAATCGTGACCTAGCCAAAAAGATCGGCCTGAAGGCCAGCCGCCGCATGGAGTTTTTCAACGCCAAGATAGAGTGCCGCCTGCTCAAATACGAGCTCTATGCGGGTACGCGGCGTAAGCTCGCGGCCGCCGATCAGGATTGACCCATGCCCACACTGCTGACCTGCCAGGCGCTGACCAAGGCTTACGGCACGCGGGTGCTCTTCGACGGCCTGTCGATCAGCTTCGCCGACGACGAGCGCGTCGGCCTTTTCGGGCCGAACGGCGCTGGGAAATCCACCATGCTCAAATTGCTGATCGGCCTCGAACAGCCCGACAACGGCATCATCAACCGCCGCCGCGGCGCGCGCATCGTCCACCTGCCGCAGGAAGATCGCTTCCCGGAAGGCGCGACCGTACACGCCGTACTCGCCGATGCCCTCGCCGAGCACCATTCGGCCCACCACGACCCGCTGGTGAAGGTCAACGTCACGCTCAGCAAGTTCGGGTTTGACGGTGTCAGCGACCAGGTCGCCGAGCTTTCCGGCGGATGGAAGAAACGGCTCGCCCTCGCGCGGGCCTTCATTCAGGAACCCGACCTGCTGCTCATGGACGAGCCGACCAACCACCTCGACCTCGACGGCATCCTCTGGCTCGAAGAGTACCTGACCCGCGCGCCCTTCGCCTTCATCGCCGTCAGCCACGACCGCTACTTTCTCGACCGCGTGGTGAATCGCGTCGTGGAATTGAACCCGGTCTATCCCGACGGATACTTCAGCGTCGCCGGCGCGTACAGCCTGTTCCTCGAAAAGCGCGCCGACTTCCTCGACGCGCAACAGGCCCAGGAATCCACCCTCGCCAACATCGTCCGCCGCGAAGCCGCGTTCCTTAAATCCAACTCCAAGGCGCAGCGGAAAAAATCCAAGGCCCGCATCGAAGACGCCTACCGCCTGCACGACGATCTCCGCGACCTGCAGAAACGCAACACCGCCGCCACGACCGCCGGAATCGATTTCGACGGCACCGGCCGCAAGTCGCGCATGCTCCTGGAGGCAAAGGAACTGTCCAAGTCTCTTGGCGGCCAGTTGCTCTTTCAGGACGTGTCCCTGCTGCTGGCCCCGGGCACGCGCGTGGGACTCCTCGGCGCGAACGGCGCAGGAAAAACCACGCTCATTCGCCTGCTCGCGGGCGCACTGCCCCCGGATTCGGGAACCATCCGCCGCGCGGACGACCTTCGCGTCGTCGTCTTCGACCAGCAGCGCGAACAGCTTCCCCAGGATGCGCCGCTGCGCAGCGCCCTGGCCGGCGGAAGCGACGGCATCGAGTTCCGCGGCCGCCCGGTGCACATTTCGGCCTGGGCCAAGCGCTTCCTTTTCCGCGAAGACCAGCTCGCGCTGCCCGTGCGCGAGATCTCCGGCGGTGAACAGGCCCGCGTGCTCATCGCCCGGCTGATGCTGCGCCCCGCCGACGTGCTCATCCTCGACGAGCCGACCAACGACCTGGACATCGCCTCGCGCGACATCCTCGAAGAGAGCCTGCTGGAATTCCCCGGCGCGGTGGTCCTGGTGACGCACGACCGTTTCATGCTCGACCGCGTCTGCACTGAACTTCTCGAGGTTACCGGCTCCGCCCGGATCAGCCGCTACGCCAACACCGCGCAATGGGAATCCGCCAGAACAAGCACAACTCCGCCACCCGCCGCGCAAAGCGTCTCTGATGCAAATCCCAAGCCCGCAGCGGCCACGCAAAAAGGATCGGCCAACCCCCTCACCACCCGCGAACAGACCGAACTCAAGTACATGGAGCAGACCATCCAGGAAGCCGAAGCCCACGCCGAAGCCTGCCAGCGCGCCATGGAAGACCCGGCCATCGCCGCCGACCATGAGGAAACCCACAAACGCTGGCAGGCCCTCGATACCGCCCGCAAGCAGGTCGATGCCCTCTATGCCCGCTGGGAGGAACTGGAAGCCAAAAAACAAGCCACGAAGGCACCAAGAACGGCACAGTCGAAATGAATGGCCACAAAAAACACAGAGGGCACAAAAGGACAGTGCTGAGTGATAAGTGATAAGTGAATGGGGGAAGGGGCTGGGGACTGGGCTTTGGGCGCGGGCATTGGATCACCTCCAACCGTGATAACGCGCGGGGTGTGCTGTTTCATTTTGGATTGCGCGCGGGGTGGCGTGGTATGCTCTTGCACGATGGCCGAGGGGCAGGGAACTCGGGGCGGGTGGGAACGCGAGCGGGCGATAGCAACGCGGAACGGGTTTGGTGGTGACGGCGGGCTGGCTGGGGGTGGGGACGTCGCGGTGCTGCAGGCGTCCCATGAAATCAAACCTGTCCCGTTTGTCGTTCTCATTGTTACCCAAGGAGGCTTCCCCATGCTGGCCGAGTCTGTGTGGGCACGGATGTTTGAAATGCCGCAGATCGCGATCGTCATGGGCTGCCTCGTGCCCGTTGTGGGAGTCATCGCGCTGGCCTGGTATCACGCCCAGAAGGTGCGGTCAGATCATGAGCTGAAGCGCACTCTGGTCGATCGCGGCATGTCAGCAGAAGAGATCGAGCGCATCATCGCCGCATCCGCCCGCGACGACAGCGACGAAATCTAGCGGACGGCGCGGCATCGACTTGCACGTCATTAACGTGATGAAGGAACGGCTCACGCCGCAATTCGGCAATACAGTTCGGGATGGCATGCGTCAGGTTCTTGCGGCCCGCCATCACTCCTGCCAGTAAAGGTACCACTGACCCTGATACCCGCGGTTGATCTCCCAGATCATTTCGCCGTACGAGGTGACCGTCGTTTCGCGATACGGCGCGGTGAATCGGATGTGGACGTGATTCGCCCCGCCGGGTGGCTGCAATGACCATTCGATGCTCACCCCGTGCGCGGCGTCCGCGTCTTTCGGTTTGCTCACCGCCAGCAGCGCGTCGGGCGACGGCCGGGGCGGAGGGAAGACGTCAAACTCGATGGGGTCGCCGGGATACCAGCCATTCACCCAGATATCCGCGCGCGTGGCCGGCTGTCCGCCAAACGCATTTTCCTGCACAGCGCCAGTAAATGGATCCGTGATGGACGTAACGGTCTTCATCTTCGCATACATGAAGATCGGGTGCAGCTCAGACTTGTAGGTGTCATGTCCGCAGTCGATGATCCATCTGCCGGCGGCGTACATCAGATCGCCGATCTCGGGATAGCCCATCCACAATGCGAAATCGGCATAGAAGCGCTCATACTCCAGTTTCAGCGACGTCCTGCTCGTGCCGGCGAACAGGCTGGTGTGCGGGAAAATACCGAGGTGCGGCCCGTAAGGTTTGACCTTCACCAAGTAGTCAGACGGGCAATCGAATGGAACGCGCAAAGGCACCGGCGGACAATCGTAGAACCACTCGTGCGTGAGCGTCAGATCAGTGTCGGCCATCAACGAGCTGACCACCGCGCCGTAGACCGGCGTGCTCACGTAGTCGCCATTGAAGCTGACGATGGGTTCCCATTCGCGCGGGCCGCTCAGGCCGGGGAAAAACGTCGTGCCATCGCAGAAAAGTCCACCCGGATTTTCGATCGGTTCAGGCTGCGGCGCGGTCGGCTCGACGCTGCATGGTCCCAGGTTGCCGTCGCACGGAAAGTTCTCGCAAAGCGTGCCGGTCGTAACGATTGAGAGGTCGCCCGATTGCCGGGCGATCCATATGCGCGGCGGGGTGCCGCGGATTTCGATGGTCGATGGCAGCAGGTCAGGCCGATCCGGCCGGGTGAATTTCTGGAAAAGCCAGGTGCGCATCGCTCCGATGGAGCTGCCTGGGTCGGCAATCGGCACACCCGTCGCGGCTTCTCCGCCGCGCTTGTCGATAATATCCACGAATACCGCCGGAACCTGAAACGTGCCGATGTTCGGCGTGGTGTAGATGCGCCCGTCGGTAAAATCCTGCACCCGTCCGCCGCCGACCGCCGGGCTGTCGCGCTCCTCGCCCAGCGGGCAGCCGAAACCTTCATTGTCGAACGCGCCGCGCAGCGTCAGCCACTTGGCATGGATGTCGCCGCGAAAAACGTACGTTGTATTTGCGCTGTCGACGCTGACCGCGCCGTTCTCGTACACCGCCAGCTTGCACGCGCCCGCGACGATTCCGAATTCGAATTCGCCCAGCGTGGGCTCCGCGGCCACCCGCTGACGAATGGCCGTCGGCAGGTTGGTGATCGTGTTCGTCGCCGAGCCTTCCAGCCCCCCGATGTTTTCCGCATCCACCTTGATTTCGATCGGCCCCATGGGCACTCCGCCGAATCCGCCCGGCAGCGTAAACGTGCGCGTCGTTCCCGTGCCCGTTAGCGACAAGTCCGAACGAAATGGCGGCGCCGTCGATTCCGGCGGCAGGCGAAAGGTGATGGTCAAATACGCCGTCGAGAGCAGCCCTTCGCCGGTCACCGTGCCGGAGATGTCGATGCTGTCGGCGTCCAGTTCTCCGCCATTCGCCGGTGAAGTGATCACCACCACCGGCGCCTCCGCGGGTGGCGGTGGCGGCGGATCCCCGTCGAATTCCAGGTCGTCGATCGAAAGATCAGAGACCGTTTCGGGGTGCAGCTCGACGCTGGCGATGTCCGCGGTGGTCCGCGTGATCTCAAACAGCGTGGTGAAGACGTTGGCTGCGATCGCCCGCGGGCCGTCCTCGACGAGCAGCACCCCGTTGGAATCGAACGCACGCAGCGTTCCATTGACGGGCGCGAAGGGTGAGCCGGCGTACATGCTGACACGAGACTGCCCGCTCGTAAAAATCATTCGCAGGGCGACGGGCGCGAAGATCTCCGAGTTCAAGGGATAGGTACGGAGCACGCGCGTGCCCGAACGCGCGGCTGCGTCAAGGTCCAGGTAGGCTGCCTCAAAAAGCACCCCCTGCGGGCCGTAATGCGCCGTAACCGTTTGTGGCGCGGTCTGGTCTTCAAAGTCGATCGCCGTGAGCGCGGCCGCCGTCCCCGGCGCCAGCCCGATCAGCATCGCGGACATCACCAGGCGTGCATGATTCAAACACGTCGCCTGCCGGAACATTTTCTTGTGCATCGTCATAGATTTCACTCGACTTCCGCGGCCCCCAAGGCCAGGCGGACCTTCACCGTGCTGTCTGTTGTGTTCGTCACAATCAGCTTGACCACGCCCGCGGACGTGGCCATCGCTTCCAGGTACGATCCGCCGCGATTGGTGCCAAAGCCATAGGTCTCGCCTGTGGCCACCGTTTCGCCCGCAAGGGTCAGCGAAACCGCCAGCGCGCTCGTCGTGCCGATCCAGCGGACTGAACCGGCGAGGCCCGACGGATTGTCAACGACCAGTTCAATCTCGCCGCTGGCGCCAGGCGCCAGGTCGATGATGGTCACCGGGGCGAAAACGAACTCGCCCTCCTCTTCGGCCTCGCTGGCCGAACTCAGTGGTGAAGGCGGCGGACCCAGATCCCAGCCATTGGGAAAATTACCATTGACCGCGGGATCATCGCGCGCCGCGGGCTGGTCCAGTTCGACCACGCGCGCAGTTTGCTCGACCGGCTGGACCGTGACTGTCGTCGCATCGATGGCGCTGGCTTGCCCATCGCTGACGGTGAGTTCGAATTGCAGGAGTGTGCCGTTCGCGGGCGCGGTGAAGGTCGTCACGGCTGCGCTCGAGTCGCTCAGCGTGACAGCCGTCCCGAGCTTTTGCTCCCAGGTGTAGGTCAACGCATCCCCGTCCGGATCACTGCTGGCGGATCCATCTAGCGTGACACTGGTCGACGCGTCCACGACCTGATCGTCGCCGGCGCGGGACGTGGGCGGATCGTTATCAGCTGGCGACGATGGCGCACACGCCGGCAGCGATGCGCACGTAATACACGCCAGCAGGAAAGCTGCCTTCACTCGGCTGACCGGAAAAACGATGCACGGGTTCATGAGCGCAATTCTCCTGGACACGCGCCGCACTACTTCCAATGGCAACGGCGCGGCAAGACGGGAAACCGCTTCCGACGAGTTCAGTTTTCTGGTACTGGCAATGGCAACGAATCGACGTGAAGTGTACGCCGCTGCTCTCCAGGACTCAATGGCCATGACCAACGACTCTGTAGCTTCGATCAATATGAGCCATTCGGCTTAATGGAATACTGGCGGTCTCCGGGAACCTTAAGAGGGAATCGGGTTACCCAGACCCCCACGTGTTCCACCTCCTGCACTTTTTCCTCGCGCAAGGAGCGGCGGAATGCGTCGGGTATCATGGCGGCGTCCCATGAAGGCAACTTCATAAGCAAACACAATCGTCGCAAGCGGACGGTTGAGCGGAAGCTCCGCATCGCTCAAGACTTGCAGTCGCAACCGAAGTGGGCGTCGCCCACGATGGTCGGCGCGATGACGTGGCGGGGCTTGTTCGTTACACTCTCCGCCGATTCGGCTGGCTTTCGCGGGTCGCTCTTGAGCGGCCCGCGATTGGGTGCAGCCGGGTTAAGCGAAGCGCCACACGATGACGGACGCATTGGCCATCCATTGCCGTGATTTGCGCAAGACATATCTTGCCGGCAAGGCGTCGGTCGACGCGGTGCGCGGGCTGGATCTTGCGGTCGCGCCTGGCGAGTGCTTCGGGCTGCTCGGGCCGAACGGCGCGGGCAAGACCACGACCATCGAAATCCTCGAAGGCATCCTTCAGCCGACATCCGGCGACGTGGAACTGCTCGGGATGCGCTGGGGCGCGGGGCGCGATCAGCAAATCCGCGAACGGCTCGGCATCACCCTGCAGGAGACGCGGCTGGACGACAAGCTCACCGTCCGCGAGATGGTCACGCTGTTTCGCAGCTTCTACCCGCGGGGGCGCTGCCCGGACGAGACCATCGCAGCCGTGGCCCTGACCGAAAAGGCGGGCGCGCGGATCGGGCGGCTCTCGGGCGGACAGCGGCAGCGTCTGGCCTTGGCTTGCGGGCTTGTGGGAAATCCCGAATTACTCTTTCTCGATGAGCCGACGACCGGTCTGGATCCGCAGTCGCGGCGCGAAGTCTGGAAAATCGTCCGCGCGCACCAGGCCGGCGGCGGCACCACCCTGCTGACCACGCACTACATGGACGAGGCGGAGCGGCTGTGCGATCGCGTGGCCATCGTGGACCACGGGAGGATCATCGCCGAAGGCCCGCCGGCTGATCTGATCGCCCAGCTTGGCGGCGAGCACGTGATCGAGTTCGCGGTCGACGCCGCGGCTGATTCCGCCGTGCAGGCGAACGTGACGGACGCGGTGCTGCTGGGGCTGCAATCGGTGACGGGCGTGCGCCGGGAGCGCGACGCGATTCTGCTGACGGTGAGTCAACCGCACGTGGCGCTTCCGGAGCTGCTGCGGGCGCTGCAGTCGTGGGGCTGCGCGATCAGCCGGCTGACCACGCGACATGCGAGTCTCGAGGATGTGTTTGTCACGCTGACCGGCCGGCACCTGGCGGAAAATGGCGAAACACCGGCGTAACGCGGCGCCGCACCGCGTCAGCGTCTTAGAGTTCTGCGACCATGCAACAATTTCACCCGCTGCGCGAATTGCTGCTGTGCCGGCTGCGACTGTTCTGGCGCGAGGCGGACGCCGTCTTCTGGACGTACGGCTTTCCCATCCTGATGACGATCGGCCTGGGGATCGCGTTTCGCACCAAGCCGCCGGAGCAGGTGCGCGTGGATATTGTCGCCGGGCCGAACGCCGAGGCGACGCGCGCGGCGCTGGTCGCGGCGGACAGTTCGGGCTTTGCCATTGAAGTTCTGCCGGAGGAGGAGTGCCGGCAGCGTCTGCGCCGCGGGCGCAGCGACGTCGTGATCCGGCAGGACGATGCAGGGTTGGCCTACCGCTTTGATCCCGCGCGTCCGGAATGCGTGCTGGCGCGTGCGCAGGTGGATCACGCGCTGCAGCGCCAAGCCGGGCGCGGCGACGTGATCATCGCGAAGAACGACGAGGTTTCCGAGCCGGGTTCGCGCTATGTGGATTTCCTGGTGCCGGGACTGTTGGGCATGAACCTGATGGGCGGCGGCTTGTGGGGCGTGGGGTTCGTCACCGTGGACATGCGCGTGCGCAAGCTGCTGAAGCGGCTGGTGGCCAGCCCGATGCGCCGCCGCGATCTGCTGCTGTCGCTGTTCGGCGGGCGGATGCTGTTCACCATTCCGGAAATCAGCGTCGTGCTGGTCGTCGCGGCGCTGCTGTTTCGCGTGCAGGTGACGGACAACCTGGCGGGCATCATTGTGGTGGCGCTGATTGGCGCGATGAGTTTCGCGGGGCTGGGTCTGCTCACCGCGTGCCGCGCGGAGCGCATGGAAACGATCATGGGCCTGATGAACGTCGTCATGCTGCCGATGTGGCTGCTGTCGGGCGTGTTCTTTTCGTATGAGCGTTTTCCCGAAGCGCTGCACCCGTTCATCCGTGCGCTGCCGCTTACGCAACTGAATGACGCGCTGCGCGCCGTCATCCTCGACGGCGCGAGCCTGGGGAGCCAGTGGTTCGCGCTGGGGTATCTGGCCGCGATCGGCGTGGTGTCGTTCGTGCTGGCGCTGCGCTGGTTCAAGTGGACGTGAAGCGCCGGGTAAGCCGCACGGGGGCGCACTTCTCCGGTTGCGATCGCCTCATCCCATCAGGTAAGTCTGCAATGCCCATCGGATCGGACGCGCCCGGTGGCCTGCGTCTGGAATATTCCCGAATCGTGTGCGGGTTTTGTCTTGAAATCACGAAATTCGTCCGGTATGGTGCTAAATTGTCAGGGGTTGTCATCTCTCGTCGAGAAGCGTCAGGTCGACCACTACGACGGGCCGTCGTGGTGACCGGCTGTGTGTGGAGGGTGTTTCGATGCACCCGCAAATTCATCGAAGTTGTGTTCTGCGCGCAGTTTGGGCGTTGGGGGGAGCCTCTGCGCTGTCGCCAGGGGACGCGGCCCAGGGACAGGTCGCATTTACGGACGTGGCGACGGCGCGGGGCCTGGTATTCACCACGCCGTACGGGACTACGTTCACCGGCTGGGGCTTCGGGCCCGAGTCCATGCAGCGCAACTTCGGCAACGGTGCGGCCGTCGGCGATTACGACAACGACGGCGATCTCGACATCTACCTGCTGAGCAACAAGGATTTTCCCAGCCGGTTGTTTCGCAACAACCTGAACCAGGGTTCCGCAACATTCACGGATGTCACGGTCGCAGCGGGCGTCTGGCAGACGCAATTGTCGCGTGTGGCGCATTTTGTCGACCTGGACGACGACGGGCGCCTCGACCTGCTGGTGGTGAATGACGAAAACAACGCGGGCAGCGGCGCGATCATTTATCGCAACAATGGCGACGGCACCTTCACCGACGTGACCGCCAGCTCGGGCCTGTCGCCGATCGGCTTTTTGCACTGCGGGGTGGCGCTGGCCGACTATGACCGCGACGGCCTGCTCGACATCTACGTGACCAACTGGCTTTACAACCTGGGCACGACGTGGTGGCTGTTTCCCGGCCATAACCAGTTGTTTCGCAATCTTGGGAATTTCACATTTCAGGACGTGACGCTCGGCGCCGGCCTGGGCATGCTGCAGCGCGACAGCATGACCGCGCTGTTTTTTGATTTCACCGGCGACGGTTATCCCGACATCTACGTCGCGGTGGACCATTGGTCCGATGAATTCTACGTCAACAACGGGAACGGGACGTTCACGGTGCGTACGCTCGAAACCAACGCGACGCACACAGGAAACGACATGGGCATCGCCTGCGCCGACTTCGATGATGACGATGACCTCGACCTGTATGTCACGAACATCACGGATGAGGACGGCTTCTTCGGCACCACACAGTTCAACACGCTGCTGGTCAACCATCCCCAACCCGGCGGACTGCCCCTCTTCATCGACGAAGCGCACGTACGCGGGGCAGCCAACACCTACTGGGGCTGGGGCACCGTGTTCTTCGATCCGGAAAACAACGGTGTGCTCGACATCGCGGCGGTCAATGGCTTCACCGAGTACATCAACTCGGTCATCCAGCCGTACCCCCTGGCGTACACGCCGCCCGTGCTGTTCATGAACGACGGGAGCGGCGTGTTCACTCGCGAATACTGCCCTGGGTTTGACAATGTCGACGACGCCCGCGCGCTCATCGCGTTCGACTATGATCGCGACGGCGATGAGGACTTGCTGATCACCAATGTCAACCAGCCAACCCGATTGCTGGAGAACGTCACGCCGGGCGCGGGACACTGGCTGGACGTCGCCGTGGTGCAGGGACCACTGGGCAACCGCGACGGCATCGGCGTCAGCGCGCGCGTCGTGCTGAATGGCGTGGTCAAGCGTCGCGACCTGATCTGCGGGTACAGCTACCTTTCGGGCACACCGGCTGAAATGCACTTCGGCCTGGGAACGACCAGCGTTGTCGAGCAACTCGAAATCAGCTGGACGGACGGAACGGTGAGCACTTATACGAATGTTCCGGCGGATCGCCGTATCCAAGTTTGGCAAATCCCCGGCGACCTGAACCGCGATGGCACGGTTTCCGCCGCTGAACTGCAGCAGGTTCCCGGCTGCCTCTCCGGGCCGGCCCAGCCGCTGTCTCACGCCTGTCATGCGTTCGACACCAACCTGGACGGCCGGGTGGACCTTGCCGATTACGCCGCGCTGCATCGGGCGGCGTCGGACGGCTTCTGAGCGGCGTCACCGAACGCCGCGTCCGCGGCAATCGGGCGTCTTGTCGCGACGAACCTTGTTCAGCAGGAATTGACGAATCATGCCTCGCGGAGAAGCCGGGGCCTGCCCGACTCGGAATTATCCGACGATCACTTGCCCATTCTCATCGCCCCCACAGAATTCGCGGCCAAATTGTAAAAAATGAATTGTGTACGGGCGGTTTGGCCGGAGTCGTCTCGCCGACCGAGGGGCACGACGTGAACGCACCATCTGGCTTTGCGCAGATCTCGACAGCCGCAGTGCGCGGGCTGGCATCCGCACGCGCGGTGGATGTTGATGTTTTCCTGCCAGGCAATGAAGGCAACGACGCCGTTCTGTATTGCAGCTATGCGAAGGGGGCGGCGCCGGAACCGGATTCCGCGGAGTCCTCCGGGCGCATCGATTTCGACCGGCTGGCCGACCATGGCGTTTCGCACGTCTTTGTCCGCGCCGACGATCTGGTCCGCTGCGAGCACGCGCTCGAGGCCCGGCTGCGCGACCTGTTGGCGAATCCCACGCTCTCCAGCCGCGACCGCGCGGAGATCGTACACAGCGCGGGGGCGGCTGTCGCGCGTGAGATCATGACGACGTCGCTCTCTTCCGACAGCTTGATCCGCGCCGCGGCGTTGACCGACGGCATTGTCGAAGGCGTGATGAACGATCCCGCGATCGCCGGCTACGTGCTGCAGATGGCTGGGCACGAGCGCTCGACGGCGAGCCACATGCAGATGGTCGCCACGTTGTCCGTCGTGTTCGGCGCCGAAGTGTTCGGAGAGGAGGCGGAAACGCTCAATTCGCTCGCGTTGGCGGGCATGCTGCACGATGTCGGCAAGCTCTCGGTGCCCGCGGAGACGCTGCACAAATCCGGGCCGCTGAGCGAACACGAAGTGCAGCTCATTCAGCAGCATCCGATCGAATCGGTGCGGCTGATCGGCGCGGACAAGACTGTGTCGCCGCTGGTCCGGCAGGTGATTCTCCAGCACCACGAACGCCTTGACGGCCGCGGTTATCCGCTGGGATTGAAGGCCGAGGATATTTTGCCCTTTGCCCGGCTGCTCACCATTGTCGACACGTTTCACGCGATGATCGGTCCGCGGTCTTATCGCGCGGCGCTGAGCGTGCCCGACGCGAACCGGGTGATGGGCTACCAGGCGGGCAAGCAGTTCGACAAGCAGATGCTCGAGTGCTGGATGCACCTTTGCGAACGGCACGATTCGGCCATCCGCCGCGAACGGGCGCTGCCCGGTTCCGCAGTCGACGATCCGACGCTCAAGCACGAACACCTGCCCGCGCGGCGCAATCGCGGAGCCAGCCAGCAGCGGCGTCCGCGCTACGTGTGCGCCGGCAAGACCGCCGTGCGCTGCATCTACACCGGGCGGCTTGCGAATGTCTCCGCGGCGCCGACCGACTTCGGCGCGACGGTGCATGACGTTTCGCAGGGGGGTATGTGCATTTACAGTTCGCACCCGATGTATCGCGGCGAAATCGTCTGCGTGCGCATCAAGAGCGAAGGTTGCGTCGAGTGGATCCGCAGCATGGTCACCTGGTGCTCAGCGCATGATGCGGAGGTCTTTCGCGTCGGCTTGAAGTTCCTCAGCCGGCTGGATGAACGCGATATCTGCGAGCAGACCGACGTTCAGCCGATGGGCGGGTTCGTCAACTCGGGCCACGCCGCAGCCGAGGAGCAGACTCCACGTCGTACACCGGCTGACAAGGCCGCCGCGTCCGCGCCGCGGCCGGCGAAGGGCAAACGCGAGGACGCGCTCGAGCGCCTGGCCGCGATCGCGTGCATGCGGCGCATCGACGGCCACGCGGAACGCACGGTGATCGTGCTTTCGACCTCCAGCGACGTTACCGTCCGGCTGAAGGCACTGGACCTGCTGGTGCAGATCAGCACGCGCGCCTCACGCGATGCGCTGGTCACGCTGCTGCAGGACCCCAACCGCGACGTGCGCTTGCGGGCCATCGAATCCGTCGGCCTGTGCGAGATCGCAGAATCGGCTGCATCGCTTCGCGACTTGCTCAACGACCCGGAGGAACAAGTGGTGCTGGCAGCCGCCGGCGCGCTCGGGGCGCTGAAGGACTGGAGCGGCCTGCGCTACGTCACGGGCACGCTGGAACTGGACGGACCGAACCTGCGCCTGGCGGTCCGCGCGTTCAGCCGCATCACCGGTCACAACTTCCCCGCCAACCGCGAAGGCATCGCCTCCGCCCGCCGGTACTGGGTCGCGAAACGGAAAGAGCTTCTCGGCAAAGTGCAGCATCTCGTGCCCAGCATGGCATGATCCGGCCATCAGCCGGGCAAATAGGCATTGGGCACCATTCCCACGGCGTTGAAGTTCTGCGACCCTACGACCCAAACGCCGGGTGATTCGCCCGGTGGTGATGTCCCCGTTTCCATTCAGGCGATCCTGATCCGTTGCCGATTCCAACCCGTTGGCATGGCAGGACTTGCGGGCGCGCGCCTGCGGAACCGCGTTTTTTGGGCGAAAAACGCCAAAGCCGATTTGAAGTTTCACTTTGTGAAATCCCAACTGTGTTCTTGGGGTCGCGGCGCGGGGTGACCTGCGTTCTTGGTAGCGCCAGGCGTTGAAGTGGCACTGCGATTCGGGTTTGGTGCGCGATTTTTTTGTTTGCACCACCAAGTCACCACGACACCAAGAACTGCGCGGGTTGGGAGAAAGGCAATAGGCAATAGGCGCTGGGCAATCGTCGCGGGGCATTGGGCCACCTCCACCGGTGATAACGCACGGGGTGCGCTATTTAATTTTGGGTTGCGCGCGGGGTGGTTAAAGCGCCGGGGTGGAACCGCGGAGGGCGCGAAGTGCGCGGAGAGAGGCATTGAATACTCGGTTCATTCGTCATGGCTGGGTTGGGTGGTGAGACGCTTGAACCACGGAGAGGCGGGTGGTTGGTGCTGCTGGGTGGCGTGGTTGGGAAGCGGTTGAGCCGCGAATGGACGCTGATGGACGCGCATTTGCGGGGCTGGTCGGGTTGGCGGATGGGGTGGTGGTGGCGAAGTTTGGGTGTGGGGTGGCGGTCGGCGGGATGGCGGCACGTTGGCCCGGCTGATTCGTTGGGCGGGACGGGGCTCTGCCAGGCGCAGGAAAGATCGATCCTAGCGCCTATGCAGATCCGTCAAATAGGTTCCTGACACCTTTTCCGGGCCTCGATTCTTCGCCCCAGACCGTCGTTGCTCCGTCGACCGGGTCAAAAACGCGGTGACTGTCCCTATCCGTCTTTTTGGGATTATGATAAGACTCGAAGTATGCTGGATAAGCCAATACAAGCGGTGCTCGCCAGCCCTACCCACACGGTATTCGCCAACCGCGCGCCGACCTCACCGCCGGTGCGATCCGCGCGCCGCCGCCGGCAGCCGCCCACCCCTGCCAAAAACCCGGGCGAAAACCGAGCCACGCTCCGCAGGACCACGCCGTTTTATGCAACTATGGGGTGAAGATACACCACGGTCCCATCCAAGTCACCGGAATTCGTCACGACTTTCCCGATTCTCCACCCCAGTATTAGGGGTCGGAATCGTCCGAAGGTTTCTCCTCATCCGTACCGTCGGTCGCCATTATAAAGACCGTCCCTGCTCGGTCGTGGATGATAGCCTCAATCGTGAAATAGCCTTCCTGCCAGCGACCTAGGACATTGAAGTGGCTGCTAGGTCCAGCGTTGACCCCTGTAAATAGCTCGGGCTTGACTAGGTTTGCCCTGCAATAGCCTGCTATGTTGTACGCCCAGGGACAGTCCTGGTCAGGTGAATCCGTGCCAGGTGCGTCGCGACTTGTCATAATGATTCGACAATACGGCTCATTCGCTATCGGTTCACGAACTGTCCTGGCAACGCAAACAGCCATTGCACGAATCGTCTGGGCACCATCAGGAATGACGGCTGCCTGAATTATCCGGATTGCCTCGTCCAAGGGCGCTGAGTCGTGAGGTAGGGCGTCATCAATGAGCCAGGTGCCAAAACCTCCGACCTCCCCTTTTTCGTCGATGGGAAAATAGGCTCTCCGCACTTGCCCTGTCAATCTGAATTTGCCGGACTCCTCCTGAACCAAGAACATCAGGTAGCGCCCCATTTCCAGTGGTAAGGCTGTTCCGTCTTGGGTGAACTGGAGTTCGCCCTCTTTCGTTGGCGGCAATAGAAAGTACGGACTCTGGCGTATTTCCTTAGCCAATCGTATTGTTGCACTTATGGAACTCAGATTCTGCCAGGTGGGCAGGGCCATCGCGTGTACCCTGAGAACATCGACCATACCGACGAAGTCGCTGTAGGCGACCACCTCAGGAAGTGTATCCGGTCTCAAAACATCAGCCTTAGCGACTGTAGACGTCAGTAATGCACATATAACGAGAAACCCCAACCGATTTCGCCATCGATACACCCTGTCAGAAAGAGTCTTCATTGGCCCGTACACTCCATCGAGTAGCAGTCGCTGCTCCGCCCGACACAGGGCAGGAGTCGCATTAAGCGCATCCGCACGGTTTCTCATTCTTCTGTTGGCATTTTTCCAAGTTTTGCCGGTGCTGGTTGGCTACGTCCTGCACCGGACCCCAGACAGACTGCGGCTGCCCTTTTTGTTTGAGGCAGTCGACTTGTGTGTCCCAGCCCCTCATCTCAGTGCGATGCCCAAAGCAGGGGTCGCAACAATCGGGGCCCTGCTCAGGTGTTCTGGGTGGTGTCCCCCCGCATTTCTTTGACTTGTTGTCGCCTTTGCCGCCGCAACCACTACCATCACCACTTATGTCCGCAAAATGCTTGTTCTCGTGCCGACATAGGCATTTGCCTGAGTCGGTCTGCATCGCGGCTTCTACGCACTTCTCATTGACGTCTGGGTGGCTGGTCACGCCCACTTTGTCTGGATCAAAGCAGATCACAATGTTCCCTTCGCCATCGCAGCTTGTAAGACCATCTACGTGGTCAAACGGACCACCGCCTGGTCTCCGGCACCCGAGGCCGTCTCCCTCCGTACACCACTGCACGCAAAACGCAGGCCGGGCAGTGGTGCCGCTAAAATCGGTCAGGCTGGTCGGATTGCGCGCCAAGTAACAATAGAGATTAGGTCCGTCTACGTGCCCTTCCGGGTCGCGCTGCAAGAAGTGCATGGTTCGCGGATGATAATGTCGGAAACGGTTCTGATACGACGCCAGTTCGGCGTCGAGGACCAGGCCCTGGTGGCCGAAGACGTTTCCGCGGCGGCTATGGGTGGCAGCCGGGATGCGTTGCAGTTCGGTGTCGCTGTCGAGCGTGGCGATGTAGGCGGCGATGATGGTCTGATCGGCGCTGTCCACCACGCCGTCGGCGTTGGCGTCCAGCCGGCGGCAGTCGCCGGTGGCGGCGCCGCTGCACGTGCCGTTGGTGGTCACGGCGTAATCATCGTCGTCCACGTCGCCGTCGTCGTCGTAATCGAACGGATGCGCCGCGACGACCGCTTCAAGCTGGCCGTACGGGCTGTACCAGTAGCGTTCAATGATGCGCCCGGTGAGGTCGGTCATCGCGGTGACGTTCCAGTTGGCCCCTCCAGGCGCACGCGTCGTGCGCGCTTCCAGCGGGCAGGCTCGCCGCCCTGACGCTCGCGTCCTGCTCGCTTTACCAGTGGCGGGCGGCTCGCGTTCGCTGCGCTCACCCTGGTGCAGGTACAGCTCTCCTTGACGTGCGGTGCCCGCCGAGCGGGCAATCGTCGCATTCCGCATGTCAAGGACGCGGCCCTGGTCCTTTACCCTCAAGCCCACGACCTCGTTCCTTGACTCGCCGCCGCGAGCGAAGCTCGCCGATCGCGAAGCGATTGGGTCGGCGCGGCGACCGACGGCGAGTCAAGGACCCGAGCCGTCCCGGGTCTCGATAATCTGGTGCCCTTGATAAAGATACACCGTGACTCCATCCAAATCACCCGAATTCGTCACGGTTTTCTTGATTCTTCGCCCCAGCCCGTCGAACTGGGCTGACTGGATGACCACGTCGGTGTCCTCCAGCGTGGCTTTCCCTTGACAACGCGGCTGATCGACGCGTTCCCGGTTGACCGGCTGGCCCCGTTCCGATGCATGAGCCGCGTTGTCAAGGGCCGGGCGTCGTACGTACATTGTGTCCGACGCCGACCGATGAGGAAGGACAAAGGAGGACACAGTGGTACGTCCCGTCAAAGGTTAGGTTGCTCCTTGACACGACGTTGCCTTGGCGAAAGCCAAGGCGGCGCCGCCAGGCGGCACGCGGGCGTCGCCCGCAACGGCGAGTCAAGGATCGTGCGTCGGTGTGATGGCTGTGCTGCCGAACGGGTTGCTGACCACCAGGTCGTCCCCGCCGTCGTCGATGTCGTCGTCGGCCTGAACGCTCCCGCCTTGGTCGCGTCCAGTGTCGTAGCCCACCTTCAGCGCGCTGAACCGGGCCTTCTCGGAGGCCAGGGAACGAAAAACAAACGGACAAACAAACGGAACAGGTTGGGTTTCCTGAGATGCCTGCCACACCGCGACGTCCCCACCCCCAGCCACCCCGCCGTCACCACCGAACCCCATTCCGCGTTGCCTTCGCACGCCCGCGTTCCCACCCGCCGCAAGCTCCCTGCCCTCCGCGCGCTCTGCGCCTCCGCGTGAGCATACCACACCACCCCGCGCACAATCCAAAACTTAACCGCACACCCCGCGCGTTATCACGGTTGGAGGTGATCCAATGCCAAGTGCCCTGTGCCTATTGCCTTTCCAGCTTCGTGTGCATTCGCGTTCATTCGCGGTTCCCTCCTTCACGGTTCGCAATCACCGTTCGACAGACCGTCGCCCACACGCGCACAAAAAAAATCGCGCCCCAAAGCCTATTGCCAGTACCACTTCAACGCCTGGCGCTACCAAAAACGCAGGTTACCCCCCGCCATCGCCTGGAATCGAGGGCACCTATGCTAAAAGCACCACTTCAAATCGGCTTTGCCGTTTTTGCCCCAAAAAACGCTTTCATGCGGTTTGAGGAGAACACGGTGTACCGCCTTCAATACAGCCAATCAAACCCCAGCGCACCCGCGTTATACGCCCCGTGCAGGATGATCGCGGTCACCAGCGCCGGAAACGCCCGGCTGATGCGCGGCGGTCGGTACTCCTCGACGCTCTCCCGCCACACCGTTTCGATGCCGCGCGCGGCCATGGCGGAACATCCGGCGTGCACCGCAACACAAACGGTCCAGCGCCAAAGCACATCCTCCAAGCTCGGATTCGAAATGAACACCAAAAGATACAACACGTTCTCGATGGCCGCGAACACCAGCGCCGCCCCCACCGTCGCCAAGAGCAGTTGCCGCCGGCTGCGGAACAGGTACGGCCGCGTCTCGACCACGTATGCAGCCGCCGCCACCTTCATGGTTTCCTCAATGACCGGTGCGAACACAATGGCAATCAGCGGGATGCTCATCATCGCCATGCCGCGCGGACCCTCGAACAACGCAGCCACGACCGCGAAGACGCCGCCCAGCAGTGCAGCCGCACCGGCAACGAGCCAACTCCGCCGTTCGCCGGTAGCCGCCTGTCGCGTAATCAACCACTCGCGGAATCGATTGTGCCCTTCCGGCGGCGGGCGAAACCACTCGCGCTTGCCGCACTCCGGACACGGTTTGTCCAGCGTCAGCCCGCGCAGGTTGTACCCGCAGTTCCGGCACGACCAGTCCTGCGTCACCAGCTCGCCGTCGCGCCCGGGCAGGATGTCCGGTTCATCGAAGACGCTGGCGCCGGGACGATACGCCCCACCCTGCGCGCCGTTCTCACGCCGCAGGGTTTTACCAGCGCGGCTTTCAGAAGGATCCATCGGGTGTGCCTGGCCGCGGAAGTGCGGCTCATCGTGAACAGAATGCCGCTTGCGTCGCCGAAACATGGCGCCTCAAATCCGCACGATCGCCGTGCCATAGGCGAAGACTTCGACGCTAACCGCGGCCTTGTTCCGCCCCTGGCTGGAGATGTTGGAGGTGCCCAGCCGGATATTCCAGACTTCGCAGGCGCCCATGGCCCGCGCCTCTTCGAGCATGCGCAGAATCGCCTCGCGCCGAGCGCGCTGCAGCAACGTGTCAAAGGCCCGCACCTCGCCGCCGACGATGTTGCGCAGGTTCGCCGCAAACGTCTTGAAGTAATCCGATGCGATGGCCACTTCTCCAGTCACCAGCCGCGCCCCGCGCACTTGGTCGGGATGTGTGATCCGCTTGAGATTGTTGCACGTGATGTTGGCCAGCGCCCGCTCGCGCCGCGTCAGATCCGCCAGGTGCCGGCGTTCACGGAACGATCCGACAAAGAACCCCAAAACGAGCAACACGAATACCGGCAATACGCTCGCCCAGAACTCCATGATCAGCGCGACTCCGGCTCAACCACCACCGCGGTGCCATACGCATACAGCTCAGCCGCCCCCTGCGTCACCGCGCTCGTCGAAAAGCGCACGTTGACGATCGCGTTTGCGCCCAGCTCGTCCGCCTGCGCAAGCATCCGTTCGATCGCCTGCCGCCGGGCCTCGGTGAGCAACTCGGTGTATCCCCGCAGCTCTCCGCCGACAAGGTTTTTGAGACCCGCGGCGATATCCCGGCCGAAGTGTTTGGCACGAATCGTATTGCCCTGCACCAGGCCCTTCGTCTCGCGCACGACATATCCCGGGATGGTCTCCGTATTCACCACAATCATCGGTGTGATCTCCGTGGAGCCGCAACCGCGCGGTCATGGGGCGCGGGCGTGCGGAATCGTCCTGCACGCGCACCACGGTGTCAAACCGTGTGGTGCGGCGGACTTCGGTGCCCCGAACCGGCCCGCCAATCCGGCGTTCGGGTGTTGACACCGGAACCCCATAACCTACGATCCCGCAAGCGATAGCGCGGATTCAGACCCCGTCCGGGGTCCAGCGCCAAATGAACCCGTTCCGGCGATGGTTTGCAGGTGCCAGGTACGGGGTTTGTGCGGGACAGGCAAACAACGCGGCGACGTCCTGTTCGGACGTCGGCTTGTGATAAGGACACGAACAGTGGCGGACGAGAAAACTTACGCGAAGGACCCGGTGGTTCACGGCTCGCTGGGACCACACATCTTCCTGGCATCTCTGTTTCTTGCGGCCAGCGTCGGCTGGATGTTTTACGACGAGATGTTCGCGAAACGGCCGTGGATGGCCTTTCAGAGCGAGTTCGTGGAGCGTTACCCAAGCTTCCTCGAATCTGAGGCAAAGCGCGCATCGGAATTCGAGGCGGGCCTTGCGTCCGACGAATCCATCACGCAGATGGGCGAAAAGATTAAGGCGGCCAAGGCAGCCGCACATGGCGCCATCGCCGACATTGACCAGCGGATGACCGTGGTGATCAATCCCCGGGTCACCCAGCTGACCAAGGCCATGACCGTCGTACGCTCCGAGGTGACCGCGCTGGTGTACCAGTTGGAACACGCCGAAGGCGCCGCCCGCACCCGCATCGAGGAAAAACTCGAAGAGGTCAAAGCGCGCGAAATCGTCGTGGAGAATGTCGCCGTTCTGGACGGCAAGGGTGAAACCCAGACAGAAAAGTATCAGTACGAAGGCCTCGCAGCCGCGCTCGAAGAAGCCAAATCAATCAAGGCGGGGTTGTTCACCCGGCGCAGCGAGCTGGATGCGCCCGCTCGCGAACTTGAGGCCCAACTGGCCACATTGACGGCACGGAAGCGACCCGGACTGTCCGCCCAGCAGATCAACGGACTGATCGCCAAAGTCAACGCGTTTGAAGGCGGCATCAAGCAAATCCACATCGCGGACCCGGTCGGCCTGGTTGATCGTTGCGAGACCTGCCATCTCGCGATTCGCGAACCGATTACGGTCACGGCCGAGAGCATGGGCGGCGAGGGCGACAAGTATGCGCGCACGTTTGTGAGTCATCCGACTCCCGAACTGCTGCAGATTCACGATCCCGACCTGTTTGGCTGTACGCCGTGCCACGGTGGCAATGGCGCAGCCACGGTGAGCGTCAAGGAAGCGCACGGAAGAAAGAAGCATTGGCTCTGGCCGATGTACGACAAGGAGAACACGGAGGCCGGCTGCCTGCAGTGCCACGAATCCGCCCTGGTCCTGGCGCATGCGGACACGTTGAACGCGGGCAAGGAGCTGTTTCGTCATCGCGGGTGCTGGGGTTGCCATCCGCGCGAGGGATTTGACACGGAACGGGCCGAGCAACGCCTCGCGGCGCAGGCGGTGAACACCGTCCACGACGAGATTGAAAATACCCGTATCGCGATCAGCCGCCAGGAAGACATCACCAACAACCCCAAGGCGAGCGACGAGGAGGTTTCCGCCGCACTGCGGAAAATTCCGGAGCTGACCTTGCGGCTGAGCGGACTGGAGTCCGAGTTGTTCGAACTCGAACGTCGAGAGGTCTCGCTGCGTAAACAGCTCAAAATGGTGGGCCCCAGCCTGCGACCGGTACAAAGCAAGCTCAAGCCCGAATGGATCACGCAGTGGATTCAGAATCCCAAGCATTTCCGTCCGACCACGCGCATGCCGGTATTTCGCCTGGAGGACGATCAGCTCAAGGCCATCGCGGCATCGATCTGGCAGGCCGCGGACGCGCCGACGCAGACTGCGCACGAGGCGGGCGACGCCGGGCGCGGAAAGGCCCTGTTTGAATCGCGCGGCTGCCAGGGCTGTCACGCGGCGGAAAAGGACGCCAGCGGCCAATGGGTCGGGGGACAGTTCGGCCCCGAGCTCTCGCGCATGGGTGAGAAGGCGAATTACGCGTACATCGTCGACTGGGTGAAAGACACGCCGGACTGGTCCATCATGCCCAACCTGCGTCTCTGCGTGGAAGAGGCGCGCGACATCGCGACGTACCTCATGTCGCTCAAGGACGAGTCCAATCCAGTCGCCGCATCCGATCATGCTCACCTCGCGGATGCATCGCTGCGCGAGCACGGCGACATGCTGGTTCGCCATTTTGGCTGTGCCGGCTGCCATGACATCGCCGGTTTCGAGAATGCCGGCAAGATCGGCACGGAACTGACCACCGAGGGCAACAAGCCGATCGAGCGACTTGATTTCGGGCTGCACACCCACGCCGCGAAGCGCAACAAGGGCAATCACTTCGACGCGGACAAGATCAGCTACGACCACAAGAGCTTCTTCGAGTGGAAGCTGAAACAGCCGGATTACTTCGATGAAGGCAAGCACTTCGAGGACCCGCTGACGCGCTCGCGCATGCCGGACTTCAAGCTCACCGAGGAGGAGTCGGTGCAGCTCGTCACCTACATGCTCGGGTCGGTGGATTCAGCGGTTCCCGAGCAGCTCAAGCATCAGCCGACGGGGCACGCGCGGGACATCATGAATGGTTGGTGGGTCATCAAGAAGTACAACTGCATGGGTTGCCACCAGATCACGCCCGAGCAGGTCCCGGATATCGCACGGCTGCCGCAATACCAGGGGCCGAACGCCGGGCTCGCGCCCCCGAGCCTAGTCGGCGTCGGCGCACGGCTGAATCCCGAGTGGCTGGCGAAGTTCCTGCGCAATCCCGCGATGAGCACGCATAGCCTTGACCGCAACGGCGTGCGTGTCTACCTGGATGCGCGCATGCCGACGTTCAATCTCTGGGACGAGGAGATTGGCGCGCTAGTGCGGTTCTTCGAAGCGATGTCGGAACAGACTTCGCCCTACTTCCCGCCTCCGATGCCCGAGTTGACCGAGCAGGAGCAGACCATCGCCCGCGGCGCGTTCCTGGGCGCGGACTGCCTGAATTGTCACGCGTCCGCCGAACAGACCACATTCGACAAGACGGTGATCGCGCCGAGTTTTGTGCATGCCCGCGACCGGCTCAAGCCCTCGTGGACCGAACGCTGGATTCTCGATCCCGGCAAGCTGATGATCGGCACGCGCATGCCGTCGGGACTCTTCCGCCGCGAGGGTGATCGCTGGGTGGTCGCCAGCACGATGAGCGACGAGCTTGCCGCATACGCCGGTGATCATGCGAAGCTTTTCGTGCGCTACATGAACACGATCGACATGCGCGAGGCCAACCTGCTCAAGGAGATCAAGGAGCAGGAGCGGGCCTCTGCGCCGGCGCAGCAGGAAGAGGAATTCATCGAGGATGAATGATCTGACAGATCCCAAGTCCGTCGAGTTTCAGTCGGTGACGACTGCGACTGGACCGGTTTGAGAGAAACCGCTTCGTTGGCTGCGCAATTCAAATCGCGGAGCGGCGGTTACTTGCGCCCGCAGCACTGCTTGAATTTCTTGCCGCTTCCGCACGGACAGGGGTCATTTCGCCCGGTCTTGCCGTCGGACTGGATCGGTTCGACCGGTGGCGGCAACGGCGCATCATCAGCACCGGGCAGCATCTTGCGATGCGCATCCTCCTTCGCGCGCTTGCGTTCGAAACGGTCATCAGCGTCCTTGGATGAATGCCCCATGTCGCCAATCCTCCGTCGGGTTGAATCGTTCGGTCCTGAATCGCTCAGTCGCTCTTTGACTGACGCGTGCGAAATCCGTCTGGTTGGCGGCTGACCACCACCGCGCGCGATTCCGTCCGCCCGTCGCGAAAGATCTCCAGCGCCAGCGACGAACCCGGCGAAGAATCGCCGACGATGTTGATCAAGTCAATGGTATGCCGCAGGCGCTGCCCGTTGATGGTCACGATGACGTCTCCGACGCGCAACCCGAACTGCTCTGCCGGTGAATCCGGCACGATCTCGCGCACCAACACGCCGCGATTCTCAGCCAGACCCAATCTCGCATCTGCAACCGAATCCTGGTCCGGCGCGTCGACGATGCTCACGCCCAGGTAGCCGCGCGGCACAGCCTCCCCCCGGGCCAGCGCGGGCAACGCCTGTTGGATACGCCGCGAAGGAATTGCGAAGCCCACGCCGTCGTAGTGCCCTGTTGTGGTTGCGATGGCTGTGTTGATCGCCACCACTTCTCCGCGCAGATTAACCAGCGGCCCGCCGCTGTTGCCGGGATTGATCACCGCGTCCGTCTGGAGAAATCCATGGTACTCCACACCGTGGATGTCGATGCGCGATCGGCCCTTGCCGCTGATGATCCCCCGGCTCACGGTTCCGTCCAAGCCGAACGGATTGCCCACGCTCATGACCGCGTCGCCCACTTCCACGGAGTCGCTGTCGGCGAAACGCAGCGCATGCAGGCTTTCCGCGTTGATCTGCAGAACCGCCAAGTCGCCGGCTGTGTCGCTGCCCAGCAGACTGGCTGGCAGCACGCGTCCGTCTGCGAGGCGCACGTGAATCGACTCGGCCCCGGCGATAACGTGCTCATTGGTCACGATGTGACCGAGTTCCGCATCCACGACGAATCCGCTGCCGTAGCCATCGAGCGCGCGCATGCCCTGGTGCTGTCGCAGCAACGCTTCAAACGCGCCGGCGTCAGGGTCGCTGGACGCCACGCCGTTGCTCGTCGCGCCGGGATGCCTTTCGCCATACGATGCAATCACATCGGACAGGTCGACGCGTTTGACCGTCACGACCTGCACGACAGCGGGGGTGACCAGCGCGGCGACGGCGCGAGCGTCGGCGTTGAATCGGGCGAGCGTGTCCGAGCTGGGCAGGGCCTCGCGCATCGCTTCGAACCGGCCCTTTTCCACGAGGTACGCCAGCCGGCGCACGATGTCGGTCCGCACCAGAATGAAGAACGCCGTCACCGTGCAGACGATGAACACGGCGCCCTGCATGACGGCTGTTCCCAAGGATCTACGCATGGAATCGCTGCCCGTGGTCAGAGGCCAAGAGGACCATCAGCAAACTCGGCCTGTCGCCAGCCGGCAAGCCCTTCGCCAGCATCGCAATTGTACCAACCGGCCAGAGGCCAGACCACCCGGCAGCACCCGACAAACCCAATCGACGGGTCTCACGCCGTCTGGAATACACAACGCGCATGCCGCACCTTGGATTCTCGCCCAGCATACGGGCGTGAACCCACACATGGGTTGCGCTTCGCGGTAATTTCACTTGGACCCCCTCGTAAAGGTCGCCTAGAATCGACCGCCCCAGACACGCGGAGGATATGCTCATGTCCAGGCGTGCTCGTTTTCGATTCGTCGTAGCCGTCGCGATCGTACTTGTGGCTGTAGCGATTCCCAGTTGGCTACATTCGCGCGACCTCACCGCGCGCTTGGCCTGCGGCAGCAACATGAAAGGGATAGCGACAGCGCTCAAGGTTTACTCTGGGGATTGGTCACTCGACGACCCCGATCCAATCGCTATGCTTATTGCCAAGGGCGAAATCCCCGCAAGCGCCGGCCACTGCCCCGCCAGCGGAAAACCCTATCGCATCAACCGTGCATACTTCACTGCCCCCCATGCCCAGAATAGCAGCACTACGGTGGTTGTTTTTGAAGAGTTAGCGAACCATGACGGAATCGGGGCCAACATGTGCTACAGCGACGGACACGCGAGCTTTGAAAAGGCAGGAGACGTCCAGCGGATTCTCGTCGCGCAGCGAATTTCTGAATAGAGGGTAATCGGCCGAATGCATGGCTTACTTGCCGGATTCGATCACCTGACCGTCATAACCCAGGGCCATACCCTTCGGCAGACTCGCGTTCGTCTCAGCGTGCGGCAGCTCGTGGGCGATGTGCGTGAACAGCGTGCGGCGCGCGCCGATACGCCCGGCCATTTCGACCGCCTGCTCCAGGTTGAAGTGCGTGGGATGCGGCCGTTTGCGCAGGCCGTCGAGTACGAGCACATCCAGACCCTGCAGCTTTTCGAGGGTCTCATCGGGAATGCGATTGCAGTCTGTGCAATAAGCGATGCTGCCGAAACGGAAGCCAAAAACCGGCAGCGCTCCATGATAAAGCCGCAAGACCTCGACCCGATGGCCCAAAAGCTCCAGCGGACCGACGTCAATCTCGTGCAGCGTCAGGGACGGTTTGTGCGACGGATAGTCCGGTTCCTCCGTGAAGATGTAGGCGAACATGCGGCGTATCGCCGTGAGCGTCTCGGCGGAGGCGTAGCAATGAACGGGGCCCTGACACAGCCAGTTGAAACGCCGCAGGTCGTCCATGCCGGTAACATGGTCGGCGTGGGCATGGGTGTACAGCACAGCGTCGATGTGCCGGATACCGTTGGCCACACACTGCAGGCGCAACTCTGGTGGCGTGTCGACCAGTACGCGGAACCCGCCGAACTCCACGATAATCGCCGGACGGGTCCGCCGGTCACATGGGTCGTTGGATGTGCAAACCGCGCAGTCGCAGCCGATCATGGGCACGCCATGCGACGTGCCGGTGCCCAGCAGAATCAGTCTGACCTGGTCGATGGTGTTCAACTCGGCGGCGTCCTTGACCAGCGCCCATTCGCAGCCGCATTGTAGCCCAGTCGGGCCGCGCTTGCGCCGCCGTTCGTCATCGGCCGACCCACCTTGGCTGGGCAGGGTCCGAGCGAATTGACGCCCCCGCAGGCGGCTGATACCGTCACCCCGCATGATTCCACAAGCCCTCTTGCGGACCAGCAAACACAGCCGACAGCGCCGGATGCTACCCCATGCCGGCAGGTGTGCGCTGACCGGCGTTTTGGCGCTGCTGGCGGGCAGCTGTGCCGAACCGAAGCCCAAACCGACGAAAACAGTCGCCGGGGCATGGCAGCAGTCTTCAACCCGTGAGAACCGGCCCGCACGCATTCCCAGCGCTCAGCCGGCTCCGCAACTGGTTGACCCGGCAGCCGACGAATCGGCCACCATCGCCTACGTGGATGGGCGGCCGATCAGCCGGACGCGCGTCGTTGAACTGCTCATCGCAGGACACGGGGTGGGTGTGCTCGAGCAGGCCGTCGTACTGGAAAAGGCCAAGGCGCTCGCCGCGGAGCAGGGTATCTCGGTCACCCAGCACGACATTGACCTGGAGTTCGATCGCTCGCTGCGCAACCTGACGTCGCCGCTGCAGGCCGCGGAGGACAGCGCATTTGACCGCGAAGAAGCGGAGGAGATCCTCGACGAAGTGCTGTCCCGGCGCAACGTCTCCCGCGCCGAGTGCATGGCCATGATCGAGCGCAATGCGTACCTCCGGGCCATCTGCAAGTCCAACATGAAATTCACCGAGGAACAGTATATCGAGGAGTATCGCCGCGCTTTCGGCCCACGCGTGCAGGTGCGGCACATCCAGTTGGGTAGCCTAACCGAAGTTGAGAAAGTACAGGACCTGCTTGGATCCGGCGGAGACTTCGCGTCACTCGCCGAGGCTTACAGCGCCAACCTGCGCACCGCGCCCGAGGGTGGTCTGCTGCGCCCCTTCTCGCGCGAGGATCCGGATGTGCCGGCAATTCTGGCCGAAACCGCGTTCTCACTGGGTGAGGGACGGGTCTCCGATCCCATTCGCATCGACCAGTGGTATCACATCATTCGCGTGGAACGGACCATTCCCGCGGACCAACGCCCGCTTGAGAGCGTCAAGGCGGAGTTGGAGAAGCGGTTGCGCGAGCGCGTCACCGAACCAGCCATGCAGACACTCTACAGGTCGCTGTTCGAGCAGGCCGATATACGCGTGGTGGACCCGATCCTCGCCGAGGAATTCGCGCGCAAGCACCCCAACCGCACGCTTTCGCGCCAGTGACCTCGAGGATTCATCGGAGGCAGACGCGTGTCGCAGATGAAGTATCGGTCAGTTCTGCTTTTCGGATACCCCGGCTGCGGCAAGGGTACGCAGGGCGGCACCCTTGCGGGTATGCCCAACCTCGTGCACTTGGCCATGGGCGACATTTTTCGCGGCCTTGACAAGTCGTGCCCGATTGGCGAGGAATTCATGTCCTACGCCACGCGGGGCCAGCTGGTGCCCGATGAATTGACCGTGCGCGTCTGGCGCGGGCACGTCGAAGCGCAGATGTCCGCAGGGAAAATCAACCCGGCCTATCATGTTCTCATCCTGGACGGGATTCCGCGGACGACCGCGCAGGTTGAACATCTGGCCCCGCTGATCGACGTGCTGAAGATCGTTCACTTGAAGATGCAGAACAGGGATCGGCTGGTTCAGCGGCTCAAAGGCCGCGCGGCCAAGTCGAACCGCCCGGACGACGCGAAGGAAGAAGTCATCCGCAAGCGCATCCAGGTCTATGAAAACGAAACATTGCCGGTGCTGGCTTGCTACGAGAAATCCCTGCTTGCGGACATCAACGCCGATCAGGCGCCCCTGGCTGTCCTGCGTGATATCTGTGCGGCACTGATCCCCGTCGTGCCCGCGACGATCTGACGCGTTTCTTACCGGGGCCTCACTGATCATTCCTAATAAAAATGGGTCAACGTGCGGTGATGTGGGATAACCACTTCAGGAAGCCGTGCGCGCCGCCAGAGTTCGAAGTCCAGTTCCCACGATGCGACCGCGGCGCCCGCCCGGCACATCGCTTCGCGAAGCTGATCGCCGATGACCACCGTTGCGGCGCGAAGTTCGACTTCTTCACGGCTGCCCGCTGCGATAATCTCGCTTCGGTCGATCTTTCCGGTAAGCCCAGCATCCAGACGAAGCAGACATTCATGGCGAAACAACTGCGGCAGCCGGTAATCGGCAAAAACGGTCAGCGCGTCGAGGTTTCGCAATCCGGGATGACCCTGCGCAGTCCATGTTCGGTGCAGATCGGCTGCACAAATCTGCGCACGTTTGAGGAACGCTACCGTTCCGGCCGGGTGCCGCGCTATGTCGCAAAACGATGGGAACTCGACGGCAAGTCGCGCGGAGAGCGCGCGAGCGTCACGTCCGACATCGTCAACCAGGTACGAGAATTGGCCGGCATAACGTTCGCGAAGAACCGCGCCGGTTTCGTTCAGGATCTCCTGGCGGCGGCCTGCCAATGGAATCTCGCCGACGCCCTCAAAGATCCGCGCCACGTCCGCGCCGGTCGCGGTCGCCCAACGATCAGCGCTGAGCCAAGCGGCTTCGCGCTCGATCGCCCGCAACACGCCCGCAACCATGGCAAAGGTGCGGGTCCAGGTCTTGCCGCGATACGTGATAGTCCAGGGCGTGTCTGACCAGAAGCAGAAATTCAGGGCGTCGGTCACCAGGATGAAGTTCGCGCAGGCATCTTGGGCGCCGCGGAAGAGCAGAGAATCCTCCGCGACATCGATGCCATCCGTGACCAGCCGTCCGGCGAAGCAATTGACCGCGGCAGCGTCGATGGCGACGTGTTTTGCCGTGCGCATGACCGCGGTGCAGCTTGCCAGTACTTCGGGGATGATCTCTGCGTTTGGAGAGGGGCTTTGGGTCATTTGATTCGCTTCTGGATCGCGCGTGGCCGATTACGGCAATTCGCTCAACCTTAAACCCGTGGGGCTCGGAAACAAAAGCACGCACCTGCCACGACGGGCCGGTGCGTGCATGGATTGAATCCCGTGAACTTCGGTCCGACGTCAACCGGCGAACGGATTGGGGTCGAGCATTTCCCGCTTCGCATCGACTTCTTTCATGTCTTCCGCTTCCGGCAACGGCGCCTTCTGTGCGTCGATTACCGGCCAACCGGCGGCCAGCTTGGCGTTCAGTTCCTTGTATTCCGACCATTTCGACGGCAGGTCGTCTTCAGCGAAAATCGCCTCGGTGGGACACTCGGGTACGCACAACCCGCAGTCGATGCACGTGTCCGGGTCGATGGCCAGGAAATTGATGCCTTCGTGGAAGCAGTCCACCGGGCACACCGCGACGCAGTCGGTGAACTTGCACGCCACGCACGGTTCAGCAACAACGTGAGTCATGATCTTGTCTCCATCGTATCAGCCGGTACGGCTCATGATTACCCGTCAATCTTGCTTCATCCAACGCGATTGTACGCCCGCATCACGAAGGACGGTAGCGAAACCTCGGGAGATTTCCACCCCCGGTTTTGGCGATATCCGGGATCGCCAGGATGCGGCACACCTGTCCCCGCTTGTCACCCGGACCGGCTGCGTCTATATACATCGCCCGGGACGAGGTGAAAGGTGAGAGCGGTTCCACCTTCTGTCGATCCATGATCCACTTTAATGTTGGACGCATCCAACTTCCCATCCGCAGTGCCAACCCATCATCGATTTGTTGGATCGGCCAAACTTATCGCTTTGCTCACTCTGGCATCGCGCGTGCTGGGTGTGGTGCGCGAGAGCGCATACAGCCAGTTTTTCGGGGCCAGCCCGCTGCTCAGTGCGTTTCGGATCGCGTTCCAGATCCCGAATCTTGCACGCCGGCTCTTTGGCGAGGGGGCGCTCACCGCATCCTTTATCCCCGTCTTTGCCCGAACACGCGCGGCCCAGGGAGAGGAATCTGCTCGGCGACTGGCTGGCGGGACCTTCACGCTATTAACGGCGGTCCTGCTTGGTCTGCTCGCGGCAGGAGAGTTTTCTTTGCTGGTGGTGATGATCTGGCGCCAGGGGCCGGCGTTGAGCCTGACCGTCCTGCTGCTGCCGTACATGCTGCTGATCTGCCTGACCGCGTTTTTTGCGGGCATCCTAAACGCTGAACACCGCTTCGCCGCCCCCGCCATCGCGCCCATGCTGTTGAACGTGGTGATGATCGCGGCGGTATGGATCGGCGGTTCCGTTATGCGCCTGGAGACCTACACGCATCTGCAGTTCGTCGCCTGGTCCGTACTGCTCGCGGGGGTGCTGCAGCTTGCGCTGCAGGTCGCCTGGCTGCGGTCGTGCCGTTTCCGGATGGTGCTGAATTGCGCGTGGAATGAATCCGGCGTGCGGCAGATCATGCGGCTGATGGCCCCGATGGTCGTCGGCATGTCCGCCCTGCAGATCAACACATTCTGTGATTCGATGATCGCATTCTTTCTAGTGGAGGATGGCAAGGGGCCCGCCATCCTCGGCTACGCGCAGTACATGAGCAACCTGCCGCTGGGGATCTTCGGGACGGCGGTGGCAACGGCGATATTCCCGTTGCTGGCACGGTATATCGCCGCGAAAGACCTTGATGGTTTTCAGCGATCGGTCGAAGCCGGGCTGCGAACATCGCTGTACATCTCGCTGCCCGCAGCGGCAGGGCTGATGCTCGTGGCCAGTCCTCTGGTGCGCGTGCTGTTCGAGAGCGACCAATTCACGCCCTCCGATACGCGCCGGGTGGTGCTCGCGCTCATGCTCTATTGCTCAGGAATCTGGGCCTACGCCGTGCAGCAGATGCTGGTCCGCGCGTTTCACTCGATGGAGAACAGCCGTACGCCGGTGCGCATCGCCTGCGTGATGGTCGTGCTGAACTTCGCGCTCAACATGCTGCTGGTGCGCACGCCACTGCAGGAAGCGGGCGTGGCCTTGGGCACGGCAATCACGTCATCTCTTCAGGCGATCTTACTGGCGCTAACGTTGAACCGTAGTCTGCCCGGCATTCGCTGGCGCAGCATCATGCTGAGCACGACGCGTTGCCTGCTCGCCACGTTGCTGATGAGCACGCTGGTGTGGGTACTTCGCGGAGTATCCCCGCTCGGTCCGGTGCTGCCAGCGAACGACCTGCTTCATCTTGTCGTTTGTACTACGCTGGGACTCGCCGTGTACTACGCCGCGACGCGACTGTTGGGCCTGGAGGAGGGCATGATCATCCTAGGCCGGCGCAAAGCCTGACCACGAACTCTCATCAGCCGGGCGAATTCGCCGATCTTTGGGCATTTTGCGCGGCGATCCGCGCATTGCGACGGAGCATTTCTGGCTTGGCGCGCTTGATGGCGCTGCCGCTCGATTCCTGGCGATAATCTTCGTCAGTCCAGTGCAGCAGATCGTCAAGCTTCGGTTGCGCACCAGGCGCGCGCGTCGCGAACTTCGGCTCACGGGTCGGCGTCGCATCGCGGTTGAATGGGCAGACCTGCTGGCAGACATCGCAGCCGAAGATCCAGTCGTCCATGAGCGGCTGCAGTTCCGCCGGCAGTTCGGGAGCGCGATTCTCAATGGTCAGGTAACTGATGCACCGCGCGGCGTCCATTTGGTAGGCTGCCGGAAACGCCTGCGTGGGGCACGCCTCAAGGCAACGCGTGCAGGTCCCGCAGTGATCCACCGCAGGCGGGTCCGGCGGTAGTTCAAGCGTGGTGACGATCTCCCCCAGAAAGAAATAGCTGCCGAGCGTCTCGTTAAGCACAAGGGTGTTCTTGCCGATCCATCCGACCCCCGCGCGCATGGCGTACTCGCGTTCGAGCAAGGGCGCGGTATCCACACAAACCCGCGCCGCAAACGGTACCGTCAGGTGTTCGCGCAGCGCATCGACCACGGCAAACAGCTTGCACTTCAAAACACGGTGATAGTCGTCGCCCCAGGCGTACATCGCCACCCGTCCACGCAGCGCCGCATCGGTTGGTTGGGGCGGAGGCGCTTGATGGTAGTTCAATCCGCACACGATCACGGTACGAGCACCGGGAAACAGTTCCGCCGCGTTCAGGCGCATGTCCACATTGCGGCCCAGGTATGCCATGGTTCCGCCGCGTCCGGCAGCCAGCCACTCCCGATAATACGCCGCACGGCCGACCGGTTCAGCCGGAGCAAATCCGCACAGCTCAAAGCCCTGATCGCGAACCAGCCTTTCAACCAGATTGCGAATATCGTTCGCGGACATCTACGCACCTGCAAATGGCATTCGGTCGATATCCCAGGGAACGAACCGCGTTGACAACGCGCGGCGGCACGCCTACCGTGCCGCCCTTTGGCTTGGACTGTCGGCCCGATGTCTCCCGGGCTCGCACCGTGTCGGATCAGCCACCCACTGCTGCGGGCACAGCCCGTCTGACAGGAAAAGGATGCCGCCTTGTTCGACTACGACTGGTTCTATGGTAACTCGTTCGCGCATCAGCAGGAAGAAGCCCGGCTGCGTTGCACGCTGAGCCATTTTCCGGACCTTGATCCGGAATCACTGCTGGAAAATCCGGACGCCAACCGGTTCTTCGAGAACCTGGAGGTTCGCCGGCTGATCTATTTGCGCGACGGCTTCAGCTATGAGATCCGTGATCTCGCCGATCTGCCCAGCAAGTCGCACATGGCATTTGAATGCGAGCCGGTAGACGACCACTACAAGGTCGGGGCATTTGTGGTCAGCGTACCGTTCGATGAGATCGTGCGCGTGGAAGTGTTCGCGGTGCATCCCAGCGAGAAGCCGGAAGACAGTCCGCTGATCACCGGGTTCCGCTCACGACCGGACCGTTCCGCGCCTGAAGAAGTTCCCGCCGATCGCAGTTAATCGGCCGAGGCCGTGCAGCGTTTTCCGCACCGGTTGCTCGCGGGTGGCCCGGAGCCGTCCGCGCGGGTAAAACGGTCGCATGGCTGCACGCCGGCGCGATGATCAGACGGCCCGCCTCTGGGTTGAACCCGGCGAGTCACGGGTGGCGCCCCTGATCGGCGTCGCGCCACTGGCTCCCATCGACAAGATCTACACATTCACCGCCAACGAGGACCTGGTTGCGCGGCTGCGCGTCGGACAGCGGGTCAGTGTACCCTTTGGCCGCCGGCGGACCATTCGGCCGGGAATCGTGGTCGAGATTGCGGAAGGCGCATGGACGTCGTCGCTGCGATCTATATGTGAGATCCTCGACCCGGCCGGCGAAATCAACCCGCACCTGCTCGAACTGGGCCGCTGGATTGCCCGATACTACGCCGCACCACTTGGCCGCACACTCTCCGCCATGGTGCCGCAGGCGGTGCGCAGTCAGCGCGGCTTTGTCACCATGCGGTTGGTGCGCTTGATCTCAGAGAAGGGAGCGCTCGTCGGCGCGCGTCTTGGAAAAAAGCAGACTGAGCTCGTCGTCCGATTGCGCGATCTCGGTGGTGCGTCTGACAGCACGACGCTTCTGGAATCGACGGGGGCTTCGCGCACGACGCTGCGTGCGTTGATCGCCAAGGGTATTGTCGTCGAAGACGTGAGCCGCCGGGCGCCGTCGGAGCTGCTTTCGACGCAAACGGTTCACGAGCCTGAGTTCAATCTTAACGAGGATCAACGCGCAGCGCTCGAGCGGGCTTCAGCTGCGCTGGCCGCGCAAGCTTTTCGAGCATTGCTCCTTTTCGGTGTGAGCGGGAGCGGCAAAACGGAGGTCTACATCCGGGCGATGCGGCAGGTACTCTCGGCCGGCCGGCAGGCGATCATGCTCGTTCCGGAGATCGCCCTGACGACTCAGCTCGTGCAGCGCCTGGCCGCCCGCTTTGCACGCGTGGCGGTCGTGCACAGCGGACTCAGCGAAGTGCAGCGCTCACTCACCTGGGAGGCTATCCGCACCGGCGCTGCGCCGGTGGTCATCGGCACGCGCAGCGCCGTCTTCGCCCCCTGCCCCAACCTGGGGCTAATCGTCGTCGACGAAGAGCAGGAACCCAGTTACAAGAATCTGCAGAGCCCGCGTTTTCATGTGCGCGACGTGGCCGTGAAACGTGCGCACATGCTGGGTATTCCCATCGTCCTCGGCTCGGCGACACCCTCGCTGGAGACCTGGCGCAATGCGGAGGTGTCGCCCGCGTATGAACGCGTCGATCTGCCCCGGCGCGTGCGCGACTTGCCCCTGCCCGACGTTCACCTGGTGGACATGCGCCTTGAGGGCATATTTACCGGCGCGTTGGCACTTTCGCGGTCGTTGCTGGCCAAACTGGCGACTACGCTCGAACGCAGGCGGCAGGCGGTCATCCTGCTGAATCGCCGGGGGTTCGCGACGTTTCTGTATTGCGCGACCTGCGGGCATCGCTTGGAGTGTCCGCAATGCAAGGCCAATCTGGTGCTGCACCTTGCGCGCCGGCGCATGCTATGCCATCATTGCCATGCCGCCACGCCGATGCCGACCCATTGCCCAGATATTTCGTGCCGCGGCCGGTTGGAACACGGTGGAAGCGGAACCGAACGCGTGGAACAGCAACTGCGCGAGGCGTTTCCGCAGGCGCGCCTGCACCGCGCGGATAGCGACACCATGACCCATGCGGACAAATACCAATCACTGGTGGATCAGTTTGCCGCCGGGGAGATCGATGTGCTGGTCGGCACGCAGATGATCGCGAAGGGACTTGATTTTCCCAATGTGGAGTTGGTGGGCGTGGTTGGCGCGGACCTGGCCACAGCCGGGGCGGATTTTCGCGCGGCGGAACGACTTTTCCAACTGGTCACACAGGTCGCCGGCCGCGCCGGCCGGGCCGATGCCGCCGGCCGCGTGGTGGTGCAGACGCTTGCCCCGGAAACACCTGCGCTGCGATTCGCAGTCGCGCACGATTTCTGCGGCTTTGTCCAATCCGAAATGCGTCTGCGGAAGCAGTTCAACATGCCGCCATTTTCGAGGCTGGCCCGCTGCGTACTGTCCGGATCAACCGACTCGATCACGGGTCAGGAGGCTGATGCGCTGGCTGATCGGCTGCGGACAATCGTCGCCGCATTGTACGAGGTCACCTCCCACCGCGCATCCGTTATCGGCGCACATCCATGCGCCGTGGAGCGGATTCGCGGCGCGTATCGCCACGAGGTGCTCATTCGCACCGCCGACCCCGGCACCATGCGGGAAATCCTCGACCGCGCGCGATTGGCCGATGCTTTCAGGGTTCGAGGCGCCCGGATGATGATCGATGTGGACCCCGTGAACTTGACCTGAATGGTCTAAATCCAGCGGAACAACGGGCTGGCCGGATTGACTTGTCCGCAAGTCGCGGGAAACATGGTATGTGCTCTCGCACACGAAAGCCGCTTCAAGTGCCATCTCGACGATTGCCATCCAACTGCCCCCAGCACAGTCCTTTTTGCACTCTTGGGCCGCGGTTTGAGCAGTTGAATCGTTGGGACCCGTTCTGGGCGGCCCTGTCCGCAGGAGACTTCTCATGTCCCGATCGGTCAGCCAGGTCATCATTGCACTCGCCTGCGTCGCCGGCACGCCTGTTCTCTACTTCATCACGTTCGTCCTGTTGGAAAGAAGCTGGCTGCGCGCAGACGAGGATGCCCTGCTTGCCTCCACCATCATCACCGGCGCGGCACTGATCACCGCGTGGATCGCGATCTGGCGCAAAACGGTCCAGTGGACTGTGGTCCGCCGAATCCTGACGGCACTTGCGGTGCTCTGGTCCGCCGGGGCGGCCACCTTGATCTCGCTGATCGTCATTGCCCTGTTGAACCCTCGCGACGCCGGCATGGCCATCGCTCTCGCCGGCGCGGTCTGGGTCCCGATGTGGTTGGTGAGCACAGCCCTGATCTGGCGGGAAACCGGATTCGAACGTGCCCTGCGAATCGATCCACGTGCCGCTGGAATGCTCGCATGCCCGAATTGCGGTTATGACCTGCGCGGCTTGTCGGAAGCGCGTTGTCCCGAGTGCGGCCGGCGTTATACGCTCGATCAAATTGTCAACCTGGCGCTGGGTATCGATGACCTCGCCGACATACTGCACGCCCAAGCCGATCATCCGCCGCGCCCTGAAACAGTAATCACGTTCACAGCCCCGGGCGAAACAAAATGAAGGTCATGTCATCCGGCTTGGAGGGCAAATGACCGTTTGACCCCTGCATGCGGCGCAAACAGGCGGTGCGCAACTGTTCGGCGGCTGCGTCCAGACCGCCCTTGCGGATGCGCTCAACGATTTCTTGGTTGTGCAGATTGTCCGTCAGCCCATCGGTGGCCAGCAGTACAGTATCGTGTATGTGCAGCGCGACGGGCGGTCCGATATCGATGCGCATTTCTTCGCTGCCGACCATGTTCGAGACCAGGTGGCGGTCATCGTGATGCATGGCCGCACCGGCATCGAGCAGACCGGCCTCCACGGCGTAACCGACCGGGGAATGCGCCAGCGTCTGCCAGCGCAGGCGGCCCCGCTGTCCGACCGCAAGTATCGCTGAATCTCCTGCGTGGTACGTGCGGATTGTGCCGGCATCGACTTCCACCGCCGCTAGGGTGGTACCGGCGCCAGGGCACTGGCTGCGTACCGCCGCATTCGCGTTTTCGAACCCGTTGAGGATTCCTTCGCGCAGTTCCGCTTTGTTCTGAAAAGCCAGCCGCACCGCGCCGCAGAGTTCGTCCAAGGCGATGCCAGCCGCCTGTTCGCCGTTGGGCAACCCGCCCATACCGTCCGCGACCGCAAGAACACAGTGCAGGTCGTCACACAGCACAACCGCAGCGCCGTCTTCATTTCGGGTGGGTTTATCGGGCGCCCGAGAAGTAAATACGCACGCGCGCCCGCTCGCCGCGGTCAGACAGTGCGGCGCGGATAGGTCGGTCGCAACCCATTTCAGGTCAAGACCATCTTCGCCATGGTGACCATCGCCGTCCGTGCGCATGATCGTGCCTCGTCCCTGATGCGATCATTTTGATCGAATCCGGCGGGCACACCAAGGACAAAAATCCCAATAATCCGGCACGACGCCCCACCGGCAGGTCGCGCAGCGCGTGCTGACGCCCGGAATGGCCCAGTGTTGGCGTACTTTTCGCCGACACCAAGCGCAGTAGCGCATCCATGCCATCAGGTCCTTGCCTGGGCATTCGGTGTTCGCACATCGCCCGGTGTAACGCTTGTCAGAATAGCGCCGGCCCGCGCTGTCGCTGATCGCGGGACCGAAGCACCACGGGCAGAATCGCCAGTCCGCCTTAACCCCGCGGCGACATCTGCTGCAGCGCCGTGGGAATGTCGTGGGGCCGACGTGGCGCTCGCGCTTGACCCCGCACCAGGGACAAGCGCGCATGGATTCGGCGACCGGTCCCCCGCACCGATGGCAATTGCAGCGCGTCTCGAGCATGTTCTTGAAGCGGCGCTGAAACTCGCGGAAGCGCAGCGTTCGCCACCCCCCGGAAGTTTGGGAAGAGGTGCTTCGCCTTCGACGATGACCGGCACGCAGCGGGCGCAGCGCGTGGGGGCGAATGCGCTCGAAGGCCACGCGCATCTGTTCGGCGTCGACGTAACGCTTGCGATGGTCAACGGTGAGGGCCCGGCGAATCAGGGTGATGAGATCAGGATGCAGCGTCTTGGAGATTCGGGAAAAACCTGGCGGCGGCCAATGAAAAGGCCACTCGGGCAGGAATCCCGCGAACATGCGATAGAAAATCAATCCAAGTGAGAAGACGTCGGAACGCATGGATGGGCGGCCCAATGCCTGTTCGGGGGCCAGGAATCCGACCGTACCGCTGCCGGATGCGTGGATCGTGTGGCGAGCGAACCGAGCGATGCCGAAGTCAGCCAAGCGCAAATGGTTGTCGGGAAAGAGAATGAAATTTTCCGGCTTGACGTCGGAGTGCATGATGCCTTTGCGATGGGCGAAAGCGAGCGCCTCGAGCATTTGCCGCGCGAAGTCAATGAGCGTGGCGGTCGCGATGCGGCGGTGGAGCCGGTCCGCCAGAGTCCGTTGCCCCATGGGTGTGGCGATGACGAAGTATTCGTCGATGAAACCCGCATCCTTGATCGGGAGAATGTTGGGGTGGTCGAGCTTCGCCGTCAGCTTGACCTCGCGCCGAAATGCATCAAGCGAGTCTGAACTCATGTTGCCGGGATGCGGAACCTTCAGCGCCACGGGAACGCCGGTGATGGTGTCCAGGGCGTGATAAACCGTGGCGAACCCGCCGTCCGCAAGCCGCTTGACGATGCGGTATTTGCCCAGCGTCTGGCGAACGCGCAGCGGCTTGAGGTTGAGAATGCGTGCACTCATGCTGTTTCGCTGGTGCCCCGTGTCGCGTATGGATGATCGGAAGGCCTCGTGTCGACCAGGAATGACCGTGATATTTTACACGTCGATGACTTGCCGCACGCGTGTGATCAACTCGTCAGCCAACTCCTCGTCCTCTGCCTCTGCGATGATCCGCATGATCGGCTCAGTGTTCGAACCGCGCACGTGCACCCACCCTTCCGGCCAGTCGATGCGCACGCCATCGACCGTGCTCACCTGCTCGCCGGCGAACTTCTGCTGCACCGCGGCCAGTGCCTGCACCACACGCTGCGGCTCACAGGGAAACTTCTGCTTGACCATGGCAAAGCGCGGCATCCGCGCGATGATCTCCGATAGCGGTTCGTCCGCATCCGCCATCACCTGCAGCGTCAAAGCCATCGCCGTGAGGCTGTCGCGGACGTATACCACGCGCGGGTCGATCACCCCCCCGTTGCCCTCTCCGCCAAAGATGCAGCGGTGCTGTTTCATCATTTCAACCACGTTGGCCTCGCCCACCGCGCTGCGATGCACGTGACAGGGCGCACCGGCCCGACTGGCGCGGTCCGCGAGAACGTCGACCATTCGAGAGGTCGATAGATTCGCGCAGATCGGTCCGAGCTCACCCGAAAGCACGTGCAGCACGGCCAACGCCAGGGTGTATTCCTCGCCAATGTATGCGCCGCGTTCGTCGACAACCGCCAGGCGGTCGGCATCGGGATCTTGCGCGAAACCCACGTCCGCATCGGCGCGCCGGGTCTGCGCGCAAAGATCGACCAGATTCTCCCGAGTCGGCTCCGGCGTGTGTGCGAAGCGACCTGTCGGTTCAGCGTTCAGGTGCTCGATTCGACATCCCAGCCGCGACAATAACATGCGGCCGGCTGGGCCACCGGCACCGTTCACACTGTCCAGTACGACGTGAAAAGCCTTGTCGCGGATCTTGTCTGCATCCACGATGGACAGCACGCGTTCGACGTGGCGGTCCGAGGCCGACTCTTCGCTGCGCAGCCGGTTGAGCCGGTCGACCGGAACAAGCCGGACGCGTTGATCCTGGAACGCGGCAATGATCTTCTCCGCTTGGTCGCGAGGGGGCGCACAGCCGGCCTTCGTGAGAAACTTGATGCCGTTCCATTCTGCCGGGTTGTGGCTCGCGGTGATGACAATGCCTCCGGCGGCTGCCAACTCGCGCACCATAATCGCGGTGGTCGGGGTCGTTACAATTCCAAGGTCAACAACGCGGCAGCCACCGGCGAGCAGGCCACTGATGACCGCGGATGCGACCATATGGCCGCTGGGCCGTGAGTCTCGGCCTACAACCACCGGCCCGCCGTCGACCCAGTCGGCGAACACGCCGCCGGCTGCGGCGGCCAAATGCGGCGTCATGGTCTTGCCGATGATGCCGCGAATCCCCGAAACACTGACCATGAGCGCCATGACGTCAAACTCGCATTGCCGTCGAATCAACCGCAAGCACGTTGGGGAGGGAAGATTAGCCGAATCACGGGAACTGACAACAGCTTAGGCCCGTCGCACCGCCCTGGTGGGCGGCCGGCGGGCCCGCGGATTCTGGTGCTGCCTCAATTCAATCAGTCAATCATCCCTGCTGACTCGGATCAACCCGATCGCTCCTTGCCCATTGCACGGCCTCCCTGCGAACAACCTGCGGCGTTCGCGTATGCGCGGATCGCGTTAGGCCACGGCCTCAACCGCGGTTGAAGAAGGCAGCGCCAGCTGTTCCTCCAGTTCCTGGACGATAGTGCGCAGGCTCCGCTCGCGTTCCCCGGCGGGTGTCACCCAGCGCGCCGGTTCATTGCAGTCCAGTGTCTGCTGGATGCGCCGGCACGCAAGAATCACCGTAGAGTGGTTCTTGTTGCCCATGAATCGACCGATCTCTGGAAAACTCATGTGCGTGTGCTTGCGGGCCAGGTGCATCGCCGTGCCGCGAGCCAGCGCGATCGTGCGCGTCTTGCGCGACGTATGCAGGTCAGCCGGGGTCAGTCCGAAGAAAATGGCGACCACGCTCTCGATGTCGGTGAGTCGAACGACCGGAATGGTGTGCTCGATCATGTCACTGAGGGCACGCTCCGCCAGGCCGACGGTCAGCGGTTCGCGCGACAAGCGTGACAGCGCGATGAGCTTGAGCAACGCGCCTTCCAATTCGCGGATGTTCGCGCGGAAATGCTCGGCAATGTACTCAATGACCGCCAGGGGCACGTCAAAGTCGAACTTCGCGGCGCGGCGTTTGAGCACGCCGACACGGGTCTCGTAATCCGGGGACTCGATGCGCACCACCATTCCCGCGATGAAACGACTGACCAGCGACTCGGAAAGATGCCCGATGAGCCGCGGGTGCGCGTCCGACGCCATGATCACCTGCTTGCCGGTGGCGTCGATGGCGTTGAACGTGTGCAGGAATTCCTCCTGGGTGGCGCGCTTGTTGGCGAAGAAGTGAATGTCGTCGATGACCAGCACGTCCAGCCGGCGGAAATACTGGCGAAAAGCGTCGCGTTCCCCGTTTTTGACAGCGAACACGAATTTATTCGTGAAATCCTCTCCGGAGACATAAGCCCAGCGCGCCGCGGGATGGCGCACCTTGAGTTCGTTGCAGATTGCCTGCAGCAAATGTGTTTTCCCAATGCCGCATCCGCCGTGAATGAACAGCGGATTGTATTGGGTCGCGGGATATTCCGCGACGCCGCGTGCGCAGGTGAACGCCAGCCGGTTGGAATCACCAATGACAAAATCGTCAAAACGACCAGGCAGCTGTGTTTCTGAGGGCAGGTGGCCGTTGCGCTTCTGCTGGCGGGCGAGGCGCGCGGGATGTGCGTCGGCGTACTTCACCTGCGAATCGGGCTGACGCCGGCGCAGTTCCTTGGCCAGCACGGGGTCGATGGCAAAGGTGATGTCCAGTTCCCGGCCCACGACCTCGCCGAGTGCTTCGCGGATCGCGTTCAGGCAGTTGCGTTCGATCCAGTTGCCCACGAAAAGATTGGGAACTTCAATACGCAGAAAATCTTCAGCTAGCGTAAAGCGGGTGGCGTTCTTGAACCAGAGTTTATGGCGTTGAGGACCAACTTTTTGAGCAATAACATCTTCCAGCAGGCGCACGATATCCGTCGCGCATGTGATCATCACGCGCACTCCTTTTACATCATGACCCGATGGTCATGGTCACTAGAATAAATAATGCAAAAAACCTACCGCAAACGACGGTCCGGGCGACCGCCGCGACCGCAAATGACTCGCAAGTGAAGCAGACTTTACCACGCGGCCGATTGATCAGCAATAGCCAATTTCCCTGCTGAATCGAGATTCAACGCGAAGATGACTTGCGGGATCAAAGGTTAGATTCGAAAAAAAATATACCTGAACAACGCATGCACAGGCGCGCGTCACAATTGTGCATAACTCGTGCACAACTCCGTGATCAATCCGCGCGCAGTCGCGTCGGCGCTGAAGCAATCCACACGCGCCGACGATGCGTGACGACGAAACCGAGCGCTTGATAAAGACGTCGCGCAGGTTCGTTGGTCGCGTCTACTCCGAGAGTTACGGCGGTCAACGACAATGCGCGCGCCCGATCGAACGCAGTCCGCATCAGGTATTTACCCACACCTTGTCCACGGGCAGATGGCGCGACACCGATGTACACCACCTCCAAGGCTCGCCGCCTGGCCACTTCCGCAGTAAGCAGTACGCCCACCGGAGAACGACTCTGCAAGGCCACATACCATCCATTGTGGTCGAATTTTCCTGTTGCACGATGACCTTCCATAACTTCCGCAGTTGGCCGCAATCCTGACAATCCAGGGCAATCTGCGCTGTCAACATAGGAGTTTTCAAGTGCTGCTAAAAAGACCTCGTGTGTGGCGTTCGAGTAGCACTGCAACTCGATGTCCAACGTTTCGGCTCGTACGGTCGCACAATCGCCCTGCACTGCCGCGTCAAGGTAGAGCAGGTCCGTCAGGTAACGAAACCCGGCTGAACGGTACTTGTCCGGTAGCACCACATCTTCTGGATGGAGAATAGCTTGCAGAAGCAGGCCGCCGCGATCGAACACTGCCTGCTTCAGAGTCTCAAGCACCGGAACCAACAACCCATCATTTCGCGAATCGTTTTCGGGATGCGCGGCCTGAACCAACACGCTCCTTCCGGGAGATTCAATCGCGAGCGCCGCGGCGACCGGCGATCGGCCGCGCAACGCGGCGACCAAGAGATCAAGCCGCAGTCCCTGAGCTTGTGCGGTTAACGTCAGGGCCTCAATCTGCCGACGGGCATCGTCTGTCAACTGGGGTCTGCCACTGAGCGCCTGGGCCAGCGCCTGCGGGCGCAGTGGATGGTCCGGGCCGATGAGCAACAGCTCATCCGGGCCGCCTTGATCGTCGAGGTGCCATCGCGGCAAGGGCATCGCGGTTGGGCTCCGAATCGCGTAACATTCGTCGGCATGGTATGTTATGATGCACGACGACAGGATACAATCCGTTTGCGTGGACCGGGGGTGTACCTATAATCGCGGCCTTCGACTCTGTCGATAATGCGATGGATGCCTAAGCGTGCGAGATCGGGCTGGGCCAGGGAGGATTGCCATCATCGCATGCCTGGCCGCATGGGTTAACTTGGCATGCGCGCCTCGGCATGAGTCTGTTCGCGAAGCCCTGGAGGCTTATGCGCCGGCTCAACGGGTCCGGGCCGTCAAGTTGGCGGTGACCCGCGGCGACCAGCAGATCGTCCCAGCGCTTGTGGACCGGCTGGATGACGAGGACGCGGCTGTTCGGTTGGCTGCCATCGCAGCGCTGCAACAGCTGACTGGGAGGCGTTACGAATACGATCCATGGGCTGATGAGCGGAGCCGTCGCCAATCCGTCAACGCGTGGCGGGACTACGTCGCGACGCGGGCGGCGGCAATTGGGGGAAGGGCCGCTTCCGAATCGACCGGCGATCAAGGGCAGACCCGGTGACCGCACCGCGATCAATGGCTGGCCAACGATTGGGGCGGTGGGTATCTTGGCGAACGGATCGCGGCACTTCCGCGCGGCATCAGGAAAGTCACTGGGACGGGGTAAAGACAATCGTCATGGACGAACTAGTTCGAAACATCCGGCAGGCAAATGGCGGAGTTGTCGTGGAGGTTGCCGGTGAAGTGACGCTCGACGCATCGCCGCGCTTTCACAGCCGGCTGATCGCCGTTCTCGAAGGTTCCCCGGAACGACTGGTCATTGACCTGACTGCGGTGACCCACATTGACTCCGCGGGTGTGGGCACCCTGGTGGAGGTGTACCGGAGGGTGAAGACAGCCGGGGACAAGATGTTTCTCGTCGGGCTGAGCCCCCGCGTCCGAGGCGTGTTCGAGATCACCAAGCTCGACCGATTCTTTTCCATCCTGAAGACCGCGGACGAGGCGCTGGCATCATGAGCAGCACCCCCGCCGCGCCGAATCCATCGGCATTCGAGCCCGGCAGGTGGTCGCAGATTCCGCGCCGGCTGGTGCTCGCCGTGGGTGACGCCACAGCCGCGCGGATTGACCAAATCTATGAGTTTATTGGCGACCTGGGTGGCATGGTTCATCTCCTGGGCGCCACCATGCAGTGGGCGCTGCGCGGCTTGTTCCTCAAGACCGTCAAGCTGGGGCGTGCATCGCTGGTAGAACAGATGGTGCGGGTCGGCGTGCGCAGCATCGGCATCGTCGTGCTTGTTCAGGTGTTCATCGGCTGTATTCTCGCCCTGCAGCTCGCGCCGACGCTGGAAAGCTACGGGCAGCTGCAGATGGTGGCCAACGTCGTGGCCATCGCCGTCGTCCGCGAGCTAGGGCCGCTGATCACCGCGATCGTACTGAGCGGGTTCGCCGGCGCGTCGATCGCCGCGGAAATCGGGGCAATGGTGGAATCGGAGGAGATCAAGGCCTTGCGCGCGCACGCGATCAATCCGATCCGCTTCCTGATCGTTCCCCGAGTGCTTGCGACGACGGTCATGATCGTGGGGTTGGCGGTGATCGCCGACACCGTCGGCGTCATCGGCGGATTCCTGACGTCTTGGGCCGCGCTGGGCATCACACCGGAAACCTATTTCCAACAGACGCAGGCGGCACTGGTCATCAAGGACTTCATTACCGGCCTGGTCAAGGCCGGCGTGTTTGGCATGCTGGTCTCGCTGATCGCCTGCTACCAGGGATTGACTGTACACGGCGGCGCGGTCGGCGTGGGCGCCGCGACCACGGCGACCGTGGTCAAGTCGATAGTCGCGATCATTGGAATGGATGCGGTCTTCACCGCCGTGTTTTATGCATTCGGCCTTTAGTGACCGCAGGATCGAATGAACCCCATGGCTGGTTCCGACGTGGTCATCTCGATTCGCGATTTGCGGAAAACGTTCGAGAGCGCCGACGGACGCGTCCTCACCGTGCTGGACGCCGTCACGTTCGACATTCATCGCGGCGAGACTGTGGTGATCATGGGCGGCAGCGGCTGCGGCAAGAGCACGCTGCTCAATTGCCTGATCGGCGAATACTCCATCGACGGCGGCTCAATCCATTATTGCACAAGCGATCTGGACGTGCCGGTCAACATCTGCGGGCTAAGCGAGCGAGATTTCAACGCCATTCGTCGGCGCATCGGGATACTTTTTCAGAGCGGCGCGTTGTTCAACTCCATGACCCTGGCAGAAAACGTGGCGTTGCCGCTGCGGGAGCACTCGTATGTCGATCCATCAATCATCGACATCGTGGTCACGCTGAAACTGCAGCAGGTCAAGATGCTGCCGCATCGCGACAAAATGCCCACGCAACTCTCCGGAGGACAGAAGAAGCGGGCGGGGCTCGCCCGCGCCACGGCGCTCGATCCTGAGATTCTTTTTTACGACGAGCCGTCCGCGGGGCTGGACCCGGTCACATCATCGGCGATCGACGAATTGATCATCGACCTTTCGCGCAAGCTGCAGGTCACCAGCGTCGTGGTCACTCATGAGATGGATTCTGCGTTCCGTATCGCGGATCGCATGGTCATGCTCGACAAGGGGCGAGTGCTGCGCATTGGCCCGCGCAGTGATTTTGAGGCGCTGCGCGATGCGAATGCCCAATCCCTGACCGATCCGTCCGATCGGCTGATCAACCAGTTCCTCAACGGCCTGGCAGATGGCCCGCTGACCGACGCAGACGGAATGAGCGAGTTCGAAAAGCTGATCATCGGCACGGCAGCCAGCAGGGGCAATTGACGAACATGAGCAAACAGCACGACCATTTCCGGCTGGGCCTGGCGGTTATCGTGATGTTCGCCCTGTTTGTCGCTTGCCTGCTCTTCATTGGCGGGAAGGGTTTCTGGCAGCCTGCAACACGCACGCTGACCGTGCGGCTCGCAGCCGGGCCGGCCTTACCCGAAATCAGCAAGGGATCGCTGGTGACCTGCTTCGGTCAACCGGTGGGCAAAGTCACGGAAACAGGATTTGTTCCCGCGCCCGATCCCGTCGACTCGGCTGGGCCGGAAGTCCAGCTTCTGGAAGTGAAGGCCCAGGTCGACGCGGCACTCGACTTGCGTATGGACTGCGTCATCGCCGCAGCCGGCCCCCCGCTGGGCGGCAAAGGCTATCTTGAGATCGTCAATCGCGGTGTGGCCCGGGAACTACTCGCAGCCGACGTGCCGATCTACGCCAGCGCGACGGGGCTGCAGACCGCGCTTGCGCAACTGACCGAGGAGTTCAACGCGCGAAATCCAGCGAGCCTGCTTTCGCAGATCAAGATGCAGCTTCGGCCGGAACTCGAGGACTCGGTGATTTTCAAGGTGCACACGTCTCTGGACAACATCGCGCGCATGACCGCGAGCCTCGCTTCCGAACTGGATAAGCGCGAAGATGACGACCTGATCGCCAAGGTGCACGCCGCGATCGACAAGGTGAATCACAGCCTTGCCGAAGTACTCGAAATGGTGCAGGACACGCGTCCGCGCGTGAATCAGATCATGACTTCGGCAGGCCATGCCATGGAACAGGTGGATCGGGATATTGTCGCAACACTGGCGAGCGAACTGGATCGCAACAAGGATGCCAGCCTGCTCGCGCAAGTGCACGAAGCGATGCTGCGTTTGAACCAGTCGCTGAACAACACCAACACCATCACCGGGGAGATGGAACGCACGGTCGTCCTGAACTCGGCGCGCATCGATCAACTCGTGCAGAATACAACTGAGGCGAGTATTCTGCTCAAACGCGGCATCAAGGACCTCGCGCTGCACCCTTGGAAGCTCTTTGAGAAACCCAACGCCAGTCGGCGCCGCGAACTGGAGAACATCGACCTGGCGCGAGAATTCAGCGACGCCGCGGCCCGGCTCGACGACGCCGCGATCCGCCTGAAAGCCTTGACCGACGCAGAGGGGGCCGCCCTGTCCGCAAACGATCCAAAGCTCGTGCAGATTCAAAAGGATCTGCATGAAAGCGTCGAGGCATTCTTCAAGGCGGAGGCCGCGTTGTTCCAGCGTCTCGGAGTCGAATAGAACCGCACCGCACTGACTACTTTGAAAGGCAAGTACTCCCATGGCCAAGAATCGAGCCACGACGCCGGACGTCCTGGTTATCGGGGCCGGCCCAGCCGGGGCAACCGCGGCGCTGCTGCTCGCACGCGCGGGCCGCGAGGTGACACTTCTCGACAGCGCGGCGTTTCCGCGGCCCAAACCTTGCGCAGGTTGGCTGAGTCCCGGCGGAACTAGACTCTGCGCCGAACTCGAGCTGGATTCCAGGAAACTCGCCGTCGCGAAGATCGAGGAAATGCGTTTTCTTTCTCACGACCTTGCGCAATCCGCCCAGCCGGCCAAACAGGATGAGTTGGGCGTGCTCATCGATCGGCCGAATTTCGATGAGCAGATCGTGTCGGCCGCGCGCAAGGCCGGCGTCACATTTCACGACCGTTTCACCGTCTCCACCGTACACCCAGGAGAATCCGGTGTGGAGGTGAAATCGGTGGAGGGCAACGTCCTGCGGGCCCGGGTGGCGGTACTGGCAACCGGCGTCTCCCAACGCCTGACGGGACAACTCGGCCTGAGGATGCCGGCGGACAACCAGGCGGTCCACGCGGCGCATCTTTCCGTGCGCGCGCGAAATGTCGGCACTGGTCGACGCACCCGGCTGACGGTGGTGCTCGACAACAAGGGCGAAGGCTGTTGCTACGCGATTGAACAGGCGGACCAGGTGAGCCTGACGCTGCAGGGGTGCGAAACCCGCGGAATCATGCTCGAGCGGCTGACCTGGCTGGCGCGCAAGCTGCATGAAATCGGCCATTTGGGCGTGGACCTTGCACAACACGCGGGCGATGCTTCATGGATGACGGCGTACCGATTCAATGCGCTGGATGCGGACTCGCACGTGGGAAAACTCAGCCTGGTGATCGGAGATGCCGGCGGTTTTTACGCCCGAGTGAGCCACGAGGGCCTGTATCCGGCGATGTGGTCGGCGAAGATCGCCGCCCGCGTGATCGATAAGGCGCTTTCCGGCAGCCATCTGCAGGACGGGCTGATCGCATTTGACCGTGAATGGCGCGTGGCGATGGCCGATTTCCTCCGACCGCCGAACACCGAGCTGCACCTGCTGATTCCACTGATCTTCACCAACCAGCCGATGGCCAACCGCATGGGCGCGGCGTTCTTTCTTGGGGAAAACATCTGAGTCAAAAAGGCCGGCAGGAGATATCCAACATTTCGGCAATCTACGCTTACTTCGAGAGGACAATGCGCCCAATTTGCCCTTCCGTCGAGGGAGCCTTCTCGTCCACAATGACTCCTTCGCCGGTGTAAGCGACCGGCTGAATCACCAATGAGCGATTCGCCGGGCTGCCGGTGAGCGCAACATGCAGAATGCGTCCGTAGCGTACGCCCGTGATTTCGTATACCGCCCCTGACCCATTCTTCTTCACCGTTTGATGAACAAAAAAAGCGATGAGATCGCCTAATCGCTCATCCAGGACAGACTTGATGCTTGTGGACATGCCGGGGTTCCCGGTTGACTGATAAGTTGTCGCCAATCCGTCGGGGGTGAGAAAGGTCAGTTCATCTGTACCAAACTCGGACTGGAGCTCGCTCGCAGTAATCCCATGTCGGATTTGGTATTCCAGGAACGATGTACCCTGGCTCCCGATACCGACATTGAGAGTGCCGAAGTTTCCGTTACCGTCCGTGATATCTTCGCCTTCGCCGATTTTCGCTAGTTCGTTCTCGGTCGCGCTCGTTTTCCAGGGGAACAGACGAACTTCCGGGGTGCCATCGCCGAACGGCACGACGACTCCTCCTTCGTAACCGTAGCTGTCCGTCCCATTCGCCCCCATGTTGGTGAATAACGTTTCATGAATCGTGAAGGGCACAAACGTCCAGTTCTGCACCAGGCGAAAGCCCGAGAGTCGGTCGCTACCCACGGCGCGAGCGAAGGCGTCGACTTCGCCGAATTGCCGCCCGAAGACCCGCGCGAAAAAGAAAGGTACCGGTCCATTCGGACTATCGGCGGACTTCCGGACGGTCACTTCGACTGCGTCAAATGGCGGTGTGCTCAGCAACGGTCCGCCGGGGTTGTCCGGATTCTGTCGTCCTACGACGACATCGGCCGATTCCAGAATCGTCCCCTGCCGAAACGTCGGATTCTTCAGCGAAAATTGTATGGCCCGCACGATTGCCTCACTACGCAGTTCATCAGGCGTCCGCGAGAGCGCTGCTTCGCCGAAGAACACGGATACGCCAGCCATGGCGGCCGAATCGGCGGCCCTTTGCAGGTCGGCCTTTGCAACATAAAGCATGCCCACGTCAACGACAAAGGCGGCAAAGCCGCACAATGCCACCATCATGAATGCGGTGAGTACCGCCACAGCACCGCGACGACGGTGGCCTGTGTTACTGTTTGAATCTCGTAGTATCATTTCCTCTCCCTGCTTGGGCCGACTCTCGTTCGTGCCCGATCATTAGTTGTTCGTGCAATAAACCAATCTGAAACCTGGATGCGGCACAGTAATGCCCTTTATAGGCTTTAAATGTGCTGCATTTCAAGCATGCGGTTGATGTTGGGAGCGTTTGCGCGCTTATCGGGCGCAAGAGAACCTGCGCGAACCCCAAAGGCCCTGTTCCGATTACACGGCTGACGCCGGCACGCCCGGCACTGCTCAAGTCCGAAAACGCTATCCTCGGGACGAATCATCCGCACGAACCTGCCTGGCGACACCGAGGTGATAGGTTTGTTTTCGCGGGCTGACTTTGCTGACAATCGGCTTGAAGGCAACGTCGAATCCGAGAGCGTCGATGTCATGCTCGCCTCCGACCACTATCAGAAAAAACGACTCGGCCGGCGGTGGTTCCGCAGTATCCCAGGTGCGAATCGGACGATCGAGATAGAACGCCAGTGAAGACTGACTGTCGCGTTCGATGACATAAACGGTCGCACCCTGCGGAAGATGGGGATTGAAGGCCTCGGCGATGATGCGCTCGGACTGCTTCGTGCAGCGCCTTGGCTGAACGATTCCCGCGTACACTGCCCAATAAATCACACCGGCAACGACGAGTATGATGGGAAGTCGCCTGCCGAGTTCAGCGCGCTGCGGCATCCTGCATTGCCGCCCGTCGGTATCCCGTGTCGCAGGCATACGGTGCGCTGCGGCGAGCGTCTCTGCGGCAAGCCCGCTGAGCAACGCCACAGGGGTAATCAACGGTAGAAAATAGCGTGATTCATAATCCCCGGCCACGGAGAACACGGCCAGTCCGACCAGCAAGAATGTCCAAGCAGCACGTTGAATTCGTTGCGCCACTATTGTAGATGACGCCCGCGGCTTGTGCAGTGGGGCCAGCACCAGCAAGACAGAAAACGGAAGAAAAAACACAAGAGTCTGCGCAGGGGTCAAGAGCATCCACGCTAAAGAGCCCAACCTCCATTGACCAGAACGACCGAGCAGTTCCCCGGTATGGTCCTTGAACGCGGCGAATCCCTCGTCTCGATAACAACCGTACAGATAAGCGAAGACGATCAAGGCAAATGCCGCGACCCCCAAAAGATGCTGCCAACCGAAAAGATACTTCACGCGACGAAGAACCACGCTGGCGACCACGAGTCCCGGTGCGTAGAGCACAACCGCGGGAACCCCTTTGGCGAGAAACGCAAAAGCCAGCCCAAGATATCCAAACAACCACCAGTGCCATTTGGATCGCCCCAGCGCGAGACTGCGGCAAGCGACGAGCATGGCGACCCCGGTCCCAAGCGCGAGCGGCATGTCGAAAGTAGCCGCACGCACCTGCTCAATGAACAAAGGGGCCAGGGTAGTGGACAATGCACACCACAATCCGCAAGTCGGCGTGACCAGTCGGCCCATCACTGCGCAGACCACCGCGCCCAACGCGATTCCGCACATGGCCGTGGGCAACCGCAATGACCATGCTGTCAAATGTCCGAACAGCCCTTCGGAGATTGCCGCAAGCCAATAGGCCAGCGCCGGCTTGAACGCATAGGTGTCACCGTAGAGTTTGGGCACGAACCATTCGCCGGTATCCACCATGTGCCTGGCGCCTTGGGCGATAATGCCCTCCATGCCGACCACATCAATGGCCCATACTCCGAGAAGACACACCGGAACAGCGATGGCTGAATGGATGGCCAGGCACTGGCCCAATGAAAGTGACCGGGGCAATCGCACCGGGGCCTGGCCATATTCGGTGGTACCAACAGGTACTTGGCAGGGCTGACTGACTTTGGCATGGTCAGGCATATCAGGATTCGGCTCGCTCATTTGTATTGACTCTTAGCAGCAGCCCAATCGCAGCCTGATACGTACAGGAAGGTCTGGAGCAGCTTGATCGAACTTCGAAATCAGCGGAACTCGACAATCCTGCGCCGGTTCGGTGAGTCACGTGGAGCCGTCTACAGACGTTCGCCGCAGCCTGATTGCGAAGAGGGAACCCGGTGCCATCCTCTGCAACGATCCTGGAGCATGCCCGTCAGTCGAGTTCATGAAAGCACACCACATCGTCGGCCGGGTCAAGCGTTGCGACAGTATATATCGCGGCACGCTGGAGTGCGCCGGGGTTGATGATGCGGGTGCGGCCGATGCGCTCGTCGCAGGCGGCGTGCGTGTGGCCGTGCAGAATATAATCAGCCCGCGGGTGCTGCAGCGCCATTCGGAATCCGGGTTCGTGCCCGTGAAAGACCAGAATGCTCCGCTCATCAATCGTCAGGTCGAGCGTCGCAGCCGGCGGCTGAATGCCGACCGTCCGCAGGTAGGCGAGCAAGCCCTGTGTGGGCACGTCGGTGTTGCCCCAGACGAAATCCAGGCGGCGGCCGATGAACTCGTCAAAGACCTCGATTCCGCCGACATCGCCGCAATGGATGAACCGCGTCGCGCCTTTTTCTTCAAGAAGTGCCACTGCGCGACGGACCCGATCGGCCCGACCGTGGCTGTCGGAAATGACGCCGAGAATCATGTCGGCCCTGCCTGCGTAACCACCGCGGCAAGAATCATGTCCCAGAGCTTGGCGTCCTTTTCACGT
>Ga0268299_1000317_pt1 | contig 166909 bp, 142 predicted proteins | sample NOBtaG_FD_193484 | JGI IMG/M metagenome (GOLD analysis project Ga0268299, IMG submission 193484) | Activated sludge microbial communities from bioreactor in Nijmegen, Gelderland, Netherland - NOB reactor | ecosystem: Engineered > Bioreactor > Aerobic > Activated sludge | place: Netherlands... | reverse complement strand
CCTGACCCCAGGTGCGCTGCGCTGCTCGGACCTCGCAGAGGTCCTGCGCTGCTCGCGAACGCCGCAACCGACATCGGCTCCGCCCGACAATGCCAACAAACCTGTCTACAAAAGCGGATCAGGCCCAGTCCAGTCCGGCGCCGCGGGACGGTCTCGGGACGCTGGACGAGACGTCCAGTCCAGCGCCGCGGGTCGACCCAGGCGCCGGCGGCGGAAACAGCCGTCGCTTCCTCGTTGGCCACGGCATCAGCCGACGAGAACCGCCGGCGACTGTGGGCCGAGGGCCCGCACCAATCGAAGCCGGCGCAGAGCCGCGCAGACGCCCGCGGCCGGAGGCCACTCCACCCACGCTACGGCGTGCAGATGATCTGCCCCATCTCCTCACGGCACATGCGGCACGTGTTCGTCTTCACCAGCGTGCCGCTGCGGCACTCGAGCGTCCCCAGCCCATCGACCGTGCACAGCCCGCGGCCCTCGGCCGACGACGCGCACGCATCGCCCTCGAGCGACCCGTTCATGTCGCACGTCACCGTATTCCCCGACCGGGCGCAGCCGCCGGGCCCGCGGCAAGGCAGCGGCCTCCACGCCGACATCGTGCACTCGAGCGCAGTCGCCGAATCACCGCACAGGTAGCCGGAGCCCGAGCACGACCCGCCGGCGTTCGAGCAGGAGACGCCCCCATCCAAGCCCGAGCAGCCGCCGCCGCACGCGATCGCGACCCACACGAAGTTCACGCAGAACAGCGCGTTCGACGAATCCATGCACGCCGGTGCTGCAGCCGCCGAGCAGTTGTCGCCGGCGCCGGCGCATACCACGCGCGTGCCCTCTTCCCTGCAGCCCCCCGCGCACGGCGTCGCCGCCCACAGTCCGCCCCGGCAAACCAGCGCCGACGAGGCATCGCCGCACACCGGCAGCTGCGACACCGTGCACGGAGCCCCGAGCGACGGAGGCGGCGGCCCACTCGAGCACGCGGCCACGCACAGCGCGAGCAGCCGCCTCATGCCGCCGACTGCCGCTTGCGGATCATCGCCTCGTACGCGCGGCCGACGCCCTGCGCGAGGATCAAGAGCTCCCCGATGTCGGGCGGCGTCATCTGGTTCGAGCCCTGGTCCACGTACACGATGTGCACCAGCTTCCCGCGCACCAAGAGCGGCATCATCACCACCGACTTCGGCACCCCGCCCCGCAGCAGCTTGTAGAACATCGCGGTGCCGGGCCCGCCCTTCATCGGCCCGACGTAGTGCGACTTCGTGTCCTTCACGAGCTTGAACGAGCCGTTCTCGCGCAGCGACACGCCGATGCGCCGCACCGCGCGCTCGCTGACGCCCTGCCCGGCTCCGTGCCAGCCCGACAGCACCTCGCCCTGCACCGACAGGATCAGCGCCCGCCGGAACTTCGACACCGCGAACTGCAGCACGCACCGCGCGACGTCTTCACGGTCGACGCTCTTGCCGATCGCCGCCTGAGCCTCGGCGAACGTCAGCGGCTTCAGCGGCGGGTCGGGCGGCCCGGGCACCGACATGCGCGGCGGAGGCACGCTCGGGTGCGAAGGCTCGACCTCGACGCCGTCGATGATGACGTCGTCTTCGGGCTCGTCGCGCCCCATCGCGGCCTGCGCGTACAGCTTCGCGAAGTCGTCCTCGTTGATGAGGTCGCTCGCCGACGCCGGCACCGGGCCGGCCTTCTCGGCCGCCGCCTTCGACGGCCGCAGCGTGTTCATGTCGATCGGCCGCAGGTTGCGAAACGCCTTGCAGTGCCGGCGCAGCAGCTGGTTCATGCGGAACTCGGGGATCACCACCGGCACCACGCGCTTGCCGACCTTGAAGCCGAGCTGATCGAGCGGCTCGATGCGCCGCGGGTCGAGCACCGCCACCGTCAGCCGCGTCGCGTCGACGCGCATGGGCAGCAGATCGTGATCGTCGAAGAAGCTGATGTCGCCCAGGGACATCGCCGCGGGGTCGGGCTGCATCTCGCCCGCCGCGTACGCGACGTTGTGCTGCTTCCCGAGCATGCGCGCGAGGTCTTTCTCCTGCAGGAAGCCGAGCTCGACGAGGTTCGTGCCCAGGCGGCCGCCGTGAACGACCTGCGTCTCGAGGCCCTCCTCGATCTGGGCGGCCGAGCAGAGCTTCTCTTCGAGCAGCATGTCGCCCAGGCGCGGCACGGGAGCCGCCTCTATAACGGATCGTGGGGGTGATGGCTCAAGGCAATGACGTTGCCTTCGGGGTCCTTCACGTAGACCGTCCACCGCGTCTGCTTCTCGATCGCCACGCCGTGCTTCTCGAAGCGCGTGAGCCACGCTGCGCGATCGTCACGCGGGATCCGCAGCGCGACCAGGCTGTGGCCGAGCGTGCCGCGGTTACCGGCCCTCAGCTCCTCGATGGCGAGGAAGCTGCCGTCGGCCGACGCCTCGATCCAGATCGAGCGCAGCGAGCCGTCGTCGCGGTGATGCCGCGCGCGCTCGGGCAGCGCCAGCACGTCGCGGTAGAACGCCGCGACCTTCTCGACGTCGTGCGCCTGGATCGCGACGTGATGAATGCCCAGCGTGCGCATGCTCTCAGAAGCTCAGCTGCACCGTCACGCTGCCGCCCATCATGTCGTCGGGCGACGTCGACACCGTGTACGCGCCGTGCAGATCGTACGTGCGCATGTCGGTCGTGTTCGAGAGCTCGCGCACGGTGCGCATCGTCAGCACACAGGCCCCGATCGACATCGACGTGCTGGCGCCCCAGTGCCGCATGCCCTCGGTCACGTCGACCGTACACTCGGTGTCGCCGCTCCCGCCGCTGTACGACGTCGACGCCCGCGGCGTGCCGCTGATCGAGAACTCCGCCGCCACCGTCGTCGGCGCCCCCATCGCGGAGTCGAGCTTGATGATCGTCCGGTTCGTGCTCTGCAGCCACGTCGCGCTGGTGAACGTGCACGGCACGGCCCCCGTCTTCCCGCCGGTGAACGTGCACATCTCGGGCGCGATGCTCCCTCCGTCGGAGCCGCCGTCGCGATTCAGATTCAGCGGCGGGGGATAACAGGCACACACCGCGATCAAGACCAGGAGCCAGCGCACGTTTTGGATGCTACCCGCTCGGGGCGTTGGCGTAGAGTCCCGTCTCGAGAATGGAAGATCGCCGGGCCATCAATCGGCTCCCCGTCCCCCGAGTCCTGGTCAAGATCAGCACCCCCGAGCGGATGCGGGTCGCCTATCTCAAGGACTTGAGCGAGGGCGGTGTCTTCATCCGCACCGACAAGCCGCTCGCGCTGGAGCGCGTCGTCGACGTCGACCTGCTCGCCCCCGGCCGCGTCGACCCCATTCGCCTCCGCGGCCGCATCACCCGCGTTCAGAACGACGAGGCCAGCAAGCTCGCCAACCTGCAGGGCATGGGGGTCAAGTTCATCGAGGTGACGCCGCAGGCCGACGCCGCCCTGAAGGCCCTCGTGCAGGAATACAGCGCGCAGGCCCGCCCCGCCGTGCCCGTTCAGTCTGCGGTGCCCGACGGCGACACCGTCGCGCTCAAGCAGGCGCTCGAGACCGCCGAGGTCCTCCGCTCCACGCTGACGCAGCGCGAGGCCGAGCTGCACGCCGAGCACGAGCGCCGCCAGGAGCTCTCGGTGCGCGTCATCGCGCTGACGCAGGAGCTCGAGTCGGTCAAGACCAAGGGCTCCGACGGCCAGAGCGTCGCGCTCGAGGCGCTCAAGGTCGAGCTGCAGGCGTCGCGCGCCGAGCTCGGCGAGCTGAAGGCGCGGCTGCAGGCCGCCGAGGGCAACGCCGATTCGCTCCGCCAGGAGATCGCAGTTCTCGAGCAGGACGACGCCACCACGCGCCGCCTCGCCGAATCGCTCGCTCAAGCCAAGACGAAGCTCGAGGCCGAGCTCAAGAGGGCGCGCGACGAGCTGAGCGCCAACGCCCAGGCCGTCGAGGCCGAGCGCAGCAGCGGGTTCGCGCGCTCTGCCGAGACGGCGCGCCTGCTCGAGGCCGAGAAGGCCCGCCGCTTCGAGATCGAGGGCAAGCTCGAGCAGCTCGCCGCCGAGAACGCGGCGCTCTCGACGCGCACCAAAGAGATGGAGCCGATGCTCGACCAGGCCCGCAAGCACGTCTCGGGGCTGGGCCAGGCGGTCAGCGATCTCGCCGCGGCGCGCGCGCGCATCGACACGCTCGAGAAGGCGCTGCACGAAGAGAAGCAGAAGAGCGCGCGCCTCGCGAACCGCGAGCGCGAGCTGCGCCAGCTCGTCGCCGCCATCTCCGCGAAGGGCGACGACGTCGTCGTGATGGACGACGGCGTGCAGCAGACCGTCGAGACCCCCGACCCGCCTCAGGCGCCCGCTCCGGTGGCGTCGCAGGCCAGCGACATCGGTGCGGCGATCGGCGATGCCCTCGGCGACTCGCTCGGCGACACGCTGGGTCAGACCCCCCCGGGCTCGACGCTCATCATGGCGAAGCTGCCGGCCATGCCGCCCGCGGGCGCGTCGCTCGATCCGTTCGCCGACAACCTCGCTCCGGGTCAGACACTCGTGCAGATGACGATGCCCGAGGAGGAAGAAGAGCCCACCGTGCCCGGCATGGCCTCCGCCAGCACGCTCGCGGCCTCGGTGCCTCCCGTCGCCGCCGAGCCTCCTCCGGCCGCCGATCACCCCGCCGAGATCGAGTCGCTGCCCGTCGATGTCGACGCGGTCGACGTCGACGTCGACACCGACTGGGGCGGCCAGGCGATTCACGTGGGCCCCGCCCCCGGCCAGCAGGACTTCCTCGAGCGCCTGCGCAAGAACGACAAGCTGGTGCGCCGGCCGAGCTTCTTCGAGTACTCCGCCGCCGACCCGGAAGAGGAGCACGTCATCGGCAGCCTGATGGGCGGCGACCGGTACGAAGACCTGAAGGTGCTGGCGCGCGGCCAGTGCAGCCCCGAGCAGCTCGAGTCACACCTGCTCAAGTTCCACCACCTGGGGCTGATCGGCTTCGACGCCTGAGCGATGGCCGCGATCCTCATCGTCGAAGACAACGCAGACCTGGCGCACCTTCTGTCGTCCGTCGGCGAGATGCGCGGCCACCTCACCCGCGTCGCGCTGTCGGGCACCGAGGCCCTGGTCGCGCTCGGCCAGCAGCGGTTCGAAGCGGCGATCGTCGATCTCTTCCTGCCCGACATGGAGGGCACCGACGTGCTCGAGCGCCTGAGGGCCGCGAAGGTGCCGGTCTTCGCGATGAGCGGCGTCTACAAGGGCGAGTCGTACGAAGCGAAGGCGAAGGAGCTCGGCGCCCTCGCCTGGTTCGAGAAGCCGTTTCCCATTCTCGAGCTGATGCGGAAGCTCGAGGGCGTGACGGGCGTGCCGGTCGCGAGGCCTCCGCCGCCGCCCGATGAGGCCTTCGACCCGGTCGAAGAGACCGTCACGGTGGCCGAGCCTCCGCTGCCGTCGGTGTCGCACGACGAAGAGGCGACGCAGCCGGTCGAGCTCGCGCCGATCGACACGTGGGAGCGCACGTGGAAGACCGAGTCCCTGCGCGCGAAGACGGCGCCGCCGGTGCGCCGGCAGATGCAGCGCTCGGGCTCGCTGAAGTCGACGAGCGTGCCGCACCTGCTCAACGCCTGCTACCAGGCGCGGCTGCGCGGCGACCTGCTCGTGAAGCACGGGGCGTCGGCCGCCATCAAGGCGGTGAGCCTCGAGGCCGGCCAGGCGGTCTACGCGGCGAGCAACCTGGCGCACGAGCGCTTCGCGCGGTTCTGCGCGCGCAAGGGCCTGCTCCCGTCGCAGGACCTCGAGGCCGTCGCGCAGCTCGCGAAGGAAGAGGGGCTCAAGACCGGCGACGCGATGGTGAAGCTCGGCATCCTCGACGAGGCTCGGCGCAAGCAGCTGCTCGAAGACCAGGTGAAAGAGATCATCTGGTCGACGTTCTCGTGGGCCGAGGGCGAGTTCGCGTTCGTGCCCGACAAGCCGCTGAAGCCCGGCGTCGTGAAGATCGCGGTGTTCCCGGGCCAGCTGATCCTCGACGGGTGCCTGCGCGAGCCGCTCGTCGCCCTGCGCTCGCGCATGAAGCTGTCGATGAAGCTGTTCCCCGCGGCCGACCCGCCGTACCAGCTCGAGGAGCTGCAGTTCACCGGCGAGCAGGCGCAGGTCATCGCGTGGGCCGACGGCACCAAGACCATCGCCGATCTCGTGGCGCTCACCGATCTCGAAGAACGCGACGCGCTGGGCCTGCTCTACGGGCTCACGCAGGCCGGCCTGCTCGAGCAGCGCACCGATCTCACGCGCTCGCGCCGCGTCAGCTTCGGGATCTAACGCCTCAGCGCGCTCGGCGGCATCACCGAGCCTCCGAGCAGCGCCGTCAGCGCGGTGTACGCCCACGACGGGTCTGCAGCGACCAGCGCGACGGCCGCGGCGACGTCGGCGTTCCTCCGCGGCAGCATCAGCGTCTTCGTGCGCGCCTTGACGTGCGGAGCCCCGTCGCCCTCGCACAGCTCGACCGCCTTGAACGGCCGCCGGCCGCTGCCGCTCGCAGCGCCCATGAACACCTCGAGCGCGGCCCGCTCGGCGTCGGTCTGCTGCTCGACCGGCACCGCCTTCTGCCAGGCGCCTTGCACGGCGCCCGCCGCGGCGCGGGCGACGCGCGCGCCCGACTCGGCGAGCCCCTTCAGCGACAAGAGCGGCCCCGCGACCCCGCCGCTCGGCGGCGGAGCGAACGTGACGCCGAACAGCTGGCTCAGCCGCGCGCGCTCGGCGGGGCTCAGCACGAAGAGCGGCGCCTGCGTCACCGCGTTCGCGGCGCGGGCCTCGTCGTCGACCGCGAGCGCCGTCTTTCCCGTCGCGTGGTGGAGGAGCTGATCGATCGACGTCCACTCGTGCGCGTGGCTCGGGCCATACAGCGCGGGCAGCATCTTCACGCGGCGCACCTCGGGGCTCTTCGCCACCTTGGCCGACGAGAGCAGCATCATGCGCACCTTCGCGCGATCTTCGGGGTGCAGCTTCCCGAGCTCGGCGGCCGCCCCGATCGCGAGCTCGATGGCCTGGGCTTCGACCTCGCCGAGCTCGTTCCTGAACGCGTGGCGCAGCTCGCCCGCGCCGACCTGGCCCTTCGCGCGCTCGCCGAGCTCGATGGCCGCCTCGATGCCCGTGGTGCCCTGCAAGATCGCGTGCGTCGCCACCACGCCCCAGCGCAAGAGCCACACGCGCGCCGGCTCGTCGGTGCGCAGGAGCGCGACGCTGCCCTCGACCGGCTTCTCGAGCGCGGCCTCGAGAATGGCATCGCCCGAGCCGCGCGGCACCTCGGCGCCGTCGAGCACGATGCTGGCCGGCGAGAAGCGCACCGCGGTCTCGAGCCACTTCTTCGCCTTGGCGCGATCGAGAAAGACGCCCTCGAGCTCGATGAGCACGCCTTGGCGGGGCGCCTCGTGCAGCTGCGCCTGGCCGGCGCGCAGCCGCTCGACGCCGTCGCAGACGATGCGCAGGCCGCGCCAGGTGAGGCCGACGAGAGAGACGAGGCCGACCTCGCCGGCCTCCTCGAGCTCGAGCAGCGCGCGGTGCCGGGCGGCGGGGCCGCGGGACTCGTGGAGCAGGCACTTCAGCGCGTCGAGGCTCGCGTCGGCGAGCGCGGCGCCGTCGTCGCTGATGCGCAGCGCGCCCTTCATCAGGTCGACGTCGACCTTCGTGGCGCCGGCGCGGAGCGAGCGGCGCACGAGCTCCGCGGGGATCTGCCAGGGCCCGCCGAGCTCGGCCTCGCTGAGCTTGCGGATCTCGGCGTCGACGTCGATGGTGAGCAGCTGCTCGACGTCGAGGTTCATGGAGCTGTTTCCGGTGAGCTCAAGAGCGGACCTTGTCTCTCTCGGACCCGTTCGGCGCAGCGTCGAGCTCCTCGAGCTTCTCCAAGCGCTGCGCAGGCGGCGGAGCGTCGCCCTTCAGCTCCTCGTGCATCGCGGCCCGGGCGAGCGGCGCGAGCAGCCGGCCGCGGCGCTTGCCGGGCAGCCGCAGCCAGAGCGCGGCCTCGTCGACCACCATGAACAGCGCGCGCTGCGGCCGCTGCGCCGCGATCAGCTGCGCCTGCGCGAGCCACGGGGCATCGGCGTTCAGCACGACCCACTTCTCGTCCCTCGAGCCCGGCACCGGGAGGATCTCGGGCTCGCGCGTCACCCGCGGGCTCAGCATCAGCATCCACCGCTCGCCGCGCGCGCTCAGGTGCTGGTTCGCCCGCTCGAGGAGCGGCGTCACGCCGACGTGGCGGAGCAGCGTGTCCCACCGGTCGAGGTTCACGGCGCCGAGCGCCGCCGCGACGACCTTGCCCTCGGGCCGCATCGCGTCGATCACCACCGCGCCGGACTTCACGGCGCGCTCGGCGAACGGCGAGCCCGCGTCGCTGGCGTACAGCTTCTCGGCCGCGGCGAGCTCGTAGGCCTCGCCGAGCGAGATCGCTCCGCCGCCTCGGCGCGGCACGAGCGGCTGCTCGAACAGCGCCGGCACGTGCTGAAACGCCTCGGGCCGGGCGAGCGCGCCCTGGAGCAGCCGCGAGACGTCGTGCTCGGCGTCGAGCTGCGTGTCTCGCTTCACGCGCGGGCGCAGGAGCAGAAACGCGAGGGCCATGAGCGGACCCGCGCCGAGCAGGCCGAAGGCGGCGCCGGGCACGTGCACGGCCGGCACCACGATCTGCAGGCTGCTCGGCGGCTCGGGGGCGCGGGGGATGTCGTCGGGGGCGCTCCAGCGGGCGCCCACGGCGACGGGCTCCCGCTCGAGGAGCGGCGAGACGGTGGGCGGCCTCTTCGCGGCCGCCGCCGAGGGCGCGCGCGGCCCCCCGCCGGCCGGCACCGACGCGTCGGTCACGCGCCAGCCGTAGTGCTGCGAGTCCCAGTACTCGACCCACGCGTGCAGCAGCGGCTCGGCGTGGCCGCCCCGCCCGACGTAGCCGACGGTGAGCCGCGCGGGGAGGCCGGCGTCCTGCAGCACGAGCGTGAGCACCGCGTTCTGCACGTCGCAGTCGCCGGCGCCGACCTCGAGCGCGTCCTTCACCAGCGTGGAGCCCTGCAGCGTGCCGTGGAGCCGGCTGACGTGGTCGCTGTTGGTGTACTCGATGTTCGTCGCGACCCAGCGGCGCAGCACGTCGACCTTCTTCGCGTCGGTGGCGTAGCGAGAGACGTCGGGCACCGTGGCGGGGACGTCGACCACGTCGTAGACGTCGTCGTCGCGCTCCGGCGAGCCCGGGGTGACCACGTACGCGAGCTCGAGCGTCTGGTCGCGGCTGAGGCGCAGCGCCGGCTCGCCCTCGGCCGTGCGGTAGATGGGGCGCTGGAGCGGGTCACCCGAGACCGACCCCTTGTCGAGCACGTAGCCGCTCGGCACGGGCAGACGGACCCAGCCGGTGCTGTCGGCCGAGACCGTGACGCGGACGTGAACGCAGTCGCCGCCGCAGCTGCGCTGAGGATACGGCTTCAACGAGCGCACCGAGCCCAGGTCGGCGCTCGAGGCGGGGCGCAGGAGGTGAAACGAGGCGAAGTAGAGCTCGCGCGACGCAGGCCAGTAGACGAGATCGATCGGCTGATCGGCGCGCGGCAGCGAGTCGGTGCGCGGGCCGCGGTAGCGCGACGACGGGTCGCGGTACGGCTCGGGCCCCGCCGTGGGCAGCTTCGGCAGGGTCAGGCGCTGGGCCGGCCTGGGCCGCGTGGGCTCGGTGCGGAGGAAGCCCGAGGCGAGCCAGGCGCCTCCGGTGACGAACATGAGCGCGCCGATCGCGAGCGCGACCGGCCTCGCCGCGCGGCGCCACCACGGCACGGGCCGCGAGAACTGGAGCTGGCGCTCGATGAGCCGGGCGAGCTCTCTCTGCGAGAGCTGGACGGCGCGGCGCAGCGCCTTGTCGTCCCGGGCGTCGGAGCGCGAGCGCACGAGGTTGAGCTCGTCGCCGTCGAGGATCACCTGCGGCGCGAGGCCCTCGAGCAGCGGATCCATCGGGCGCGCCTTCTTCGAGTCGCCGGGCGAGGCGAGCAGCTCGTCGACGCTGGCGGCCGTGCGCACGTGCAGGCCCTTGCTGAACAGCTCGACGTGCGGCGTGGCTCCGAGCGCGACGACGCCGCGCACGCCGCGCTTCACGAACGACGCGCTGGGCGGAGGCAGCGCGAGCGGCTCGGTCACGCGCTCGCCGTCGATCACGACGTCGAGCGGCTGGCCGCTCTTGCGCGCGAGCAGGTAGCGCGCGTGCATGCGCGCGGCGTCTTTCACGTGGCGCGAGACGTCGGGGCCCGAGTGCCGCACGAGCACGATCTCGGTGCCGTGGTTGCCCGCGGGCAGCGGCGTCGCGGCGGCGTTCTGGAGCCTGCCGTCGAGCGAGATCTCCCACCCCGGAGCGCTCTTCGGCCACGAGCGCACGACGATCTGCACGGGCTCGAAGCGCAAGATCGACCAGAACCCGACGCCGAAGCGGCCGGCCATGCCGGCCTCGCCTTCCTTGCTCGAGGCGTAGAGGCGGAAGAGGTACTTGCGCGCGTGCTCCTCGGTCATGCCGGCGCCGTCGTCGCGGCAGACGAGCTTCACGGCGCCGCCGCGCTCGGAGGTCTCGATGGAGACGTGCTCGGCGCCGGCGTCGCGCGCGTTCTGGAGCAGCTCGCGGACGAAGATCCACGGGTCCGCGCCGTATCGCTCGGCCTCGAACTGGGCCCGTTCGCGGAAGTCCATCCAGGCGAGAGCCTAGCGCCCTCGCCTGCCGCCACACTACTGGCTGCCCCCGCCGAACTTCCCGACGAAGACCCGGGCGATGCTCTGGCCGGCGCCGACCTGCCTGCGGCCGCCGACGGAGTAGACGCGGTCGCCGAACAGCGGCGCCTGGTGCACGTGCGCGCGCTCGGTGGGCAGCGTGTCGACGTCGATGAACGGCGTCAGCGCGCCCTCGCCGTCGAACTTCGCGCGGCGCACGCGATTCACGTAGTGCTCGCTTCCGGGGCCACCCTCGCCGCCGCCGATGAGAAAGAGGTGACCGCGGTAGGCGACTCCGGCGCTGGTCCACGGCGAGCTGTCGATCTCGCCGACGACGGCCCACCCGGTGAGCATGCCGTTCGCGTCGAAGCTCGAGCGCAGCACGGCCGAGATCGGGTTCTGGCCGGTGTCGAAGCCCCCGGCGACGAAGATGTGGCCGTCGTGAACCACGGCGACGTGGTGGCTGCGCTGCAGCGGCAGCGACGGCGCGTCGGCCCACGGGTCGAGGGTGCCGTCGGCCTTGATCTTCGCCTGCTTCACGAGCGCCTGCGGCGCGTTGCCGGCGCCGGTGCCGCCGAAGAAATAGAGCGTGTCGCCGACGATCGCGCCGGTGCCGTGGAGCGCCGCCATGCGCAGCCGGTTCGCGTTCTGCACCCAGGTGATGTCGCCGTCGTCCTGCAGCGTGCCGATGAACGACAGGTCGTGCCCGAAGGGGCCTTGAGCGTCCTGGCTGATGCCGGCGAGCAGGTAGACGTGCTTTCCCTTCTGGGCGTAGCCGTGGAAGCCGAGCACGATGGGGAGCTTCGAGCAGTCGACCCAGGCTCCCAGCGAGCCGTCGGCTTGAATCGGCGCGCGGCGCACGGTGTCGTGGAGCAGCATGGTGTTGTTGTTGAGGCCGCCGGCCACGTAGAGGAACGTGCCCGCCGCGCTCGTCATGACGAACGTCGAGTGGTGATCGACGTCGACGGGGTACGAGGGGCCTTCGGTCCACGAGAGGTTGCAGGGCTGGTTGCCGTCGCAGGCCGAGCCGGCGTCGGGCAGGGGCTGCACGCCGGCGTCGGTGCCGGCGTCGGTCTCGGCCATCGTCGAGCCACCGGCGGCCCCGCTCCCGCCGGCGGTCCCGGGTCCGGGCGGCGGCGACTGCGGGGTTCCACAAGCGGCGAGGAACAGCGCGGCGACCAGGGCTGGCGTTCTCATGGCGCCCGCCCATGAGCAACCCGCTTGCCACCCGATTCCGCGAATCGGCGTGGGCACTTGTGTGCATGCCTGTTAGACGAGCGGCGCTTTGCGAACGGCCGCTGTCAGTGTGCTGCTCTTCTCTGCCACGGCGGTGGCACAAGAGCAGCGGATGCAGGCGTGGTTCCTGGGCATGGCCCAGGCGCGCGTTCACGGCCAGGGCTGGGTCTACATCGAGTTCCAGCCGCGCGGCACGCTGGTGCCCGAGGTGCGCGGCGACGTGGCGCTGCTGCGGGCGGCGGTGGGCTGGCAGCTCGCGGGCGGGTTCTCGATCTGGGAAGGCGCCGCGTACATCAACGGCGAGCAGCGGATCTTCGAGCAGCTGATGTGGGGCGAGAGCTTCGGGCCGGTGCGGCTGTCGGTGCGGGCGCGGCTCGAGCACCGCTGGCTGCCGGGAGACCCGGTGGTGAAGCACCGGGCGCGCGTGCAGTTCCGCGCGGCGTGGACGTTCAAGGATCCCTTCCTGCTGATCGTCTACGACGAGCCGTTCGCGAACGTGGCGCCGTCGTTCGCGTTCGATCAGAACCGCGCGTACGTGGCGCTCGGGTACCGGCCCCACCCGAAGGTGCTGCTCGAGCTCGGGTACCTGAACCAGCTGACCACCCGGTACATGGGGCACACGCCGATTCTCACGCTCGGAGTCGGCTTCTGACGTCAGCGGCAGGCTGACGCGTAGCGGACGGTGACCGACGCGCCGGCCGCGGGGCGGTAGAGCGGTGACACCGTGACGTCGTTGCGCTGGGCGTCGTACGTCCAGCCGGCTGCGGGGATCGGCGAACCCGCGATTTCGATGCCGAGGGTCGCGGGGTCGGGGTCGCCCGCGAGCGCGTAGCGCAGGCTGCGCTGAAACGCGGCGGCGCCGACCCGGCTCACCGCCGCGGTCCACCCGCCGGCGGGCGAGCACACTGCTTCGTACAGGCCATCGAACGCTGACGTCATGAACGCGTGCGTCGGGGGAAAGCCGTCGTGTTCCTGACACTGCGGCACGTTCACGGCTTGCGGCCCGATCACGTGGTACCTCAGCAGACCTCGAGGCTTCAGCGCCGCGAGCCGCGCTGCAAAGTAGCTGGCTGGAAACGAGCTGTCATGCGCGCGGGTCACCGCGACGATCGAAAGCGCAGCCTCCGATCGGAGAAACCCGGCGTTCCGGCCCGTCGAGAGGGGTGGCGTGAGAACGGCCAGCGCCGAAGCGGCGGCCTCTTCGTACGGCCCGAAGTTGGAGCCCAGCTGCACGCGCGCGGCGAGCAGCGATGCCAGCTGCGGCGTGGCCTGCGTGAAGAACAGCGGGCTTGAGCCCATGAGCTCACCCCACGCGGCGCCCGTGGGGCTGTCGATCTGCGCGACCCCGATGTGAAAGTCCGAGGTGCTCGCCGCCAGAAACGACGAGACGTTCGCGCTGAACTCGTTCTGCGGCCACGCGTTGTCGTCGAACATCAGGAGCACGTCGGTCGCCGCCGGAACGGTGAACGTCTCCGAGGTCTCGGCAACGGTCTGGCCGGAGCCGTGCAGCGGCACTTCGTAGCTGACGACGCCGACTCCAGCGTGGCCGACGTCGAGGTGGAGCGTGCCATGATGAGACCCGAGGCCGGGCGGAGCGTAGCTCACGTCGACGCTCGACGACGTGGCGCCCGAACCGGTGAAGCCCGAACCCTGCACGCGCCAGCCCTGCAGCGTCCCGCACCGGTCGAACGCGGCGAAGGTCCGCGTCGCTCCGCGGCAACCCAGCTTTACGGCGCCCCAGTCTCCTTCCGGCGGGCTCACCGCGGCGCACGGCGCCACGACACGGCCCGTCAGCATCACGCGCCGCACTGGAGCGGAAGGAGTCGATGCGGCGATCTCGAGCCCACCGCTCAACGTGATGAGGCGGCCACGGGGCGTCGCCAGCACCGTGAGCTCCGCCGAGGCGCCTGGCTGCAACAGCAGCGGCCCTGGCGGGCCGTGAAGCGACCACTCGGGGTCGGTTCCCGGAGCGAGCGCGATGCGGTCGACGTAGCAGGTGTCTGCCGCCGCCGTGCCGGTGTTGCGCAACGTCACCACCCGCTCGCGCACCTGCTCCGGCGTGAACCCCACGTCCACCTGCGCCGGTGTCACCGTGTACTGGCACGGCGTGCTCGCGACCGACCGGGCCTTCACGTTCACCGTGAGCGCCGGCTCGTCGAAGTCGTTGGAGTCGAACTCGACGTCCCACTCGAGCTCTTGCCCCGCGGACGGCGGAGTGACGTGAACCGGCACCTCGAAGCGCCCGCCGGGGGGCACGCCGCCCGCTGGCCACCCGGCGGCGAGACTGGGGGTGCACGTGCCGGTCGCGACGTCGAGCGCGCCGACGCACAGCGCCGCTACCGTCGAGGCCGTGTTCTTCGGCATCACGCGCACCGCGGTGAGCCTCAGGTTCGCGCTCGGGTCGTTCGCAGGGGCGCCCCGGTTATGCACGGTGAGCCGCCGCTGAGAGGCATACGGCTGGCTCGCGAAGTACGGCACCTCGCCGAAGTCGAGGGCCGCGGGTTCGACGTCGAGCTCCGGCCCGCCACCGCCGCCGCGCGCGATGCAGCCGACCTGCCCTTGCGCCGGCAGGGTCGTGTCGAAGACGACGTTCGCAATGAGCGGGCCGAGCCGCGACGGCATCAAGGTGATCGGGACGCTCACGCTGCCGAGGGCGGGCACGGTCACCGGCGCGGCGGGCACCGACCAGTCGGCGGAGATCGTCCGCCGGAACGTGAACGTGTGCGCCTTCGAGGTGAGATTGCGGAGCGTGGCCTGCTTCGTCAGCGACCGGCCGAGGGGCACGTAGCCGAGCTCGAGCGGTGCGCAGTCGAACACGGTGCTCAGGCCGGTGCCGGTCAGCGCGACGGTCGCATCGGGGCAGTGCTCGCGCTTCACCACGATGCTCGCGGAGTACGCCCTCACCTCGGTGGGGCTGAAGACGAGCTCGCCCTGCTCGACGCTGAACCCGGCACCGGGCGTCAGCGTCGCGGCGTCGGCTCCGCGCGGCGGCGCGACGCGCGCCACGTCGCCGACGACGAGGTTCCCGAAGTCGAGGGTCGCCTCGACGCTGCAGTCGACGACGTCGACGGTGGCGGTGAGCCGGGTGCGCACCTCGCCGCCGTTGAAGCGGACGACGAAGGTCGCGGCGTGCGTGCCGCTCGCAGCCATGAAGGTCACGGGCACCAGCAGGCGCCCGCCGGGAGCCAGCGTGACCGGCGTGAAGGCCGCGGTGAACGCCGCGTCAGCGGTCTCGTTCTCGAAACCGAGGAGGTCGGCGGCGACCGCGCCGACGTTGCGGATCTCGACGTCCCACGTCGCGCTCTTCGTCGACGGCACGCGGCCGAAGTCGTGCACCTCGTCGACGATCACCTGCGGTACCCCGGACGGCGGCGGCGGAGCGCCGGTGCAGCCGGCGACCGCCACGCAGAGGAGGAACCGGTACACGCCCGGATGCTATCGGCTTTGCCCGCCACTTTCCTCGCTTGCAGTCGAGGGACCCCTCCTTCAAGGTAGGGCCAGGAGACGACATGTCCACAACCCCCCGCGTCGGCGGAGAAGTCGACGCGTTCTGTACGAAGTGCGAGCTCCTGCTCGCGCACACCATTCTCGCGATGGTCGGCCCCAAGATCGCCCGGGTCCGCTGCGAGACCTGCAAGGGCGAGCACGCCTACCGCGGCGCGGTCGTGCCCGCCGGCGCCAAGAAGCCCCGCGCCCCCCGCGCGCCCGCCGCCGAGAAGGTCGTCATCGCCTGGGAAGAGCGCCTCAAGGGCAGCGACCTCACCAAGGCTCGCAAGTACTCCCCCAAGGAGTCGTTCGCCCCCGAAGAGGTGCTGAACCACCCCACGTTCGGCTACGGCATCGTGACCGCCGTCCGCGGCGACAAGATCGACGTCGCCTTCAAGGCGTTCGAGAAGACCTTGCTCTGCAAGCGGCCCGACGGCCTCGCTGCCCGCCCCACGTTCGGCACGAAGGCGACCGCCGCCCCGCAGCCCAGCGAAGAGGGCCAGGCCGCGCTCGAGCCGTCGTCGGAGCCCGGCCCCTCGACTCCCGACGGAGGCAGTGGCACCGTCGCGTCGTGACCCGCTTCTTCGCCGCAGGCCTGCTGCTGGCGCTCGCCGCCTGCCCCGGCACGAACTCCAGCCCCTGCAACGAAGACGCGCAGTGCCCCTCGGGCCAGCGCTGCCGCCGCGGAGCGTGCGGCCCGATCTGCCTCGGCGACGACGAGTGCGGCACCGACCAGGTGTGCCGCGCCGGCCTGTGCAAGGCACGCCCCGAGTGCGCCGCCAACGAAGACTGCGCCGCCGGCTTCACCTGCAACGACGGCCGCTGCGAGTGCATGGACGACTCGAGCTGCCAGGCGAACCAGACCTGCGACAACGGCACCTGCGTGGCGCGCAAGCGCTGCATGGCCGACGTCGACTGCGCCGGCTCGGGCGGGCGCTGCGAGGTCAGCCAGGGCCTCTGCCTGCCCGTGTGCATGCTGCCGCAAGACTGCGCGCCCGAGCTCGACCCGCGCGTCGCGTTCACGCTGTACACGTGCGTCTCCGGCACCTGCAACCGCCGCTGCGTGAACGACGTCACCTGCGGCGGCCAGGGCATCATCTGCGAGAACGGCCTGTGCAAGGTCGCCGACTGCAAGACGAAGGCAGACTGCCCCGCCGACCAGTACTGCACGAGCGCGACGTTCGGCCGCTGCGCCACGTTCAAGACGTGCACCACGAACGCGATGTGCGAGCGCAACTTCGAGTGCAAGACGTTCGCGATGCTCGAGTGCCCGCCCGGCTTCGACTGCTCCCAGAAGATCTGCCGCGAGCTGCCGCGCTGCCTCATCGACGGCGACTGCGTCAGCGGCACCGGCATGATGCAGATGCAGACCGGCTACTGCGCCGAGGGGCACTGCCAGCCGACGACGCGGTGCAGCGGCGCGTCGTGCGCCTCCGGCCTCGAGTGCATCGCCGGCACGTGCGTGCCCGCGACGTGCCGCGGCCACTCCGACTGCGGCGCGAACAAGGCCTGCGTCGAGGGCGCGTGCGCGAGCGCGCCGGCTGGCAGCGAGCTCGTTCAGCTGCAGCTGAGGCCGCGCACGGCCACGCTCGAGGTCGGAGACACGCTGCAGCTGTCGATGATCGGCCTCCTCTTGGGCGGGGCCTCCTACCCGGTGACCGACGCGACGTTCACCGTCATGAACCAGACCGGCCAGGCGACCGTCAGCGGCAGCACGGTGACCGCCACGGCGGCGGGCACGGTGAGGGTCAGCGGCACGGTGCCCGGCGCCACCGTCCCCGCCCCCGAGATGACGATCACGATCTACCCGCGCGTCACCGAGGGCCGCCGCGTGATCGTCGTCGACGCGGCGAACGAGGCGCCGATCGCGCAGGCGAAGGTGATGGCATGCGAGAACGGCGTGGCGTGCGTCGAGGTGGCGACCGACGACGCGGGCGTGGCGCTCTTCCCCGACGCCGGCCCGGGGCCGTGGGACTTCAGCGTGGTCGCCCAGAGCGTGCGGCCCGGCGACGGCTTCCCGAAGTACGAGTCCGCCTCCGTCATCGGTACGAGCGCGGCCGACGTCTACCTGCCGCTGCGCGACAACCCGGCGCACGCGCGCGGCGGCTTCTCGGCGACGATCTCGTTCACCGACGTGTCGACGTCGGGCGAGTACTGGGCGGGGTTCTCGGCGGCGAGCGTGAGCGACCTTCCCTCGTGGGACGTGCAGACCCTGCTCGGCGACAACTTCTTCGTCGAGCTGCCGGCGATCGGGCAGCCCATTCCCGTGCCGGGGCCGATCGTGCTCTACACCTCGCCCGGCTTCGGCTTCCCCCAGGAGGTGAAGGCGAAGTCGCTCGGCTTCTCCGAAGCGGGCCTGCGTCACGGCGTCGCGTTCGCGGGCCGCACCGACGCGGCGGTGGCGCTGTCGTTGCGCTCCACCGACTTCCTCTCGTACCTCGGCGCGTTCGACTTCGCGGTGACGCAGGACTTCACGGTCGCGACGCACGCGATGATCCCCGACCTGAACGACGTCGACGGCGACGGCCAGTGCCAGAACATGATGCGCTGCCCGATGGGCACCGAGGAGGTGCCCGACTACGCGAGGTTCACGCCGCTCGCGTACACGCCGAAGCGGCCGCAGAAGCGCCGCACCGAGGTGGTGGTGCCCCGGCTGCCGGGCACGCTCGACCAGGTGGTCGTCGCGGCGATCGAGACGACCCCCGAGGGCGGCGTGCTGCCGATGGGCTTCGCGTCGAAGGTCGCGGGCGCTCCGGGAGCCGACGGCACGCGCCCGGTGGAGCCGATCGTCGTGCGCTCGGGGCCTCCGTACGGCGGGCTCGAGATCTCGACGCCGGGGGTGCTCGTGCTGGCCGCCTCGAACAACGGCAACGCGTCGTCGGCGCGCGTGACGCGGGGCCCGACGCTTCAGCCGCGCACCCTCGTGGCGCAGCTGTTGCCGGTGCCGCGCGACTGCAGCTACGCGCCGGCGACGCGCACGTTCACCGCCGGGCAGCCCGAGTGGGCGAGCGTCTTCTCGACCGGCGGCGAGCTCGCGCGCGTCTCGATCACCGGCACTCAACAGAGGCACACGATCTACTTCGCCATGGTCGGCACGCAGACGGCGGTGCCGCTGCCGCCGCTGCCGAGCGGCCCCGGGTCAGACCCGACCCGGCAGGGCGAAGCGCGCATCGACGTGGTCACCATCGATCTGACCTCGCAGGTGTCGGGCGTCGACGACGCGTTCACGCTTTCCGGTGCAAACCTCGGCTCGCTCGAGCGGATGATCGACGGCTACGCGCGCTTTCTGCGGTGAAAAACTCTTCCGTAGGGGCGCAGTTGAACTAGCCTCCGGGGCCAAATGGCCGCTCAGAAAGAGCCCATCATCGGAATCGACCTGGGGACGACGAACTCGTGCGCCGCGATCGTAGACGGCGAGAACAACGGCGTGCCCCACGTGAAGCTGATTCCGTACAAGGGGGGCGAGTACACGGTGCCGTCGATCTTCGCGATCGACGACAAGGGCAACGAGCTCATCGGGTACGAGGCGAAGCGCCAGTGGCAGCTGAACCCGAAGAACACCATCTACGGGGCGAAGCGCCTCGTCGGCCGCAGCTTCCGCAGCGACATCGTCGACACGATGAAGAAGGTGGTCGGGTACCAGGTGCGCCCGAGCTCCGACAACAAAGAGGTCGTGCTCGACGTCGCGCGCAAGGAGTTCACGCTCCAGGAAGTCAGCGCGAAGATCCTCAACAAGATTCGCGACGTCGCCTCGAACTACCTGCGCACGCCCGTGCACCGCGCGGTCGTGACGGTGCCGGCGTACTTCACCGACCGCCAGCGCCAGTCGGTGAAAGAGGCCGGCAAGCTCGTCGGCATGGAGGTCGTGCGCATCATCAACGAGCCGACCTCGGCCGCCCTCGCCTACGGCGTCGGCAAGGGGCTGAACGAGAAGGTCGTCATCTACGACCTCGGCGGCGGCACGTTCGACGTCAGCATCATCGAGATTCGCGGCCAGGTGTTCGAGGTCAAGTCGACGGGCGGGGACATCTTCCTCGGCGGCATCGACTTCGACAACGCGATGATCCACTACGTGCTGCGGGAATTTCAGCAGAAGACGGGCATCGATCTGTCGCAAGACCCCGTCGCGATGCAGCGCATCAAGGATCTCGCCGAGCGCACCAAGATCGACCTGTCGTCGCGCGAAGAGGCTCCGTTCAACATTCCGTTCATCACGATGACGGCGCAGGGCCAGCCGCTGAACATCGAGATGAAGTTCACGCGCAAGCTGCTCGAGCAGCTGACGGTCGATCTGATCGACCGCACGCTGAAGATCGTGGCGCGCGTGCTGGTCGACTCGGGGCTGTCGACGAAAGAGATCGACGAGGTGATGCTGGTCGGCGGCCAGACGCGCATGCCGATCGTGCAAGACCGGCTGACCAAGTTCTTCGGCAAGGCGCCTTCGAAGGGCGTGCACCCCGACGAGGCGGTCGCGATCGGCGCCGCCCTGTACGCGCACTCGCTGCAGGACGACACGAACCTGCGCCTGCAGCTGCTCGACGTGATCCCGATGGCGATCGGCCTCGAGCGCACCGCGACCGAGAAGGGCGGCCCCGACTTCCACGTCGTCTTCCCCCGCAACGCGGCGATTCCGAACGCGAAGCAGATCACCGGCACGACGAGCGCGGACAACCAGACCGAGCTCATCATGCGCATCTTCCAGGGCGACAACGAGCACGTGTCGAAGAACGAGCTGCTCGGCGAGTTCACGTTCGCCGGCATCCGCCCTGCCCGCGCCGGCCAGGTTCAGGTCGAGATCACGTTCGAGGTGAGCGTCGAAGGCATCTTGACCATGTCGGCGAAAGATCCCGCGACGGGTAAAGAGCTCAAGACGACCGTGCGCGTCACGGCATACTGACGCCGTCGGTAGTCAGTGGTCGGTGGTCGGTGGTTTCTGGAACTGGCCCACGCCGTCAGCCCGGCCTGGCCCTTGCGTGATGCCTCCTTCTCGTTAAGGAGTGGGGCCTTCAGCGTGCTCGAGCAGACACAACCCGCGGCTCAGAAGACTCTGAGCCAGCCCGAGATCGCGGCGATCCTTCCTCCGGCTTCCGTCTCGCCACTGCGCGCGTTCAAGCACCGCGACTTCCTCCTGCTGTGCCTCGGCGGCTTCGTCGCCAACATCGGCGTGTGGGTCGGCCGCGTCTCGGTCGGCGTCTGGGTGACCGAGACCACCGGCAAGGCCGCCGCCACCGGCGCCGTGACCGCGCTCATCTTTCTGCCGTCGGTGCTGGGGCCCATCGGCGGCGCGCTGTCCGATCGCATCCACATGCGCCGGTGGCTGGTGTGGGTGACGGTCGCTCAAGGCACCATCGCGGCGGTGCTCGCCGCGCTGGCGACGACGGGCCGGCTCGACGTGTGGCTCATGTCGGTGCTGATGGTGCTGACCGGCTGCGCGTCGGTGCTGCAGGCGTCGGGCTTCAACCGGCTGATCGCGGATCTCGTGCCGCGGCACGATCTGACCAGCGCGATGTTCCTGAACTCGGGCCAGTGGAACCTCGCGCGCGTGGTGGGCCCGCTGATCGCGGCGCCGGTGATCGCGCTCGGCAGCACGGCGGTCGCCTTCTGGCTGAACGCGGTGTTGTTCGTGGCGGTGCTCGTCGCCGTGGGGGTGATGAACTTCCCGCCGGTGACCGCGCACGGCGGGCGCGAGTCGCTCGCGCGCTCGGTCGTCGCCGGCTTCAAGGCGGCGCGCGACGACGCGGGGATCATGAACGCGCTGCTCATCACCGGGCTCGCCGGGTTCTTCGTGGCGCCGTTCATCGGGCTCATCCCCGTGTTCGCGCTGCAGGTGCTCAAAGAGGGCCCGGCGGCGGCCTCGCTGCTGGTCGCGGCGCAGGGCTCGGGCGCGGTGCTCGCGGCGCTGATCACGGCGTCGCTGCTCGACCGCGTCGGCGCCGGCACCTGGCTGCGGCTCACGTGCGGAGCGATCGTGGCGCTGACCGTGGCGTTCTGGCTGGCGCCCGCGCTGCCGGCCGCGCTCGTGGTGATGTTCCCCTTGGGCGGCGTGTACCTGTCGCTCGTGACCGGCACCGCGCGCGTGTGCGCCGGGCGGGCTCCTCCCGGCGCCGTCGCGCGCATCGGGGGCGTCTTTCACGTGACGCTCGACGCGACGTTCGCGCTCGGGCTCGTGGTGGCCGGCGTCGCGGCCGACGCGTGGGGCCTGCGGCAGGTCGGCGTGGCGGGCTGCGTGCTGTTCGCCGTGATCCTGTTCACGCTGAACAAGTCACGGCGGCATCTGTTTGCGTCGCTGAGCTGACGCTCAGGGCCACGCTCCGCGCGTCACCTCCTCGCGGCGAATCTCGACCGCGAGCGGCCGATTCAATTTCAGCAGCGCGATCGTGGCACGACCGACCGCAGTGACGCCGACCACTTCGAGCGTCTTAGGTGGCGATGAAATGGTCGAGCCAGCGGTCGGTGCGCGGGTTGAACAGCGGCGCAGAGGCGCTCGTCGTGGGGTCGATCGCGGTCATCCGGGCTCCCTTCCGCAGCGAGCAGGGTCGCGGCGCTCCATCGAGGCCGGAACGTGAGCAGGGCTCATCCCGGATGTGCTGACGCTCGCAAGCGGAGCAGACTCAGAAGCTCCGAGAGCTCGACGAGCCCCTCGGCCTCTGCTCGTTCGTCGTCAGTGAGCGCCTCCCCGCGGTCCTGCTTGTCGAGGAGAGAGTGGAGCCGACGGTCCACACCCTCCGGCAACCCGAGGCGGGAAAGGTCGGAAGGCAGCTCGAGATCAACGCGAACGGTGTTCGCCACGATGCATCAAGAGTAGCAGGCTACGGGTCGACCTTCACAGGCCCCTGGCCCGCAGCATCGCGATCACGTCGGCGTAGAACTCGACGTAGTCCCAGTCGTTGAACAGGCCCGGCCGCGCTCCGAGCAGCTGCCCGATCTCGTCGAGGTGGTCGGCCGGCACGCACCCGAGGAAGGTGCCCCACTTCGCGCTCGAGACGGTGACGAGCCCGTCGTTCGGCTCGGGGTCGAACCAGTTCTGCTCGAGGTACAGCTCGGTGGCGCTCAAGCCCGCGTTCGTCGGGTCGAGCTCGTCGTCCCACCGCGTGATGAAGCCCGGCCGCCCGGGGAACACGCACTCGGCGGTGCCGCGCTTCATGCCGCTGCGCCCCGTGAACGAGAAGTACGGAACGCCCGGAGCGTCGGTGTACTTGATGTTGAACGGCCCGATGCCCGAGACCGAGAACTGCCCGAGCGCCGCGAAGAGCGAGGTCTCTTTGCGCGACTCGCTCCACAGCGGGCCGCCGATCAGGCGGACCATGGCGTCGATCGCGGCGCGAGCCTGCACGTCGCTGACCGCGCGCTGCGCGACGTCGCCGAGCGGTGAGCCGCGGTGCGGAGTGCCGAACGTGACGACGGCGGCCACGAGCTCGGGGTGTTCGTGCGCGACGACGCGGGAGTCGAGCCCGCCCTGCGAGTGCCCGAACAGAATCACCTTCGCCTTGCCCGTCTGGCGGATGACGTCCTCCACGTGCCCCAGCAGCTGGGCGCCGCGCGCCGCCGAGTCGTTGAACGGGTCGACCGCCGGCGTGAACACCTGCTCTCCGCGCGCCGCCAGCGCGTCTTTGACGCCGTAGAAGTACGAGACCTGGTCGACGCCGGCGAACGCCTCGAAGCCGAAGAAGCCGTGCGCGAGCACGACCGGGTACGGAGGACCCGCGCGCTCGGGCATGGCGCCGCGGGTCACGAAGGGCGTCGTGACGGTCGCCGCCGTCGGCGCCGGCACCTCGTCGTCCAGCGTGTGCACGCCGGGGCCACCACAGGCGATGCAGACGAGCGCGACCCAGACGAAGCGCATGCGCGGCAATGTGCGCCGCGCCGATGCGCGAGTCAACCCGTCGCGACGCCGAAGACGCCGAAGAACAGCATCGCGACCGCGGCGCCGGTGCCGGCCCAGCGCCGGACGTCGCCGGGCTCTCCGACGGTCATCACGAGCAGCGCGACGCCGAGCCCTCCGTAGCCGACCTGCGCGACCGGCGAGCCGCCCGCGAAGTACGCGCACGCGATCTGCGCCACCGCCACCATCTGCGCGAGCGACTTGCCCGGCCCCGCCGACACCATCAGCATCATCGCCACGCCCATCTGCACCGCCGCGAGCCCCAGCGGCCAGAGCGCCTGCGGCCGGTCGCTCAAGATGCCGACACAGCGCAAGACCCACGCGAACGTCGAGCCCACCAGCACCGCGGCGGTCGGCACCGGGTTCGCCTCGACCGCGCCGGTGATGCCGCCGAGCGTGGTGCGCGTGGCCTCGATGTCCTCCTCGTCCTTGCGGATGCCCTGGCCGCCCGCCTTGTACGCGCGCTTGAACAGCGGGTTCGCCGCGAACTGCGTGCTGCACGCGGGGCACGTCTCTTGCCCCTCGGGGATCGGGCTGAACCCGCAGCTGGGGCACGCGGTCTCGGTCTTCACGGCGCGAAGTGGGCCTTGCGCGTGATCCACGTCGAGCCGCCGCGGCCGTCGCGCACCACGAACCAGAAGTCGACGTCGGTGACGAACAGCCCCGCGGTGCCGCCGTCGACGCGCGGCAGCCAGCTCGACTGGGGCATGCCCTCGCGGCCCGAGAAGTCGGTGCCGCCGGTGACGATGGGGTTGAAGCGGCCGAGCGAGGCGTGCCACGCGAAGCGCCAGCTCTCTTTGAGGTGCACGGGCTTCAAGCTCAGGCTCGGCACGATGTACTCCTCCTCGAGCGCCGAGTAGTCGTTCGGGAGCACCTCGAACTCGCGCTCGCCGCTGAGCGACAGGTTGATCGTGGGGCCGCCGTCGGTGCTCTCGGGCCAGTCGCGGCCGTTCACCGTGACGCCGGGGATCACGGGCTGCACGTTCGGCTTCTGATCGTCGAAGAAGCGGCACGAGTAGACCATCAGCTTCTGGGCGAACACCTCTTCCCCACCGGCCTTCACGTGCAGCACCACCGGCACGCGGATGCCGCCCAGCCCGCGGAACGAGTCCTGGCTGATGACCTCGAGCAGCAGGGGCGTGCCGCCGTCGAAGAGGCTGCCCGAGAGGAACGTGGTTCCGAGCGGCAGCGTGTGCACGAGCTCGCCCGGCTGCGTCACGCCCTCGGCGAGCTTCACGAAGTCGCCCTCGTCGTTGCACTCGAGATCGCCCTGGTTCGCGCACGCGAGCAGCTCGTACTCGATGTCGCGCCCGTTCCCGTTGGGGTCGAGCACGAGCCACTTGAGCTCGATCGGCACCGAGAACGCCAGGAAGGCGCCGAGCGCGCCGGCTCCGCCCGAGCCTCCGTCGACGACGGCGCCGATGAGCCCCTGGCACGACGGAGCCATCACCTCGGGCGGCGTGAAGCTCGCTCCGATGACGCGCAGGTCGTGCACCTGGCTGGCGTCGTCCTGCGGGCCCACGCAGGCCGCGACGAGAACTATGGCGAGCGCGCGTCTCACAGCGAGGCCTTGACCCCCAGGATGGGGAGAATGGGGATGCCCGGCACGGGGTACTCCTGCCGGGAGCGGTAGTCGACGATCGTGCCCTCGATGTTCTGCTGGTTGTAGATGTTCTGCACGTCGAGATAGACGCCGAGCGTCCACCGGTCGAACACGAAGCTCTTGTCGATGCGGAAGTCGAGCTGGTGGAACGTGGGCCTTCGCGCCGTGCCGAACATGCCGCGCATCGAGGCGAAGTTGTTCGCGTCAGAGCGGTAGAGGTCGCGCTCGTGCATGAGCGGCGAGATCGGGTTGCCGCTGACGAGGCGGAAGCGGCCGCCGACCTCCCAGCCTCCGCAGGCGACCTCGCGCGAGCAGAACAGCGGAATGCGGAAGGAGCCGATGATGATGAGGTTGTGCGTCTGATCGTTCGCGCTCAAGAAGACGTCGGTGCCGTTGCTGCCGTTCTCGGTGCGGCTCCACGTGTACGCGAGCCAGCCGAAGAAGTTCTTCGTCACTTCGTGGCGCAGCAGAATCTCCATGCCGTACGAGCGGCCCCAGGCGGTGTTGCCCGAGCGCAGCTGCGTCACCGACCCGTCGTCGTTCACGATGCGCTCGCCCGGCCCGACGTTCTCGTAGCGGCGGTTGAAGTAGCCGGTGACGTCGATGTTGATGTTGTCCGTGATCTTCTGCTTGATGCCGAGCGACGTCTGAAACGCCTTCTCGTGCCTGAGGTTCGGGTTGCCCAGCGGCGGCTCGGCCATGTCGAACGCGCCCGGCGGCTGCGTGTAGAGGCCGATGGAGCCCTTGAGCCACGTCCAGTCCTTGATCGCCTCCCAGCGCACCCACAGGCGCGGGTCGAACGCGTGGCGCGTCTGGTTGAAGATGATCGCGTGCGAGGCGCGGATGCCCGGCGTGATGCCGACGGGCCCGAGCTTCACGTCGGTCTCGAGGTAGAGGGCGCCGTCGAAGGTGTTCGGTGAGCGCGCGATGCGCTGCGTCTCGGTCTTCGGCTGCGCGCCGGGGAAGCCGACGTACTGGTCGCCCGAGACGACCGGCAGCTCGGCCGAGCCGATCAGGTGCTCGTCGAAGATGTCGGCGCCGACGTTGAGCGAGAGCCACTTCGCGACCTGCACCTCGAGATCGGCGCGCAGGCCGAGCGTGTAGCGGTTCGCGTCGAACCTGAGGATGCCCAGGTCGAACGACGCGAGGTCGTAGCCCGCCCACGGCGTCAGGCGAAACGTCGCGTTGGGGGCGCGGTACGTCCACGTGCCGACCAGGCGGTGAAAGAGCGTGTGGAAGCTGAGCTCGAACTGGGTGCCGACCGCGCCGCCGGCGGCCACGAGCCGCAAGATGTCGTCGCTGCCGAACGCCATGAGCGAGAACGTCGACGCGCCCGCAGCGCCGGCCCGGGCGCGCTTCGTGCCGACGTCGACGCGCACCTGGTAGTCCCAGTAGACGGGCAGCACCGAGATGGTGCCCGAGTCCGCGTTGCGGGGAACCACGACGCCGAGCACGATGGGCAACAGCGCGTCGATGTAGCTGCGCCGCACGCTGCCGGCGACCGAGACGCCGTCGGTGATCGGCGCCTCGACGAACGCGGCGGCGCCCTGGAAGTCGACGTTGGCAACCGCGTGCCAGGCGTCGGCCGAGCCCTTGCGCGTGCTGACGTCGACGACCCCGCCGACGGCGCGGCCGTAGCGGGCGCCGAAGCCTCCGGGGAAGAAGTCGATCTTGTCGATGAACTCGGCGCTGATGACCGACGGGCCGCCGCCGAAGTGGAAGAGCAGCGGCACCTGCACGCCGTCGAGGAAGAAGAGCGTCTGGTTCGGGTTCGCGCCGCGGACGATGAACTGGCCGCCGAAGAACGGGGCGCGGGCGACGCCGGGGAAGTTCTGGATGACGCGAATCGGGTCGCCGAACGTGCCGGGGATCTTCTGGAGCTCGCTGCGCGCGAGGCTGCGGTTCACGACCTCTTTGCGGTCTTTCTTGTCGCGAACGATCGTCTCGTAGCCGACCGTCTTCGAGAGCACGTAGTACTTCACCTCGCGGATCTCGTCGGGCGGGAGATCTTCGTCGGTGCGGAACGGGTGGAAGCCGCCGGCCGAGACGTTCACGTTGCACAGGCCGGCGGGGAGCGTGAACGAGAACCGGCCCTCGTCGTCGGAGATCGCCTCGCCGGCGTCGGCGTTGTTCTCGCAGCGCACCGTGCCGCCGGGCAGCCGGGTGCGCGAGCCGCGGATGATGAGCTCGCCCTTGAGCGTCGCCGTCGGCACCTGGGGTCCCGAGCCGGCGTCGGGCTCGCTTCCCGCGTCGGGGACGGCGAGCACGAAGTTGTAGACGTATTCGATCTGCACCGGCGAGGGGACGTCGTCGACCTCGGCGGGCGAGAACTTGAAGCGCTTCACCGCGTCGACCGCGGCCTCGTCGAAGCCGTAGCCCTGCGGCTCGACGACCGTCGCTTCGGCGACGCTGCCGTCGGCGGCGATGGTGACGCGCAGGCGCACCGCGGCCCCGACGCCGGCGGCGGCGCCTTGAGGCGGGTAGTCGGCCTGCACGAACTCGAGCAGCGCGGGCGGCTTCGTGAGCTTGGGGACGTGGACCCCGGCGTCCTGCACGGAGCGCCGCACCGGATCGTAGGCTGACGCGGCGCTGGCGAGGAGCAGTGCGAGGAGGGGCGCGCGGACCACGGACAACGCCTTCTACCAGTGCTACACGGGCGCGTCATGGCACTCGATCCGCGCCTGGTGGAGATCCTCGCCGACCCCGAAGACAAGGGCCCGCTCTACTACTTCGACATGGAGAGCTCGCTGTACAACCCGCGCACGCACCGCCGGTACGCGATCAAAGACGACATTCCCGTGATGCTGATCGAGGAGTCCGAGGTCGTCGCCGACGCCGAGCACAAGCGGCTCGTCGCGCTCGCGGAGTCGAAGGGCCTCAAGCCGACGTTCTGAAGCATGCCGAGGCTCTCGTTCACGAAGAACCTCGAGCGGCACGTCGCCTGCCCTGCCCTGTCGGTCGGCGGCTCGACGGTGCGTGAGGCGCTCGACGCGTACTTCGCGGAGCACCCTGCGGTGCGCGGCTACGTGCTCGACGATCAGGGCGCGGTGCGCAAGCACATGGTGGTGTTCTTGAACGGCGATCAGGTGAACGATCGCGAGAGGCTCTCCGATGCGGTGAAGGCGTCGGACGAGATCCACGTCATGCAGGCGCTGTCAGGAGGGTGACATGAGCGACCGCATCTTCGCAGCGACCCGCAAGGGCCTGTTCATCTTCCGCGACCACGCCGGCGCGTGGGATCTCGAGCGCACCCACTTCCTCGGCGACCAGGTGACGCAGGTGCTCGAGGATCCGCGCGACCGCACCGTCTGGGCCGCCGTCGGTCACGGCCACTTCGGCGCGAAGCTGCACCGCTCCGTCGACGGCGGCGTCACGTTCGCCGAGGCCGCGGCGCCCGCGTACCCGCCGAAGCCCGACGGGCTCGAGGACCTCGACCCGATGCGCAAAGTCCCGGTGCCGTGGGCGACGGAGCTGATCTGGTCGCTGGAGGCGGGCCATGCTTCCGAGCCGAAGACGCTGTGGGCCGGCACGCTGCCGGGCGGGCTGTTCAAGTCGTCCGACGGCGGGGCGTCGTGGTCGCTGGTGCGGCCGCTGTGGGATCACCCGGCGCGGAAGAAGTGGTTCGGCGGCGGGTACGACTGGCCGGGCATTCACAGCATCTGCGTGGACCCGCGCGGGCCGGGACGGCTGCTCGCCGGAGTGTCGTGCGGCGGCGCGTGGGAGACGCTCGACGGCGGCGAGAGCTGGGCGATGCGCACCGAGGGCATGTACTCGGCGTACATGCCGCCCGAGCGGAAGCTCGAGGGCGAGACGCAGGATCCGCACCGCATCTCGCGCTGCGCGGCCTCGCCCGACGTGCTGTGGTGCCAGCATCACAACGGCGTGTTCCGCTCGACCGACGGCGGGAAGAAGTGGGTGGAGCTGCAGGTGCCTCCGTCGACGTTCGGGTTCGTGGTGGCGGCGCACCCGCGCGACCCGCTCACGGCGTGGTTCGTGCCGGCGACGTCGGATCAGAAGCGGGTGCCGGTCGACGCGCGCGTGGTGGTGTCGCGGACGCGCGACGGCGGGAAGACGTTCGAGGTGCTGTCGAAGGGGTTGCCGTCGCCGGCGTGGGACCTGATCTACCGGCACGGGCTCGACGTCGACGCTTCCGGCGAGCGGCTGGTGATGGGGAGCACGAGCGGAGCGCTGTGGGTGAGCTCGGATGCCGGCTCGTCGTGGTCGCTGCTGACGGCGCACCTGCCGCCGGTGTTCGCGGTGCGGCTCGGCGCGCGCGCGTGATCGATACGCACTGTCATCTGGACGTGGAGCGTTTCGACGAAGACCGTGAAGCCGTTCTGCAGCGAGCCTGGGCGGCCGGAGTCGAAGCGATCGTGATCCCGGCGATAGGGCCGGCGGCCTGGGAGCCGCTGCTCGAGTGGCCGAAGCGCGACGCGCGCGTGCAGATCGGGCTCGGCATTCACCCTCAGCTGGTGCCGTCGCTGCCGGAGGCGGATGACGAGCGGAACCTGGCGCGGCTCGACGAGCTGCTGGCGCGGCCCGAGGCGATCGCAGTGGGCGAGTGCGGCCTCGACGGCCCGACGAACGAGATGGAGCGGCAGATTCGCATCCTGCGGGCGCACTTCGCGCTGGCGAGGAAGCACAAAAAGCCGCTGCTGATGCACGTGCTCAGGGCGCACCCGCAGTTCCTGAAAGTCATCGCCGAAGAGCCGCTGCCCGAGGCGGGGCTCTTGATGCACAGCTACAGCGGCTCGGCCGACCTGACCCCAAGGTACGTGCGCTACGGCTGCCACTTCTCGTTCGCGGGGCCGGTGACGTTCATGGAGGCCCGGAGGCCGCTCGATGCGCTGAAGAGCGTGCCGCTCGATCGCCTGATGGTCGAGACCGACGCGCCCGACCAGGCGCCCCACCCTCACCGTGGCTCTCGCAGCGAGCCGGCATTTCTGCCGCTGATCGTCGAGGCCATGGAGCGCGCGCGCGGCGAGCCGGTGCGCGACGCCGTCACGCTCAACGCACGGCGGTTCTTCGGGCTGCAGCCAGAGAACCTCGCGCGACGACCGCCGAGCTCGTCGCCCTGATCGCCGGCCAGCGAGAGACAGCCGGTCAGAGCGCGACCCGCATTTCTGCTATGGGAAGCCCCCATGCAGCACGCCTTCAAGCTCCACCGCCGCTTCGATCGCACGGGCCGCCTGCTCGGCGACGCCGGCATGCAGCGCCTCAGCAACGCCCACGTCATCGTCTTCGGCCTCGGCGGCGTCGGCAGCTACGCCGTCGAGGGCCTCGTCCGCAGCGGCGTCGGCCACCTCACGCTCGTCGACTTCGACGTCGTCTGCGTCACCAACACCAACCGCCAGCTCCACGCCACCGTCAGCGGCGTCGGCAAGCCGAAGTGCGAGCTCCTCGCGCAGCGCTGCAAGCAGATCAACCCCGACGTCCACGTCGAGCCGGTGCAGCAGTTCTACCGCGCCGACACCGGCGAGCAGCTCCTCAACGGGCCTTACGACTTCGTCGTCGACGCCATCGACAACGTGAAGGCCAAGCTCCACCTGCTCGCGCAGTGCGTGCAGAAGAACCTCAAGGTCGTGAGCTCCATGGGCGCCGCCGGCCGCCTCGACCCCACCTACGTCCGCGTCGAAGATCTCTGCGAGACGCACATGGACCCGTTCGCCAAAGACGTCCGCAAGCTCCTCAAGCGCAAGCACGGCATCGACACCAGCAGGCCCACCGGCATCACCTGCGTCTACAGCATCGAGCCGCGCCGAGATCCCGTCCCGCTCCGCTACGACGGCGACGAGGGCTTCATGTGCGTCTGCCCGGGCGGCGAGAACGAGTTCCACTCCTGCGAGCACCGCAACCAGATCGACGGCAGCGTCGCCTGGGTCACCAGCGTCTTCGGCATGAACATCGCCGGCGTCGTCGCCCGCCGCCTCGCGCAGGGCTGACACGCCGGTGACAATTCGCCCCGCGTAGGCCACGTCGATTCAACCGGTTCAGCGCGTGGCATCGCGGGTGCTCTGGAAGGCTCCCCAAAAGGAGTCACACATGAACCCCGCATACGGAATCATTCTCTGGATCGTCATCGGCGCCGTCGCCGGCTGGGTCGCCAGCCTCATCATGAAGACCCGCCAGGGCGTCGTGATGGACGTCGTCGTCGGCGTGGTCGGCGCCCTCATCGGCGGCTTCCTCACCCGCGTCCTCTTCGGCGACAGCGCCAGCAACAACGGCCTCTTCGCCAGCTTCGGCGTCGCACTGCTCGGGTCGGTCGTCCTGCTCGCGCTCGTCAGGGCCGCGACCGGCGGGCGACCCCTGCCGCACTGACGAGAGTCCCCCTCGAGCGGGAGCAGGGCGATCTTCAGTCGCCCTGCTCTTCGATCATGAACTCGACGCGCCGGTTCGCGGCCCTGCCCTTCGCGGTCTTGTTGTCCTGAACCGGTCGCGTCTCGCCGTACCCCACCGCCTTCAGCCGCGAAGGCGAGATGCCGCGCTCCAGCAGCGAGCGCATCACCGACTGCGCGCGCCGCTGCGAGAGATCGAGGTTGTGCGCGTCGTCGCCCACCGAGTCGGTGTGGCCCTCGATGCGGATCACGCGCAGCCGGTCGTGCGACAGAATCGTCGACGCCACCTCGTCGAGCAGCGGCGCCGAGTCCGGCAGGATCACGTCTTTGTCCGTCGCGAAGTGAACCTGCTTCTTGATCTCGATCTTCTGCTTCGTCAGCACCACCAGCGTCGCCTTCGGCACCTCCTTCAGCACGAAGTCGAGCACCACGCTGTCTCCCGGCTTCGTCGTGAGGCGCCGGCCTTGAGTCAGGAAGCCCGGAGCACCGACCTCGACGTCGGCGTCGCCCGACGGCACCACCAGCTCGTACTCGCCCGCCGCGCTCGCCTTCGTCGACACCCCCGCCGCCGACGACGACACCGTCGCCGCCACCGGCTTGTCCTTCTCGCTCATCACCGTGCCGCGCACCCGCACCGGCGGCGGAGGCTCGGGCGGCAGCGGCTCCAGCGTCAGCTCGAGCTCCAGCGACTCGCCCGCGCCCACTGCGCCCTGGAACTCGCCCGGCCCGTAACCCGGCGCCGACAGCTGCAGCTTCACCGGCCCCGGCGCGAGCTCGGACACCACGAAGCTGCCCTTCTCGTCCGTCAGCAGCCGGTTCCGCCCCGCCATCGCGACGATCACGTCCTTCATCGCCGCCAGCGTCTTCTCGTCGCGCACCACACCCCGCACCTGCGCCTTCAGCGGAGCCTTCGCCGCCACCGGCTTCTCCACCTGCTTCTCGACCACGCGCTCCACCACCCGCTCGCCGAACGACGCGTAGTCGAGCTGGTAGCCCAGCCCCACCATCAGCTGCCACGGCGCCACCGGCAGCACGCCGCGCGCCGTCGGCTTCGTGAGGCCCACCTCGACCGCTACGTCGACGTACGAGCCGCGCCACGGCAGCAGCCTCAGCCCCGGGATGAGCCGCATCGGAATCGGCCCCGCCGCCCCGAGCGCCGCGTCGATCTCGTACTCGAGGTACGGCCGCACCCCGAAGCCCTTGATGTCGAACCGCCCCTCGAACGCCGCCGCCGACGTCCACCGGTTGTACGTCGTGATGGCGAGCGTGAAGTCGCGCGAAACGTCGCCGCTCGTGTCGCGGAACTCGACGCTGTTGTCGAGCGTGAGCGTCGTGTTCAGGTGAAACACCAGCGGGAAGCCCGCTCCGCGGAAGTCGTACGCGAACAGGCCCGCAATGCCCGGCGACATGCCCTTGTAGAACGGCTGCTCGATGAACGCGGGCGGCGGTATGCGCAGCGACGCCTCGGCGGCCAGCCACATCGCCTTCACCGGCTGGAAGCCCACCTTCGCGCGCAGGAACAGGTCGTTGACCAGGAAGTAGTACCCGCGCGGAGACGCCGGCTGCTGCAGCGTCGCCGATCTCGCCATCACCGAGATCTCGACGAGGTTCCCCGGCACGAAGTACGCGCCGTACTGCGTGAGGTGCAGCTCGTCGGCCCCCGCGTTCTGCGTCAGCGCGCTGGTGCGGAAGAACCCGACGTTCACGCCGATGCCGAGCGACGTCTTCGGCACCTCGGCCGACCGCACGCGCTGCAGGCCCGCTCCGCCGAGCTGGCTGCGGCCCACGATGCCGACGTCCTCCGCGCGGGCCGTCGCCGCCCAGATCAGACACACCACTGCGAGCAGGGCTCTCATCGGGTGGCTCCGGAGTCGGCTACTGCTGCAGGTAGATGCGAGGCTGGCCGCAGTTGCCGATGAAGAGGTCCGGCTTCGTGTCCGCGTTCGCCCGGAAGATGAGCACCTTCGTCGTGTAGTCGTTGTCGAACGGCATGCTCTGCGTCGTCCGGTCGCTGAAGTTCGCCGTGCCGCCGTTGATCATCAGCCGGTTGCGCATGTAGATGTTCCCCTGGTCGAGGCCGGCCAGAACGATGTCCGGGTAGGTGTCGGCGTTGACGTCACCCACGGCGCACGAAACCGAGCTCACCGGCGCGACCGGCCCGCCGGTGCACCCGGGCAGCGTCGGGTACGGCTGGGGCTGCGTCTCGCCCGGCCAGTTCGTCTGCGTGATGTCCGACAGGCTGCCGTTCACGTCGCCGGTGTCGACGAGATCCTGCCCGTTCACGCCGCCGCCGCCGTTGCAGAGAAAGAGGTCCTGGTATGTGTCGTTGTTCAGGTCGACCGCCGCGCTCCAGTACGTCGAGCGGTTCGGGTTCGGCGCGCGCGACGACGTCACGTCGACGAACACGCCGGGGTTGAGCGCCCCGCTGTTGAAGTAGAGCAGGCCCGACCGGTTGCCGCTGCTGCCGACGAACCCGGCCGTGTAGAGGTCGAGGTAGCCGTCGTTGTTGAAGTCGGCGACCGACGACGTGCGCAGGCGCGTGTTCTGCGGCGGCGTGAAGCCGCTCGACGTGCCCGGCAGCTGCGGCGTCACGTCGAGGAAGAACCCGTTGCCCGTGTTCACGTAGAGGCGCTGACGGCCGATGCCCGAGCAGCCGAGGTCGGTGCCCGCGAAGATGTCCGGCGCTCCGTCTTTGTCCGCGTCGATGATCGCGATCGTGTGCACCGCGAGCGGCTGCAGCGGCATGCGCGGGTACGTGACGTCGCTGAACACGCCCGCGCCGTTGTTCTTGTACAGGCGGATGCCGTACTGATCCGTCGTGGTCGTCGCCGCCGGGTTGATGCCGGAGGTGCCCACCACCAGGTCGACGACGCCGTCGCGATCGAAGTCGGTCGCCACCACCACCGTCGCGCTCCACGTGAACGCCGGGAACCGCGTCGCCGTCGCGTCGGTGTAGCCCCCCGCGCCGTCGTTCACCCAGATGCGCACGCCGTTCTCGCGGCAGTACGCCGGCTCGCTCTGGCCGCAGTTCACCGTGAAGTAGCGGCAGCCCGTCGCCATCACGAGGTCCTCGTCCATGTCGCCGTCGATGTCGACGTTCACCGCGTCGCTCACGCAGTACGACTGCTCCGGAATCGATCTCATCGTCGACGGCTGCAGGTTGCCGCCGGGCGAGTTGAGCAGCAGGCGGTGCTGCGCCGGCACGGTCCCCGTCCAGCCCGAGCCTTGCGTCGGCCCGGTGCCCGTCTGCAGCTGATCGCCCATCAGGAGCACGTCTCTGCGCCCGTCGCTGTTGACGTCGCCCACCACGAAGAACGCCTCGGCGTCGAGCCACGGCGGAACCCGGCCCGCGGTGCCCAGCGTGAAGAAGCCCGCTCCGTCGTTGATGTACGCCTGGAGCCGCGGGCTCAGGTCCGGGTGGCTCATCAGCAGATCGAGGTCGCCGTCGTTGTCGAGATCGAACGTCGCGATGCCCGCGTAGCGCCCGCCGCTGCCCACCGGGAAGGGCACGCCGATCGCCGACGACGGCGCCGGCGACGGCAGCCGGAACACGTTCACCCGCGCCTCGTCGGTGAACCGGCCCATGCCGTCGTTCGTCAGGTAGACGTACGGAATCGCCGGCGCCACGCCGTCGCGCGTCAGCACGATGTCCTTGATGCCGCTGCCGGGCCGCAGCTCGGCCGCGACGCAGCCCGTGCCCAGGCCGCCGATGCCGGTCGGCAGCAGCCCCTGCGCCAGCGTGAACGTCCCCACCGGGCCCTGCAGGTAATACGTCGGCTGCTGGTTGGAGCCGTTCACCAGGAAGATGTCGTCGTCGCCGTCGCGGTCGTAGTCGGCGATGCACACCGCGCGCGTGTCGTCGCTCGTCTGCGCTCCGCCGTCGGGGAACAGCCAGCCCGACCGCGTCGGCGTGAAGCCTCCGTCGCCGTTGTTCTTGTACCAGTAGTCGACGTTGCCGTTCGGCTGGCCCTGCGTCGTGTAGCCGACGCCGACGAACACGTCCTGCTTGCCGTCCGTGTCGAGATCGCCGACCGCCAGCGCCCGCTGCTCGCCCTGCCGAATGGTCGGGATCAGCGCGGGGTCGACGCGCGCGAACGTGCCGCCGCGGTTCACCCACAGCGTCGGCGTCGTGTTCGCCGAGTCCGTGATCGTGAACACGTCTTGCGTGCCGGTGTTGTCGAAGTCGCCCGTCACGATCGCCATCGTCGAGCGCTGCGGCAGCGGCGGCAGCACGTTCGACCCCGCGATCAAGAAGGTGCCGGGGCTCGCGTTGTCGTTCAGCCACACCTCGTCGGCGCCGTCGTTCTCGCAGCTCACCTGCCGCTTGCCCGCGAACAGGTCGAGATCGCCGTCACCGTCGACGTCGACCAGCGCCGAGACCCCGTAGCCGCGCTGCGCGAGCATCGGCAGCCGCATCGGCGGAGGGTTGAACAGCACGCCGTTGCTGTAGCGGTACGCGTTGTTCAGCGTCGACGACGCCGAGGTCGGGTTCGTCGCCGTCACCGACACCAGCGCCGCCGCCTGCGGCGGAGCGATCGCCGAGAGCGCCGACGGCCCGTGCCACGTCACCTGCGGAGAAGGCACCGTGCCGAACGTCACCGTCACGCCCGCGAGGAAGCCCTGGCCCGAGATGAACACCGTGTTGCCGCCGCCCGTGGGGCCCTCGTTCGGAGTCACCGACGCGATCGAGATGCCCGGCAGCGACGCCGGCTGGAAGTACGTGAACCCGTTCGGCAGCGAGCCCGTCTGCGTGTCGGGGTTCGTCACCGTCACCGTGACCGCGCCGACGCTCGCGCTGCCCGGCACCGTCGCCGAGATCGCCGACGGAGAGACGACCGTCACCGCCGGCGACGCGATCGTGCCGAACGTCACCGCGGCGCCCGCCTGGAAGTTCGTACCGATGATCGTCACCTGCGTGCCGCCGTTCGTCGACCCGAACGCCGGAGAGATCGCCGTCACCGTCGGCGGCGGCACCGGCGCGAGGTACGTGAACGCGTTGTTCAGCACCCCGCTCTGGCCGTCGGGGTTCGTCACGCGCACGGCCGCGGGGCCGGCGGTGCCCGCGGGCGTCAGGCAGCTCACCTGCGTGCCCCCCGGCTGCACCACCACCGCGGTGCACGGCACCGTGCCCACGCTCACCGTCGCTCCGCTGCGGAAGAAGGTGCCCGTGATCGTGATCGTCGTGCCCCCCGACGTCGGCCCCGACGTCGGCTGCACCTGCGCCACCACCGGCGCCGCCACGTACGTGTAGCCGTTGTTCAGCGTCGTGCTCTGGCCGTCGGGGTTCACCACGCTGATCGCCACCGGCCCGTCGCTGCCCGGCGGAACCGTCACGTCGATGTCGGTCGACGACAGCACCGTCACGATGCCCGCGCTCGTCGAGGCGAAGCCCACCGACGCGCCCGGCTGGAAGCCCGAGCCCGCGATGCGCACCACGTTGCCGCCCGCGCCGGGGCCCTGGTTCGGCGTCACCGTCGCGATCGACGGCGGCGGCACCGCGTACGTCACCGCCCCCGACAGCGTCGCCGACTGCCCGTCGGGGTTCGTCACCGTGACGTCGGCCGGCCCCACGCTCCCCCCGGGCGCCGCGCCGTCGACCCGGCTCGGGTTCACCTGCGTCGCCCCGGCGACCGGCGACAGGCCCACGAACGCCAGCGCATTGGAGGCGAAGTTCGACCCGTTGATCTGCACGGGCGTGCCGCCGAGCGTCGAGACGGTCTGCGGCTGCACGCTCGACACCGCGGGAGGCTGCCCGAGCGCCGACGGGTCGACGTACGCGAACGCGTTCACCAGCGTCGACGACGCGCCGTCGAAGTTCACCACCGTCAGATCGACGTTGCCGGTGCCGGGCGGGCTCACCACCACGGCGACGTCGTCGGAGAACACGTTCGCGCGCGGCGCCAGCGCGTCGCCGTAGAGGAACTGCGCGAACGGGAGGAAGTACTGCCCCGTCACGCGCGACATCGTGGCGCCGGTCGACGGCCCCGTCGCCGGGCGGATGACGTCGATCGCCGGGGTCGTGATCGCGTTACCCAGCTCGGTCGCGTCGCCGATGAGCCCGGTGGCCTCCGCGCCCACCTTCGCGGTCGCGACGAAGGGCATGCCGTTCGTCGAGCGGATGTCGACGACGCCCGCCGAGGTCCCCGCGCCCAGCGACGACAGCAGGAGCGGCGACTGGTAGCTCCCCTTCGGGGGCACGGTGACGCGCAACAGGCTCCCGCGCTGCGCGCCCGAGTCGACCGTCACCGACAGCTCGAGCGACGCGGGCAAGGGGCCCACGTTCGTCACGAACAGCGACGTGCGCGGGTCGGCGTACGGCAGCCGCATGTGCACGCCGCCGCCGGGCCTGCCTTGAGCGAACCGCAGGTCCGAGTTCTGGCTGCTCAGGCTGAACACGAACGCCATCACGGCTTGAGTGGCGGTGATGCCGACGCTCGACAGCGTCTGGGTCGGCTGCGTGCGCATCAGCACGGTGCGCGCCAGGTCGGGCACCTGCACGAAGCCGCCGGCCGGAACCGTGACGGTCTGAGAGCCGAGCACCTGGCCCGACGGGCTGCGCAGCTCGAGCGTCGTCATCGACGAGGTCGTGCTGCTCGTGTTGACGACGTAGATGCTCGAGGTCTCGACGTTCGTGTCGGGCACCCAGGCGAGCGTGCCGCTCGTGGCTCCTTCGGAGAACGGGCGGCCCGTCACCAGGCCGCCGAGGCGGCCGTTCGAGTACGTGCGCGCCGAGGCGAGCACGCTCGCGGCCGTGCCGTCGATCTCGATCGTCGCGGTCGCGCCGGTGACGCTCATCGCCGAGAGCACGTCGTCGGACGAGTAGAAGCCGCCCGCCGCGATCGACACGGCGTTGAGCCGCCCGAGCTGCGCACCCGCGGGGTCTCTCGCGGTGATGTCGACGGTGGCAGGGGCGGCGCCGACGTTGCGCACCGCGAGCCAGGTGCGAAAGGCGCCGACGCTCGACGCGTACGGCACCAGCACCCGCGCCGACGCCCGCGCCGCCGTGCTGCCGGGCAGCACCGAGGAGTCGTTGCTCGCCTTGTCCTTCAAGACGCCGAAGGCCTGCACCGGCCCGTCGGCGGCGATCGTGACCGAGGCCGTACGGTTCACGGTCATCGCCGCGCTCTCGATGAACTGCAGCACGTCGGGCACCAGCACGCGCCCGAACGGAGGCACCGCCGCCGCCAGCGAGCGCGCCGCCACCTGAACGCCCGCGCTGTCGTGCGCCGACAGCGTCACGTTGACCGCGCGCCCGCTCAGGTTCACGACGCCGAGGTCCGTCGCGTACTGCGCGTCGTCGCGCGCGATCGGCACCACGACGTCGGGGTAGGTCATCGCGCGCCCCACCGTCTGGTCGGCCGGCTCGAACAGGAAGCCTCGGGCGAGCGTGACCGCCTGCCCGTCGGTGTTCGTGACGCGCACGTCGGCCGCGCCCGCCGCGCCCGACGGCGTGACGACGAGCAGCTGCGTCGGCGACAGCACGCGCACGTTCGTGGCCGTGCCGGTGCCGATGGTCACGGTCGCTCCGTTCGCGAAGCCGGTGCCGGTGACGACGAGCGTCGACCCGCCGCTCAAGGGGCCCGCCCCGGGCCGCACCGCGGCGATCGTCGGAGGCGCGTTGAACGTGAAGCCGCCCGCCAGCGTGCCGCTCTGGCCGTCGGCGTTCGTGACGCGCACGTCGACCGCGCCCGCCCCGTGCGGCGGCGTCGACCCGGTGATGACGAACGCGGACGCCACGTTCACCCCCGTCGCCTCGACGTTGTCGAAGAACACCCGCGCGCCCATGCCGAAGTTCGAGCCCGCGAGCGTGAACGTGGTGCCGCCGGTGGTCGGGCCCGTCTGCGGCGTCATCGTCATCACGATCGGCCGGGGTATGTAGCTGTACCCTCCCGGCAGCACGCTCGACTGGCCGTCGGGGTTCGTGACGGCGACCGCGACCGAGCCGCTCGGCCCCGCGGGCGTGGTCGCGGTCGCGATGCCGGCGTTCTGCACGGAGCTCGCGTTCGCGGTGTAGCCGCCGAAGAAGACGAGCATGCCCGAGCGGAACCCCATGCCGGTGAGCACGGTCTGCGTGCCGCCCTGCGCGACGCCGCTGTTCGGCGTGACCGAGAACAGCTGCGGCCCGGCCCCGAGCGAAGCGGGGTCGACGTAGCGGAAGCCCTGCACCAGCTGCGCAGACTGGCCGTCGGGGTTCACCACGGTGAGGTCGACGGTGCCGATCATGCCCGCGGGCGCCACCGCCGTGAGCCGGGTCGCGCTCATCACGGTGACGTTCGTCGCGCGGTTCGTGCCGAACAGCACCTGCGCGCCGGCGACGAGGTCGGTGCCGACGACGAGCGCGACGGTGCCGCCCGTCGACGGCCCGCTCGCGGGGAAGATCGACGTCAGGGTCGGCGCGGCGCCCAAGCTGATGTTCGAGTACGTGAGCGACATCGGCAGCGACGCGCTCTGCATGTCGGGGTTCGTCACCCGCACGTCGACGGTGCCGGCCGCGTGAGGCGGCGCGATCACGAACAGGAGCGTCGAGTCGATGAACGTCGGCACCACCGGCGTGGAGTCGATGGTGACCCCGCAGCCCATCACGAAGCCGCGGCCGGCGACGAGCAGGCGCAGCCCGCCCGCGAGCGGCACGGTGCCCGGCGTGATGCTCGTCAGCGACGGCGGCGAGCGCGTGTAGCTGAAGCCGTTCGGCAGCCGGCCCGACTGGCCGTCGGGGTTCGTGATGACGACGTCGACGGCGCCGGGCTCGTGCGGCGGGAAGGTGGCGCCGACCATGCCGGTGCCGACGGTGACGGCGGTCGCGGGCACTCCGCCGGCGAACACGACCGCGCCCATCTGCACGTTCTGAGCGGTGATCATGACCGGCGTCGGGTCGACGCTGCCGCCCATGGCCGGAGCCACCGCGCTCACCACCGGGGCCGGCTGCAGCGCGCTGCCGTCGACGTAGACGAAGCCCTGCGACAGCGTAGCGATCTGCCCGTCGGGGTTCTGCACGCGCACGTCGACCGGCCCGGGCGTGCCCATCGGCGTCACGGCCGTGAGGCTCGTCGCCGACACGAACGTCACCGACGCCGACGCGTCGTTGCCGAAGTACACCTTCGCGCCCGTCGCGAAGCCGCTGCCGGTGACGAGCACGGTGCTGCCGCCTGCCGCGGGGCCGAGCGCTGGGGTGACGCGCGTGAGCTGCGGCGTCGGGCCCATGCGCGACGGGTCGAAGTACCAGAAGCCGAGCGGCAGCGTCGCCGTCATGCCGCCCTGGGTCACCACGATCGGGGCGGGGCCGACGGCCCCGGGCGGAGTCGTCACCGAGAGCGTCGCGCCGCCGAGCAGCTGGAGCCCGGTGGCCGGCGCGCCGCCGATCGTCACGGTCGCCGCGCTCGTGAAGCCCGAGCCGATCAGCGTGATGCGCGTGCCGCCGGCGATCGGCCCGACCTCGGGCGTGGCGCGCACCAGCGAGAACATCGGCGGAGGCGCGTTGCCCCACGCCCAGCCGTTCACGAGCGTGTCCGACTGGCCGTCGAAGTTGAGCACGGTGACGTCGGCGGGGCCGACCGGGCCCGGGGGGCTGATGCCCTGCAGCGTGCGCTCGTCGATGCGCTGCAGGCCGCCGACGGCGCGGCCGCCGATCGAGGCGACGACGCGGTCCTGCAGGTTGCGGCCCTCGATGACGATGTTCGTTCCGCCGTCGGGGGGCCCGAAGTTCGGTACGACGCGCGTCACGACCGGCCCGCCGACGTAGAAGTTGAACGCACCGCGCGAGACGCCGCTCCGGCCGTCGGGGTTGGTGACGACGACGTCGGCCACGCCCGGAGGCGAAGCCGGGGTCACCGAAGAGACGGCTCCCGCCGTGACGTTCATCACGGCGGCCGGCCGGCCGCCGAACAGCACGATGCCGCCGGGGCGGAAGTTCGAGCCCGAGACGGTGGCGAGGGTGCCGCCCGCGGTCGGCCCGGCGAGCGGCGTGACGCCGGTGATCGCGGGGTCGGAGCCCGCCTGGTCGTGGTACGCGAACGCGGCGGCGAGCTTCACCGACTGGCCGTCGGGGTTCGTGACCTCGACGTCCGCGGGGCCGACGTCGCCCACCGGCGTGCGGCCGGTGAGCTGCGAATTCGAGACGACGACGACCTCGGTCGCGGGCGACCGGCCGATGAAGAGCAGCGCGCCGGGCTGCAGCTCGCCGCCGGTGACGAGCGCGTACGTGCCGCCCGAGGCGGGCCCCGTGTTCGGCTGGATGCTGGCGAGCGTCGGCGCAGGCGCCGTGCTGGTGTCGCGCTGGTAGTACGAGAAGCCATCGGCGAACGTGCTCGAGGCGCCGCCGGGGTTCGCGACGACGACGGGCACCGAGCCGGCCGCACCCGGCGGCGTGACCGCGGTGATGGTCGTGGCGTCGACGACCTTCACGAAGGGGGCGGCGCTGTCGCCGAAGGTCACCGTGGCGCCGGTGCGGAAGTTGAGGCCGCGGATGACGGCGACGGTGCCGCCTTCGGTGGGCCCGCGCGACGGCTCGACGCGGCCGATCGCGGGAGCGCTCTCTTGCCCCGTGGTCCCCGGACTCTTGTCGCCGCAGCCGGCGAGAACGAGGACGAGCACGAGACCGGACAGACGCAGTGCGCGCATGAGGGGACCTCTTCGAGCGAGATGTGGTGGTGATGAGGGGGTACGGCGCGGGCGGCGAGGAAGACTACTCCGAGGCCGCCCAGACGATGGCGGAAATCACAGCGCCGAGCACGAGCGCGCCCGTGACCGCGAACATCACGTTGGCGATCAGCGCCTTCGGGCGCGCCTGCTCCAGCAGGCCGGGCGCGTCTGCATGTGGGGTCATCTCCGACTCCGCCAGTGCGACGAGCGACTGCGACTGGCTGCCGAAGATGGCGCCGGTGATGCCGCTGCCGGCCCCCAGCGCGACGAACACCAGCGCGACGATGGGCACGCCCTTGCGCCTGGGCCCGGTCTGCTGCGGCTGCTCGACGATCACCGGCGGAGCGGCCTCGACGGTGGGCTCCGGCTGCGGCTCGAGCTTCGGCTCGACCTTCGGCGGCGGGAGCGGCTCGACCTTCGCGACCGCGGGCGGGGGCTTCTCTTTCGCGGCCTCGGCGGCGGCGCGGGCCTTCGCCTCTTCCTCGGCCTTGCGCTTGCGCTCGGCCTCTTCTTTCAAGCGGGCGATCTGGGCCTCGGCCTCGCGCCTCGCGAGAATGGGCGCGAGCTCCTGCTTCACCTTCGCGCGAATGCCCTCGACCTGCTGCGCGACCTTGGGGCTGACCTTCACCGGCAGCTTCGCGTCGGGCGACAGGAACAGCGCGGTCTGCAGCGCGGCCTTCGCGTCGTCGGTGCGGCCGAGCTCGAGGAGCACGACGCCCTCGTAGAGGGCGACCTCGGTCTGCTCGTCGGCGGTCTTCGCGAGCTTCTTGGCGTTGTCGAGCTGCTCGAGCGCGCGCTCGTACTCGAGGTTCTCGAAGAGGCGGGAGGCCGCGGTGATGAAGCGGCTGTATTCCTCGTTGGCGGTGAGGAGCGTGAAGACGAGAGCGAGGGCGCGCACGGCGGCCGTGAGTCTACACGCTTCGTCAGTCGAGCGCGGGCGAAGCCCGAAGGGTGCCGAAGGCGCGGCGAAGCCGCTGAGCGAAGCAGGGCTGCCGGCTCAGGCGACTCCCTTGGCCAGCTTCGCGAGCGCCGCCTCCAGCGGAGCAGCCACACCCATCACCGGCAGCATCGGATCGCCCTTCGCCTCCAGCCGAGCGATCGCGTTCAGAATCGTGAACTGCCGCGGGCCGAGCTCCGGCCCGACCTCGCTCCACGAGATCGGCATCGACACCGCCGCTCCCGGCACCGGCCGGACACAGAACGGCGCCGCGATCAGCCGCCCGTTCTGCCAGCAGTCCAGGTACACCTTCCCGCCGCGCGCCTCGACCATTCGCTCCATGGTCGAGATCTTCGGGTGCCGCCGCACGATGATCGTCGCGAGCAGCTCGGCCAGCGTCACCGCCGCCCCGTGCGGCACCGTCGCGCCGAGCGGGATCAGCACGTGCAGCCCCGAGCTCCCCGTCGTCTTCACGTACGATGGCAGCCCCAGCTCGTCGCACAGCTCCTTCAGCGCCAGCGCCAGCGTCACCACGTCGGCGAACGGCGCCTTCTTCGGGTCGAGATCGACCACGCACCAGTCGGCCCGCTCCAGCGTCGACAGCCGGTGCGCCGGAATGTGCAGGGGAATCGCCGCCAGGTTCGCGAGCCACTCCAGCGTTCGCAGGTCCTCGCACACGATCTGCTGCACCGGCCCGTCGGGCCCGGTGGTGTCGAAGAAGCGCACCCACGGCGGCGCCTTCTTCGGCAGCGCCCGCTGAAAGAAGCTCTTCCCGCGAATGCCGTCGGGGAACCGCGTCAGCATCAGCGGCCTGTCTTTCAGGTACGGCAACAGCCACGGCGAGACCGCGCGGTAGTAGTCGTACAGCTGCCGCTTCGTGATGCCGTCGTCGGGCCACAGCACCTTGTCGGGGTTCGACAGAGGCACCGAAGGCGCCGGCAGCTCGGCCGCGGTCGGCGCCCGATCGCCGGGCCGCAGCGGCTGCAGCACCGCGCCCGCCGGCGGCACGCACTCCTCCGGCACCTTGTCGTCGCGGAAGCGCAAGAACGTCGGCTCGCGAATCGACAGCTGCGGCGGCCAGTTCTTGTACCGGACCTCGACCACCAGCTCCGGCTTCGTCCACCGGTCGTCCTCTTCCTCGTCGATCTCCCCGCGGCACACCGGCCGCTTCACCTCGTTCTTCTCCAGCGTCGCCACCACCGCTTTGAGCTTCTTCGGGTTCAGCCCCGACCCGACCTTGCCCGCGTAGACCAGGCCGTGGCCGTCGTGCACCGCGAGGTGCAGGGCGCCGAGATCGCCGGCCCAGCCCACCACCGCGAAGTCGGCCACGTGCTTCAGCGCGATCTTCTGCCAGTCGGGGTTCCGCTCGCCCCGGTACGGCGCGTCGGCCTTCTTCGCCACCACGCCCTCCAGCCCGCGCCGCTTCACCTCGGCGAGCAGCGCCTCCCCTTCCCGCTCGACGTGATCCAGCAGCCGCACGCGCCCCTCGCGGCCGAGCAGGCCGGCCAGCAGCTCCTTGCGCTGAACCAGCGGGAGCTTCCGCAGGTCCTTCCCGTCCAGCGACAGCAGGTCGAACGCGAAGTAGACGGCCGGCAGCTCGCGGGCCATCGCCTCGATCTCGCGCGCGTGCGCCAGCGTCGAGCGCTTGAGCAGCCGCTGGAAGATCGGGTGGCCGCGCTCGTCCTGGATCACCAGCTCGCCGTCGAGCACGAAGTCGTCGCGCGGCACGCCTTTGAGCGCCGCGGCGATCTCGGGGAACTGCACCGTCGCGTCGCGGCCCCGTCGGAGCAGCAGCCGCGGCACGCCCTGCTCTTTCGCCGCGAGCAGACGGAACCCGTCGAGCTTCAGCTCGAACAGCCAGCCGTCTCTCGTGAACGCCGCCTCGCGCGGCTCGCAGAGCTGCAGCGCGATGTCATCGGCGCGGAGGGTTCTAGGCGCCGCCACGCGGGCAGCTATATACCCAAGCCATGAGCGCACGCGCGATGGCGTCGGGCACCATCAGCTTCGGGCTGGTGAACATCCCCGTGAAGGTCTACTCGGCGAACGAGGCCGGCAACCGCATCAGCTTCAACCAGCTGCACGCGGACAAGAAGACCCGCCTCAAGCAGCAGATGTACGACCCGGCCACCGGCGAGATCGTGCCCAAAGAGAAGATCATCAAGGGCTACGAGTACGCGAAGGACCAGTACGTCATCGTCGACGAAGACGAGCTCGAGAAGCTCGAGCTCGCCACCTCGCGCAGCATGGACATCTCGGAGTTCGTGCCCCTCGAGACCGTCGACCCGCTGTACTTCGAGTCCGGCTACTACATCGGCCCCGACAAGGGCGCCGACCGCGCCTTCAAGCTGCTCGTCCAGGCGCTCACCGACATGAAGCACGCCGCCGTCGCGCGCTACGTCACCCGCGGCCGCCAGAACCTCGTGCTCTTCCGCCCGCTCAACCACGGGCTCGTGATGCAGCAGCTGCGCTACTCCGACGAGGTCCGCGCGCAGGGCGAGGTGCCCATCCCCGACGCGCAGGTCACCGACGCCGAGCTCGGGCTCGCGCGCCAGTTCATTCAGCAGCTGTCGCAGCCGAAGTTCGACGCCTCGAAGTACCGCGACGAGTACCGCGAGAAGCTCCGCGCGCTGCTCGAGGCCAAGGTGAAGGGCGAGTCGGTCAACCTGACTCCGCAGCCCGAGCCGGTCGCCAAGGTCGTCGACCTCATGGAGGCGCTCAAGGCCAGCCTCGCCGGCAAGGCCGCCGCGCCCGCCCCGGCAGCAGCGCCCGCACCGGCGCCCGAGATCGCCTCGGAGGAGCGCAAAGGCCCCCGCCGGGCGCCCCGGGCCGAAGAGCCGGCCAAGAAGAAGAAGTCGGCGCGCGGCTGAAGCCCGACGCCGCTTCAGCGGCCGCGCCGCGCCAGCGTGATCACCCAGATCAGCATCGAGATCACGATCAGCGCGCCCGCGCCCAGCATGCCGACGAGCTTCCAGCCCAGCCCGAACGGCCCGCCCGCATCGGGCGGCGCGGCGGACGCGGGGATCTGCGCCGTCGAGTCTTCCCGCGGGCCGAGCATCACGCGGTTCGGGTCGGTCGGCTTCTGCGACGTCTCGTCGTCCTCGGGCGCTACCGCCGCCGCCGCCCGCGCGTCGGGCTCGGTCGTCACCTTCTTCGAGCCCTCGTAGTCCTCGCGGCTCATCAGCACCGTGGCGTTGCCGGCGGCCTCGCGCGGCGACGGCTTCGCGGCCGCCTCGGCCGCGGCCAGCTCGGCGAACGGCGACTCCATGCGCACGGTCGCGTTGTTCGGGTCTTCCACCTGCGGCAGCTCGCGCAGCGACGGCGAGACCTCGATCACGGGCGAGTCCATCATCACCGTCTTCACCACCGCCCGCGCCGGTACGCCGGTGCCGCGCGGCTCGGTCGTCGGGGCGCGCACCTTCGTCTCGAGATCCTCCCGCACCGGCGCGACCGCCGAGTACGAGATCTCGGTCTTCAGCACCACGCCGCGCAGGCTGCCCACCTTCGACAGCGCCTCGGCCAGCGCCGTCGCGCTCTGCCAGCGCTCGTCGCGATCTTTCGCGAGCCCCCTGTCGATCACCGCGCAGAGCGCGTCGGGCAGCATCGGGGCCACCTCTTTGATCGGCAGCGGGTTCTCTTTCTCGACCTTCATCACGAGCTCGCCGTAGCTCGCCGCCGTGTAGGGCCGCTGCCGCGACAAGAGCTCGTAGAGCATCGCCGCCACCGAGTAGACGTCGGCGCGGCCGTCGACCGAGCGCGCGTCGAAGAACTGCTCGTACGCCATGTACGCCGGCGTCCCCATCGTCGTGCCCGCGAGCGTCAGCGCGCGCTCGCCGGTCGCCTGCATCTTCGAGATGCCGAAGTCGAGCAGCTTCACGAAGTCGCGCTCGATGCCGCTCGCGTCTTTCTTCTTCGTGATGAAGATGTTCGCGGGCTTCATGTCGCGGTGCACGATGCCCTTGTCGTGCGCGGCCTGCAGCGCCGAGCACGCCTGGATCATGATGTTCACCAGCCGCTCGGGGTGAATCGGGCCCTTCTTCTTGTCGAGCTCCGACAGGTCGGTGCCCTCGAGCAGCTCCATGGCGATGAACGGCACGCCCTCGTCGGTCACCTCGGCGTCGAGCACGCGGCAGATGTGATCGCTGCCGAGCATCGCGGCCGCGCGCGCCTCGCGCATGAACCGCTCGACCGCCGCCGAGTCGTCGGCCCGGTCGCGCCTCAGCACCTTCAGCGCCACCTTCGCGTCGGTGCGCGTGTGCACGGCCTCGTACACCGCACCGAACCCGCCCACGCCGAGCAGCTTCTTCACCAGGTACCGGTCGATCTTCGTGCCGCACGGGCCGGCGTCGCCCATCGCGTCGCCGGTCTTCGGGCACCGGCGAACGTCGGCCTCATGCTCCTCACCGCAGTGCTGGCACGAGACCGTGGAGACCATCGCCGTAAGCGTCCTTTTATCGCGATCCACGCGGTCACCAACCGCAGGAACAACGATTCAGGCGTGCGCCCGGCGATTCTTCGCGGTGCCGCGGCTCACCCCGGCTGGCGGTCGAGCAGGAGCAGGCTCGAGCTCAGCCGCGCCTGCAGGTGCAGCATCGACGCCGTGCGCGTGGAGCCCGCGTTCCGGTGCTGGTTCAGGTACGAGACGATGTGCTCGCCGGTCGCGATGCCGAACGGGTGGCCGTAGTACTTGCCCTCGCCCAGCGAGATCACGTTCTCGCCCTGCCAGCCGGCGGCCTTGCCTTCGGTCGAGACGTCCCAGTTCTTGAAGTACGTGTAGTCGCCCGCGCGCAGCAGGCCCTGGCGCGTCGGGTCGGCCTCGGTCGAGCCGCTGCCGTCGATGTTCCAGTTCGTCGCCATCGTCGACTCGTACACCCACGGGCCCATGCGGAGGTTCGCGCAGACGGTGTCGAAGTCCTTCGGGCCGAGCAGCTCGAGCATCGCCTTGTAGTGGACGATGACGAGCGCGGTCGCGCACTCGAACTTGTACTTGGAGGGGTTCGCCGCGATGTCCGCCATCGCCTCGGAGGGCTTCACGCCCGGCTTCAGCGCGAACGACCCGTTGCCCGTCGGCGTCCAGAAGTCGGCGTTGAAGGCGTGGTCCTTGATGAGCGCGAACGAGTGGGCCTCGCGATCCATCTGCTCGCACGCGCTCACCATCGCCGCGCCGATGCGCACCCGGTCGCGCAGCGCCGCGCCGACGTTCTGCACGTCGATCTTGCCGGCGGCGTCGACCGTGAAGACCTTGTCGTTCTCGTCGAGCTTCCCGTCGAAGTTCGCGTCGAGGAGCTTCGCGTCCTTCAGGTGCGTCTGGAGCACCTGCTGGAAGCGGCTGATCTGGCCCTCCATGCTGCCGTGCTTCTGCTGCAGCCAGGTGACTCCGTCGAGGGTGAGCTCGCCGGCGCGGGCGCCGAGGGCCGTCGTGAGCGTCTGTTTCGCGACGGCGTCGCCGTACTTCGCGGCGATCGCGCGCTCGGCGTCGTCGAGCTCGGTGCCGGTGAAGCCGCCGGCCTTCGCGGCCTCCAGCTTCTCGGTGAGTAGCTGCTCCGCCGTCTGCGCGGGCGGCGGCGGCGCGCCGCCGAGCAGGAACGTCGAGAGCTTCTGCTTCGCCGCGGGCTCGAACATGCTGGCCGCCGACGTGAGCGCGCGGTTCAGCTGCTTCTTCTCCGTCTTGCTGACGATGCCGCCCTTGTTCACCTCCGCCAGCATCTGATCGACTTCGTCGGTCGTGATCTTCGAGTCGGCCTTCGCTGCGGTGATGATGCGCTCCAGACGTACGCCCATGGCTTGCTGCTCCCTTTGAGTTGAGTGGCTTGCGGGGGTTGTCGGGCCGATCCGCCGACAGATGCCTACATTTCGGCATAGACACGTAAGTGACTGATTATAAAGGCCGCCATCGTGTGGCGACCCATTAGCTCGGCTATCGATGTCAGCCCCTCCTGGTAGTTGTGGGCGCATGCGACGCAGCTACTCCCTGACTGAAGTGGCGGCTCTGCTGGGGCTGTCGGCCGAGCACATCCTCTCGCTGTCCCAGAGCCTGCTCGGCGGGCCGCGCGATCTCTTCACGTTCAACGAGGTCGTGATGATGCGCACCAACGCGTCGCGCCGTCCGGCGCGGCCTCCGTCGGCCGACACCTCGTTCGAGCAGGCCTGCTCCGTCGAAGACAAGAACCCGAACCAGGCGATCGACTACTACCTCGAGACGGTCGCGCAGAACCCGCAGCACGCCGACGCTCACGTGAACCTCGGGCGCCTCTTGCACACGAGCGGGCGCCTGCGCGAGGCCGAGGCGCACTACGTCGCCGCGCTCGTCGCCCGCCCGAACGACGCGACCGCGACGTTCAACCTCGCCGTCGTGCTCGAAGACCTCGGCCGCCACGACGACGCCATCGCGCGCTACCAGGAGGCCATCGCGCTCGACCCCGGCTGCGTCGACGCCTACTTCAACATCGCCCGGCTCTACGAGAAGAAGGGCGAGAAGGTCTCGGCGATCCGCCACCTGAAGGACTATCGCCGGCTCCGCGGCGGGTAGAGCGCGGTCCGCCCGACGCGACGGCCGACGCAGACCGGCTTGGCTTCAGTGCGCGCGGCGCTGATCGCGCGCGTCTCGCTGGGTTCCGGCGCCCGGCTCCGCTTCGCGATCGCATGTGCCTGGATGCTCTCCCCGTGCGGCAACGACGTGCGACCTGCGCGGCGAGCCGGCGCGTGCCCGCCAGGCGCCGGGGCGCCGAGGCATTTTTCAGTTGTCGAATGTCACCAGTTTCCTGGTGACAACTGACATCCAAAACATCGGTGGCCGATCTGTCGGCCCGCGCGAGGGCCCGAGACGTCGCAAGGTCTTCGCGACGGTCACCCGATCGCAGGGCGCTCGGGAGCATCGAAGCGGCAGCGATCGCCACCCATCGACGTGCGACGGGACCCGCCGTCACCTGCCTGCCGCGACGTCGAGCAGCGATACAGTGCACCCGCCGTGCGCCGCGAGCTCCTCAGCTGGTTCGACAAGCACAAGCGTGACCTGCCCTGGCGCGGGCAGACCGACCCGTACGCCGTCTGGATCTCCGAGGTCATGCTGCAGCAGACGCAGGTCTCCACCGTCATCCCCTACTACCGCCGCTTCCTGAAGCGCTTCCCCACCGTGCGCGCGCTGGCGAAGGCGTCGCTGCCCGACGTGCTCGCCCAATGGAAGGGCCTGGGCTACTACTCCCGCGCGCGCAACCTGCACCGCGCCGCGCAAGAGCTCGCCGCTGAGCACGAAGGCCAGCTCCCGCGCACCGCCGCGGCGCTGCGCCAGCTCCCCGGCTTCGGCCGCTACACCGCCGGAGCCGTCGCCTCCATCGCGTTCGGCGAAGAGGCCCCCATCGTCGACGGCAACGTCGCCCGCGCGCTCTCGCGCGTCCACGCCATCGACGGCCTGCCCGGCGACAAGGCCCGCGAGACGCGCCTGTGGGCCGAGGCCGAGGCCCTCGTCAAAGGTCCGCGCCCCGGCACGCTGAACGAGGCGCTGATGGAGCTCGGCGCCACCGTTTGCCTTCCCAAGGCGCCGCTGTGTCTGTTGTGTCCGGTGAGCGCGCACTGCCGGGCGCTGAAGACGGGCCGCGTCGACGAGCTGCCGCCGGCGAAGGTGCGCGCCGCGCGCAAGCGTCTCGAGCTCGCGGTCGCGGTCTGCCGCCGCAGAGACCGGCTGCTCCTCGCGCGCCGCCCCGACGCCGGCCTGTTCGGAGGCCTGTGGGAGCTGCCCACCGCGCCGACGCCCCAGGCCCTCGCCGAGCTGCTCCGGGGCACCGTGGGCGACCGGCTCGCCACCGTCGAGCGCACCCTCACCCACCGCGACCTCGTGCTCGAGCTCTACCCGCTGCAATCGCGCGCCCGGCTCGAGCGTGTCGAAGGGTACAGCGAGTGCCGCTGGGTGAAGGCGAGCGAGACCGGGCCGCTCGGGCTCTCGAGCGCCATGCAGGAGGTGCTGGAGCACGCATGGGCAAGCTGATCGGCATGGCCGTGGTCGCCGCGATCTTCGTGCCGCTGGAGCGCCGCTTCGCCCTGCGGCCGGCGAAGGTCTTCCGCCCCGGCTGGCGCACCGACGGCGTGCACTTCTTCCTCACGCACGCGCTCTCGGAGCTGCTCACCGTCATCCCCGTCGGCCTCGTCATCGCGCTCACCGACCCGCTCGTCAGCGAGCGCCTCGAAGACCTCGTCGGCAGCTGGCCGCGCATCTTCCAGATCGCCGCCGCGCTGCTCATCGTCGAGCTCACCGGCTACGGGGCGCACCGCCTCATGCACGCCGTGCCGTTTCTCTGGCGCATCCACGCCGTGCACCACTCGAGCGCGCAGCTCGACTGGCTCGCGGCCGCGCGCGTCCACCCGCTCGACCAGGTGCTCGGCCGCACGCTCGGCTTCGCGGCGCTGCGGCTGCTCGGCTTCTCGTCGGTCATCGGCGGCGGCGCGCTCGCCATCGTCGTGCTGTGGGCGATCTTCCTGCACGCGAACGTGCGCCTGCGTTTCCCGCGGCTGCGCGGGCTCGTCGCGACCCCTGAGTTCCACCACTGGCACCACGCCCGCGACGCCCGCTGCAACTACGCCGGCCTGTTCCCCTTCATCGACCGCCTGTTCGGCACGCTGCACCTGCCGGAGCGGTGGCCCGAGGCCTACGGCACCGAGACGCCGGTTCCCGACGGCTACGTGGGCCAGCTGAAGGCGCCGTTCATTGAAGCTCGCGACCCGCTCCGGCACTTACCGTAGTCTTGGCCTCCATGCGCCGCGCAGGTCTCGCCCTGATCGCCGTCCTCGCGTGCGGGCGCGCCGAGATCTACGGCGAGCGCGTGGCGCCGAAGACGGCGGGCGGCTCCGGAACCGCCGGCGGCAAGGCCACCGCCGGTGGAGCCGCAGGAGGCCGTGCAGGCGGCAGTGGGCTCGCGGGCGGGCGCGCGGGCGGCTCCACCGCGGGGGGAGCGACGGCGGGCGGCGCGGCAGGCGGCTTCATCGACGGCGGCAGCGGCTGCCGGCCTCCGCTCGGCACGCCCTGCGGGTTCACGAATCCGCCGCAGAGCTTCATGTGCGTGCCCGGCCTGCGCGTGATCGCCCACGACACGTCGATGACCGGCCGCGACCGCTGGGTGCTGGGCTTCCAGCAGCCCGTCGATCACGACCAGCCCAACGGCGCGCAGTTCGAGCAGCGGCTGTGGCTGTTCCACAACGGCGCCGACAAGCCGATGATCCTGCACGCGACCGGCTACGAGGTGTTCGAGAGCCTCGACGAGCTGCAGGCGCGCTTCGACGTCAACGAGCTCTCGATCGAGCACCGCTTCTTCGGCACCTCGTACCCCGTCGGCGGCCGGTTCGACTACCGCAAGCTCGACATCCGCCAGGCGTCGTTCGATCTCCACCGCATTCGCCTCGCGTTCGCGAGCCTCTACGCGAAGCCGTGGGTCACCACCGGCGCCAGCAAGGGCGGCATGACGATGGTGTACTACCGCCGCTACTTCCCCTGCGACGTCGCGGGCACCGTCGCCTACGTGGCTCCGCTGATGGGCATCGAGGAGGACCTCGGCATCCCCGCGTACATCTCGAACATCGGCGGCGCGGCGCAGCTCGACTGCCGGAACCGCATCATCAACCTGCAGCGCCAGCTCTTGATGCGGCAGGCGGTGATCGAGCCGCAGGTGCGCTCCGACGGCGGCTACACGATTCAGGGCAGCCCGCAGCTCGCGTACGAGAACGGCGTCGTCTCGATCGCGCACGGCTTCTGGCAGTACCTCGACCCGACGTTCTGCTCGCTGTTGCCGATGGGCGCGGCGTCGGACACCGAGCTGCTCATGTGGGCGAACCTGTTCATCGGCGGCTCGGACGAAGAGCTGCTGCCGTTCGCGGCGTTCTACTACCAGGCGGCGACCGAGATGGGTTACACGAAGGCGTACACCGCTCCGCTGATCGGGCTCGTCACGCAGCCCGACGCCGGCGGCGCGCGCCGCTTCGTGCCGCGGTCGATCACGGTGCCGCCGTTCGACCCGCAGCCGATGCGCGAGGTGCAGGGCTGGCTCGCCGACGCCGGAGAGGGCGTCATCTTCGTGTACGGAGAGTTCGACCCGTGGTCGGGCAGCATGTACGCGCTGGGCAACGCGAGGGACTCGCAGAGGTCGATCGCTCCGGGAGCGAACCACGGCGCGGACATGCGCGCGCTCGTCTTCACGGATCAGGAAGCGGCGATGACGCGCGTCGAGCGCTGGCTCGGGGTGCGCCGCACGAACCTGCAGTCGCTGCAGCCGTCGCTGCCGTCCGAGTCGCCGAACCTGCGGGTGCCGCCGCTGTTCAGAGCTTCACGGCGACTGTCGCCTGCCTGCCACCCTTGAGGGTCACGACCACGCGGGCGGTGACGCGCTCGAGCTGCTTTTCGGGTCCCAGCTCGAAGTCGAGCCCGGCTTCCGTGGCGTGCGACGGCCGGGCGGTCTCGGGAGCGTCGGGGAGGAAGACTGCTGCAGCGGCGAGGGCTCCGTCTCGCAGGGGCTGAACGACGAGGTGGATGTTCGCAGAGCGCCGAAAGAGGAGGACCCGAAACTCGCGTCGCTCTTCGACGACCTGGCCGGACGCTTTGGAGGAGGCGGGAGCGGTGGTGGTTGAGCCTTGACCTGCAGCCCTCCGGAGCTCGCGGACGTTGTCCGGTGGGGTCGGAGTCGAGCCGGTGAGCTCGAGGATGGCGCGCTCGCCCTCTTCCATCGCGGCCAGCGCGCGGGCGAGCTCGGGGTTCGACTTCTTCTGCGCGGCGATGAACGCCTCTTCGGCGTCGGTGGCGAGCCCGAGATCGTAGCGGAACAGCTCGTCGAACGAGACGGCGCGCTTGCGCGGCTTGAGCACCTCTTGCGAGGCGGCGGCCTCAGGCCCCGAGAGCTTCGCGTCTTCGGAGCCGAGCGCCTTCACCAGGCCGTCTTCGGCGGCGTCCGCGCGGTGGCTGAACCACCAGGCAGCGGATCTGAAATCGGGGTCGAGGAGATCTCGTTCGGAGCGGCGCGAGGCGTTGAGTGCCGTCAGAGCTGCCGCCAGGGACTTCGTCTTTGCATCGAGCTTCGTGAGCGCGGCCGTGAGCCGCGAGTGGAGGTTGGCCGCCTCGGGGCGACCGAGCATCGAGAGGTGCTGCAGGGCACAGACGGCGGACTCGGCGCGATCTCGAGCGAGCAGGCCCTGCATCGCCCACGCCGTCCACGTGCCGGAGTCTTCGTCGCTGTCGGGCAGCGCGGCCTCGACGGCCTCGTCGGCACAGCGCCGCACGCGGGAGCCCAGCTCGTCGACGTTGAGCCCGTCGGCGTAGGAATTGAGCCCGTCGCCGGTGAGGAGCTTCAAGCTCGCGTCGATGAGGGCGGCTTCGCACGGTACGCGCTGCTTTCTGCGCAACAGATCTCCCGCTGCCTCGAGGACGCGCTGTGCGACGGGACCCGGGTCTCCCTTGCGTGCCTGATTTTCGAGCTCGGCCTTGAGGGCCTCGAGCTCGTCTTTGCGAGCCTGGTAACGGGTGATCGGATCCATCTTCACTGCTCCTTGTTCCTCAGTTCGAGGAGGTAAAGCTTGAGCCACGCCTGGGCGCGACTGACGCGCTTGTACGAGTTGGCGACGGTGATGTTGAGCAGCCGCGCGCACTCGGCGTGATCTTCGACGTCCTGGTGGTGGTACAGGTCCCAGGCGGCGGCCTCGTTGGGGTGCTCGGCCTGGAGGCGGCGGTACGCGGCCCAGTACTCCTCCTGGGCTTCGCTCTTGTCTTCTTTGGCCTGGGACTCTTTGACGGCCCGGGCGGCTTCGTGCCGGGAGACCTCGGGCACGTCATCGTCACTCTCGTAGCCCCGGTGGTCTTCGAGATCTTCGCGCTGCCGGCGGTACCGGTCGATCGCGCAGTGCTTCACGATGCGGAGGAAGAACGTCTTCGGGGAGGCGGCCTTGCCGGGGACCTGCTCCGAGACTCCGCGAAACTGTTCGAGGCCCCTGGACATGAACTTCACGACGGCGTCTTGAAAGATCTCATCGGCGTCGTCGGGGGAGCCTCTCATGAACGCTCCCTGCACCCGGCGGACGACGGTGGTTGAAGCGTCTCTCCACCGGCCGACGAGCTCCCCGAGGGGGCGGGTGAAGTCTTTGCCTTCGTTGCGACTGCGCGAGATTTCGGCGAACAGCTCGTCGTCGGTGAGCATGGGCTGAAGGCTTGCACCATACATGGGGCCTGACGGAGGCCGCCTCAGTTTCCTGACGCCCGAGTCGGCAGTCGGCAGTCGGCAGTCGGCAGGTCGGGCGTTCCTGAAATGCTGGCGAAATGCCCGTCAGGTTTCGCGGCTGACCCCGTCATTCCCGTCATGTTGAGGCGAGCCGATGAGGTTCGCCGCACTGGCTGGAGTATCCGGCCGTGGGCAGTCCCTACACGCTCATGACTCGTTCCCTTGAAAGGAATGGGTCTGGAACTTGTGGACCCCACACTCGGATGCCCGAGCCAGTGCCCGCCCGGTAAGGCCTTACACGCCTACATCCTTGGTTCGAATCCAGGGGTTCCCCAATCTATGGGGAACTCGGTCAATGGCTGACCACTCGTCTCATAAACGAGCATCAATCGACGGCTTTCCCACTCGGGCACTTATTTTCGACGCTCGGCCGATGAGGCCGTACACGCACAACTGCCCTTCCACGGCAGAGACGCGGGTTCGAATCCCGCTTCCCGCTCTCGTATGCGGGAATCGTCTAGAGGCCAAGGACACTATCTCGTGGCTTCATCACTCGAGCGTCACATTCTTTTCCCGGTAACCTGGGAGATGCCGGTTCGAGTCCGGCGCCGTGCCCGAAATGGCGCGGCTGGCTCAAGGGTAGAGCGCCCGGTCTTTTCGCAATGAACCGCACCATCGTCATCGGAGATCTGCACGGCTGTTACGACGAGGCCGTGGCGCTTCTGCGCAAGCTGGCCGTGCAGGCATCCGACCGGGTGATCTTCGCGGGCGACCTGGTCGATCGTGGCCCGCGTCCACGCGAGTGCGTCGAGCTCGCCATGCAGCACGAGTGCATCCTGGGCAACCACGAAGAGAAGCACCTGCAGCAGAGAAAGCGGGCGGCCGAGAAGCTGTCGCCGGATCATCTGCGCACGCGCGGCGCGCTCGAAGATCGCCACTACGAGTACTTCTCGAAGCTGCCCGCGCTGATCCGCCTGCCGGAGCACGGCGCCGCCGTCGTTCATGCGGGCGCGTACCCCGGCGTGCCGCTGGAGGCGCAGGACACGTACCACCTGCTCCACATCCAGAGCATCAAGCCTCCGGCGAAGAAGAGCTTCTGGCCGTCGAAGGCGCCCGGCGATCACCGGTTCTGGACGAACCACTGGTCCGGCCCGGAGCGGCTCATCTTCGGGCACTCGGTGCTGACGAAGCCGCTGGTGACGGAGCACGCGGTGGGCATCGACACCGGAGCGGTCTACGGCGGCGGCCTGACCGCGGTGGTGCTGCCATCGTGGGAGCTCGTGACGGTTCCGAGCGTCGACCACACGGGCGGCCGCAAGAGCGGCATCGCGCAGTACGTGGTGCACGGCGACGTCCGGGCGTTCAGCTGAAGGCGAACCGAAGCAGAGTCCCCTCTCCCCTCGTAGGGGAGAGGGACAGGGTGAGGGGGCAGTGGCCGCGGACTTGCTGAGCGTCCCGAAGTCGCGAACGAATCGCGGCGAACAGGAGACGCAAGTGCGAGTCGCAATAGCCGTAGCCGCGCTCAGCTGCGGCGCAGCAGCCGCACAGCCGTGCGAGAAGCTCACGAACGTCGGCTCCGTGACGGTCTTCAAGTCGCCGACGGCGCTCATCTACTCGAGCGGACTGGCGATCGACGCCGACGGAGCGCCGAACGCGTACGGCCCCGACGGCAAGGGTCTCGATCACCTGGCGAACGCGGGGAAGCCGGGCAGCTGGTGGGGCATCGCGACGACGAAGGCCGGAGAGCCGGTCGTGCAGGGGCCGTCGGACCCCTACCCCGGCTACTACGTCTCGACGACGTCGCTCGAAGACAAGCGGTACGCGGCGACGGACCCGCGGCGCTACGTGGACTCGGGGAAGGTGCCGTACGTGGTGCTGCCGCCGCAGCTCATCAAGCAGGGAGCGCGGCTGGGCGACTTCGCGGCGGTGGTGAACGACAAGAACGGGCGGGTGGTCTACGCGCAGGTCGCGGACATCGGCCCGAAGGACAAGCTGGGCGAAGGCTCGATCGCGCTGGCGGCGGCGCTCGACGTGAAGAGCGACCCGAAGCGGGGCGGCACGTCGTCCGGCATCCGCTACGTGGTGTTCCCGAAGTCGGGCGACGGGAAGCCGCGGCCCCTCGACGAGATCTCGCGCGAAGGAGCCCGCCTGTACGCGGCGGCGCAGGCCGAGGCGTGCGTCAACGGACGGTGAGGCACAGCTGCTCCTCCAGCGCCGCCCAGTCGGCGACGGAGCGCAGCCGCACCAGCTCCGAGTGCAGCCCGAACCGGATGCGGAACAGGAACAGCAGCCGCGCCGGGAGCCGCATCCGCGCCACCGCGAGCTTGTCCCTCATGATCGCGCGCGCGTCGAGCGACAGCCCCGACTCCACGGCGTGAGGCCCGGGCCGCAGCACGGGCCCGAAGAACCCGCGCAGGAGCTGCCGCGTCACCGCGAGATCGTCCGGGCCCGCCGCGCCCATCCCGCGCAGCGCCTCGCGAATGGCGCCCGCGTCGTCCGCCCGCACTGCCCGCGACAGCGCCGCCAGCGACCGCACGAGCGCCGGGTCGAACTCCCGCACACACCCGAAGTCGAGCACGATCAGCGAGCCGTCTTCCCGGAACAGCAGGTTCCCGGGATGGGGGTCGCCGTTGAACAGCCCGAACCGGTACACCGACCCCACGTAGAACTCGTAGAGCAGCGCGCCGGCGCGGTCGCGCGCCGCCTGCGAGGCCGTCGCGGCGAACCGCTCGAACGGCAGCCCGTCACACCAGGTCGTCACCAGCACGCGCTCCGAGCACCAGGCCGGGTGCACGGCGGGAATCGTGATCCCTTCGTGCCCCGCGTAGAGCGCGCCGAAGCGCTCCTGGCTCTTCCGCTCGGCCGCGTAGTCGCACTCGGCGAGGAACGTGTCGCGGGCCTCGGCGATCATCTCGCTCGCGCCGGGGAACATCAGCCGCGGCAGCGCCGAGCCGGCCGCCGCCGCCCGGAAGTCGGCCGCGATCGCCTGCTCGATGCCGGGGTGCCGCACCTTCACCGCGACGCGAGTCCCGTCGGGCAGCGCGCCCCGGTGCACCTGCCCGATCGACGCCGTGGCGACGGGCGCGCGCTCGAGCGTCGCGAGCAGCGCGGGAGGCACGGCGGCGGCGATCTCGTCGAACGGCGTCGGCTGCGAGCTCACCTGCAGCACCGCGAGCAGGCGCTTCGCCTCCTCGGGCAGCTCGGTGTCGAGGTAGCTCAAGATCTGCCCCGCCTTCATCGCGATGCCCTTGAGCTCGCCGAGCTGGGCCGCGAGCTCCTCGAACGTCTCGACGTCGCCCTTCCCGGTGAGCCGGCCAAGGCCTACGCCGAGCGCGGCCTTCGCGGTGCGTCTGGCCCGCCCGAGGGCCGAGGTCGGCAGCTTCGCCGCCCCCGCGATTCGCTTCTTCAGCCGCTCGAGGGGGTCGTCGCTCACCGGAGCGCGATGGGCACGAGCGGCGAGATCATCGCGTCGAGGACTTCGGGCCCAGGATCTCCAGTGACAGATCCATCGCGCGCGCCGAGTGGGTGAGCGCGCCGAGCGAGACGTAGTCGACGCCGAGCTTCGCGAGCGCGGGCAGCCGCTCGAGCGTGACGCCGCCCGAGACCTCGAGCTCCACCCTGCCCTTCGCCTTCTTCACGGCCTGCGCGATCTGCGGGTCGCTCATGTTGTCGAGCAGCACCACGTGCGCGCCGCCGGTGATGGCGTCGTCGAGCTGCTCGAGGCGGGTGATCTCGATCTCGATCTTCACGAGCCGCGGCGCCTTCGCGTGCGCGCGCTTCAGCGCCTCGGTGACCGAGCCGCCGACGGCCGCGATGTGGTTGTCCTTGATGAGAATGCCGTCGAACAGGCCGAAGCGGTGGTTCCACGCGCCGCCGTGGCGCACCGCGAGCTTCGACAGCGCGCGCATGCCGGGCGACGTCTTGCGCGTGTCGAGCACCTTGAGCTTCGTGCCCTTGACGGCCTCGGCCGCCCGCGCCGCCATCGTGGCGATGCCGGACATGCGCTGGACGATGTTGAGCGCCGTGCGCTCGGCGATGAGCAGCGAGCGCAGGGGGCCGAACAGGCGGGCGACGCGGCGCTTGCGCAGAATCCACTCGCCGTCGTCGTCGTCGAGCGTGACCTCGACGGTCGGGTCGAAGCGCTCGAACACGCGCTGGAAGGCGTGCAGGCCCGAGAGCACCATCTGCTCCTTCGCCCAGAGCTCGCCGCGGCCCTGGGCCTTGGGGTCGATCAAGGCGTCGGTCGTGACGTCGCCTGCGGCGCCGAGATCCTCGTCCAGCGCGAGATCAATCAAACGATCGAGGTAGGCGTCGACGGGCATGAAAGAGTCCCCTCTCCCCTCGTAGGCGAGAGGGACAGGGTGAGGGGCGTCAGCGCTTCTTTTTCTTTCCAGGCTTCTTCTTCGCAGCCGGCTTCTTCTTCGCAGCCGGCTTTTTCCTGGCCGCGGCCTTCTTCTTCTTCGGAGCCGCTTTCGCCTTCGCCTTCGCTTTGGGCTTCTTCTCCCCGTCCTTCGCGGCGCTGAACTCGCGCACGGCGTCATCGACGAGGCCCATGTTCATGTACGCCACGCCGAGGTCGCGGTGGTCCTGAGGCGACAGGCCCTCCTTGGTCCCTTCCCGCAGCTTCTCGAGCGCGTCCTTCACCTGGGGGTCGACCTCGGGCGGAGGCTTCACGTCCTGCAGCGCGTCTTTCAGCTCGGCAGTGAGATCGACCGGCCCGGCCGCGGGAGCGGCGATGCGGACCTCGGCGTCGGGCGACAGGCGCTCGAGGTTCTCTTCCAGGCGGGCCACGCGGTCGCCGAGCTCGCCGACGCGGGCCTTGTCCTTCTCGACCACTTCGGCGGGAGCGTTCTGCACGAAGTTCGGGTTCTCGAGCTTCTTCTTCACGGCGGCGAGCTCTCCTTGGGCGCGAACGATCTCCTTCTTGAGGCGGTCGCGCTCGGCATCCAGGTTCACGACTCCGGCGAGTGGCACGTAGACTTCCATGTCCGCGCGGATGTCGACAGCAGATTGAGCGGGAGCGCGGCCGTCGCTGCGCACCTCGAGCGACGACAGCCCGGCGAGCGGCATCACGTACGAGCGCCACTTCTCGAGGGTCGACCGCACGTCGGGCGAGCGGCTCTGCACCTGGGCCTGGAGCTTCGTGCTGTAGGGAATGCCGCTCTCGCCGCGGATCGCGCGGATGCCCTCGATCACCTCGATGAGGGGCTTCATCTCGTTCTCGGCCGAAGGGTCGTCGAGCCGACGGTCGCTCTCGGGGTACCTGGCGATCGAGATGGATTCGGTCGCGCGATCCATCGGGAGCTGCTGCCACAGCTCCTCGGTGATGAACGGCATGTACGGGTGCAGCAGCCGGTAGACCGTGTCGAGCGCGAACACGAGCACGGCGCGGGTCGTCTCTTTCGCGCTCTCGTCGGTGCCATACAGCGGGCCCTTGGCGAGCTCGATGTACCAGTCGCACAGCTCGCGCCAGAGGAACTGGTAGATCGCGTTCGCGCCCTCGCTGATCTGGAACGCCGCAAGCGCGCTCTGCACCGTCCCGACAGTGCGGTTCAGCCGCGACAGGATCCATCGGTCGGCGAGCGACAGCGGGCGGTCTTTGATCCAGGTGCTGCCGGCGTGGAAGCCCTCCATGCGGCCGAGGGCGAAGCGGGTCGCCTGCCAGATCTTGTTCGCGAAGTTCTTGTTCCCCTCGATGCGCTGGAACGCGAGGCGGATCTCGCGGCCCTGCTGCGTGAGCTGCGCGAGCGTGAAGCGCAGGGCGTCGGCGCCGTAGGCCTCGAGGCCCTTCGGGTACTTCTTCTGGTACATCTCGCCGAGCTCTTCGACCTTCGCGCCGCGGACCACGTGCAAGGGGTCGATCACGTTGCCCGACGTCTTCGACATCTTCTTGCCGTTCTCGTCCCGCACCATCGCGTGCAGGAACACCGTCTTGAACGGCACGTCCTTCATGAAGTGGATGCCCAGCATCATCATTCGGGCGACCCAGAAGAAGATGATGTCGTGGCCGGTCTCCATGACCGACGTGGGGTAGAAGGTCTTGAGGTCCTCGGTCTCTTCCGGCCAGCCGAGCGTCGAGAACGCCCACAGCCCGCTCGAGAACCAGGTGTCGAGCACGTCGGGGTCCTGGATCCACTCTCCGTCGGGCTTCGTGGCCGACACCTTCGGCTCCGACTCGAAGTCGGGCTTGCCGTCTTTCACCGGGTACCACGCCGGAATCTGGTGGCCCCACCACAGCTGGCGGCTGATGCACCACGGCTGGATGTTGCGCATCCAGTGGTTGAACGTGTTCGTCCACGACTCGGGCACGAACTTCGTCTTTCCGGTCTCGACCGCCTTCATCGCGTCGCGCGCCATCCCGTCGACGCGCATGAACCACTGGCGCGAGAGGCGGGGCTCGACGGGCACGCCGCTGCGCTGGCTGATGGGCAGCGAGACCTTGTACGGCTCCTCTTTCACGAGGAGGCCCTGGGCGGTGAGATCGGCCACCACCTTCTTGCGCGCGGCGAAGCGCTCGAGCCCGGCGTACGGCCCGCCCTCGGCGTTCACGTGCCCGCGCTCGTCGAAGATCGAGATCATCGGCAGCTTGTGCCGCTGGCCGGTCGCGTAGTCGTTGAAGTCGTGCGCCGGGGTCACCTTCACGGCGCCGGTGCCGAACTCCATGCTGACGAGCTGCGCGTCGCCGATGATGTCGATCTCGCGGCCCAGCAGCGGCAGCACGGCCTTCTTGCCGATGAGGTGCTTGAAGCGCGGGTCGTCGGGGTGAACCGCGATCGCGGTGTCGCCGAGCATCGTCTCGGGCCGCGTGGTCGCCACCGTCAGCTTCTCGTCGCTGCCCTTCACCGGGTACGCGATGTGCCAGAGCGTGCCGTTCTTCTCTTCGTTCTCGACCTCGAGATCCGACACGGCGGTCTGCAGCTTCGGGTCCCAGTTGATGAGGCGCTGCGCGCGGTAGATGAGCCCCTCTTCGTGGAGCTTGAGGAACACCTCGATCACGGCCTTCGACACGCCCGCGTCGAGCGTGAAGCGCTCGCGGCTCCAGTCGAGCGAGGCGCCGAGCACCTTGTGCTGCTCGCCGATGCGCGCGCCGTACTTCTCTTTCCACTCCCAGACGCGCCTCACGAACGCCTCGCGGCCCATCTCGCGGCGCTTGAGGCCCTCTTTCTCGAGCTCGCGCTCGACGACCATCTGCGTGGCGATGCCGGCGTGATCGGTGCCCGGCAGCCACAGCACGTTGAAGCCGGACATGCGCTTCCACCGGCTGAGCACGTCCTGCACGGTGGCGGTCAGCGCGTGGCCGAGGTGCAGGCTGCCGGTGACGTTCGGCGGCGGGAGGACGATGGAGTACGCGGGCTTCGTGGACTTCGGGTCCGCGCGGAAATAGCCCTTCTCCGTCCAGAAGGCGTACCAGCGCTTCTCGACGTCGGTGGGTTGGTATGAAGGAGCCAGCTCGCTCACGTAGAGCGCGACTGTCTACTTGAGCCGCTTCTGACGTCCAGCGAAAAGCCCCCCGTTCGAAGGGCTAATGCTTGGTCTCACGGTCCTTGATGAGCCGGTCGAGCTCTTCGCGGATGATGGTCTCTGCGAGCTGCGGCACGACCTCCCACGCGATCTTCTCGATCACTTCCTTCGAGGCCTTCGACAGCGCGGCGCGCAAGGCCGCCTCGCCGCCGTCGGCGGGCCGATCGTCGAGCGACAGCGACTCGTGCTGCGGCTGCGGCGGCCGCTGCATGGGCCCACCCGGCATCGGCCGCCCCGGTCCAGGTCCAGGCCCCACCGGCCCGCCCAGCCCGAACGGGTCGCGCCGCGGAGGCACACCCGCGCCCGGCATCGGCCCACCCGGCGGCCGCGGGAACCCCGGCGCTCCCGGAGGCGGCCCGCCCGGCATGCCCGGAGGCCTCGCCATCGGCTGCCCCGGCATCATCGGGTTGCGCATACCCGGCACGGTGCCCGGCGGAATCGCACCGCCCGGCCCCGGAGGCCGCATCGGCATGCCCGGCGCCCCGGGCATCATCGGGTTGCGCATGCCCGGCACGGTGCCCGGCGGAACGCCGGGGCGCATCGGCATGCCCGGACCCGGCGGCATCCCGGGGCCAGGCCCCGGCGGCCGGCCCTGCATGCCCTGCGGCCCCGGCATCGGCCGCGGCTGCATGGGCTGCCCACCCGGCGGAGGCCCGCCGGGAGCCGCCGGCCTCGCCGCCACCGGCCCGCTCGTCGACACCGGCGCGTACGTCGGAGTCATCGCCACGCCCGGCGCCATGCCCACCAGCCCGCGGACCTTGTCGATGAACGCCTGGCTCTCGAACGGCTTCACGATGTGCGCGTCGGCGCCCGCGGCGCGAGCGCGGCTCTCGTCGAACGGCTCGAACGTGCCCGCGAGCAGCAGCACCGGAATGTGGCTCGTGCTCGGATCCTGCTTGAGGCTCTGGCAGACCTCGTAGCCGCTCTTGCCCGGCATCATCACGTCGGCGAGCACGACGTCGGGGCGCATGTCGCGCGCGCGCTGGATCGCCTCGAGCCCGTTGTCGACCAACGTGAGCTGGAAGTCCTCGTTCGCGAGGACCATGCCGATGACCTTGCGCATGGTGAGCGAGTCGTCGGCGATCAACACATTCTTCGGCATGTAACGAGTGTACGAGTCGCGCAAACGCGCAATCAAGAAAACAAGCGCGGCAGATCGAGCACGTGCGCGCCCTGCAGCGCGCCCTTGCCGAGCACTCCGAACGCCTTCGACGCGAGCAGGCCGAGGCCCTCGCCTTCGACCTCGACGAGCACGGCGAGCGGCTCGACCTCCGAGCTGCCTCCGGTCATGCCCGGTACGCTGAACGCCGGCCACAGGTGCTGCTGGTGCAGCACGAGCCCCTTCAGCGGCCCTTCGTGCGGCAGCGCGCACAGGCGCTCGCCCGCGCTGACGACCTGCGACACCGACGTCAGCGGCACCGCGAGGCGAATGCCCTGCGACTCGAACACCAGCGCGCGGTCGGGCTCCGGAGCGAACGGCACGCGCCCGCCTTCGAGCAGCTCGGGCGGGTCGGCCTCGAGGCCCTTCGCGGCGGCGTCGACGTCGAGCTCGAAGTACAGCGAGCCCTGGACCTCGAGCACGCCGCGCACCGCGGGCTCGAGGCGGCGCACCAGCCGCCGCGGCAGCGGGTGGCGGCGGGCCTCTGCGACGTCGGCGACCTCGAAGACGCGGCGCACGCGCACGGCGAGCGTGGGGTTCACGTCGAGCACGACGGCGGTGCCGGGCCGGTGCTCCGGCGGGCCGCCGAGCAGCGCCGAGAGATCTTTGAGGTGCATGTGCCCGCGCAGCGACTCGCCCGACGCGTCGGGCGGCGAGACCTCGAGCACGTGCGTGGCGTCGATCGCGTACCGGGCCGAGCCGGCTTCGACGAGCAGCGACAGGCGCTGACCTTTTTCGAACGCCACGGAGGTGGCGAGGTTACGCTAAGGGCGAACCGATGGCTCAGGTCCTCCTCGTCGACGACGAGAAAGTCGCGCGGATGCTGTACTCCGATTTCCTCACCGGAGCGGGCCACGCCGTGCACGCGGTGAGCAACGGCGCCGAGGCGCGCGAGGCGCTCGAGAAGTACGCGTTCGATCTCGTCGTGACCGATCTGATTCTGCCGAACGGCGACGGCATGGAGCTGCTGCAGCACGTGAAGGCGAACTACCCCGGCGTCGAGGTGGTCGTGATCACCGCGCTCGACAAGGTCGACCCCGCCGTGCGCGCGATCAAGAGCGGCGCCGCCGACTACCTGGTGAAGCCGATCAACCCCGAGGTGCTCGCGCACTCGGCGACCCGCGCGCTCACCACGCGCTCGCTGCTCAAAGAGAACGAGGAGCTGCGCCGCCACGTCGACCTGCTCGAGACCGGCCAGCGCATCGCGACGACGCTCGACAAAGATCACATCGCCGGCGTCGCGACGCAGGCGTTTCAGCACGTCTGCGGCTCCGCGAGCGCGATGCTGTTCGTGCGGCAGAGCGACGGCACGGCGAGCCTCACCGGCAGCTCGGGCCTCACCGAAGACCAGGAGTCGCTGTTCGCGCAGCTCCTGAAAGAGCCGGTCACCGGGGCCATGTCGGAGGCCGAGGCGACCGGCCGCAAGCTGAACCTCGAGGCGCTGCCGCCGCCGTTTCGATCGGTGTTCGTGGCCCCGGCCCGCGACGAAGAGAAGGCGTACGGCGCGGCGGTGCTGGCGTTTCACGGCGAGGTGACGGCGGGGACGAACGAGGCGGCTCCGTTTCTGGCGCGGCACCTCGCGCTCGCGCTGCGGAACCTGGGCCGGTTCGCCGAGGTGGAAGATCTCGTCTACCTCGACGACCTCACGCACCTGTTCAACCGGCGCTACCTCGAGCTCGTGCTCGACAAGGAGATCAAGAACGCGCCGGCGGCGTCGAAGCCGTTCTCGCTGCTCTTCTGCGACCTCGACTACTTCAAGAGCATCAACGACACGCACGGCCACGTGGTGGGCAGCAAGCTGCTCGTCGAGGTCGCGCGCATCGCGAAGGCGTGCGTGCGCGACAACGACGTCGTGTGCCGCTGGGGCGGCGACGAGTACGTGATGCTGCTGCGCGGCACCGACTCGGGCGGGGCGCTGAAGGTGGCAGAGCGCATTCGCCGCACCGTCGAGGGCCACCGCTTCCTCGCGCGCGAGGGGTTCTCGCTGACGGTGACGACGTGCATCGGCGTGGCGAGCTACCCCGAGCACGCGGAGGAGAAAGACGTGCTCGTCGACTTCGCCGATCGCGCGATGTACCGCGGCAAGAAGAGCACGCGGAACATCATCTACATGGCGGCCGAGGGCCTCGAGGCGACGCCCGAGAGCCGGAAGATCGCGCTCGCCGCCGGCGAGAAGAAGGCCGGCTAGAGAGAGCCGAACCGCTTGACCCGCCTGCTGCGGCGGCCGCGGCCTACCTGCTGCGGGCGGCCTCGTCACTGCGCTGCTCAATGGGCCGACAAGCACACTTGGGCTGCTCGCTCCTCGGGCACCCGCCTCGGTTCCGGCCGGCGGCCGCCTCGCTACGGCGCGGTAAGCGGTTCGGCTCTCTAAGCCGCGCTGCGCAGCGTCGGGCGCACCGTGCGCTGCGTGCGCGAGCCGGCCTTCCACACCGTCAGCGAGAACTCGCTCGCCGAGTCGATCGCCATCGTGCGCTGCAGATCTTCGATGGTCGACACCGGCGTGCCGTTCACCTGCAGCAGCAGATCCTGCCGCGCCAGGCCCGCGCTGTCGGCGGGCGAGCCGCGCCCGACCTCCATGACGCGAATGCCCTTGAGCTGCCCGACCTCCGCGGCGAGCTCGGGCTTCAGCGCCTCGTTGCGCGCCGCGATGCCGATGTAGCGGCGCCGCACCTCGCCGTGCCGCATCAGCAGCGCCGCGACCCACGAGGCGGTGGTGGCCGGCACCGCGAACCCGATGCCCTGCGCGAACGGCAGCATCGCGGTGTTGATGCCGACGACGTGCCCGCGCACCGAGAGCAGCGGGCCGCCCGAGTTGCCCGGGTTGATCGCGGCGTCGGTCTGGATGAGCCCGTCGAGCACGGCGCCGTCGCGGCCGGGAAGCCGCCGCTCGATCGCGCTCACCACGCCGAGCGTCACGCTGCGCTCGAACCCGTACGGGTGGCCGAGCGCGACGACGACCTGGCCGACGCGCACCGCTCCGGCCTCGGCGAGCGGCAGCGGTGTCCCCGCCCTGCCCGTCTTCAGCACCGCGAGATCGGTGACCTCGTCGCGGCCGATGACGTCGGCGGTCGCCTCTTCGCCGTCATTGAAACGCACGCGCATCGCGCTCTGGCGCTTCGTCACGTGCGCGTTCGTCAGCGCGTAGCCGTCGGGCGTGAACAACAACCCGGTGCCGTGGCCGCGGCGATCTTCGATGGCGATCACGCCCGGCGCGGCGCGCTGCACCAGCTTCTCGAGCTCGTCCGAGAACAGCTCGAGCGGGCTCAAGGGCGCGCCCCCAGCGTGACCTGCACGGTGTCGACCTTGCCGCTGCGCCACACCTTCGCGGGGAACGTCTGACCGACGCGGTCCTGCCGCATCCACCGGTAGAAGTCTTCGAGCGACTTCACCGTGTCGTCGCCGAGGTGCAGCACGGTGTCGCCGTAGGCGATGCCGGCCTTCTCACCCGGCCCGCCCTTCTCGACGCCGACGACGAGCAGGCCGATCTCTTCGCCGGTCTGCTGCTGCACGTCGTCGGGCAGCCGCACCGGCTGCAGCGAGAGGCCGACCCAGCTCCTGCGCACCTGGCCGTGCTGCTCGAGCTGCGCGACCACGCGGCGCACCGTCGGCACCGGAATCGTGAGCGACGTGCCGCGAATCAGCGCGGTCGTGGTGATGCCGAGCACCTTGCCTGAGGCATCGACGAGCGCTCCGCCCGACCAGCCAGGCTGGTGGGCCGCGTCGCTCTCGAGGTAGCTGTCGATCTCACCGCCGCGCGGCGTGCGCCACGGCTTCTTGCCCCGCGCCTGGATGATGCCGGCCGTCGCGCGCACCGTCTCGCCGGGCCGCGCGAGCAGCAGCGCGGGCTGGCCGACCTTCACGTTCGCGCCGTCGTCGAGCTGCGCGGCGGGCAGCGTGGCGTCGAGCTCGAGGAGCGCGAGGTCGGTGGCGGCGTCGCGCCCCTTGAGCTTGGCCTTGTGCTCGGCGCCCTCGACGCCGACGACGACGTCGCCCTCGCGGTCGAGCGCGTGCGCGACCGTCACGATGCGGTTACTTCCCCAGACGACTCCGCTGCTGGGGCGGGTGCGCCGCCCTTCGACGCGGACGATGCTCTTGCCAGTGCTCTCGACGATTGATGAGAAGTCCATGGGCGAAGGGTATGGACCCCTTCCGCCGGATAAATCACCCGAACAGGCAGGAGCCCATGCTGGCGGTCACTCTCGTACTTCTCCTCACCGCCTCCGAGACGCTGGAGGCCGAAGGCCGTGCACCCGCCTCCCTCGGAGCGACCCGCGCGAAGGCCGCCGCCAGAGACGACGCGCTGCGGAACATGGTGCTCGCCGCGTGCGACCGCCTCGCCGCCGCCGACCCGAACGTGAAGGCGTGCGCGACCGCGGGCGACTCGGCGCTCGCCGAGTTCAAGGGGCTCGTGACGAACGCGCAGGTGATCTCGGAGGAGACCACCGGCGGCGTCGTGAAGGTGAAGCTCAGGGCCGACCTCTCGCTCGACGCGGTGTCGTCGCGCGAGCTCGAGTCGCAGCGGCTGCTCGCGAAGCTGCCCGGCAAGAAGCTCGGCGTCGGCGTGGTCGAGGAGCACTTCGACGAGCTCGGCGCCGCAGAGGGAAACGCGACCGTGCTCTCGACGCGCGTCGGCGAGCTGTTTCGCGCCGCGGGCTTCAAGCTGTTCCCGGTCGAGTCGTTCAAGGTGAAGGACGTCGACGCCGCGATCGCCGCGGGCAAGAAGGAGGGCCTCGACTTCATGCTCATCGGCGAGGTCAAGACGGCCGACCAGCCGAAGGCGCCCGACGACGAGGCGCGGAACAAGCGGGGAAACCTCGTGCGCGTGCGGTGGCGGGTCGAGCTCGCCGGCCGAATGCAGCTCATCGACGTGGCGACGGGCCTCCCGGTGTCGACGGTGCCGGTCGACGCGAACATCGCGACGTTTCCCGCGCGCTGCGATCGCAGCTACCCCGACACGCGCATGGCGCTGGTCGAGGCGCGCGCGCCGAGCGTGCACCGGGCGCTGATCGCCGAGCTGCTCAAGGTGCTGCGCGATCGCGAGGTCTCGGGCGCGCAGATCACCGTCACGATCGCCGGCGTGAAAGACGACGCGCAGGCGAGCGCGCTCGTCGACGGCGTGAAGGCCCTGCCGAACGTGCGCGGCGTGACGACCCAGCCCGTGGCCGGTGGAGTCGCGACGCTGACGGTGCTGACCGGCTCGACGGCGAAAGAGCTCGCGAAGGCACTCGGCAAGGCGAAGGGCTTCTCGGTGACGGGCGTGAAGGGCGACGCGGTGACCGTCACGCTCGGGAAGTAGCCGCCGCCGGCTCACGGCGCCGGTGCAGCACGCGGTGCGCGAGCATGCCGGCGGTCATCGCGACGACGAAGGCGAGCGCGTTCGGCGAGACGCCGCCGGCCGCCACGAATGCCGGGCCCGGGCAATAGCCCGCGAGGCCCCAGCCGGCGCCGAAGATCGCCGCGCCCGCGAGGAGCTGGCCGTCGATCACCTTCGCGGGCCGCGGCTGGAACGTGGGCATGTAGAGCGGTGCCTTGCGGCGCGCGATGAGGCGCACCGCCACCGCGTGCACGCCGATCGCGCCGAGCATCACGAACATCAGGCTCGCGTCCCACTGGCCGGTGACGTCGAGGAAGCCCTGCACCTTCGCGGGCTGCGTCATGCCGCTCAGGCTCAGGCCCGCGGCGAACAGCGCGCCCGCGGCGAGCGCGACGAGGTTCTTCGTCATGACAGCGCCCTCCACGCGATGATGGCGAGCGCGCCGGTCAGCATGAACGTGACGGTGGCCGCGATGCTGCGCAGCTCGAAGCGGCTGTTGCCGCAGACGCCGTGACCGCTGGTGCAGCCTCCGCCGAGGCGCGTGCCGTAGCCGACGAGCAGGCCGGCGGCGACGGTGAGCCCCAGCGGCGCCGCGGAGCCGGCGCCGAACGCCTGGGGGAAGAGCGCGCGGACGACGAGGCCGGCGCCGATGAGGCCCGCGAAGAACCACACGCGGAACGACCGATCTTGCGAGGGGCGCAGCACCCCGGCCCACAGGCCCGAGATGCCGGCCGCGCGGCCGTGCGTGAGGAGGACGAGCGAGACGGCGAGACCGATGAGGATGCCGCCGAGGAGAGCTGGAACCGGGGTGAAGTCGTGCATGGCGTCGCATCCGTTATAACGGATGAGCGGCCGCCGCGCGAGGGGTCACAGGTCGATGATGCCCAGCCGGGCGGCGCGGACCACGGCCTCGACGCGCTTCTGCGCGCCCATCTTCTGCAAGATCGAGTTCACGTGGAATTTGGCGGTGTGGTCGGAGATGTCGAGCCGGGCCGCGATCTCCTTGTTCGAGAGGCCCTCGGCGAGCAGCGCCAGCACCTCCTGCTCGCGGGGCGTGAGCTCGTCGCGGTCGTGGTGCGGGGCCTCGGCGGCCTGGGCCTGGGGCGCGGTGGGCACGAGCCGCTCGACGAACGAGCGATCGAAGACGGCGAGGCCCGAATGCAGCGCGCGGGCGGCCGCGAGCACGAGGTCGGCGGGGCTGTCTCTGTGCAGGGCTCCGCTGGCGCCGGCGGCGATCGCGGGCAGCACGTCGTCGGACGCGGTCAGCGCGAGCACCGGAGTCGAGACGGTGAGCGAGCGGATCGCCTCGTACGCGAACGCGGGGCTCGCCGTGGTGTCGACGATCAGCACGTCGGCGCGCCCGGCGCGGGCCGCGACGTCGAGGGCGGCCTCGGCGCGCGAGACGAGCGCGACGTCGGGGCGCAGGCTCAACGACTCGGTGAGGCTCTCGCTGCCGCTCACCACGATTCGCATCGGTGCTGCCCGAACCGGAAGTCCTCGCATGGGAATCATCGGTAACGCGGGGATGGGGCTCGGCAATGTTAAGAAGCGTATCGCGCCCGATGCCCACGTACGCCTACGCGCTCAAGCCCGACGGCCCCCGCGAGCTCGAGCTCGACGTCTCGATGAAAGACGTCGTCGTCAAGCTCAAGGGCAAGGAGGTCACCCGCTTCGGCGCCGAGCACCTGCAGCACGGCACCGAGGTGAAGCTCGCCGACGGCACGGTGCTGAAAGTGCAGCGCAAGGCCGTGCCGCCCGCCATCGTCGTCACGAAAGACGGCGTGCCCCTGCTCGGCGGCGGCCCCGACCCCGAGGCCGTGCTCGAGCAGGTGTGGAAGCAGACCGCCGGCTGGGCCGTGGGCTACGCGATCTGGGGCGCCGTCACCGTCTTCCGCGCCGACGCGCACAGCCTCGAGCCCCAGAGCTATGCCGCGTTCGGCGTCGCCGCCCTGCTCGCCGTGCTCGCCGTGCTGACGAAGAGGCGCTGGTACCCCGCGATCATGCTCACGGCGATCGTGTTCACCGGCTACATCGCCTACTGGGCCGCGAACGGCGGGTCGCTGTGCTTCGCGATCGGCCTCATGATCTTCCCGCTCTGGTTCCTCTGGGCGTGGTGGCTGATCACCCGATCAGCTCCACGTGCAGGCGCTGCGTCAGCTCCTTGAGCCCGGAGCGCGGCACCACCAGCGTCAGCTGCAGCGACGAGGCGTGAGCGCCGTGCACGTCGAGGCTCAGCGCCTTCGCCACCGACAGCGCGCGCCGCATCACCGACCAGTCGGCGTTGAGCCCCGTGCCGACGCAGCTCACCGTGCCGAGATCGTCGCGGCACTCGAGCCCCAGCTTCGCGAGCTCCACTTTGAGCGCCTCGGGGCCGTGCACGTCCTGCAGCGGCACCACGATCATGCCTTGCGCGCCCTCGAGCACCAGCGTGCGCCCTTTCAGCGCCCGGGCATCCAGCCACTCCAGCGCCGGAGCCACCTCGCCGCTCACCACCCAGACGTCGCTCTCGCTCGTCACGCCGCGCACGCGCCCGCCGCCGGGCGCCACCGCCGAGCGAATCGCCGTGCCGGTGCCCGCGGTGTGCGTGCTCTTCGCGTGAATCACGATGCCCTTCTCGCGCGCGTGCTCCACGGCCTGCGCGTTGAGCACCTTGGCGCCGGCGGCCGCGAGCTCCTGCATCTCTTCGTGCGTGAGCTCCTCGAGCTTCCGCGCCGAAGGGACCACGCGCGGGTCGGCGCTGAAGATGCCGTCGACGTCGGAGTAGATCTCGCAGTCGGCGCCGAGCGCCGCGGCCAGCGCGACCGCCGACGTATCGGAGCCGCCCCGCCCCAGCGTCGTGACCTCCTTCGCGCGCGACACGCCCTGGTACCCGGCGACGATCACCACCCGGCCTCGCGACAATTCCTCTTCGATGCGCATCGGCCGCACCTCGACGATGCGCGCCTGCGCGTGGCTCTCGTCGGTGATGATGCCGCTCTGCGAGCCGGTGAAGCTGATGGCGGGGACCTGGAGCTCCTGCAGCGCCATCGACAGCAGCGCCATCGAGATGCGCTCGCCGCACGTCAGCAGCATGTCGAGCTCGCGCCGCGGCGGATCGTGCGACACCTTGCGGGCCAATTGCAGCAGCTCGTCGGTGGTGTCGCCCATGGCGCTGACCACCACCACCACCTCGGCGCCCGACTCCCGCCTCGCCTTCACCTTCGCCGCGACCTTGCGGATCTTCTCGATGTCGGCGACCGAGCTGCCGCCGTACTTCTGAACGACGCGATTCATGGAAAGCCTTCTACTTGCACGGGAAATGCCAGTCACGAGACTCCGGCGACGGGCGTTGACTCCGCGATCTCGATCGCTATGTTGCGCGCGCCTTGGCCACGATGATCGAAGTCACGAACCTCACGAAGCGGTACCGCGACCGGCTCGCCATCGACCATCTCAACTTCACGGTCGAGAAGGGCGAGATCCTCGGCTTCCTGGGCCCCAACGGCGCCGGCAAGTCGACGACCATGAAGATCCTCACCGGCTTTCTGCCGCCCTCCGAGGGCAAGGCGAAGATCGACGGCTTCGACGTCTTCGAGCAGCCGCTCGAGGTGAAGAAGCGCATCGGGTACCTGCCCGAGACGCCGCCGCTCTACCCCGAGATGACGGTGCGCTCGTACCTCCACTTCGTCGGCCGGCTGAAGGCGCTCGGCGGAAGCACGCTCAAGGCCGAGATCGAGCGCGTCACGAAGGCGACCGGCACCACCACCGAGCTCGACCGGCTCATCGGCGCGCTGTCGAAGGGCTACCAGCACCGCGTCGGGCTCGCGCAGGCGATGCTGGGCTCACCGCCGCTGATGATCCTCGACGAGCCCACCGAGGGCCTCGACCCGAAGCAGCGCGCCGAGGTGCTCGAGCTCATCAAGTCACTCGCGGGCAAGCAGACGATCGTGCTGTCGACGCACATCCTCCCCGAGGTGAAGGCGATCGCGCAGAAGGTCCTCATCATCCACCGCGGCAAGGTCGCGGCCTACGACACGATCGACAAGCTGTCGCAAGACGGCGGCCTCGAAGAGACGTTCATCAAGCTCACGTCGGCCTGAAAGGAGCTCACCATGCGAAACGCACTCGCCATCGCGCGCAAGGAGCTCGGCATCTACTTCACCACCCCGCTCGCGTGGATCATCTTCACCGCGATGGGGTTCCTCTCGTCGCTGTGGTTCGTCGGCATCCTCGGGAGCTTCAAGCAGGTGCAGGAGCTCGCGCGCGCCGTGACCTGGGCGAAGCTGCCGCCCGAGTACTCGCTGTTCAAGAACCTCACCGACGGCGTCATCGTGCAGCTGCTCGGCACGGTGCTGATCATCACGTTGTTCGTGGCGCCCTTCCTCTCCATGCGGCTGTTCGCGGAAGAGCGGCGGCAGAAGACGTTCGAGCTGCTCATGACGTGCCCGGTGCGGCCGATCGAGATCGTGCTCGGCAAGTACCTGAGCGCGCTCGGCATCATCGGCGCGACGCTCGGCATCACGCTCATCTACCCGGTGATCCTCGCGGTGTTCGGCTCCTCCGAATCGGGCAGCGCGCTCGAGTGGTCGACGGTGGCGCTGGGCTACGTCGCGCTCCTCCTGCTCGGCGCGACGATCATGGCGATCGGCATGTTCATCTCGTCGCTGACCGAGTCGCAGATGGTCGCCGCGTTCTTCACGTTCGTCATCGCGCTCGCGTGGTTCGCGCTCGGCATGGTGGCGCAGCAGGTCGACGAGCCGGTGCGCTCGGTCGTCACGTACCTGAGCTTCGAGACGCAGCTCCGCAACCTGATGAAGGGCGTCTTCGACCCGAAGGCGCTCGTCTTCTTCTTCACCATCATCACGCTGCAGATCGTGCTGACGCACCGCTCGGTCGACGCGCAGAGGTGGACGTAGGCCATGAAGACGCTCGGCAAAGTCCTCGGCGGCATCGGCATCGTGCTGCTCGTCTCGGCGCCGTTCACCTGGTACGTGCTGCGCTCCGCGCCGTACGCGACGGCGTATGCAGGCGTGAAGATCGCGCTCGGCGTCGTGATGATCGCCTTCTGGGTGCTGCGCGGCCGCGACGCCGGCGACGAGCGCGCGTTCTTCTTCTACGTGACGTCGGGGCTCATCGGCCTCGCGGTGATCGTCATCGGCGCCGGCGTGAACTTCATCGCGAACAAGAAGGTGAAAACCTACGACTGGACGACGAAGAAGATCTACTCGCTCGCTCCGCAGACGACGCAGGCGCTGAAGGATCTCAAGGAGCCCGTGAAGGCCTACGGCTTCATGGACACGAAGCATCAGGCGTACGACACGCTCAAAGGGCTGTTCGACCGCTACGCGAGCGAGTCCGACAAGTTCACCTACGAGTTCAAGGACCCGAAGAAGTCGATCGAGCTCAACGCGAAGTACAACATCAAGGAAGGCCAGACGACCGTCATCATCACGAAGGGCAAGGGCGCGACCGAGTCGCACACCGCGCTCTCGGTGATCTCGGAGCAGGAGCTCACGAACTCGCTCCTCAAGCTGAGCTCGAGCGGGACCCAGAAGGTCTACTTCACGACCGGCCACGCCGAGTGGCCGCTGACCGCGGCTCCGACGGGCCCCGGGCTCGACCCTCCGAACGCCGTCAGCGAGCTCAAAGACAGCCTCGGCCAGGAGGGCTACGCCGTCGAGCCGCTCGACCTCGCGCAGCGAGGCAACGAGATTCCGCGCGACGCCGCGGTGCTCGTCGTGGTGCACGCGTCGGCGCCGTTCTCCGCCGGCGAGAAGGCCGCGATCGACAAGTACCTCGGCCAGGGCGGCCGCCTCGTCTACTTCGCCGACTGGGACGCCGAGTCGGGCCTCGAAGACGTCATCGCGAAGTACGGCATCCAGATCGAGAAGGGCGTGGTCGCCGACGCGCTGAACATGGAGGACCCGTTCTCGGCGATCGGCTTCGCGACCGAGCACGAGATCAGCAACGTGCTGAAGCAGCTCGGCGCGAACCTGTTGTTCCAGACGTCGCGCGGGCTGACCCCGCTGCGCGAGGGCACGGCGCCGGGCGTTACGGTGACGCCGGTGCTGACCTCGAGCCCGAAGTCGTGGGTCGAGACGACCCCCGAGAACCCCGACCCGAGCGACGGCGAGCGGCTCGGCGCGATTCCGCTGATCGCGGCCGCCACGGCCGACACGAAGGCCGCCGCCGACAAGCGCTTCGACGAGGCGCGCGTGCTCGTCTACGGCGACGCCTCGCTCGTCGACGACAAGAAGTGGGGCCACGAGGTCGTGCGCAACCTCGTGCTCAACGGCTTCGGGTGGACGTCGACTCAGGTCGCGCGCATCACCATTCGCCCGCCCGACCGCGACATCTCGACGCTCGACCTCACCGACGAGCTGTACCTGCGCCTCGTGTTCCTCTCGATCGACGCGTTCCCCACGCTGCTGATCGCGCTCGGCATCGCCATCTACGTCTCGCGCAAGAGCCGATGAGCCAGTCGACCCGCCTCATCGTCGTCTTCCTCGCGCTGTTCGTCGTCGCCGGCGGCGTCGGCCTCTACGCGTGGAAGGGCGTCTACGAGGTCGAGGAGAAAGAGACGAAGCAGAAGGACGTCGAGGAGCGCCTCTTCGCCCCGCTGAAGGCCGGCGAGAAGGGCCCCGACGGCGGATCGCCGCAGTTCGAGTTCGTGAAGCTCAAGCTCACCACCGGCGGCGAGACGACCGTGCTCGAGCGGCAGTCGGCGGCCGACCCGTGGCGCATCACGGCGCCCGTCGAGGTCGGAGCCGACAAGATCGCCGTCGAGAGCATCACGAGCCAGCTGCAGACCGCGAAGTTCAAGTACGTCGCCGACGAGGAGCCCGACGACGCCGCGCTCGAGAAGTACGGGCTGAAGGCTCCGGCCTTCGTCGTCGAGGCCGAGGCGCTCGTGGGCGACTCGAAGGAGCGCCGCAGCACCGTGCTCTACGGCGGCGCCGAGAACTCGTTCAACGGCTCGATCTTCATGCGCCGCAACGACGAGAAGAAGGTCTGGGGCGCCGAGGGCGGCGTGAAGTGGAGCTTCCAGAAGACGGCGTTCGATCTGCGCGAGAAAGACGTGGTGCAGCTCGACGAGCAGAAGATCAACCGCATCACGGCGGATACGAAGAACAACCGCTACGTGCTCGAGCGCGACGCCGACCGGCAGTGGGTCGTGAAGCCCGAGAAGCCGGTCAAGGGCGAGGAGCCCACCTTCCTCGCCGACCAGGGCGCCATCAGCGGGATGATCAGCGGCCTCAAGAACGAGCGCGCGGTCTCGTTCCCCAAGGAGCTGCCGATGGGCGAGCCGTTCGAGGACGTGACGTTCGACCTGGGCGACGAGAAGGTGCGCGTGAAGCTGTGGCGGCTCGGCGGGGGCGACGCGGGGCCCGAGAAGGCGGTGCTGTGGCGGGAAGACAAGCGCGGCGTGGTGATCGCCGAGCTGCAGGGCACGGCGCTGAGCTACTTCGATCGCAACCCGTGGGATCTGCGCGACCGCTCCGTGGTGCAGTTCAAGAAGGAGGAGGTCGCCAAGGTGACGTTCCACCTGGCGAACGGCACGGAGATCGTCGTGACGAAGGACGTCAGCGACGCAGGCGTGGGCGAGACGTGGCGCGTGACGGCTCCGAGCGAGGGCCCGGCGAAGCAGTTCAAGCTCGCGGCGCTGCTGTGGACGGTGGGCTCGCTGAAGGCGACCGACGTCGTCGAGGAGAAGCCGAAGGATCTGAAGAAGTACGCGTTCGACCGGTGGATCGCGCTGGCCGACTCCGGGGGCAAGGAGCTCGGCCGGCTCTGGGTCGGCGCGGACAACACGGCCAAGCCCGGCACGACGTACGTACGCGGCACCCGCGACCAGGTCGTGGCCGCCGACGCCTCGCGCCTCGCGGATCTGCCTACGAAGCTGGAGGATGTGCTCGACGCTCCGGTGCCCACAGCCGGCGGCGACGCAGGCCCGTAAGCGCGAGGAGCAGCAGCGGCGCGAGGCCGCTCGCATCGCAGCTGCACGCGATGCCGAGGGAGCGGGTCTCGCCGGGCCCGGCGTCCGCGATCATCATCGTGCCGGCGTCGGCGCCGGCGTCCGCGCCGGCGTCAGTACCGGCATCGAAGCCGCCATCGAAGCCGGCATCGCCGGAGCCCGCATCGAACCCGGCGTCGAATCCCGCGTCGACGCCGGCGTCCACGCCGGCATCCACTCCCGCATCGAAGCCGGCGTCGAACGCATCGACCGAGACGAGCACGCTGTCGGGAGCCGAGGCCAGCAGCTGCGGGTCGCGCACCACGAGCGTGAAGACGAGGCGCGTCGGAGTCGCCGGCAGCGGCGCGACGAACTGAGGCGTGGCCGTGGTTGCTCCCGTGAGCATCACCGCAGCGCCGCCATCTTGAAACCACTCGAACGTGACCGGGTCGCCGTTCGGGTCCACGCCGCTGCCGAGCAGGGTCACCGCGGCGCCCGGGCTCACGGTGCGGTCGGCTCCGGCATCGGCGACCGGCGCCTCGTTGATCGTGTTCAGCACCGTGACGTCGACGGTATCGATCACCGGGCCGAAGCCGTCGTCCGCCAGCAGCTTGAACTGCAGCACGGTGTTCACGAGCACGGGCGGCGCCTGAAACGAGGGCGTGGCGACCGAAGTCGACGACAGCATCACGACGGGTCCGGCGAGCTGCGACCACTGCAGCGCCGGCGCGCTGTCGGGGTCCACCACGGAGCCCTGGAGCGTGACGATCGAGCTCTCGCCCACCATCTGGTCCGGGCCGGCGTCGACGACGGGCGGCTCGTTCATGCGCAGGAGCCACGTCGTGTTCGTGTACGTCGTCCCGCTCGCGCGCCCGGCGAACAGAATCGTCCCATTGTGCGCCGGCGACCAGGCGGCGGTCGCGTCCGACAGGTTCCCGGGCCCGCCGACGATCGTGTACTGCGTCCACGCGCGGGTGACCGGGTCGAAGCTGAACAGCCCGCTGGTCGGAGTCCCCCCGATCTGCCCGCCGTACAGCACCATGAGGTGCGCGCTGCGATCCCACTCGGTCGCGCAGAACGCGCGCGCGCTCGGCGGCGTGCCCGTCACACCCGCGCTGAGGTTCGTCCACCCGCCGCCGTCGGGTGCCCACTGCCAGGTCTCGTTCGATGTGTTGTTTCCGATCTCGCCGCCGAAGACGAGCAGGAGCTCGTGCTCGGGATCCCACGCCGAGCAGGTCGCTCCGCGGGCGCTCGGCCCACCGCCGGGCAGCGATGTCCACGTGACTCCGCCGTCGGCGACGTCGAGCAGCCACGTGTCGGCGACGTGGTTCGCGCTCAGCACGCTGGTGCGGCCGCCGAAGTAGATGAAGCGCTGCAGCGGCGGAACCCAGTGCAGCAGCGCGTCGATGCGCGCGCTCGGGCGCGAGGCGGGAAGCGCGGGTGTGCTCGGAGCGCGCGCGGGGCCCGAGATCAGGTGCACCGCGTCGGTCACGGTGATCGACTGCGCGCCGCCGACGATCACGACGCGGTCGCTCAGCGGATCCCAACCCATCGAGTGCCGCTCGATCGCGAGGAACGGCTCGGCCACGGGGCTCCACGCGTTCGGCGTGTAGACCTGCAGGTCCGACAGCGTGCCGCCGCTGAAGCCTCCGTAGACGAACAGCTCGTCGCCGCGCATCGCGCCGTCGCACGAGCGGCGGATGCCGGGCGCCCCCGACGGCATCAGGTCCGTGAAGCTCGGAGCGGCGAGCACCGCGTACGCCGCGAGCGTGAGGGCGCTGGAGCTCACCCAGCGGGACCACCGCGGATGTTGAAGACGTGGTCCTTGCCCTCGAGCTTCACCACCCGCGGAGCGCCCTTCCCCACCAGCACGAACACGCACAGCGCCGCGCCGTCTTGCATCGCGAACCCGCGCACCGGCTCGGCCCACTCGCCCGGGCGCTGCACCTCGATCCACACGTCGGGGAAGAGCTTCAGCGTGCGCGAGCCGTACGAGCGCGTCTGCATGCGCTCGCTGCGCGACATCGCCTGCTTCAGCTCGGTGTGCGAGACGCGAATCGGCTTCGTCGTGTCGACGGTCTGGTGCGCGTAGTCCTCCGAGAAGCCTTCTCGGATCTCGGGCGCGGCGGGCTCGGCCGCGGCCTGCTTCGTCTCGGGCTCGCGGCGAAACGTGTCCGCCGCGATGCGCTCGAGATCCTCGGGCGTGAAGAACGGAAAGATGAGCTTGCCGTCTTCTTCGATCACGATGAGCTCGCTCCCGTGGAGCCCCATCATCCCGGGCTTCCCCCCGGGGTGGATGACGAGATAGCCGAACGCGCCGTTGAGCATCTCGACGAGGCGGACCGGCTCGATCGGCGCCTGGGGGGTGCGCCTGAGCAGCACGTCGTGCACGAGGATGCGCGAGATGGCGCGGCGCGCGAAGTCGAGCACGCGCGGCGACGCCTGCGCGAACGCCGACTTCTCGGGCGGCTCGCTCGGGTGCTTCTCGAAGCAGATGCGGTAGGCCTCGCCGTTCTCGCCGACCATGTGCAGCCGCAGCGTGCCGCCCTTCTCGCGCACGGTGCCGACGCCTTCGCCGTCGCTGCCTCCGCTGACCCAGCGGCTGAGCATGCGCCAGACGCCGCCCTGGCCGTGCTCCTGCTGGATGAAGGCGTTCCACACCGGGGCCTCCTTCTCGGAGAACTCGGCCGAGAAGCCGCACAGGCCCTTGTCGGTGATGCGCACGGCGGCGGCGGTGCCGTTGACGAGCGTGCCGTCGGGCAGGTGCATCGTGAACGTGAACTTCGTGCCGGTCTCGGGCAGCGACGCGCACTGCGCCGAGAAGCCGGCCTGCGAGATCTCTTCGGTCGTGGTCTCGAGCTCGCCCTGCGGCAGCTGGAGCCGGAGCCTCAGGTTGACCGGGTACCTGGGGTAGCGGCGATTGCCGATCATCTAAAAGCGTATTCAAGCACTATGCTGCCGCCGCGCGATGGAGGATCGCTACGCCGACCGCCGCAGGTTCGTCCGACACCCGATTCGCGTGCCGCTGTCGGTTCGCCCACATGGTGCCGAACAGCCCTTCCTCTCGCGCGCCGGCGACGTCTCGGAGGGCGGCCTCTCGTTCGGCTCGGCCGTCGCGTTCGAGCGCGGCGCGACCGTCGACGTCGAGCTGCCCGTGCATCACAGCCGCTTCACGCTGACCGGCACCGTGGCCGCCTGCGCCCCCCTGCCCGACGGCACCTTCCGCGTCGGCCTCTCGTTCGTAGAGACCGGGCTGCAGTTCAAGATGAAGCTCGCCGAGCAGGTGCTGCGCATCGAGGAGCTGCGCCAGACCCTCTCGAGCGAGCGCGGCACCGAAGTAACCTCGCGCGAAGCGGCCCAGATCTGGGTGGATCAGTTCGCTGCCACCTTTGCCGACCTCGTCCCACAGTAGGCCGCCAGAAAGCCGGCAGTCTCCTTTTCGGTTTTGCGCGGGTGCCGTGTCCATTGGGACGGCCGAAACGCAACGCCCCTCAAGGAGACTTCACAATGAAGAAGCTGCTGCTCGCTGCAATCCTCGCCCTCACCGGATGTGGCCTCGGCGCTGCCGACGAGTACCGCCAGGCGGTTCCGAAGTCGGAGACGGTGCAGATGAAGGTCCCGGGATCTACGGGCCAGATGCTCGAGAACGCGAGCCAGCAGGCGCTCGAAGGCGAGAAGGCAGCCTTCTATGAGCTGACGCGCGGCGTCTCGTACTTCGTGAACGGCGCCGGCTATCACGTGCTGACGCTGGTGAAGACGATCACCGAGTACCCGCCCACCAAGATCGACGAAGAGAAGAAGGTCGCGGTGTGGGGCCCGTACACCGAGGCGCTGTCGCCGAACACGTGGCGGCTCACGGTCAGCAAGCTCGGCGAGAAGGAGTTCAGCTACTCGCTCGAGGCGAAGGACAAGAACAAGGGCGACGAGGCGTTCCTGAAGATCCTCACCGGCACGCACACGTCGACCGGCAAGGTGACGGGCAGCGGCGAGTTCGTGCTCGACATGGACGCGGCGCAGCAGCTGCCGGAGCACGACAAGGAGGCGATCGGCAAGGCGGCCTACACGTACTCGCACCCGACGCCCGACGCGACCGGCGAGGTCAAGGCGATCTTCACGGGCGTGAAGGACAAGGACACGGGCCGGCTCATCAACGCGACCTACGCCTACAAGTCGGACGAGAAGACGGGCGGCTCGCTGGAGTTCCAGTTCCAGGGCGACATCGACGAGAAGAAGAACACGCAGCTCGAGAACCTGGTGCTGAAGTCGCGGTGGGATCGCACGGGCGCCGGCCGGGCCGATGCGCGCGTCGCGGGCGGCGACCTGATGGCGGGCCAGGAGTTCACGGCGAGCGAGTGCTGGGACTCGAACTTCGCGTCGCGCTACCTGAACGCCTCGTGGGACAGCTCGCTCAACTACGGCGAGGAGTCGGCCTGCGGCTCCCGGTCGGCGGCTGAGTACTCGACCCTGAGGCTGTAAGATCATGCCGAATGGCACGCCCGGCGCTCGAGGTCATCGAAGGAGGCAAGAGCGCCGGACGTGCGTGGTTGAAGGAGCTGTATTCGAAGTACGGCGGTGCGGTGTTCGGACGGTGCCTGTACCTCTTGAAGAACCCCACCGCCGCGGAGGATGCCATGCAAGACGTCTTCGCTAGAGCCATGGCAAACGAGACGGGCTTCCGCGGTGAGGCTTCCCCGCTGACCTGGCTGATGAAGATCGCGACCCACCACTGCCTGAACCTGATGCGCGGCGACAAGGCGGGGTGGAAGACGGACTACACGCAGCAGGAGCTGGTGCGCGGCGAGGCCCACGGCGGCCCGCAGGCGCTCGAGGCGCGAGACATGGTGCGCCGCACGCTCGCGAAGTTCGACGCCGAGACGCAGGCCGCGGTGATTCACTACTACGTCGACGAGATGACGATGGACGAGGTCGCGGCGCTGCTCGACCGGAGCGTCCCCACGATTCGCAAGCGCCTCCGCGCGTACGCCGAGGCCACCGGGCAGGAGGTCAACGAGCCATGACGTCACATGCGACCGAGCTCACCCTGCGCAAGCTGTTCGCCGGCGAGAACGTCGCGGCGGACCTGAAGGAGCACAGCGAGACCTGCGACGTCTGCAAGGCGAAGCTGCGCGCGATCGAAGAGGAGCAGAAGAAGTTCGAGGCCGCGATTCCGTTCGAGCGGTTCGCGGCCGGTGTGGAGCGGGCATCGCGGCAGCCGCGTGAGGTGGCGCAGCCGCCGAAGCGCCAGTGGTTGGGGTACGTGATGGCGATCGCGGCGGGCCTGCTCGTGGTGGCGGCGGTGCCGGTGGTGCTGCGCGGTGAAGACGCCGGCAACCGCACGAAGGGCACCGACGTGCAGCTGACGGTCGGCGGCAGCGGCGCGCAGCGCAAGGTGACGCGCGACATCGCCGAGGCCCTCGCTCCGGGCGAGCGCGTCGTCGTCGGGTACAGCTCGGGGCCGTACCGCTACCTGGTGGCCGTCAGCATCGACGAGCGCGGCGAGATCGCGTCGATTCCGGAGAACGGCCAGAGCATGCAGATCGCGAACACCGGGAAGCTGCCCGATGCGATCGAGTTCACCGGCAAGGGCACCGAGCACATGATCGTCGTGATGACGCGCGATCCCATTGCGGTCGAAGAAGTGCGCCGGGCGCTGCGCGTGCGCTACGACGAAGCGCGCGGCAACCTGTCGCAGCTCGGCTCGCTCGACGTGCCGGGCGAGCAGTTCCACTACACGTTCCTGAAGCCGTGAAGTCTCTTGCGCTCGCGTCGTTGCTCGTCGCCTCGGTGGCCTTCGCGGAAGGCCCGACGCGGCGCTTCGCGCTGATCGTGGGCAACGACACGGGCGGCGACGGCACGCGCGATCTCATGTACGCGCGCGACGATGCGCGGAAGCTGCACGACATTCTCACGAGGCTCGGCGGCGTTCGCAAAGACGACGCGTTCCTGCTGCTCAACGACTCGGCCGAGACGCTGCTGAAGTCGCTGGCCGAGGTCGAGCGCCGCGCCGCCGACGCCCGCGCGAAGGGCGACCGCACGGCGCTGGTCTTCTACTACTCGGGCCACGCGAAAGACGGCGCGCTGCGGCTGGGCAGCACGCAGCTGCCGATGGAGTCGCTGAAGGCGCGCCTCGCGCAAGCGCCGGCCGACGTGAGGCTCGCGGTGTTCGACGCCTGCAAGAGCGGAGCGATCACGCGAACGAAGGGCATGCGGCGCGCTCCGGCGTTCGAGGTGGAGTCGGACGCGCAGCGGGCGGCGAAGGGCCTCGTGATCCTGACCTCGAGCGCGTCGGACGAAGACTCGCAGGAGTCCGACTCGATCGGCGGCTCGTACTTCTCGCACCACCTGGCGTCGGGCCTGCTGGGCGACGCCGACAAGAGCGGCGACGGCCGGGTGTCGCTGTCCGAGGCGTACGCCTACGCGTACGAGCGGACGGTGGCTGACACGGCGGACACGGCGTCGGGCCCGCAGCACCCGACGTTCTCGTTCGACCTCGCGGGCAACGGCGACCTGGTGCTGACGGACGTGGTGGAGCGGAAAGAGGGCGTGCTGATTCCGGCGAGCGCTCCGGCCGGGGCGTGGTTCCTGGTGGACACGCGCGGGTTCGTGGTGGCGGAGATCGCGAAGCGCGAGAACGCGCAGCGGCTGGTGGCGCTGGCGCCGGGCAAGTACTGGGTGAAGCGGCGCCTGAGCGATCACCTGATGATCGGCCAGATCAGCGTCTCGGCCGGCGAGATCACGGTCATCAGCCCGGAGGACATGAAGAGCGCCGACTTCAGCGACGACCCGGTGAAGGGCGCGTACCAGACCCTGGTGTACTCGAAGCACTGGGGCGTGGGCGTGAACGGCGGCTACAACCTGGTGTTCGACAAGCCGCTGGAGGCGGGGGGGTACTTCCCGAGCGCTCCGATGTTCGGGCTGGACGTGACGTTTCACAACGCGTTCGGGCGCGGCTGGTCGTTCGCGGCCGACGGTGCGTTCGGGTTCACGTCGGGCAACCTGCTGATCGGCGGGCTCGACCAGCTGCCGTACAAGTACTCGGCGCTGACGCTGGGGGTGACCGGGCTCTGCGAGTGGCCCGACGGCTGGTGGGTGCCGTTCATCGGCCTGCGGCTCGCGCTGAACATCATGAATCGGGAGTTCCCGGGCTCGGGGCTGCCGAACCAGGGCTACGCGATCTTCGTGCCCGGCCTGGTGCTGGGCATGAAGATTCGCTTCTCCACGCGCTGGAGCTTCGTGGCGCGGGCCCGGGTGAATTACCTGCTGTACACCATCGACTCGACGCGGAGCCTGGGTAGCGCCGAGTTTGCCGGTCTGTTCAACTACGAGTTCGGTCTATGAGAGCTGCGATCGTCTTCTGTCTGATGCTGTGCGCGTGCGGTGACTGGTCGAACGAGGACCTCGAGTACCTGTACGCGCTGCCGCAGAAGGACCTGCTGAAGTCCGATCTCGGCGACGGGATGTCAGGCCAGGGCCTGCGCCGCGATCCGCTGCTCGGAGACACGCCGAAGTTCTACCCGGAGGCGAAGGCTTACAGCACCGTCTTCAACACGTTCGTCGATGGCGTCCTGGCGGGGCTCGACATGCTGCGCACGATTCACCCGACGAAGCGCGAGCCGACCAAGCGGATCTGGGGCCCGTGGCCGGACGACAAGCACCCGGGCTTCGACATCAAGGTCGAGATCGAGAAGACCGGCGACAAGCGGTACCAGTGGAGGATCCAGGCCCGCAAGCGTGGCGCGGCCGAGTTCGTGACGTTCGGCGGAGGGCGGTTCGTGGCGAGCGAGTCGCTTCGGAAGGGTCGCGGCGACTTCTTCTTCGATGCCGTCGCGTCGAATGCGCTGTACGGCACCTCGAAAGCGAAGCCTGAGGATCCCGACCGCGTCGACTTCGGGTACTCGACCGACGCGGACCCGGTGATCGTGCAGCTCGAGATGAAGGTCCCGAGCCTCGCGGTGCCCGTCCGCTACGACCTCAACCGGCATGCTGACGGTGCAGGCATCTTCGCGTTCACTGTCGAGGGCCTCCCGGATCCGAACGCGACGAAGGTCATGGCCTTCGCCGGGTGGTCGCCCACGGGCGCGGGCCGCATCTCGTACACGGTGCTCGCGGGCAACTACGCGGGCGCGGTCGCGATGCAGTGCCTGGACACGAGCGAGAAGGTCGTGTTCGAGACCGCGAACTGGCCCGGCGCCGTGCCGGCGGGCCGCATGGAAGACTGCGTCGCGGTGCCCGAGTTCAAGAGCCTGCCTGATTTCCCGCCGTGAGCGCGCGCTGGCTGCCGCTGGCGCTCTGCGCGGCGTGCGGCACGTGGTCGAACGAAGACTTCGAGTACGTGCTGTCGGTGCCGGCAGGGCAGTCGGTGCGCTCGAACCTCGGCTCGAGCTCGGGCGAGTCAGACGGCTTCGAGCAGACGCGGCGCGCCGCCGAGGACATGAACGCGATCCCGGGGCAGGTGCTCGGCATGCTCGAGACGCTGCGCCCGATCCCTCCGACCACGCGGACGGCGGCGTCGCGGATCTGGGGCCCGTACGCAGACGGAGAGCGTGCGGCCTACGAGAACCAGGCCGAGATCCGCCGCGAGACGGAGACCCTGTACACGTGGGAGATCAAGACGAGGCGCGCCGGCGAGCGCTTCACGACGGTGGCGTCCGGAGATGCCTTCACCTCCGGCGACGGGCGCTTCCTGCTGGAGCTGCCGGACGTCCGGCTCGAGGTCGGCTACGCGACGAAGCGCGATCCGGTGGTCGTGACGGTGCAGGCCCGGACCGTGGACGGCGGCTCCGTGGACTACGCGTACAACGGCTGGCGCGACGGCTCGGGTGGGCTCCGATTCGCGTTCCCGGACGCGGGCGTGGCGGCGAGCTGGAGCCCGGCCGGCGGGCGGCTCGACGTTCCGCCGTGGCTCGCGTGCTGGGATGCGCGGCGGACGGCGACGTACGTGAGGCTCCCGACCGACGCCGGAATCCACGAGGCCGGCGACCCGCGCCGGTGCATCGCGCCCCGCCCGCTCGCCGGCGCGCCCTGAGCGCCTTTCCCTGAACCCACCGCGGCCGCAGGTCGACGCCGCGCTCGCTCAGCGGCCCTCGCAGTCCAGGCCGGGCAGCGTCGCTGACCGCCTCGCCACCGAAGTCCGACGGCCCGTCCTGAGCGCTGCCAGAGGCTCCAGGCGACGACCGCCGGGGTCCAGCGCTGGCCGCTGCCGGCAGGGAAGCGGAGGTCCGGGCCGCGCTCGACGCCCCCCGCGAGCTCGTCGCCGAGCTCGGCCGTCGGACGGCGCGCCGAGAACTGCGGTTGTCGCCGCATGCTCTCCGGCCACGCCCGCCACCGCCGCCCTCGCCTAGACTGCACGGCATGCGCCTCCTCGTGGCCGTCAGCTGCCTGCTGTTGGCGTGCCCCGGTCCGGGACAGCAGGACGCAGGCACGGGAGGAGGCGGCGGCCGAGCGGGCGGCTCCACCGCGGGCGGCAACACCGCCGGCGGCAATGCGGGCGGAGTGGCGACCGCAGGCGGGGCCCCGCTCAGCTGCACGCCCGTCGACGCCGGCCCACCCCCCGATGCCGGAGCCCCACCGGACGCCGGCCCTCGCACCGCCCCACCCTACGACGGCGGCTACTCCACGTTCTGCTCGGAATACGCCGCCGCCTACTGCGACTGGCAGCTCGCCTGCGGCTTAGGCGCTCCGGGCACCCGCGCCGACTGCGTCGCCCTCTACACGCGCTACTACTGCAACATCCTCCAGGACGAGATCGCCCGCGGAGGCCTCCTCTTCGACCGCGCCGCCGCCGGCCTGTGCCTCGACAGCATCGCGCCCGCCGCCGGCTGCCTCGACCGCGGCTGCCCGCCGTACCTCATCCCCGACGCCGGCCGCGGAGGCTCCTGCCTCACCGCCAGCGCCTGCCCGCTCGACGCCGTCTGCGCCGGCCCGCTGTGCAGCCGCTCGTGCGTCGACGCCGGCGCCATCGGCGAGCCGTGCCGCTACGGCACGTGCGCCACCGGCTGGTGCGATCGCGCCGCCGATCTCTGCCGGCCGCCGCAGGGCCCCGGTGGCGGCTGCAGCCAGCCCGTCTTCAACAACCCGCAGTGCGACGCCACCACGTACTGCGACCTCGACGCGGGCCGGTGCACGCGCTTCCCCGGCCCGGGCCAGCCGTGCCCCTTCAACGCCTGCGCCGACGGCTACGCGTGCCGCCAGGGCCTGTGCCGGCCGTACCTCGACGCCGGCGAGCCGTGCACCGACCCCGGGGCCTGCGGCCCGACCCAGTTCTGTCAGACGACCTGCAACGTGCGCCGGCCCGCCGACGCCGGCTGCCAGCTCAACTCGCAGTGCGAGCCCGGCCTGCTCTGCTTCGCGAGCCGGTGCACCGTGCCGAAGACCGAGGGCCAAGGCTGCCGCGGCTTCGAGTGCGCGAGCGGCCTCTTGTGCGACGACGTCACGCGCACCTGCGAGCGGAACCGGAGCATGCGGTACGGCGAGGCCTGCACCGGCGACGCGCGCTTCTGCGCCAGCGGCCTCGCGTGCACCGGCGCTCGCATCAACCCGAACGGCGGCGTGGGCTGCTTCGGGGTCTGCCTGTACGAGGCGCTCGGCGACGCCTGCACCTCGCACACCCGCTGCCCCGTCGCCGCGTTCTGCGGCGACGCCGGCGTCTGCCTGGCCGGCGACGCCGGCACGCCGTGCGCCACCAACGATCAGTGCCCGCGCGACCTCTACTGCACCGCCGCGCGCGTCTGTGCGGCGAGGCACGGCCTGCAGCAGCCGTGCGAGCGCACCGGCAGCTGCGCGAGCCCCTACGAGTGCCGCGGCAGCACCGCCGACGGCGGAGCGCGCTGCCTCGGCCAGCCCGGCCTCGGCGAGCCGTGCAGCTCCCCGCTCGACTGCTTGTTCCCCCTCACGTGCTCGAGCGGGCTGTGCGCGACCGGCGGGCACCTCGGGGAAGCGTGCATCTACGGCTTCGCGTGCATCGACAACGCGTGCGACTACGACGCCGGCCGCTGCGTGCCGCTGCGCGACGCCGGGGAACCCTGCGGTGACACCATCGACTGCACGACCGGCTGGTGCGACCGCGGCGTGTGCCAGAACCGGTGCCCTTAGAACATGCGCGTCCCCGCGGCGATCGCCGTCACCCTGCTCTCCTGCACGTCGATGCCGCCGGTGACGCCGGGCTGCATGAAGAGCACCGACTGCCAGAGCCCGGCGCAGCGCTGCGTCGCGAACACGTGCACCGGCTGCGACGCGTGCGACGAGGGCGTCTGCCTGCGCGGTGAGTGCCTGCCCGCCTCCTGCGACACGGGCCCGTGCCGCGCCGGCACGGCCTGCAAAGACGGGCGCTGCATCGACGCCGAGTGCGTCGAGGTCACGTGCCCCTCGGGCGAGGCGTGCGCGCGCGGCGCCTGCTACCCGGCCGGCTGCTCGGGCACGCCGTGCGGCGCCGGCGACGTCTGCATCGGCGGCGCCTGCACCCCGGCCACCTGCGTCGGAGTCATCTGCGCCGGCAACACCCGCTGCGCGAACGGCATCTGCGTCGAGCAGAGCTGCGCGAACGTCACGTGCGCGGCCGGCAACGTCTGCCAGAACGGCGCGTGCGTCAGCGCCGTCTGCGTCGGGGTCTTGTGCAGCCTCGGCGACGTCTGCATCGCGGGCCTGTGCGTTCAGCAGAACTGCGACCGGCAGGACTGCGCCGAGGGAGCCGCCTGCGTCGCGAACGGCTGCCAGCCTGCGCGCTGCCAGGGCGTGTCGTGCGCTCCCGGCACGCTGTGCGCCGACGGCGCGTGCGTCGCGACCGCGTGCGGCCAGACGCCCTGCCCCGCGGGCCACGTGTGCGTCGCGGGCGCGTGCCGCGAGGCGGTGTGCGTCGGCCTCACGTGCTCGGCCGGAGAGCGGTGCGCCGGCGCGACCTGCGTCTCGTGCACGGCGACCGAGACCGCGTGCAGCGACGGCGTCGACGAAGACTGCGACTCGGATCTCGACTGCGCCGACGGCGACTGCGCGGGCGCCACCTGCGACGACCGCGACGCCTGCACCAGCAACGACGCGTGCACCGCGGGCACCTGCCAGGGAACGGCGACCGTGTGTCCGACGTCGGCGTGCGCGGCCGGCGCCTGCACGCAGGATGCGGGCTGCGTGGTGACGAACGCACCCGACGGCATGCCGTGCGAGGCGAACGGCAAGGTCTGCGCCGCCGGCGTCTGCGCGTGCCCCGGCGGAGCGGCCGAGAGCACGTGCTCCAACGGCACCGACGACGACTGCGACGGGCTGGCCGACTGCGCGGACTCCGACTGCCAGGGCGCGCTGTGCAGCGACGGCAGCGCGTGCACCGGCGGAGATCGCTGCACGGCCGACGGCGGCTGCTCCGGAGCGCAGGTGATGTGCGCCGATCTGTCGAGCTGCACCGTCGACTCGTGCAACCCGGCGACCGGCTGCGTCCACGCCGCGATCGACGCCGGCACGAGCTGTGGGGCGAACGGCGAGATCTGCCTCGGCGACGGCGGCTGCCGGTGCGGCAGCGCGACCACCGAGACGAGCTGCCTCGACGGCACCGACAACGACTGCGACGGGCAGGTCGACTGCGCGGACAGCGACTGCAACGCGCGCGCCTGCAACGACGGCAGCCCGTGCACGAGCGCCGACACCTGCTCCGCGGGCGCCTGCGCGGGGGCTCCGATCATCTGCGCGCCGCCTCCGGGCCAGTGCTTCGGCGCCGGCAGCTGCTCGGCGCAGACCGGCACGTGCGTGTACCCGCCGCGCGTAGCGGGCACTCCGTGCAACGACGGCAACGCGTGCACCGGCGACGTCTGCAACGGCGCGGGAGCGTGCACGCCCGGCACGCTCTGCCCCATGGGCCAGAGCTGCTGCAGCGGCGCGTGCGTCGACCGCACGGCGGACGAGCAGAACTGCGGCGCCTGCGGGCTCGCCTGCGGCACCGGCCAGACGTGCTGCGCGAGCGTCTGCCGCGCCACCGCGACCGACGAGCAGAACTGCGGCACCTGCGGCAACGTCTGCGCCGCGGGCAACACCTGCTGCAGCGGCACGTGCCGGAACCTCGATGCCTCCGAGGTCGCGTGCGGCAGCTGCACGAACAGCTGCGCCGCCGGCAACCTCTGCTGCGGCGGGCAGTGCTTCAACCCCGACACCTCGGAGGCCCACTGCGGCACCTGCGCCCGCAGCTGCACCCAGTGCGAGACGTGCCAGATGGGCGCGTGCGTGAACCGGAACAACGGCTTCCAGTGGGGCCAGAACCCGTCGCAGGTCTGCTGCGGCGGCAGCGCGGTGAACATCGCGTCGAACGAGAGCCACTGCGGCGGCTGCGGCTCGAGCTGCGCGGCGGGCAAGTCGTGCGAGAACGTCGAGAACACGACGATGTGCGCGATGAACCCGGTGAGCACGTCGGGCCGGTGCCGGTGCGACAGCTCGGCTCAGTGCCCGCGCAGCCAGTCGTGCCGCACCGGCAGCCCGTACCCCGGCCGCTGCGAGCCCTGCATCAACGCGCCGCTGGGCACGTGCAACACGAGCGAGTGCGCCGCGGGGCAGACGGGCGTGAGCACGAACAACTGCCCGAACTACTGCAAGTACTGAGGCCCTCGTGCTAGCTGGCTGCACGTGAACGCAGCGTTCTACGACCACCTCTCAGGGCAGCTCGCCGGCATCAAAGAGCAGGGCCTCTACAAGACCGAGCGGGTGATCACCTCGCACCAGCGGGCGGCGATCAAGGTTCAGGGCGGCCCCGAGGTCCTCAACTTCTGCGCCAACAACTACCTGGGCCTCTCCGACTCACCCGAGCTGATCGCCGCCGCGAAGGCGGGCTTGGACGCCCACGGCTACGGCATGTCGAGCGTGCGCTTCATCTGCGGCACGCAAGACGTGCACAAAGAGCTCGAGGCCCGCCTCGCGAAGTTCCTCGGCACCGACGACTGCATCCTCTTCAGCTCCTGCTGGGACGCGAACGGCGGCCTGTTCGAGATCGTGCTCGGCGAAGAAGACGCCGTCATCTCCGACGCGCTGAACCACGCCTCGATCATCGATGGCATCCGCCTCTGCAAGGCGCAGCGCCTGCGCTACGCGAACAACGACCTGAACGATCTCGAGGCCCGGCTGAAGGAGGCCTCGAAGGCGCGCTTCAAGCTCATCGCCACCGACGGCGTCTTCTCGATGGACGGCGTCATCGCGAACCTGAAGGGCATCTGCGACCTCGCCGACCGGTACGGCGCGATGGTGATGGTCGACGACTCGCACGCGGTCGGCTTCATCGGCGAGCAGGGCCGCGGCACGCACGAGCTCAACGGCGTGATGGGCCGCGTCGACATCATCACCGGCACCCTCGGCAAGGCGCTCGGCGGCGCGAGCGGCGGCTACGTCGCGGCGCGGAAGCCCGTCGTCGATCTGCTGCGCCAGCGCGCCCGGCCGTACCTGTTCTCGAACACGCTGATGCCGGCGATCGCGCACGCCACCCTCGCCTGCCTCGATCTCATCGAGAAGAGCGATGCTCCGCGGCAGCGCCTGCGCGAGAACAGCGCGCACTTCCGCGCCGAGATGACGAAGGCCGGCTTCCGCCTGCAGGGCGAGGGGCACCCGATCATCCCCGTGAAGCTCGGCGACGCCCAGCTCGCCGCGAAGTTCGCCGAAGAGATGCTGAAAGAGGGCATCTACGTGATCGGCTTCAGCTTCCCCGTCGTGCCCCGCGAGCAGGCGCGCATCCGCACGCAGATGTCCGCCGCTCACGAGAAGAAGCACCTCGATCAGTGCATCGCGGCCTTCATCAAGGTCGGCCGCTCGCTCGGAGTCGTCAAGTGAAGGCCCTCGTCAAAGCGAAGAAAGAACCCGGTCTCTGGCTGCAGGAGGTGCCCACACCCGAGCTCGGCCCCAACGACGTGCTCATCAAGGTGAAGAAGTCGGCCATCTGCGGCACCGACATCCACATCTACAACTGGGACGAGTGGAGCCAGAAGACCATCCCCGTGCCGATGGCGATCGGCCACGAGTTCATGGGCGAGATCGCGAAGCTCGGCTCCGCCGTCACCGGCTTCGAGGTCGGCGAGCGCGTCAGCGGCGAGGGTCACCTCACCTGCGGCCACTGCCGCAACTGCCGCGCCGGCAAGCGCCACCTATGCCGCAACACCGTCGGCATCGGAGTCCACCGCGCGGGCAGCTTCGCCGAACACGTCGCGATCCCCGCGGTGAACGTGTTCCGCATTCCCGACTCGATCTCCGACGAGATCGCCAGCTTCTTCGACCCCCTGGGCAACGCCGTTCACACGGCGCTCTCGTTCGACCTCGTCGGCGAAGACGTGCTCATCACCGGCGCCGGCCCGATCGGCGTCATGGCCGCGGCGATCTGCAAGCACGTCGGCGCGCGCCACGTCGTCGTCACCGACGTGAACGACTACCGCCTCGAGCTCGCGAGGAAGCTCGGCGCCACCAAGGCGATCAACGTGAAGAGCACGTCGATCGAAGAGACGATGAAGTCGCTCGGCATGACCGAGGGCTTCGACGTCGGCCTCGAGATGTCCGGCAACGGCGACGCCTTCCGCTCGATGTTCAAGGCGATGAACCACGGCGGGCGCGTCGCGATCCTCGGCATTCCGCCGAGCGACGTCTCCATCGACTGGAGCCAGGTCATCTTCAAGGGCCTCGTGCTCAAGGGCGTCTACGGCCGCGAGATGTTCGAGACCTGGTACAAGATGACCGCGATGCTGCAGAGCGGGCTCGACATCTCGCCCGTCGTCACGCACCGCTACCCCATCGCAGAGTTCCAGAAGGCGTTCGACGTCATGCGCACCGGCGCGTCGGGGAAGGTGGTTCTCGATTGGGCCGCCTGAAGCCGAGAAAGCTGTTCGTCGCCATGGCCGGCAACATCGGCGCGGGCAAGACCACCGCCGCGAAGATGATCAGCCAGAAGTTCGGCTTCGAGCTCTTCGACGAGCCCGTCATCGACAACCGCTTCCTCAAGCACTACTACGGCGACATGCGCCGCTGGAGCTTCACGCTCCAGCTCGAGTTCCTCATCAAGCGCGTCGAGCACCACGAGCTCATTCGCCGCGTCTCGAAGTCGTGCATTCAAGACCGCACGCTGCACGAAGACCCCGAGATCTTCGCGAAGTACCTGCACGGCCTCGGCAACATGACCGACGCCGAGCTCGACCTGTACTTCGACTACTTCAAGCGCCTCTCGAAAGACCTCGCCCACCCCGACAAGGTCATCTGCTTCGACGTGCCGAAGGTCGACGTGCTGCTCAAGCGCATCAAGAAGCGCGGCCGCGACGAAGAGAAGGGCATTCAGTCGGCGTTCTTGCGGGGCTTGAACGGCTATTACGGCACCTTCCCGATGGTGCTCTCGAACAAGTACGGCATCGACACGCTGACCATCGACGTCACGGCGCTCGACATCCGCAACGGCAAGGGCCGCGAAGAGTTTCTCGACCAGGTCTCGACGTTCTTCGCGCGATGAAGCCGCAGATCGTCGAGATGGCGCGCCTGCTGCTCCCCGGCGAGGCGAACGCGCTGGGCGCCGCGTTCGGCGGCAGCGTCGTCGGGTGGATCGACATGTGCGCCGCGATCGCCGCGCAGCGGCACTGCCGGCAGACCGTGGTGACGGCCTCGATGGACGAGCTGCACTTCCACGCCCCCATCAAGGTCGGCTGGTCGGTGACGGTGCGGGCGCGCGTGGTGGCGGCGTTCAACACGTCGCTCGAGGTCGGGGCGACGGTGCACGCCGAGGACCCGCGGTCGGGGTCGAGGCAGCTCACCTGCAGCGCTCTGCTCACGTTCGTGGCGCTCGACGCCGAAGGCAACCGGCTCAAGGTTCCCCCGCTGGAGCTCGAGACCGAGGCCGAGAAGAAGGCCGCGACCGAGGCGTTCTCGCGCAGGTCCGAGCGGCTCGCGAAGAAGGGCGAGGGGTTGAGCTGGCTCGAGCTGCTGACGGCGTGACGGTTCACAGCCCCAGAACGCGAAGCAACACGACGTCGAGCTGCTCCAAGGACTCGGCCGAGAGCCGGCCGACCGCCCCAGGTGCCAGGGCTTCGCCGCCGATGGATCTCAGCTGCGTCACCAACGCGACGCGCTCGGCCCGTTCTCCCGTCTCCTTGCGCGAGACTCGAATGACCGTCGGGTCGGCGTCATCGCCCTCGAACGGTACGTCCAGCGGCACGATCAGCACCGACGGTCGCCAGTCGTTCAGGTCGTCGGCCTGTACGACGACGACCAGTTCGGCGGCGGCCGAGTCGCCGAACCCCATCCGCGAACGAAGGCGGAAGACCTCACCTCGTCTTGCCAAGGCCCCGCTCGAAGGCTCTCAGGATTCGCAGCTCTCGCTCCCGCCGCTCGGGCGTCATCGAATCGATCGCAGCCTGGTAGAACGCCTTCCGATCGACCTCGTCGAGCGCACGCATGAGCAGCCGGCGCGCTGTCTCGGCTTCGGTCTGACCCCTCTGCCGGGCGAGCGCCTTCACCTTCAGGCGAACCTCGCGCGGGACGTTCAGGTTGATTCGTTCGAGCGGCGCCGCATCCATCGTGAGGATACGGTAACGGATGCGCTGCTGGACCTCAACCCGCTCACCGCTTCTTCAGCGTGAGCGTGTGCCCGTCATCGCCGAGCTCGCCGGCCCCGCCGATCTTCACCGTCTGATACCCGTCGGCCTCGACCGTCACTTCCTGCCCGCTGAACGGGTTGCGCTGCGTGAAGAACACGTTCGCCAGCACGTTCGTGCGCAGCGCCGCCAGCACGTCGTCGCCCGCCTTGAAGGTCACCTGCAGGTCCTGCAGGTAGTTGCCCTCGGTGTCGACGACCTTCAGCCAGAAGCCCTCGTCGGGATCCGGCGGCATCTCGACCTCGAGCAGCTTCCCCGACAAGAGCGTCGCGCCGCCGAGCGTGCCCGTGCCGTAGCCCTCGCTCACCGCCTCGAGCCGCACCTTCGCGAACGGCCGCGGCACCGCGAACTGGCCGCGCTTGTTCGTGCGCCCCTGGAACAGCACGTCGCTGGGGCACTCGCTCGTCGGCGGGCAGCTGTCGGGCTCGGTCGAGACCGTCACCAGCGCGCACGTGAGCGGCCCGCCGGTGCGCCCGTCGAGCAGCACGACGTCGCCCTTGCCGTCGGGGCCGCACTTGCCCTCTTTCTCGGCCTTGGCGATCTCGGCGTCGGCCTTCTCGCCCTCGTCGATGCGCGCGTCTCCACCACCCACGGAGTCTTTCGTGGTCACACAGCCGGCGCACACGGCCAGAAGAAGAAGCCCCCTCACGAGGCGATCAGACGGAGAACGACGTCCCGCACCCGCACGACGACTTCGCCATGGGGTTGTTGAACTTGAAGCCCGCCGCCGTGTCGGTGACCACGTAGTCGACCGAGGTGCCCGACAGGTACTTCACGCTCACCGGGTCGGTGCAGATCTTCACGCCGTCCTGCTCCCAGACCGTGTCGCCCGCCTTCGGCTCGGGCATCAGGTTCAGGTCGTAGCCCAGCCCGCTGCAGCCCGCGGGGACGACGCGGACCGTCAGCAGGTGACCCTCGAGCTTCTGCTCGGTCATCACCTGCTTCACCTGGGCGATCGCCTTCTCCGTCAGCGAGAAGGGAGTCTTCGTTTCAGTCTTGGCAACCGGTGGCGAGATTTCGGCGGTGGCGACGTTTTCCATGTCACCCCTCTTATAACGCAGTTCCCCCTCACGCCAACGACCGCCCCCCGTCGACCGCCACGATCTGCCCGGTCAGGAACCCCGGCGCCGTCAGCAGCATCGCCACCGCGTCCGCGACGTCCGTCGGGGAGCCCAGCCGCCCCTGGGGGATGCGCGAGCGGATGCGCTCGACCGCGTCGGCCGCCATGCCCTCGGGCGGCAGCACCGTGCCCGGCGCCACGCCGTTCACGCGGATGCGCGGCGCCAGCTTCAGCGCCATGCAGCGCGTCGCCTCGGCGGCCGCCGCCTTCGACATGCAGTAGGCGGTGTGCTCTCGCCAGTGGCTCCACACGCCGGCGACGTCGAGCACGTTCACGACGTCGCCCTCGCCTCCGCGGGCCGCGAACGCCTCCATCAGCAGCAGCGGCGCGCGCGCGTTGATGCGCCACAGCTCGTCGGGCGTGTAGCGCTCGCCCATGATGCCCGCCGAGCTCACCACGATGTCGAGCTTCCCCAGCGCCTCGGCCGCCTGCCCGACCAGCGCCGCCGGGTCGCCCGCCAGGTCCGCCTTCAGCGCGACTGCCTTGTTCCCGTCGACCTTCGCCGCCGCGACGACCTCGCTCGCGCCCTTCTCGCTCGTCAGGTAGTGCACGGCGAGGTCGGCGCCGAGCGAAATGAGCTTCTCGGCGATCGCCCTGCCGACCCGCGTACCCGCCCCCGTCACCAGGGCTGCCCTTCCCTCCAGTGGCCTTCGCATGGCGGGGCGTTATATGCGACGGGCCATGCCCCAGACGTATCGAGAGATGCTGTCCGCCACGAAGAAGGCGATTCGCGAAGTCACGATCGACGACGTCAAGAAGCAGCTCGACGGCAAGCAGCCGGTGAAGCTCATCGACGTGCGCGAGACCGACGAGTACAGCGCCGGCCGCCTGCCGGGCGCCGTCAGCGTGCCGCGCGGCTTCCTCGAGCTGCGCATCGAAGACAAGGCGAAGCGCGACGAGCCCATCGTCGTCTACTGCGCCGGCGGAGTGCGCTCGGCCTTCGCGGCCCGCACCCTCGCCGACATGGGCTACACGAACGTGGCGTCGATGGCGGGCGGCTACAACCGCTGGCACGACGCCGCCTACCCCACCGACAAGCCGCTCGTGCTCAGCGCCGAGCAGAAGGAGCGCTACCGCCGGCACCTCTCGATCCCCGAGGTCGGCGAAGAGGGCCAGGCGAAGCTGCTCAAGGCGAAGGTGCTGCTCATGGGCGCCGGAGGCCTGGGCTCGCCCGCGGCGCTGTACCTCGCCGCCGCCGGCGTCGGCACGCTCGGCATCGTCGACATGGACGTGGTGGACCTCAGCAACCTGCAGCGCCAGGTCATCCACACCCAAGACCGCAAGGGCATGCCGAAGACCGCGAGCGCGGCCGAGGCGATCAAGGCGCTCAACCCCGACGTGAAGGTCGTGCCCTTCCAGGAGCGGCTGACCAGCGAGAACATCGACCGCGTGCTCTCGGGGTTCGACATGATCCTCGACGGCGGCGACAACTTCCCCACGCGCTACCTGCTCAACGACGCGTGCGTGAAGCACCAGAAGCCGAACATCCACGGGTCGATCTACCGGTTCGAGGGCCAGGTCACGACGTTCATTCCCTTCAACGGGCCGTGCTACCGGTGCCTGTACCCGCAGCCGCCTCCGCCCGACATGGCGCCGTCGTGCGCCGAGGCCGGAGTGCTCGGCGTGCTGCCCGGCATCGTCGGCCTGTTCCAGGCGAACGAGGCGGTGAAGCTGATCCTCGGCATCGGCGAGCCCCTCAACGGCCGCCTCGTGACGTTCGATGCGCTGCAGACGTCGTTCCGCACGCTGAAGCTGCGGCGCGATCCGAAGTGCCCGGTGTGCAGCGAGGGCAAGCAGATTCAGTACATCGACTACGAGCACTTCTGCTCCACCGCCGCGTGAGGGAGATCTCGGCGAAGCAGCTGCAGGCGGCGCTCGCGTCGGGCAGCCCCCCGCTGCTCGTCGACGTCCGCACGCCGCACGAGCACGACCTCGCCGCCATCACGCCGTGCGTGCTGCTTCCCTTGCACGAGATCGAGGAGCGCGCGGGCGAGCTCGACGCCCACAAGGGCCGCCCCATCGTCGTCTACTGCCACCTCGGCGTCCGCAGCCTCGACGGAGCCGCCTACCTGCGCTCGCTCGGTCACGACGCCGTCTCGCTCGCCGGCGGCATCGAGGCCTGGTCTTGCGAGATCGACCCGAAGGTCCCGAGGTACTGACGCGTGTCCGGGTTGCCGAAGCCGAACGTGCCGATGGCGGGCTTTCAGCCCGACCCTTCGGCCGACCCGGCGCTCGTGAACCTCGACGACTACGAGCGCGCGGCTCGCGAGAAGCTCGCGCCGGGGCCCCTCGCCTACTACTCGGGCGGCGCGAACGACGAGCGCACCCTCGAGGACAACCGCGCCGCGTTCCGCCGCCGCTGGTTCAAGCCCCGGTCGATGCGCGGCACCGGCGCGGTGGACCTGGGCGTCACGGTGCTCGGGCGGCGCTGGCCGGCCCCGGTGTTCGTGTGCCCGACGGCGCTGCAGCGCATGGCGCACCCGCTCGGCGAGCTCGCGACGGCGCGGGCTGCCGCGGCCCGCGGCATCACGTTCACGCTCTCGACGTCGGCCAGCACCGACATGGCCGAGATCGCGAAGGTCGAGGGCCCGCGCTGGTACCAGGCGTACCTGCTCGCCGACCCGGGCGCCCGCCGCGCGATGGTCGAGCGCGCGGTGGCGCTCGGCTTCGAGGCGTTCGTGCTCACCGTCGATCTGCAGCGGCTCGGGCGGCGGGAGCGCGACATTCGCGCGGGGTTCGCGATTCCGGCCGGAGTCACTCTGCCGAACATCGCGGCGGCGGCCGGCGTGGCCGAAAAGGACGCTCCGAACGTGCCGTTCGTCGCGGCGCTGACGTGGGCCGATCTCGAGTGGCTCGCGAAGCTGGGGCGCCCGGTGATCGTGAAGGGCATCTTGCGCGGCGACGACGCCCGCGCGGCGATCGATCACGGGGCGGCGGGCATCGAGGTGAGCAACCACGGCGGGCGCCAGCTCGACGGAGCCATCGCCTCGCTCGACGCGCTCGACGAGGTCGTGAGCGCGGTTCAGGGCCGGGTGCCGGTGCTGGTCGACGGCGGAGTGCGGCGCGGCACCGACGTGCTGACGGCGCTGGCCTGCGGTGCGACGGCGGTGGGCCTCGGCCGGCCGCTGATCTGGGGGCTCGCGGTGAGCGGCGAGGCCGGCGCCGGGCGAGTGCTCGATCTCATCGTGAGCGAGCTGGACTCGGCGATGGCGCTGTCTGGCTGCGCGAGCGTCGCGGAGGTCACGCGCGATCTCGTCGTGCCGTAGCCGCTACTTGCGCAGCGCGTCGCCCAGCTCGATCGGCGGCGGCTTGTTCACGTACTTCCCGGGCTTCGCCAGCAGGTTGATGTCGAACGGCACCGCGAAGTGCAGCTTGTCGTCGCGCAGCTCGACGTGGTGCGGCCCCTCGTACATCTTGATCAGCATCCCGGTCATGCCGATCTTGTGCCCGTTGCAGAACACGCCGAGCCCCTTGATCCCGGGCTTCGTCGAGATCTCGACGTCGGTCTCCTGGAAGTTCTTCTCGATCTTCCGCAGCTCGTCGGGCTGCCCGAACTGAATCGACTCCTCGTACGAGATGCACAGCTGCTCGTTCATGAGCAGAATCGCATCGGTCACGCACGCGCCCTTCACGTTCTCGATCGGCGTGAGCCCCAGATCCATCGGCTGCTGGGTCAGCGCCCCGCCCCGCTTCACGATCACCCGCGTCGGCGGGTTGCTGTCGACCGTCAGGCGAATCGGCACGCAGTTCGGCGTCAGCCCGCTCGGCCCGGTTCCGACCGTCTTGAAGATCGCCACCAGCGCGCCCAGCGAGATCAAGAGCAGCAGCACGATGACCCCGCCGCGCCGCTGGGCCTGCTTCCGCTTCAGCGAGTCGAGATCGTACGCCGGGTCGAGGTCCGAAGAGTCGCGGCTGTTCTTGCCCGGCGCCGGCGTCGCCATCTTCTTCTTCGGCTTCCGCTCCTCCACCGGCTCCAGCGACTCGCGCGACCGCCGCGGCGGCGCCTCGGGCATCTCGCCCGTCGTCGTCCGCTTCAGCTTTCCCGCGCTCGAGCTCGTGCGCCGCGGCGCCGGCATCTCGGTCGGCGGCTCGGGGTCGTCGTCGTCCTGCAGCACCCGCGCGTGACCGTTCACCCCGTTCGACGGCCGCTTGAGGTTCGCGCGCGACTTGCGCCCGCTCGGCGACGACGGCTCCTGCGGCTCTTCGTACCCCTCGAACTCGCGCGTCGCCGGCTTCTGCCGCGTCACGTCGGGGCTGCCGCCGCCCCCCTGGTACGCGCGCTGCTGCGCCGTCTGGTTCGGGTTCGAGTACTTGCGGCTCGGGCTGATCGGCGCCTGCTGCTGCGCTGGCGGGGCCTCCCACTCGGGCATCGGCTCGGGCTCGCCGCCGCGGCCGCCGGCCTCGCCGGGCTTCGCGCGGTCGGTGCCCGTGAACTCGGGCTCGGGCTGCCGCGCTTGAGACTGCCGCCGCTGCTGCTTCTGCGGCATCTCGGGCATCGCCGGCAGGCCCTGCTGCGACTCGCCCTGCACGCTCGGGTTCGGAGCCCCGAGCCGCTGCTCCTCGGCGCGCCGCTCGGCGAACAGCGTCTCCATCAGCTCGGAGATCTGCACGCTCGTGGCGACGAGCCGCTGGCTGATGAGGAACTCCTCGAGCGCCATCTGGAACATCGAGGCGTCGCGGTAGCGATCGTCGGGCGCCTTCGACAGCGCGCGCATCACGACGTCGTCGAGCTCGCCCGGGACCTCGGCGACGACCGAGGGCGGGTCGATCGCGCACTCGAGCGCCGCCTGCAGGGTCGCGAGCTCGCTGTCGCGCTTGAGCGGGCGCACGCCCGTGAGCAGCTCGTAGAGCACGAGGCCCAGGGCGAAGAGATCGGTGCGCGCGTCGAGCGGCTTGCCGCCGGCCTGCTCCGGCGCCATGTACGCGAACTTGCCCTTGATGGCGCCCGACTTCGTCATCGACGCCTGGTCGGCGGCCTTCGCGATGCCGAAGTCGACGAGCTTCACCGAGCCGTCGAAGCTGATGAGGATGTTCTGCGGCGAGATGTCGCGGTGCACGACGCGCAGCGGCTGGCCGCGCTCGTCGTTGCGCGTGTGCGCGTAGTACAGGCCCTTGCACGCCTCGGCGATGATGCGAATGGCGAGGGGCCGCGCGATCCACTGGCCGGTGCTCCACGCCTTGCGCATCAGGCGGCCGAGATCTTCGCCGTGAATGAACTCCATCGCGATGAAGTACTGACCGTCGGCCTGACCGAGGTCGTAGATCTGCGCGATGTTCGGGTGGTTGAAGCGCGAGGCGATCTTCGCCTCGTTGAGGAACATCTGAACGAACTCCGGGTCCTCGCTCAGGTGCGGGAGGATCCGCTTCACGACGATGTGGCGGTTGAAGCCCTCGATGCCGATCTGGTTCGCGAGCCAGACCTCGGCCATCCCGCCGGTCGCGAGCTTCTTCAGCAGCTGATAGTTGCCGACTGCTTGTCCCGCCATGAGGAGGAGGCCGAGGCAAAATCCTCGAAACCTTGGGAGTCTAGGTCACGCGCTCCAGAAGCGACAGTCTGCTGGCGCGTGCCCGTCACGCGTGTAGTGTGAGGTACGCGCATGCTGGCCTATGTCCTCACGCTGGTCCTGAACGACGAGCCGCCTCCTCCGCTGCCCGAGAAGGAGAAGATCGATCTCGTCCAGACGGTTCGCGGCCCTGCGTCGTGGGATCTCGAGTGGTCCGACGCCGAAGACCGCATGCGCGGCAGCGTGCGCCCGCTCGACCCGGTCTCCGGCCGCCCCGTCGAGCTCTCGCTGCTCGTCGGCACGTTTCAAGGCGCCGAGTTCGACGGCCCGATCAACGTCACGATGCGCTGCAGCGAGTGGTCGGACACCCAGACCGTGAGGCGCGCGAAAGACGAGAAGGCCTGGGCGGTGAAGTTCCTGCCCAGCGCGAGCGGCGAAGACTGCACGCTCGACTTCGCGTTCACCACGACCCGGCACAAGCGCCTCCATACGAAGCTCTACGTGAACTCGGCGCCGATCGATCGCTGGCCGTGGTTCGTGCTGCTGGGCTTGGGCTCCGCGATCGCGCTCGGCCTCGGCGTGCGCGCCATCTTCAAGAAGCCGGAGAACGCGTGAAGCGGCCGTCGAGGCCGGTCGCGGCCCGCCGGCCCGAGCGGCCCGTGCGCGAAGATCTCGTCACGCAGGCCTGCCTCGAGGCCTACGGCGCCGTGCGCCACGAGGGCCGCCTCGCCGACCGGGCGCTCGAGTTCACGCTGCGCCACAAGCGCATGCTGTACTCGAACGAGCGCCGCGCCGTCGCCGAGCGCGTCTACGGCCTGCTCCGCCGCGAGCGGCTCGTCGACTTCCTGCTCGCGCGCGCCTCGCGGTCGTTCGAGTCGCTGCCCGCCACGCGCAAAGACCTGCTGCGCCTCACCGCGGTGCAGGCGCTGGCCGGCGACCCGCCCGAGCTCTCGCCGCTCCCGGCCGAAGATCGCCCGGTGATCGCCCGCCTCGAGTCGGGCCGCGGCGCGCTCACGCAGCTGCCCGCAGCCCAGCGGTTCGGCATCGAGGCCTCGCTGCCCGACTGGCTCGCCGTGCGGTTCTTGGCCGAGCTCGGGCAAGAGGCCGCCGCCGGTGCCGACGCGATGAACGAGCGTGCCCCGCTGACCGCGCGCACGAACGCGCTCAAGGGCGACCGGCCCTCGCTGCAGGAGCGCCTCGCCAGAGAGAAGGTCACCACCCGCACGACGCCGCTGTCGCCGCTCGGCCTGTACCTCGACGACCGCATCAACGCGTTCACGCTGCAGACGTTTCGCGAAGGGTTCTTCGAGCTGCAGGACGAGGGCTCGCAGCTGCTCGGCATGCTGGTCGACGCTCCGCCGACGAAGGTGGTCGACGCGTGCGCGGGCGCCGGCGGCAAGTCGCTGCAGCTCGCCGCCCAGATGAAGAACAGGGGCGACCTGTACGCGTTCGACATCGACCCGCGCCGCCTCGAGGAGCTGAAAGTCCGCGCCCGCCGCGACGGCGTTCACAACGTGCGCATCCACCTGCTGCCCGGCGTGCCGGACCTTCAGGGCAAGGCCGATCGGGTGCTGGTCGACGCGCCGTGCACCGGCACCGGCACGCTGCGCCGCAAGCCCGACGCGCGGTACCGGCTCACCGAGGCCTCGGTCGCCGAGTACGCGGCGAAGCAGCGCGGGCTGCTCGACCAGTTCGCGCCGATGGTGAAGCCGGGAGGCCGGCTCGTCTACGGCACGTGCTCGATCTTGCGCGAAGAGAACGAGGACGTGGTGGCCGCGTTCCTCGAGGCGCACCCGGACTTCGAGGTGCTGCCGGCCGGCGACGTGCTGGGCCCCGAGCTGGGGCCGAAGGTGACGCGCGGCGGCTTCCTGCGCACGTACCCGCACCTGCACGGCACCGACGGCTTCTTCGGCGCGGTGCTCCGCAAGAAGAAGTAACGCGTCCCCTCTCCCCTCGTAGGGGAGAGGGACAGGGTGAGGGGCGGCGTTTAAGCTGCAAGCGTGCCGCAAGCCCTGCAGCTCGACGTAGCCACGCCGGAGCGGGTCTCGATGAGCCTGCCGGTCGCGGGCATCGGCTACCGCTCGCTCGCGTGGCTCATCGACGTCACGCTGATTCTCTCGTTCTGGGTGATCGTCTACTTCCTCTACGCGCTGACCGGCCCCGACGTGCTGAAGCTGGTGGGCGACCTGTCGACGTTCGCCCGGGTCGCGGCGGTCTTGGGCTTCTTCTTCTTCCAGTGGGTCTACTGGACGGCGTGCGAGGTGCTGTTTCGCGGCCAGACGCCGGGCAAGCGCTTCCTCAAGATCCGCATCGTGCGCGCCGACGGCTCTCCGGTCGGCGTCTTCGAGAGCGCCGTGCGCAACCTGCTCCGCGTCGTCGACTTCCTGCCCTTCGCCTACGGCGTCGGAGCGATCGTCATGCTCATCGACCCGAAGCACCGGCGCCTGGGCGATCTCGCCGCCGGCACGGTCGCGCTGCGCGAAGAGCAGATCGATCTGTCGGGCTACGGCGCGCCGCCCGCGAAGGGCCGGGAGCTCAGCGTCGCCGAGCACGAGCTCGTGCGCGAGCTGACCTCGCGCTTCGACAGCCTCGAGCCCGCGGCGCGCCTCAACCTCACCCGGAAGCTGGCCGAACGGCTCGGAGCGGATCCGTCGTCGCTCGCCGACGACGCTGCCGCGCGAGCGTGGCTCTCCTCGAGGGCACCGTGATCGCCGCGCTGATTCTCCTGGCATCGCCGATCGCGAAGGACACCGGCCAGGTTCTCGTGGCGCCGCCCGACCTGCCGCTCGTTCACCGCATGCCGGCGAAGGGCTTCAAGCCCAGCGCGGCGTACGCCTGGGTCGACGTGCTGCTCGAGGCCTCGGGCCGCGACGCGAAGCGCAACAGCCCGCGCCCCACCGTGCTGTCGCGCACCATGGCGATCGTGCTCACCGCGATCTACGACGCGTGGGCCGCCTACGACGCCGTCGCCGCGGGCACGCGGCTGGGCGGAAAGCTGCGCCGCCCCGCGCCCGAGCGCACGCCGGCCAATCGAGAGAAGGCGATCGCCCACGCGGCGTACCGCGCGCTGCTCTTCGTGTACCCGGAGGACGCCGCGTGGCTCGGCGAGCAGCTGAAGCAGAAGGGCTTCGACCCCGACGACACCACCGGGCCCGCGGGCGTCGGCAACGCGGCGGCCGCGGCGGTGATCGAGCACCGCCGCGACGACGGCTCGAACCAGCTGGGAGCCGTGCCTTACGCCGACACGACGGGCTACCAGCCGGTGAACACGCCCGAGAAGGTGACCGACCCCACCCGGTGGATGCCGATTCCCTTCTCGGACGGCAAGGGCGGCACGGTGAGCCCGGGCTTCCTCACCCCGCACTGGGGCAGGGTGAAGCCGTTCGCGCTCGAGCGCGGCGATCAGTTCCGCCCGCCCGAGCCGCCGAAGTGGGGCTCGGCACAGCTCACGCGCGAGGTCGAAGAGGCGATGCGCGTGAACGCGCAGCTCACGCTCGAGCAGAAGACGGTGGTCGAGTTCATGCGCGAGGGGCCGGCGTCGACGGGCCAATCGGGTCACTGGCTGCAGTTCGCGCAAGACGTGTCGCGCCGCGACGGCTACGGGCTCGACCAGGACGTGAAGCTCTTCTTCTCGGTCGCGAACGTCGTGATGGACGCCTTCATCGCGTGCTGGGAGGCGAAGCGGCACTACGACACCGGGCGGCCGTACGGGTGGGTGCGCCGCCAGTACCAGGGCAAGCCGATCGACGCGTGGGCCGGGCCGGGCCTCGGCGTGAAGAAGCTGCCCGGCGAGCAGTGGCGCCCCTACTCGCCCGACGTCTTCGTGACGCCGCCCTTCCCCGGCTACCCGTCGGGGCACGCGACCGCCAGCGGCGCGGCCTCGCGCATGCTCGAGCTGCTCACCGGCAGCGATCGCTACGGCGCCGTCGCGATCCAGACGGCCGGCTGCATGACCGAGCCCGACGCCACCCCCGCGCAGATGTGCTCCCGCAACGGCAAGCCGGCAGCGGACGCCCCGGCGTCGAAAGAGATCCGCATCTCGCTGCCGACGTTCACCGCCACCGCCGAGCTCGCCGCCGTCTCGCGGCTGTGGGGCGGCTATCACATCCGCACCGACAACGACGAAGGCCTCATCCTCGGGCGGCGCATCGCGGCGTACAGCTGGCCGCGCTACCGGGCCTGGTTCGACGGCACCGCGCCGAGCACGGCTTCGAGCCAGCCGGGGCCGGGCAGCACGCGCGACAGCCCGCCGTCGCGCCCGTAGACGAGGAGCAGGGGCAGCGGCAGCTCTCCACCGCGTGACAGCGCGTCGGCGGTCGCGGCGCTCAGCGCCTTCGCCTCGGTCGTGATGCCGAGCGACGCCGCCGCGGCCTGCGGCGTGTCGTCTTCCGCGACGAGCCCCAGCGCGATCACGCGCGCGCCCTTCAGCTTCGCCAGCACCGGCGCTTCTTCTGCGCACGGCTTGCAGCCGCGCGTGAACAGCTGCACCACGGTGGGGGTCGCCGCCGGCTCGAGCCCGAGCGCCTTCAGCGTCGCGGGCCAGGCGGGCGGCTTCTCGGCACGCGGCGCCGCGAACGCCACCGACGCCTTCGCCTTCGGGCCCTCGCCTTCCGCGAGCACGTGCCGCCTGCCGGCGGCCAGCGGCCCGAACCTCTCGCGCGCGCCGCTGCGCCACTGCACCTCGACCGTCACCCCGGCGCGCTGGCCGAGGCCGAGGTGCAGCGCCGGCGGCACGGCGCTCACGTAGCCGCGCGCGAGCGTCGTGGTGAATGCGCCCAGGCCCTCGGCGCGCACGACGAGCCCTTCTGCGTCGCGCGGGCCGCTCTTGCCGACGAGCTCGAGCTCGACCGCGCGGCCGTTCGGGCCCACGTTCTCGAACAGCTGCAGCCGGCCGGCGCGCGAGAGCATGATCAGCTCCTGGTCGCCGTCGCCGTCGAGGTCGGCGGGCACGAGGCTGCGGCCGTCGAGCCGTGAGTCGAAGCCCTCGGCGTACGCGACCTCCTCGTAGCCGCCGTCGGCCTGCTGGCGCCAGAGGCGCTTCGGCTCCCAGCCCGAGAACGAGCTCGGCAGCGTGCCCGGCACCGTCGAGAGCATGTACTGGATGAGCGACGCCTCGCCCCTGCTCAGCTTCGGCAGCTTCTCGGGCGCCACGACCTGGCGCCAGTAGAGGCTTCAAAGGTCTTTCCGCTTCGGGTCGCTGTAGTACCCGTTCGCGACGGCCACCTCGAGCCGGCCGTCGTCATCGGTGTCGACCATCACCGAGCCGAACGCCCACAGGCCGCGGTTGACGCCGAGCTGGCTCCCGCGCTCGGCGAAGCCGCCGTCGGGCTGCGCGAGGTACAGCGTGTTGCCGCGCGCGAACTTCTCGAGCACCGCCTTGCGCCTGGGGCTTGCGCCGGTGTTGCCGACGACGCGCGTGCCGGCCTTCGAGAACATGTTGGCGACGTAGAGATCGAGCCGGCCGTCGGCGTCGAGGTCGGCGACGTCGACGCTCATGCCGTTGCCGGGGTCGTCGAGGCCGAGCGCGCCCGCGACGTCGCGGATGCCGCCGTCGGCGTCGAACACGTACAGATCGTTCGAGCCGAAGTCGTTCGCGACGTAGAGCTGGGGGCGGCCGAGCCCGAGCAGGTCGGCGGCCTGCGCGGCGAGGCTCCACCGCTTCGGCGCCGCCGGCAGCGGCCACGGCTGAAAGCCCAGCTTGCCGTCGCCGCGGTAGAGCCGCAGCGGCTCGCCGTTCTTCGCGTCGAGCAGGTCCGACGGCAGCGCCGACGAGAACGGGTACGGGAGGATCGCGAGATCGAGGTTGCCGTCGCCGTCGAGGTCCGAGGCGATCGCCGACTGCAGCCGGCCGCCCCGGTCGAGAGAGCCCGCGGGCTCGAGCTTCCCGCCCTCGTTTCGCAGCACGAGCGGAGCGGCTGCCCGGTAGAAGACCGCGATCAGATCGGCGTCGCCGTCGTTGTCGAAGTCGCCCGCCGCCGCCGCGGTGACGACGTCGCCGCTCGGTGCCTTCGCGATGACGGAGCGCTCGAAGCGGTAGCCGCGCTCGCCGCCGGCGACGTTGCGCAGCAGGTAGATCGACTGGCCCTCGACGGCCACGACGTCGAGCCGGCCGTCGGAGTCGAAGTCGCGCACCGCGAGCCCGCCCGCGAGCAGCGCCGTGGGCGGCGGCGCCCCCTGGGTCCCGGGAATCGAGAGGCCGGTGATCGAGCCGACCTCGAGGTACCGCGGCGACTCGCGGCGCACGGCGTGCTGCCAGGTGGGCTCGAACTGCTCGAGCCGCCACGCCCCGGCGAGCTTCTTCACGCGGCCGTCGGCCTCGCCGCGCTCGATGACGCGGCCGCCGTCGCCGTCGCGGCCCTCGAGCTCGTAGAGCAGGTGCACGGCACGCGACGTGGCGCCGGTGGCGTCGAGCTTCAGCGCGCGCAGCGAGCACGACGTCACCCAGACCATCGACTGCGGCACCGGGTGCGCACCGGGGGCGGCGAGCGCCTCGGGCACGCTGCGCGCTCCGCCCTTGAGCGCCGAGCAGATGGCGTCGAAGCGCTCCTCGAGCTGATCGTTGACGGCCTCGATGGCGTCGAGCCGGGGATCCGCCGAGAGCGTGAGCGCGAGCCAGAGCGCGGTCATCGTCATCGCCGCGCAGTGTGGCACACTCGGCGCCCGCGATGAGCGAAGCATTGCCGGCCTTCGTCGAGAGCAGGAAGCCGCTCTGGGAGCAGCTGGCGCGCCTGCTCGACGCCCTCGACCAGAAGCGCCTCGCGGCCTCGCAGCTCGCCGAGCTCGACCGCCTCTACCGCCGGGCCGCCGCCGACCTCGCGCGCGCGCAGGGCGCGTACGCCGGCACCGACGTGCACCGGTACCTGAACCAGCTGTGCGGGCGCGCCTACGGGCGCATCTACACCCGGCGGCCCGATCGGCTCGGCGCGGTGCACGAGTTCTTCGCGCGCGCTTTCCCCCAGGCGGTGCGCGACGAGCTGAAGTTCATCGGAGCCGCGGCGGCGCTGCTCGCGACGGGCGTGGTGCTGGGCTTCACGACGCTGCTCTTGCAGCCGGGCCTCGCCGATCTGTTCGTGCCCGAGACGCTGCAGCGCTACGTCGCCGAGCAGCGCCTGTGGACGGACTCGATCGGCCTGCCGCCCTCCGAGATCGCCACCCAGATCCTGACGAACAACCTGCAGGTCAGCGTCGGAGCGTTCGCGCTCGGCATCACCGGCGGCATCGGCACCGTGTTCATTCTGCTGAACAACGGCGTGTTCCTCGGCGCCACGCTCGCGCACTGCTTCAACGGGGGCGTCGGCCCGGGCCTGCTCGTCTTCATGTCGGCGCACGGCTTCGTCGAGCTCAGCGTCATCTGCATCTGCGGAGGCGCCGGGCTCATCATCGGCCACGCGCTCGTCGTGCCGCAGGAGCAGCCGCGCGGCGAGGTGCTGCGCGAGCGCTCGCGGCGGGCGGTGCAGCTCGTGTTGGGCTCGGCCCCCTTCCTCGCGGCGATCGGCGTCGTCGAAGGCTACGTCAGCCCGGGCCACGGGGTGCCGGCGCCGCTGAAGCTGCTGCTGGGGCTCTCGCTCGGAGCGGGCTTCTGGGCCTGGCTGCTAACCGCCGGCCGACGGCAGCTCGGCTGACACGGCGGTGCGCACCCGGCCTTCGCGGTGCAGCGCGATGCGCTCGTACGCGTCGTTCAGCGCGCGCATGCGCTCGGCCGAGCCGCCGCGATCGGGGTGGCTCTCGAGCGCGAGCTCGCGGTACCGCTCGCGAATGCGCTCGGGCGTGTCGGTCTTCGAGACGCCGAGCAGGCGGTACGGGTCCTGCTCGTCGATGGCCGTGAGCCAGCGCTCGAGGCGCTCCTTCACGTTGCCGAACACGCTGCCCGGGCTCTCGCTGCGGCGCCGCGCGCGCACCTTCGCGTCGGCCCGCAGAACCTCCGAGTACATGCTGGAGACCCAGCGGTGGCACGACGCGCAGTGGAAATAGCGGACGTGGGCGCTCGACCCGAGATGGCAGGTCATGGCGACCTTGCAGTGGGTGCACTCGACGTCGACGTCTTCGAGAGTGGTTGCGGTGGCAGCGACTCGCAAGCGGAACCTCACCTTGGAAAAAAGTGCTACAGCTCTGTCGAAACTTGTACCCCGCCGATCGATCGGCGCAAAAAATTGGCCACTTTTCCCCCTCGGGCATCATGACCCCTGTGAAATGGCTCGTAGTCGGGCTGTTGATCTCGTCCCCCGCATGGGCGCAGCTCGACGGCGGCGTCATCAAGGTGCAGAAGGCTCCGAAGCCGGCCGCGGCGGGCCCCGTGAAGGGCGGCCTCGGCAGCGCGAAGGAAGACGACGACGCGCCGCCGAAGCCGGCCGCGGCGGCGGCGTGCGCGAGTGAGGCCGACACGGCGCTGCTGCGCGCGGTGCTCTACGCGTTCGAGCCGGCACCGACCGAGATCCGCGTCATCGCGATCGAGGACCTCGGCATTCTCGGAGACTCCCGCGCGCTGAACCCGCTGGCGCAGCTCGTGATGGACGCGAACCCCCAGGTGCAGCTCGCGTCGCTGCGCGCGATCGCGTCGATTCAGCACCCGCGCGCCGAGTCGATTCTCTCGAACGTGGTGCGGCACCCGACGCTCGGCGAGAAGGTGAAGCTCGCGGCCGTCGAGCTGCTCCTCTTCCAGAACTCGCCGACGTCGGTCGCGTTCCTCTCGTTTCTCTCGCGCACGCCGGGCTTTCACCCCGCGCTGCAGCAGCAGGCGCGCCGCGTGCTCGCCGAGCTGCCCCCGGGAAGGGCCCTGTGATCGACTCGAAGTTCGCGTTCCTCGGAGCGGGCAACATGGCCGAGGCCCTCATCAAGGGACTCCTGCGCGCCGGAGCGAAGCCGGGCCGCATCGCGGCGACCGTGCGGCGCACCGAGCGGAAGACCGAGCTCGAGAAGACGCACGGCATCAGCGCCGGCACCGACAACGTGGCGGCCGCGAAGGACGCCGAGGTCGTGGTGCTGTGCGTCAAGCCGCAGGCGATGCGCAAGCTGCTCGCGCAGATCGCGCCGGTCATCGACACCCACAAGCTCGTCATCTCGGTCGCCGCAGGCGTGCCCATCGCGGCGATCGAGCGGAAGCTCGGGGCCGGCTCGCGGGTCGTGCGCGCGATGCCGAACACCCCTGCCCTCGTCGGCCTGGGCGCCACCGCGCTGTCGGGCGGCGAGCACGCGACGCCGGAAGATCTCGCGTTCGCGAAAGAGCTCTTCGACGCCGTCGGCATCACCACGATCGTCGACGAGGTGATGCTCGACGCCGTCACCGGCCTGTCGGGCTCAGGGCCGGCGTACGTGTTCTTGATGATCGAGGCGCTGTCCGACGCCGGCGTGAAGGTGGGCCTGTCGCGGCACGTGGCGCTCAAGCTCGCGGCGCAGACCGTGCTCGGCAGCGCGAAGCTGCTGCTCGAGACCGGCCAGCACCCGGGCCACCTGAAAGACCAGGTGACCTCGCCGGGCGGCACGGCGATCGCGGGGCTCCACACACTGGAAGCGGGCGGGCTTCGCACTACACTCATCGACGCCGTCGAAGCAGCGACCAAGCGCGCCCGCGAGCTGGGCGTTCAGTTTCTCGAAGAAGGAGGCGCCTCATGAAGATGACCCCGCTGGACATCCGCCAGAAGCGGTTCGAGCGCGAGATGCGTGGGTACAGCCGGCGCGAGGTCGAGGGCTTCCTGGAGCTCACCGCCGCCGAGTTCGAAGAGGTCGTGAAAGAGAACATCGGCCTGAAAGAAGAGCTGAAGCGCGTGGGCGCGCGGCTCGAGCACCACCTGGAGCGGGAGAAGACGCTGCAAGAGACGATGGTGACCGCGCAGCGCATCAGCGAAGACGTGAAGGCGACCGCGCGCAAAGAGGCCGAGGTGATCGTGGCCGAGGCGTCACTGCAGGCCGAGAAGATCGTGGCGGGCGCGAACCACAAGCTCACCGAGCTGGTGGCCGACATCAACGAGCTCAAGCGCCAGCGCGTGCAGTTCGAGTCGCAGCTCGGAGCGCTCATCGACTCGCACCGGAAGCTGCTCGAGACGTTCAAGCTGTCGGCGGGCCCCGACGTCGCGTTCCTGCTGCAGAAGAAGACGTCTCAGGAGTGAAGCCCTGGCTGAAGCCCGTGGAGGGCGGCGTGGAGCTGCTGGTCCTCGTGCAGCCGCGGGCGTCGCGCTCGAAGGTGGCCGGTGAGCACGACGGGCGGCTGAAGGTGCAGCTCGCGGCGCCTCCGGTCGACGGCGAGGCCAACGCGGCGCTGATCGACCTGCTTGCGGGCCTGCTGTCGGTACGCAAGTCCGCGATTGCGCTGCTCGACGGGCAGACGGGCCGAAGAAAGCGGCTGAAAGTGGCGGGGCTTGATGCGGCAGCCGTAGAAGCGGTTATGTGTAGCCATAAGTGACTGCGCCACTGCTCGCCCTGATTTTGGCTCGGGTCGACCTGTTCGGTAGGGAGCGCCGAATGCCGGCACGGCGCTCGCCCCAGCGGCAAGCGTCAGCGCGATAGCAAGCGACGCCGAACACCATGAGCCCCTCTCTGCCATGAACGGTAAGAGGTAGAAGTACTTTGCACAGCCACGCCGAGTTGGCGTTCGTTAGACAGGTATCGTCGACCCGAAATGCGAGGGCGTTTTCCCTCTGTGCGCCTGCCGGACGCTGACGGTCGAGGCGCGGTGCAGCGGCAGCGGCAACACGCAAGAGGCGGGGCGTGATGGTTCCACGGCGACATCAACTGTGACTGGCGACGGACAAGTTCTCGTAGCTCAGATACTCTCAGGACATGGGGGCGGCTCGATCACTCGTGATTCAAGCAAAGGGTTGGCGCCGCGTCGCGTGCGTCGTGGCCTGCTCGGCGACGGTCGCGTGTTCTTATCCTGTCTCAGCGCCCGATGCAGGCGCGGAAGACTGTTTTCGGCTGGGCGATGAGGACCTGGACGGCGACGCCGATTGCAGCGACTCCGACTGTCAGCATTTCGTCAGATGCGGTGGCGGAGCGGCCGGTGGGAGTGCGGCCGGCGGCTTTGGAGGCGGCACCGGAGCTGCGGGCGGCCAGGCGGGCGCAGCCGGCGGTATCGCTGGCGGCTCGTCAGCCGACGCTGGGCCGGATGCAGGAGTGGACCCGTGTGGCGGGGCACGTGGAGACGCGGGAGTCGACGCAGGAATCGATGCGGGCGATATCGACGGCGGTCTTCCGATATTCGCCGAGTGTTTGGGCTTCGAATCGCCTCTGGAGCTGAGCAGAGATCGCTGGCCGGGCTACCTCTTCGTGACGTTTGGAAGACCCGGCGAGGTTCTCGTTGGCGGCATGACCGCGCGTGGAGGAGCGGTGATTGCCCGTTTCGACGGAGGCTGGGCGCAGGTTCTCTACGTCGACGGCGGCAACGTCGGCGTTGACGTCGACGTCGCTTCGGCAACCAACGGTGAGGCTCACGCCATCACGAGTCTCCCAGGTACGAACCAGCGCGCGTTCTGGTACCGGCCGCCTGATGGAGGTTTCCGCATGGCGAGCCTGGACACCCGAAACATCGTGGCCGCACGAGTGGCCGGGACCCCCCAGAAGGCCGCAGCGACACTGCAAATCGCGCTCGGGGGCTCTCGCTTCGAGCTTTGGGAGCGGACCTTCGAGAACGGGGTCTGGCTTCCGGCCCGACAACTCGACCGCGGTACGCAGACAGCGACAGGTCTGGACTTGGGGGGCGTAAGTATCGATGGGGAGGGACGGACGACGTACCTCTTCTACGAGATCAACGCATCTGGCCAGTATGCGATCTGGCGCCGCATCGATGCGTGCAGCCTTTCGGCGCCAGCGCTGGTTTCTGTTGTTCCCATGACCAACTATCTGTTGGCCGCGTTCTATAACCGCGCGGGAGAGGGATTCGTTCGCTGGGGAAGTTATGGTCCTGGAATGCAGGTTGGAAGATTCCTCCCTGACGGACGGATCGGGAGCCTCACTTCGCTCATCGGGTCACGACCGCGCTCAACTCCCAATGAGGCGTTCATCGCGGATGACGGGACCGTGCGAGTCGTGCACGATGCGCGCGTCGCCGTGAACCGGCGCGGTTCCAGCGTTTGGTCTGAATTCGACCTCACCGGCCGGGCTCCAGTCTCCGTTGCCTTCAACGCGCTCGGCGACGGGTATGCGGTGAGTTGGGCCGGTTCGGCAGTCTCCGCCGCACAGCTGCGTGGCGACGGCACCATCGGGGCATGGCGCCCTGTGCCAATGCCGCCGACTCTGACGACCATCCAGAACGTGCAGGCTGCCGTCAGCGACTCAGCGGAGCTCCTGGTAGTCGTGGCCGGCGCGGACGCCGGCTATGGTTTGTACGCGAATTCGTGCCGCTGACGGTTGCACGCATGCGCCTGCATACGCTGCACGCGTTCCAGCTTGGAAAAACGTCAAGGAGCGGACCGCACAGCTTGCGCCACCGGGCAGCAGATCGACGCCGCGCTGATCGACGGAAGCGGCTGAAGATCACCGGGCTTGCTGCGGCGGGCGTTGAAGCGGTTATGTGTAGCCATAAGTGACTGCGCCACTGCTCGCCCTCCTCCTCGCCTCCGCCAGCCCGGTCACGCACGAGCTGACGACGAAGCGCTTCAAGATCGTGCACACCGAGAAGGCGACGGCAGCGGCCCACCTGCTCGCGGAAGAGATCGAATCGCGCCGCGACGAGATCGAGCGGCGGCTGGGCCGAGACTGGGACGGAGTCACCGAGGTGCGGCTCGGGTGGGACCGCGCCGAGTTCGAGTCGCTCGCGCTCTCGCCTGCGCCGAGCTGGGCGGTCGCTCTCGCCTGGCCCGCCGAGAACGTCATGCTGCTCGAGGCGAAGTCGCTGGTGCTCGGCGACGGGCAGCAGACCTTGCGGCACGAGCTCGTGCACATCGCGCTGGGCAGGCTCGGCGACCGGTGGCCCCGCTGGTTCCAGGAGGGCTTCGCGCAGCACCTCACCCAGGAGCGGAAGTTCTCGGTCGATCACTTCACGACGCTCGCGCGCGCCGTCAGCGCCGACCGCATCTTCCGCTTCGACGATCTCGCGAACGGCTTCCCCGAGCGCGCGAGCGACGTCGAGATCGCGTACGCGCAGAGCGCGGCCTTCGTCGACTTCCTCTTCGAGCGCCACGACCGCAAGTCGTTCGGCGAGCTCGTCGACGGCCTCCAGCGGGGCGAGACGTTCGAGATCGCCTTCGCGAAGGCGTTTCACACCTCGCTCAACCTCGAGGAGCGCACCTTCCGCGACCAGCTGCCCGGCCGTTACCCGTTCTGGCCGATCGTGACGACGGGCACGTCGCTGTGGGCGTTCGCGTCGGTGCTCGTCGTGGTCGCGTGGGTGCGGCGCCGCCGCGCCGTGGCGCTCCTGCGCGCGCAGCAGGAGGCCGAGGAGGCCGCCGAAGACGCCGCCGCCCGCATCATCGCCGCCGAGCAGGCCGCCGCCGCGCTGCTGCCGCCGCCGCAGCCGAAACCGGACGAAGAGCACACGCCCGAGCCGAAGCCCACCCTTCACTGACGCCGGGCTACTTGACGCGGCCGCCGAGCTGCGGCGCCTCGCCTTCCTTCCACAGGTAGTAGCTCTGCGTTCCGTTCGGGTGCTCGGCCCACGGATCCGCCCGCGGTCCGTCCCACCCGTACGGGTCGATCGGCGTCGGCTTGCGCGTCTTCGTGTCCACGAGCCGCATCACGCGGAACCCGAGCAGCGGCTCCCGCGCGCAGCCCGACTTCCCCGACAGGCCGATCTTCTGCCCCGCCCTCACCTCGTCGCCCTCTTTGACGAGCACCTTCTCGAGGTGCTGGTAGTGCGTCGTCAGCGTCAGCTTCGGAATCGGCTGGTGCTTGATGCGCACCGACAGCTGGTTGTCGACGGTGCGGCGGAACTCGGGCAGCACGCAGAAGAACTCGGGGTCGTTGCCCGCGTGCTCGACGACGCCGTCGGCGACGGCGAAGACCGGAGTGCCGGCGGGCAGGCCCCAGGCGTAGCCCTCGACGCCGTCGGGCAGGCCGAGCATCTCGATGCCGCAGTACGAGAGCTCGGTGCTGCCCGGCTCGAACGGCTTGTAGTCGCCGGGCGTCTGGTGATCGAACAGGCTGTACACCGGGAAGTCGCCGTCGAAGGGGCGCTGGAAGACCGGCCGCTGCGGGTTCTTGCGGCCGGGCTCCGCGGAGCAGCGGCGGGCTCCGAGCGGGCCGTCGCGCGGCGGCAGCGGCGGCTTGTTGTCCTTCTCGGGGCAAGCGGAGAGGACGACGGCGAGCGCGAAGAACCGCCGAAAAGTCACTTCGCTGCCCCGTTCACGCGCGAGGAGCATCGGCCTGATGGACCCGATGTTCAAGTTCCCTCTACGGGTGCCGGGAGTATCGTGGCGAGCATGCACCGCGCCGCCCTGGTGGCCGCCGTCGCGCTGGGCGTCGCGGGGCGCGTCGCGGTGTGGCCGCAGATCTTCGCGCCCGGCGGCACCGAGCTCGTGCCGGCAGACTCGCACGGCTACCTCCACGTCGTGCGCTCGCAGCTCGAGGCCGGCCGGTGGGTCACACGCACCGTGCCCGACGTCGCGTTCCCCGACGGCGGCCCGCAGTACTTTCCCTGGCTGCACCTCACGCTGCTCACGGCCGCCGTGAAGGTCGCGGGGCTGGCGCGCGCGGAAGAGGTCGCGGCGCTGACCGGGCCGATCGTGTGGCTCTCGTGGATGGCGATCGCCCTCGCGTGGCTGGGCCGCCGGCTGAAGGGCTGGTGGCTCGTGTTCGTCGCCGCCGTCTGGTCGTGGTGCCTCGTGCACGTCGAGGTCTCGACGCTCGGCACGGCCGATCACCACGTGCACGAGGCCTTCGTCGCGGTCGCCGCCGCGCTCGCGACCGCGCGCGTTCTCGAGAGCCCCGGGCGCCGCGGCGCCGTCGCGCTCGGGCTCGTGCTCGGCCTGTCGCGGCTGCTCGTCACGAGCGCGTTCGCGCTCTACCCGCTCGTCGCCCTCTGCATCATCGCGTCCAGGCAGCGCGGCGACGCCTTGAGCCGCGCGTTCGTCGTCTCGGCCGTCACTGCCTTTGCGAGCGGGCTCGCCGGCGCCCTGCTCGTCGGCGCCGGCCTCGACCCGGCGTACGAGCTGTTCGGCGTCTTCCAGCCGCTGCTCGCGGTGGCGTCGCTGCTGTTCGCGGCCGCGGCCGTGGCTCCGCGCCGTGCGTGGCCTGCCGGCGTCGCGGGCGCCGTGGCGCTCGCGCTGCTCGTGCCCGAGCTCGGCCGCGCGCTCGGGCACCTGCAGCGCGAAGACGCGATCCTCGGGGTGATCGACGAGGCGACTCCGCTGTGGAGCGACTGGCGCTTCGGCCTGACGCTCTGCGGCCCGCTCGTCTTGATGGCCCCGTTCACGCTCGCGGCGCGCCGCACGCCGTGGAACGTGACGGTCGTCGTGATGACCGGAGGCTGGCTCATCGCCGCCCTCGCGCAGGCGCGGTTCGCGGCGGCGCTGATGGGCGTGCTGCCGATCGCGGTCGCCGCGGGCTTCCAGACGCTCTACGAGGTCCGCCCGCGCGCGATCGCAGCGCTGCTCGCCGTGCTCGTGCTGGTGACGCTGCCCGCCGCCCTGCGCGGCGCGCCGGTGCAGACGCCGCCGCTCGCCGCGCGTGTCCGCCCGACCCTCGAGTGGATGCGCGAGCGCGCGCCGCGCCGCGCCGTCGTCGCCGACCCGTACCTCGGCCTGTTCACCGCCTGGTACGCGCGGCGCCCGGTGGTAGCGTCGACGCTCGCGCAGATGACCGGGTACGCCTCCGCCAACGAACGTGCGCGCGCCGTGCTCGCCGCGAGGGACGACGCCTCCGCCGAGGCCGGCCTCGCCGCGCTCGACGCGGGCCTCGTCATCGCCTCGCCGCCGTTCTCGACCGGCGAGGTGACGCCGGGCTCGCTCGCCGAGCGCCTCGAGCGGCCGGTGCTCGAGATCGGTTACCTGAAGCTGCTCTGGGAATCCGCCGAGTCGCGAAGGGACGACGGCCGCGCGCTGCTGCGCGTCTTCGAGCGCGTGCCCGGAGCGTCGGTCGAGGGCGCGGCGGCCGCGGGCACCGAAGTCGTGGGCCGCGTCGCGATCGACTCCGGCCGAGGCGAGCCGCTCGAGTTCCGCGCCGCGGCCGTCGCTAACGAGACCGGCACGTTCCGCCTCCGCGTGCCCCAGCCCGGCCTGCTCGAGCTGAGCACGGGCGCTTCCGTCACCGTCACCGGCGAGGCCGTCGAGCGCGGCGAAACCCTGCGGCCGTGACCGAGCTGGCCGCCGAGACGCTGCGCGCGCTCGCCCGTCACTGGGCGCAGGCGCTCGGCGTGCTCGCGCTGTTCGGCGCGGTGCTCGTGCTCGAGCGGCGCGCGGCCGGGCCTGGGCCGTTCGTCCGCCGCGCCTTCGCAGCCGCCGTCGTCGCGCTGGCCCTGGGTCTCGCCTGGAGCGTCGCGTGGCTCTGCGACGACGCCTTCATCTCGTTTCGCTACGCGGACAACCTCGCGCGCGGCCTCGGCCTCGTGTTCAACGCCGGCGAGCGCGTCGAGGGCTACACGAACTTCCTGTGGACGGTGCTGCTCGCGGCCCTGGCGAGGCTCGGCGCCGACGTGCCGCTCTGGGCCCTGTTCCTGAACCTGGTCTCGCTGGCCGCCGCGCTCGTGCTCGTGCAGCTCACGGTGCGCCGGCTCGCGCCCGAGGCGCGCTTTGCGTTCGCGGCGCTCGCGCTCGCGACCTCCGCCGCGTTCACCACGTACGGCACGTCGGGGCTCGAGACGATGCCGGCCACCGCGCTGGTCTGCCTCGCGCTGTACCTCGCCGCGCGCGGGGCTCCGCCCTGGTCGATGGGGCTCGTGCTCGCAGCCGCGGCGCTCACGCGCCCCGACCAGCTGCTGTTCGGAGCGGCGCTCGGCCTCGCCCTGCTCTTCGACGAGAAGCCGCGGCGCATCGCGGGCTACGCGGCGGCGCTGGGCGGCGTGTTCGGCGCCTGGTGGCTCGGCCGCTGGGCCTGGTACGGCGAGCCCTTCCCGAACACCTGGTACGCGAAGTCCGGCGCGGGCGCGTACTGGAGCCAGGGCGCGATCTACGGCCTCCACTTCCTGCTCACCACCGGCGCGCTGTTCTTCCTGATCGCGCTCGCGCTGGTGGCACCGCGAACGCCCCGGCGGCTGCTGGTCTTCGCCGCGGCCTCGGCGGCGCTGTTCGGCGGCTACGTCACCTACGTCGGCGGCGACTTCATGGAGCACCGCTTCTTCATTCCCCTGCTGCCCGTCGTGCTGGTCGCGCTGGAGCTCGGGCTGCGGCAGCCGGGCGCTCCGAGGGCGGCGGCCGCGTGCGCGCTGCTCGGCGCGGCGGTCGGCGGTGCGCGGGTGAAGCCCATCGAGCCCGGCACGGTGCGTTGGAACCTGTCGGCCGAAGAGACGTACTACCCCGTCGTCAGACTCTCGCCGCTGCGCGTCGACTCGGTGTTCTTCGGCGAGGCGATGTTCCTCGCGCGGACGTTCACCGCGCACGCGCTCTCGCCGCGCTACGGCCACGGCTGCGTCGGCTTCATCGGGTACTACACGGGGCTGCCGATGATCGACCTGTTCGGCGTCGTCGATCGCGAGGTGGCGCACGCGCCGCTCGCGAAGCGCGGGCGGCCGGGCCACGAGCGGCTCGCGACGCGCGAGTACCTGCTGCGCGCCGGCGCCGACTTCACGATCACGCCGTACTGGCCGGGCGAAGACGAGAGCACCGCGATCGACTACGGGCCGCACCGCTTCTGGCTGCTGCGCTGGTCGCCGCACGTGGTCGAGGCGTTCCGCGCCGCGGGAGCGAGCGTGCCCGACGAGGTGCGCGCGAAAGAGCGGCTCGAGCGGCTCGTCAGCGAGGCCGCGCCACGAACACCTTGAGCGGCTCCGGCACCTCGAGCTGCTCGACGACCTCCATCGACTGCGAGACCCAGCCGCGCACCGTCTTCGCGTCGGCCGCCGCCAGGTTGCAGCACGCGAGCAGCGTCTCGCGCGCCAGCGGAGCGACCTGCCTCACCAGCCCCGCATAGTCCTTCGCCGCCGAGAACCGACCCTTCGACTCCGTCGCGAACGACGACGGCGGGTCGAGCACGACGAGATCGAAGGCCTCGCCCTTCTTCGCGAGCCGCGCGACCCACTCCAGGGCGTCGCCCGCGACGAAGTCGCGCCGCTCGGCGGCGAGGCCGTTGAGCGCGTAGTTGCGCTGGCCCCAGTCGAGCACCTTGCGCGAGCGATCGAGGTTCAGCACGCGGGTGGCGCCGCCGCTGAGCGCCGCGACGCCGAAGCCGCACGTATACGCGAAGAGGTTCAGCACCGTCTTGCCGCGCGAGTGTTCGCGCACCCACGCGCGCGGCGCCGCCGAGTCGACGTAGAGCCCCACCGACAGCCCGTTCGCCGGGCGGATCTCGAACTTCAGGCCGCCCTCGTGCGCGACGAGCGACTCGACCGCGGGCCCACGCACGGGCACCGGCGGCGCCACGTCTTCGGCCACCGCCGTGCGCGCCTCGCGCGGCCGCCGCTTCAGGTACACGGTCGGCTGCGGGATCTTCGCGAGCAGCGGCTCGACCGCAACGCCGTCGCCGTACGTGCTCAAGATCGCCACGCCGCCGAACACGTCGATGGTGTGCGTCTCGGCGTCGACGAGCCGGAAGGCGTCGGTCAGGCCCGCGCCCATACGCTCTCGAGCGCCTTCGCGGCCTCGCGCGACAGCTCGCCGAAGTCGGCGGCGAGCAGCTGGCCCTCGCGCACCGCGACGCGGCCGTCGACGATCGTCCACGCGACGGGGCTCTGCGAGAGCTGCACCAGCAGGTGCGGGGTGGCTCCGGTGTCGAGCAGATCGGCCGGCACGAAGTCGAAGACGCAGAGATCCGCGAGCGAGCCCTCTTCGACGGTGCCGCACGGGCAGCCCCACGTCATCGCGCACATCTCGGCGCCTCCGCCCATGAAGAACGTCGCCATCGAGCCGTCGGGGTCGATCATGCGGCCGCCGCGCGCGATGGAGAGAATCGCGTTGAACCCGCACACGAGCTCTTCCCACACCGTGCCGTTGCCGCACGTGCCGAGGCCGATGAGGTTGCCGTGCGCGAGCACCGCCTCGAGGCCGGCGAGGCCGACGTCGAGCGCCTGGCCGGAGCGCGGCGAGAGCGCGACGAGCGTGCGGCTGAGCGCGAGCTTCATCGACTCGCCGCGGTCGATGGTGCGGCAGTGGGCCGCGACGCTGCCGTTGCCGAGCAGGCCGAACGACTCGAAGCGCGGCACGATGCGGCGGTTGTGGCGCGTGTACGTGAGCATCAGATCCTCCTCGGACTCGCCGAGGTGGAAGTGCGCTCCGACGCCCATCTCTTCGCGAAGACGGCCGGCTCTGCGCAGCAGCTCGTCGTCGCACACGAACGAGCCGTAGAGCCCGAGCGCGCCTCGCACCAGCGGGTGCCGGCGAAACTGCTGCACGTGCTCGAGGTTCGCCTCGAGCTGCTGCATGCCCTGCCCGCCGGTGCTGAACGTGGCGTGGCTGTGAATGAGCCGCGCGACGAGCTTCTCGGCGACGCGCGCCTGGGCCGAGAGCGCGCCCCTCACGTCGGCCGGAGCGAGCAGGTGCTCGATGCGCAGCGTGACGCCCTGCCGCAGGCCGCGCGCGATGCCGTGCGCGGTGAGCGCCTCGACCTCGCCGGCGGTGAGGAGGCTCGCGAGGCGCAGGTGGTGCTCCCAGCGCTGCTGAAACGGGCGCAGCACGAACTCGCCGACGAGCGGCTGCAGCTGACCGCCGACGAGGTGCGTGTGACAGTCGATGAGCCCGGGAGCGACGAGGCGGCCGCGGCACGCGACCTCCCAGTCGCCGGGCAGCACCGGCTGCTCGGCGTCGGGCGCGACCTTCGCGATGCGGCTGCCCTCGATGAGCACGGACATGCCCGAGCGGATGCGGCCGTCCGCGCGGAACACGCTGCACCCCTTGAGCAGAAGTCGGCCTTCCATCTTGCGGCGGGCCGAGCATAGCCCCGTGCGCTGAACCGGCCAGCTTCACGCCCGTGCAGAATGGACAGGTCGGTGAGGCCGTTGCACGCTCCGTGGCCGTGCCGATCGCCCGGAACCTGCTCGTCCTCGCCGGGCTGGCCGCGGTGCTCGCCGCCCAGTCGCTGCTGCCGGCGACGTCGGGCGCCGAGGCGGTACCGGCGGCGGCCTCGGGCGACGCGCCCGCGGGGCCGATCGCGATCTACGCGGCGATCCCCGAGCCGGGGGTCGCGGAGCTGGTCCCGAAGCTGCCGTACGCGGTGCAGCCGCTGGGGCTCGACCCGCGGTTCGTGATCGACACGCTGGCGGGAACGCGGCTGTCTCCCGACGCGGTGTACTTCGCGGCGCCCGACGCGGGCGCGCGCCCGTTCGTGCTGAACGGCCACGGCGACTTCCACCACCTGACCTACTACCTGCTGCGCGACGTCATCGAGCCCGGCGGCGAGCGCTACACGGTGGTGAACTTCGACGCGCACGACGACGCCCGCTCGCGCGAGGCCGACGTGGGCAAGCCGTGGTCCGACGGCATCGACTGCGGCAACTGGACGCGGTTCGCGCTGGCGCGGCTGCCGCACCTCGAGCGGGTGGTGCAGGCCGGGCGAAAGCTCGAGTACGCCGAGCTCGGCACGTGGCTCGCGCGCGAGGCGATCGCCTCGGGCCGGTTCGATCTCTACCCTGCCCGGCCGATGACGCTGTTCTTCCGCGGGCAGCCCGACCTTCAGCGCTTCGACGGCGTGGCGCGGCGCGACCTGCTCGTCCGCGGAGCGTGGCAGCTCACGCCGAAGGTGTGGACGGCGGTGGAGCTGTCGAAGCGGATCCCGACGCGCGACGTGTACCTCACGGTGGATCTCGACGTGGTCCGCGCCGAGGACTTCGACGACATCGGCTGGGGCAGCGGCGCGGTGGCGCGCGCCGAGCTCGTCGCGGGCATTCGAGCGGTCGCGAAGGGCCACCGCGTCGTCGGCGCCGACCTGACCGGCTTCCCGCCGGCGTCGGCGAAGAAGTTCTCGTACGAGAAGAACTTCGAGACGTACCGCGAGGTCGCCGCCGCATTGCACGAGGCGATGGGGCCGCCGCCATGAAACGAAACCGAATCCCCTCTCCCCTCGTAGGGGAGAGGGCCAGGGTGAGGGGCGAGCGATGAAGCTGCTCAAAGCCTTCATTCCGTTCGCGGCGTTCGCAGCGGTGTGGCTGACGGCGCACGTGCTGGACGGCAGCCGGACCCTCGACGCAACCGAGCTGTTCAACGCAAGTGAAGCCTGGCTCGCGGTGCTGGCCGTGTTGCTGCTGCAAGGGCGAGCACCGAGCAGGCTGCTGGCGACTGCCGCGATCGCGCCGCTCGCGCTCGTCTGGAGCGAAGCGCAGCGAACCGGCACCTGGAGCGCCGTTGCGGCAGGAGCGCAGTGGCTCGCGTTCGCGAGCCTGGGCCACGGCATGGGCGAGCTGTCTTCTCAGGAGCCGCGCGAGCCGCTGCAGCGCCGCACCGTCGCGATCCCCGTCGCCGCCGCCGCGCTGGCGCTCTGGTCACTGAAAGCCCAGCCCGACTGGGCGCCCATCGGCACCGCGATGGTCTTCATCGGCTTCGCGCTCGGCGTCGCGGCCCCGTCGCTCGCGCCCGAGCGCCGCCGCTCCCTCACCCTGCACGGCCTCGTGGCGCCGCTGTCGCTCTTCCTCGCGCTCTTCCTCCTCACGCCGGTCGCGCAGATGCGCGGGCGGATCTTCGCGTGCGGCCTCGCGTTCGGGTTCGGCTGGCTCGAAGGGCGCAAGCCGTCGTGAAGCGGTACCGCCTGCCGCTCGCCGCCCTCGCGCTCGGCATGGCCGCGGCGGCCGTCTACCGCGACGTCTTCGAAGGCCACGTGCTCGCGGGCCGCGACGTCTTCCGGCTGTTCATCCCGCACGCGCACTTCCTCGCCGAGTGCCTTCACCGCATGGAGCTGCCGCTGTGGATCCCGCACGAGCGCCTCGGCCAGCCGTTCGCCGCGATCCCCTACTCGATGGCGTTCTACGTCCCGAACGTGCTCGCGGTGCTGCTCACCGGGCCGATCGCCTCGGTCACCGCGCTGCACCTGTTCCACACCGCGGTCGCCGCCGCCGGCACGTACCTCGCCTGCCGCCGGCTCGGAGCCTCGTTCACCGCCGCCACGTTCGGCGCCGCGGCGTACGCGCTGTCGCACCAGTTCACGCTGCTGGCGTGGGCTCCGAACGTGGCGGGCGCCGTCGCGTGGACCGGCTTTCAGCTCGCGCTCGTGCGCATGCTCTGCCGCGCTCCGCGTCCCCGTACCGCCGCGCTGCTCGCGCTGACGCTGGCCGCTTCTCTGCTCTGCGGCTCGCCCGAGACCACGCTCTGGCAGGGAGCCCTGCTGCTCGGCTGCGTGCTCGCGTGGAACCGAACGGCGCTGCGCCTCTACGCCGCGGCGGTCGCGATCGGGTCGGCGCTCGCCGCTCCGATGCTGCTCCCGGCGCTCGAGCTCAGCGCGCACTCGACGCGCGTCGAGGGCGTGTGGAAGCCGCTCGAGTGGTCGGTCTCGTTTCCTCAAGCGCTGTCGCTCGCGTGGCCGATGGCGCACCTGCCGATGGGGCCGTACCGGGGCAGCGCAGACCAGCGCTACGTCGCGAGCCTGTTCATCGGCGCCGTCGTGTTCGCGCTGGCGCTCTGGGCCGTCCGCGCGCGGCGGGCCCGGCCGCTCTTCATCGCCGCCGGCGTGCTGCTGCTGCTGTCGACCGGGAAGAACTTCGTCTTCGGGCCGCTGCTCGAGCTGCCACCGCTGGGCTTCTTCCGCTACCCGGCGAAGTACGCCGTCGGCGCGTCGTACTGCCTCGTCGTCTGCGCGGCGCTCGGGCTCGATCGCGCCGCGGCCTGGGCGAGGCGGCGCCCGGTGCAGCGCGCGGTTCGGTTCGTCGCGATCGCGATCGGCGCCTCGTTCGGAGCGCTGCTGCTCGGGCTCCTGATCGCTCCGGTGCTGCGGTTCGGAGCGCGCGCCGGCTGGTACTGGCTCGTGCTCGCGCTCGCGGCGGCGGCGCTCGCCTGGCGCTTCGGAGCCGGCCGCCGCTGGCCGCTCGTCGCCGTCGCCCTGCTCGAGGTCGCGCTCGCGCACGTCTTTCTCGGGCGGCCGGCGTTCATGCCGGCGGCGGCGCTCGCCCAGCGCTCGCAGCTCCCGAAGCTCGACGGCCGCATCAGCGTCTCGATGCTCGAGGAAGATCCGTTCGAGGGCGACTTCGGCGCCTTCCTCGCGGCGAGCCGCGACGCGCTCGTGCCGCTGCGGTTCGTGCAGGAAGATCTGCGCGCGATCGAGGGCTACGGAGACCCCGAGCCGCGCGACGCGTACGAGCGCGAGCAGGCCGCGAGCCGCGCAACGTACGATCGACTCGGCGTCCGGTACTACGTCAGGCCGGGCGCGCCGCCGTTCGAAGGGCTCACCGAGGTGGCGAAGGCCGGGCCGCTCGCGACGCTGTACGAGAGCCCGACGGCAGGTCCGCGCGCGTTCGTGGCTGCGCCGTGCGAGTCGCGCGTGCAGCTCACCGAGCCGCGCTTCACCGAGCTCGTGCTCGACGTCGACGCGTGCGCGGCCGGCGAGCTCGTCGTGGCCGACGCGTGGTTTCCCGGCTGGGGCGCCGACGTGAAGCGAACGGCAGACGGCGTGCGATCGGTGGCGGTCGCGGCCGGCCAGCAGCAGGTCCGCATGGTCTACCGGCCGTGGCCCTTCTACGCAGGCTGTGCTCTTGCGCTGATCGCGGCGCTGATTTGCCTGCGACTACGCACACTTGCCCTGTAAACGCACATTCCCACACCTGCCGGCCGGTGACGGCGACAACCCCTCATGGTGCGGCTGTCGCCCTGCCAGACCTCGTCGTGGCTCGCGAACGTGCGCACGGAGCAGCTGCCGGGCGCCGTCCACGCGATGCACACGCACGCGAAGCTCGACGATCGCTACGAAGGCATGCAGGTGCTCGACCCGGGCGACGGCGGTGAGCTCGAGGTGCTGCTCGCTCCGAACCGCAAGGCCAAGGTCGAGCCGGGCCAGGTCGATCTCGCGGCGCAGCTGCAGCCCGACGACCGCGGCCTCGCCTGGCGCGACTACGTCGTTCGACCGAACCACTACCCGCAGGTGCCGCGCTACGACCAGCACACGCTGATCGTGACGCGCGCGCCGGAGCGGCAGGGCTTCGACCCGCGCCGGCTCGGCGACATGATCGACTTTCAGGCGGCGATGAGCGCCGCGGGAAAGGTGACGCTCCACTACAACGGCATCGCGGGGAACAGCCAGCAGCACTGGCACTGGCAGTCGACGCGCGAGACGGTGCCGCTGCAGGAGCTGCTCGACGCCGGCAGCCTGCCGCTCGACGTGCTGCGCCGCGACGAGCGCGGGATCACGGCGGCGTACGATCACGGCTTCTACGCGGGGCTGCTCGTGCAGGGCCGCAAGGACTACGTGGTGTCGCGCGCCACCGAGCTCGTCGCGCGGCTCGACGCCGACCCGGCCACGCGCGGCGCCTACAACCTGCTCATGGTGAAGCCGGCGGACGACGGCACCGTGCGCCTCGCGATCATTCCCCGGCGGCGCGAGGCGCTGAAGCCCGAGGACGTGTCGCTCGGCGCGCTCAACCTCGGCGGCTGGCACGTCGTGAACCAGGCCGAGCTGCCCGAGGGGTTCCACGCGCAGCGGGAGCGCGTCGCCGCCCAGACGGTCGTGCGGCCCGGCGAGCTCGCCTGGCTCGAGGGGTTGAGACAGACCGCAGCCCTGCAGCCGGAGCTCGGCTGGCAGGTGGAAGCAGCTTCTGTAGGGCCTTGACCAGGCGCCGCGTCAGCCAGCGGTACACAGGGCTCTTCCCCCCGTCTGCGTAGAACTCGATTCGCAAGGTTGGTGGCCCAACGCCTGCACGTCGCGGCACGACGTACAGGTAGCACGCGGGTCTGACGGTGATACCGTCCGGCGCGTTGAACAGCCGCATCGCTGTGATGTTCGCCGCGTCGGGGGCCGCCGGCCTCGTCTTCGAGGTCGCTCTGCAGCGCTCGCTCACCCGCGTCTTCGGCGTCTCTGCGTTCGCGACCTCGACCGTGCTCGCCGCCTACATGGCCGGGCTCGCGCTCGGCGCCCTGCTCCTCGGCTCCCGCGCCGAGCGCTCGAAGAACCCGCTGCGCCTCTACGCCGGCCTCGAGCTCGGCATCGGCGTCTGCGCCGCCGTGCTGCCCGTCGCGACTCCCGCGCTCGTCGGCGTCTTCGCCAGGCTGCTGCAGGGCTCCGCCGAGGGCGCTCCCAAGCTGCTCGCCGCCCGGTTCTTCATCGCGCTGCTCGTCACGCTCGGGCCCACGCTGCTCATGGGCGGCACCCTGCCCGTCGTCGCCCGCGCCCTGGTGAGGGAGTCGATCGACACCACCGTCGTCGCCCGGCTCTACTTGCTGAACCTCATCGGCGCTTCGGTGGGGGCCGCCGTCGCCGCTTACGGGTTGATGCCTGCCCTCGGCTTGTCCGGCACCGCCTGGTTCGGCGCCGCACTCAATGTGGCTGCTGCTGCCATCGCCTGGTCCTTGTCGCCTGCTTCTGGAGCGGCTCCCCTCACCCCGGCCCTCTCCCCTACGAGGGGAGAGGGGGCTTCTCTTCTACTGCCTGCCGTCGCGCTGGCTTCGGGGCTCATCACGTTTGCGATCGAGGTCGGGTGGTTTCAGCTGCTCGCCGTCGTCGTCGGCTGCAGCGCCTACGCGTTCGGCCTCATGCTCGCCGTCTTCCTGCTCGGCCTCGTGCTCGGCTCCGCGTGGGTCGCCAGGCAGCCCGACGAGCGCATCGACTTCGCGCTGCTCGGCCGCGTGCTGCTCCTCGCCGCCGCGGCCCTCGCCGTCACGATCCCGCTCTGCGACGCCGTGCCGCGCCTCTTCGTCACCACTGGCCGCTTCGTGACCTCGTTCGCCGGCCGCGAGCTCGTGCGCGCCCTCGCGTGCATCGAGGTCATGCTGCTGCCCGCCGCCGCCCTCGGCGCCGTCTACCCCCTCGTGCTGCGCCTCGCCGCCCGCCGCCCCGACGTCGGCCGCGCCGTCGGCCGCATCGCCGCCGCCAACACCCTCGGCTCCGTGCTCGGAGCCCTCGGCGCCGGCTTCCTGCTCCTCCCCGCGGTCGGCACCCGCGGCGTGCTCGTGCTCGTCGCCGTCGCCTGCGCCGCCTTGAGCGCGCTCTGGCTCAAAGGCGCGAAGCGCGCCGCCCCGCTCGCGGTCGCCGCCGTCATTCTGCTGCTGCCCGGCTGGAACATGGTGCGCCTCGGCTCGGGGTCGAACGTGTACTTCGCCGAGACCCCGTACGGCTCGGGCGAGCTGCTCTCGGCGCGCGAGTCGGTGGCGTCGGGGCTCACCACGGTCGTGAAGATCCCCGGCGGCGCCAGCGTGCTGCTCACGAACGGCAAGTTCCAGGGCGCGAACGAAGGCGAGACCGACGCACAGCTCGCGATCGCCCAGCAGCCGCTGCTGTTCCAGAAGAGGTTCGGCCGCGCGCTCGTCATCGGCATCGGCACCGGCTGCACGCTCGGCGTCGTCGGCAACGCCGGCTTCGACGAGGTCGTGGGAGTCGATCTCTCGCGCGACATCGTCGAGGCCGCGCGGGCGCACTTCGGCTCCGTCAACGCGCGCATCTTCGAGACGAACAAGGTGAAGGTCGAGATCACCGACGGGCGGAACTACCTGCTGCTCGACGGGCGCCCGTGGGATCTCGTCTCGCTCGAGATCTCGTCGATCTGGTTCGCCGGCGCCGCCGATCTCTACAACCGCGAGTTCTACCAGCTCGTGCGCAGGCGGCTGGCTCCCGGCGGAGTGCTGCAGCAGTGGATCCAGCTGCATCACCTCACGCGGCGCGACGCCGCGATCATCCTCCAGACGATGCGCACCGAGCTGCCGCACGTCGCGCTGTTCTTCCGCGGCGGCCAGGGCATCATCATCGGTTCGCTCGAGCCGCTCACCGTCGACTACCCCGTGGTGGCCGCGACCACGCAGCGCCTCGCGGGCACGCCGGCGCTGACCGGGCTGCCGGGCGGCGATCTGCTCACCGTCGCCGGAGCGCTGCTGCTCGACGAGGCCGGCGTCGTGGCGCTGATCGAAGACGAGGCGAAGAAGGCGGGCACGACGCCCGACGGCCTCGTCTCGACCGACGACAACCTGTGGCTGGAGTACTCGACGCCGCGCGGGAACGCCGACGAGTCGCTGATGCCCGACGTGTTCGTGGCGTCGGTGAAGGACTACGGCTCGGGCACCCTGCCGCTCGCCGGCGCGCAGAGCGATGGGCAGCGCGCGCACGCGCAGGCTGCCGAGCTGGTGGCGCGCGGGAACTTCAAGGCGGCGCGTGAGCTGCTCGAGGGGCCGGCGGCGGAGGAGCCGAACGCGGCGGCCCTGCGGGAGTGGTTGGTGAAGGAGTTGAGCGCGGAGAAGAAGCCGTGAGACGGGTGCTCAACGGCCCCCTCACCCCGGCCCTCTCCCCTACGAGGCGAGAGGGGGCGCGTTCATGAGGCGTCTGCTCCCGCTCGAGTGGGGCCTCGCCGTCTTCCTCGTCTACGTCGTCGCCCGCGCCGGCCCGCGGGCGCTCGGCCGCTGGGAGGAGCTCTCGCTCTTGCGCTCCATCAACGTCTTCGCGGCCCTCGTCGTCGTCGGCGCCCTGCACCTGCTGCGCCGCTACGTGAAGACCGCGCGCCAAGAGCCGCCCACGCCGCGGCAGAAGGCGGTGCTCGACGGCACCCTGCTCCTCGCGGCGCTGCCCTTCCTCCTGGCCGCGTACATCCGCTTCGTGCGCTGGGACGTCATCGGCGCCTTCCGCCGCTCTGAGCCCTCCGACGCCGTCGCGGGCCTGGGCCTCGTCATCCTCCAGGTGCTCTCGTTCGGCGCCCCCACGCTCATCGTCTGGGCCGCCGTCGCCGGCCACTTCAAGGCGCACGGCAAGATCGTCTGGCCGAAGCTCGCGCGCGACTCCGCGACCGGCGTCGCCCGCATGGCCCGCGAGTGGAGCCCCGTGCTGCTGCTCCTCGCCGCCTACCCGTGGATGGCCGCCGTCATCGGCGACCCGCCGCGCAACTTCGACGCCGCGATGACCGCCATCGACGAGGCGATGTTCTTCGGCACCGACCCGCTCGACGCCCTGCAGGCGATCATCTCGGTGCCGCTCACCGAGGCGCTCGCGCTCTCGTACACCTCGTACATGCTGCTCTACCCGCTGTGCATGGGCGCGGTGTTCATGACCGGCGACGTCCCCGCGCTGCGCGAGCTCGCCACCGCGCTCGGCCTCTCGCTCGTCGTCGCGTACATCGGCTACTCGACCGTGCCCGTCATGGGCCCGACGCTCGCGCGCACCTTCGCCGTGCCGCTCGAGTACTGGGTGATGGAGCCCGTCAAGGCCGCCGCGATGGACGACACCCGCATCACGTACGACTGCTTCCCGAGCTTCCACACCGCGGGCACCGTCATCCTCGCGTGGGGCACGTTCCGCCACGCGCGCCGGCTGTTCTGGGTGCTGAGCCCCATCGTCGTCACCATTCCCTTCGCGTGCGTGTACCTGCGGTACCACTACGTGGTCGACGTCGTCGCCGGCCTCGCGCTCGCCGCGATCGCGTGCGCGGTCACGCCGCGCCTGCTGAAGTGGTGGAGTCCGAAGTGAATCGCGCGGCAGCGATCGCGCTCGTCTCGGCCGCCGTCATCCTGCTGCAGATCACCGTCACGCGGCTGCTCAGCGTCATGCTCTGGTACCACTGGGCGTTCTTCGCGATCTCCCTCGCGATGCTCGGCCTCGGAGCCCCCGGCGTCTGGTTCAGCTTCGTGCCGAACCGCGAGCGCTGGCTGAAGCCCGCGCTGCTCGGCGCGGCGCTCACCATTCCCGCCGGCGTCGTCGCGATGCTGAACACGGTGCACCTGTTCCGCGAGAGCGCGATCGCCGTGTGCCTGCTCTGCCTCTTGCCGAGCGCGCTCTGCCTCGGCGCGGCGGTCTGCATCATCCTGCTCGAGGCCGGGGGACGCTCGCTGTCGCGGCTCTACGCGTTCGACCTGCTGGGCGGCTGCGCCGGCGCGCTCGCGGTCATCCCGCTGCTGTGGGCCGTGCCGACGCCCACGCTCGCCGCGGCCCTCGGCGTGCTGCCGCTGGCGGCCTACGCGCTCCTCGACGGCCGGAAGACGGTCACGGCCGCCGCGACCCTCGCCATCGCGGCGCTCATCGCCGCGCGCGAGCCGCTGCGCCTCAAGCACTCGAAGTCGTACGCCGAGACGACGCGCGCGACGACGCCGATCTTCGAGCGGTGGACTCCGACGGCGCGCATCACGGTGTTCGACAACATCTTCTGGACGGCGCCGGGCGAAGCGTTCGGCTGGGGCCTCGGGAAGAAGCCGCCGCAGGAGCAGCCTCCGGAGCAGTGGTGGATCGAGCAGGACGGCTCGGCCGGAACTCCGATCACGCGCTTCGACGGCCGCGACCTGGCGCCGCTCGAGTACCTGAAGTGGGACGTCACCGGCGTCGGCTACGAGGTGCGAGCGCCGAAGCGCGTCGCCATCATCGGCACCGGCGGCGGCCGCGACGTGCTCACCGCGCGGCTCGCGGGCGCCGCTCACATCGACGCCATCGAGCTCAACGCCGCGCTCGTCGAGGCGATGCGCGGCCCGTTCGCGGCCTTCAGCGGCGGCGTCTACGACCTGCCCGGCGTGACGCCGATCGTCGGCGAGGGGCGCAGCGTGCTCGCGCGCTCCAGCGGCGGGTACGATCTCATCCAGATCTCGCTCATCGACTCGTGGGCCGCCACCGCCGCCGGCGCCTACGCGCTCTCGGAGAACGCGCTCTACACGATGGAGGCCTACCGCCTGTACTTCTCGAAGCTCGCCCCCGACGGCGTCGTCTCGACGAGCCGGTGGATGCTCGGCGGCTGGGGCATGGAGCTGCCGCGCCTCGCGATCCTCGTCGAGGCCGCGCTGAGGGCCTCGGGCGTCGCCGACCCGCGCGCGCACCTCGCGATCGTCCAGGGCGGCGGCGTCGGCACCGTGCTGATGTCGCGCACCCCGTTCTCGAGCGAGGAGCGAGAGCGCCTCGCCGCCCTCGCGAGCGAGCGCGGGTTCGTCGTGCACGACGCGGCGCCGCGCCCGCCGGGAGAAGGCCTGCGGCTCGAGCCACCGACCGACGACGCTCCGTTCTTCTTCCAGGTCGTGTCGCCGTTCTCGGCCGCCGCCGCCGACACCTTCCGCCAGAACGGCGTCAACGGCGAGGGCATGCTCGCGCTGCGCCGGCTGATGACCGTGATCGCCATCGTCACGCTCGCGCTGTTCTTCGCGCCGTTCCTCTTCCGGCGCCGCGTGGGCGGAGCCGGCGGGCGCTTCTGGGCCGGCAGCGTCTACTTCACCGCGATCGGCCTCGGCTTCATGCTCATCGAGGCGTCGTGGCTGCAGCGCCTGATCCTCTACCTCGGCCACCCGAGCCGGGCGACGACGGTCGGCCTCGCCGCGATGCTTGCGGGCGCGGGTGTCGGCTCGATGGTGTCGGCGCGCGTCGACGTCGAGCGCGCCGTGCGCTACGGCTTCGTCGTCCCGCTCGTGCTCCTCGCGGCCGGCGCGGGGCTCGAGCCGCTGTTCGCGGCCACCGTGGGGGCTCCGCTGCTCGCGCGCGTCGCGATCGCCGTCGCCGTGCTCTCTCCCGCGGCGTTCCTGATGGGGTTCTGCTTCCCCATCGGCATGGCGCGCTTCGAACGCGGCCCGTCGCGCGCGTGGTTCTGGGCGCTGAACGGCGCCGCGGGCGTGCTCGCAGGCGCTCTTTCCCTGGCGCTCGCCATGGAGCTGGGCCTCATTCGCGTCGGCCAGCTGGGGGGCGCGATTTACGTATGCGCCTGGGTCCTCGCCAAGCACGCAGAAAAACTGGACAAATCGACTGTTACGACCGCATCCTCCCATTGACGGATGGAGGGGTCGGCCGTCCGAGCGGATACTGCCTCCAGTCAACCTCGCAGCCCAACCAAAGGAAGCTCACATGACCACTGCAACGAAGAAGAACCTGAAGACGAAGAAGCGCGGCCAAGGCATGACGGAGTACATCATCATCGTCGCCCTGATCGCGATCGCGGCCATCGGAATCATCACCCTCTTCGGCGACAACATCCGCCGCCTGTTCGGCATGTCGGCAGACGCCCTCGCCGGCGACGACAACATCGCGCAGCGCAACACGACGCGCGCGGCGACGTCGCTCACCAACAAGACGATGCAGAACTTCGGTCAGAACAACACGTACTGAACCGTTTGCGAGGTTGCTCGCAGTGCCAGACCGCCGGGGTGCCGTTCAGGCGCCTCGGCGGTTTCGTTTTTCAAAGGGGAGAGGCTCTTCCCTCGGCCGCCCGAGCCGCCTGACGCGCTGATCGGTTGGGCCTGGGCCTGGGCCTGCGCAAGGGGAGATTGGGCTGGGGGAGATTGGGCAGGCCCATTCTGCCCCTTGCCCAATCGAACCCTGCGCGTTGCAGGGAGCGCTGCCCGGCACGGCCCGAACTTCCGGGCCGTCGTACCAGCGCCTCATCGACCGCGGTCTGCGTCCGAAAAAGTAGCCTGTCCCCTTTTTCGGCGGCGCAGGAGCAGCGCACCGAGCGCGAAGAGCGCGAAGCCCTCGGCGCCGCTGCAGCCGCACCGCCGGCCCGTGCTCAGCCGCTCGACGACCTCGACCGAGTACGACGCGAACGTGATGAGCTGGCCCTCGACGGTCGGCCCCACGCTGAACGCGTAGACGCCGAACTCGGCGTCGCCGGCCACCTGCCCCGTCAGCCGCCCGCTCTCTTCGAGCGCGAGCCCGGGAGGCAGCGCGCCGTCGCGCACCACCCACTTCAGCGTGCCGGGCGCCGGGCCCACGATCGTGAACTGCACGTCGACGTCCTGGCCGCGCAGCACGCGGTCGGGAAGCTCGCCGGCGATCTTCACCTGAATCGACGGAGCCTGCACCTCGAGCACGAGCTCGGTCGTGTCGCTGCGGCCGCGCGCGTCGACGACCTCGATCGTGAACGGGAACACGCCCGCCACCAGCGGAGTGCCGGTGATGAGCAGCTTGTCGTCCTGCCGCTGCAGCTCGAGCCCCTCGGGCAGCGCCCCGTACGCGAGCGTCCACGTGAGCGGCGGCGCTCCGTTGCGCGCGATGATGTCGGTCAGGTACTGAGAGCCCACGGTCGCGACCTTGAGCGAGTACGTCTGGATGATGAGCGCGCTGCCGTCGACGATCACCATGCGGAAGGGCTTCGTCTCGGTGTTGCCGACCGAGTCGCGCACGCGGATGACGAAGTCGAACGACGTGCCGAGCGCCTGAACCGCCTGGCCGCTGATCGTGCCGTCGAGCGCGAGGCTCAAGCCCTGCGGCATCACGCCGCTGTCGAGCACCCAGGTGTACGGCGCGCGACCGCCGCCCGCCGACAGCACCGCCAGGTAGTCGACCATGCGGCCCGGCGACGGCAGATCGACGGTGCGGATGAAGATCGACGACGTCGGCCGCACCACGCGCACCACCAGCACGCCGTCGGTGACGTCGCCGCCCGACGAGACGCGCAGGCTCAGCGGGTAGGCGCCCTCCTGGGTCGGAGTCCCCGCGAGCATGCCCGCGGCCGACAGGGTCAGCCCCGGCGGCGGCGTGCTGCCCGGCGGCAGGCTCCAGGTGTAGTTGCCGTCGCCACCGCCGCCGTGCAGCTGAATGGCGTAGGGGCGATCGACCACGGCGTCGGGAACCGTCAGCGTGTCGATGCGCAGGCCCGGGCCGACGACCTCGATCGCGGCACCGGCGAGGCCGTTGTTGTCGCGCGTGACCTCGTCGACGGTCGCCTCGGGGTCGACCAGCACCCCGAGGAAATACGTGGCGGGCTGCACGGTCGACGGCACCTCGACGGTCTCGGTCGCCGTGTCGGTCGCGTTCGGCGCGAGCCCCGTCGGGAGGATCTGCTCGTCGACGAGCATTCCGGCGTCGTCCTTGATCTTCAGCTGAACGTCGCCCGACGTCACGATCGTGTTCGCCGAGAGGTAGTAGCGGTACCTCACTCCGGCAGCGGGGCGGTTGCCGAAGTTCGCGAGCGTGCGCGAGACGCGCATCTGCTCGCCGGCTCCGATGCGCTGGGGGCCGGCGATGAGCGTCGCGAGCAGATCGGGCGCGGGCCCGCGCACCAGCGTCGGCGGGCTCTTCAAGAAGTTGTTCGTCGTGGTCGTCTCGTTGAGCATCACGCCCACGGCCGCCGCGAAGAAGAAGTACGGACCCGGCGCCAGCGGCGAGTTGTCGACCGCCCGCGTCGGCACGGTCGCCATCGTCAGCGTCACGGTCTGCGACTGGCCGGGCCCGAGGTTCGTCACGCTGTCCTGAGCGATGAACGGGTCGGTGATGCCGTTCAGCGTCTCGTTGTCGGACAGGTAGAACGCGACCGTCACGTTTGGGGCCGACGCGCCGCCCTGGTTCTTCACCACGGCCTCGAGGCGGATCTGCTCGCCGAAGAACGCCACCGTCGCCGGGTTGAACGGAGCGACCGTTCGCTGCACCCGCACCTGCTCGATGATGAGGTCGGCCTGCATCGCGGTGAAGCGCGAGGTCGCCACCTTCACGTTGTTGTTCTCGAGCAGCTCGGTGACCGTGCCGGGCGCCGGGTCGAGCACGAGGATGAAGTAGTAGTCGTTCGCGGGCACCAGGCCCGACAGCGTGTACGTGATGGGCTGGCTGATGTTCTGGCCGCCGGCCACGTTCATGGTGCCGTCGTAGACGATGCGGTCGACGCCCGGGTCGTACGCGTTGTCGAGCGACAGCAGGATCTGCAGCCGAACCATGCCGGCCGGGTCGAGGCCCTGGTTCGAGAACGTGACGATGTTCGTCACCATGTCGCCGGGGCCGCCCAGCGGCGGGCCGGTGATGTCTTGCGCCACGAGATCGACGCCGTTCTGCAGCGGCACGCCGTTGACGGCGACGTTGTTGAGCTCGTTCGACTCCATCACCACGTTCTCGGAGTCGACGCGCACCAGCACGTAGTAGGTGCCCGTCATCGGCCGCGGCGCGAGGCCCGTGACCATGTGCTGCGCGCTGCCCAGCGAGGGGATGCTCGCCATCGCCACCGGGTTGATGTCGAACGGCACGTCACCCACGTCGAAGATCGTGTCGGCCGAGAGGTACAGCCGGTACGAGAACGGCCCCGTCGCCGCCCCGCCGAAGTTCCGCAGGAACAGCGTCGTCGAGATCTGCAGGTTCGGGCCGCTGGGCACGACGCTGTCGACCTGAAGCCGGTTGATCGAGAGGTCCGGCTGAGGCGGCGGCTGGAAGCGGATGCGCGTCTCGGCGCCCTGCCCGGGGAACCCGAAGTCGCTCACGCCGCACGCCGCCTGGTTCACGCCGCCGTCGCTCTGCGTGCACACCTTGCACTGGGTCGCGAGCGTGCCGGTCGGGTTCGAGATGCCGCACGTCGCCGAGGGCGTGCCGCCGTTGCCGCTCATCTGCCCGTAGTGGAAGTCGATGAGGCCGTTCTCCCAGAGGCGGACCTGGAAGTTGAGGTCGTACATCCCGAACGCCTCGCTCCAGTTGGTCCACTCGATCGCCATTCCGTTTCCGTTGATGGGATCGACGACGGCCTGGCGCTGCACCCTGCTGGTCGCGTTCTTGCCCCACAGGTCGTCCCAGAACGGAGCGATGATCGCGCGCGGCTCCGAGACGCTCGGCATCGCGACGTTGAAGCCGAAGTCGGAGGTGAGGTTCATCGCCGTCGACGGCTCGAGGAACAGCATGCCGTTCGCGGTCACGGTGACCGACGTGTACTGGCGGTTGTAGTAGGGGAACGTGAAGCCGAGCGCCACGTCGGCGCGGCCGCGGTCGGCCGGATCCGCCATCGCGGGCGCCTGCAGCGCGATCGTGGTGCCGCCGAACAAGGCCGGGAATTGGGCGACGTCCGTGGTCGCGACGTACTGCGCGAATGCCGGCGAAGCCGTCAGCGTCAGAACCGTGAAAGCTGCCCAGTGACGTCGCATCGAAACCAGCCCTATATATGCCGTGTGCTGCACCCCGGAGTCGGCCTGTTGCTCTCCCTCGCCCTGACGGGAACTCCGGCGGCCGGGCGCCCTTATGCACATCAAGTGCTGCGCGATCAATGCCTGATGTTCGCCGCGGACCCGAAAAACCCCTGGGCGCTGGCGCACGGCATCACTGCCTTCGGTGCCAGTTTCGTGGCAGCCGACGGTCGAAAAGCGGCAGACGTCATGGTCGGTGATTTCCTGCTCGAGAACCGGCTGCCCGACGGAGGCTTCGGCGAGGGCGCGCACCTCGGCTTCGTGAGGTACGCCACCGACGGCACGCCGGTCGAGCCGCACGTGAACCTCATCGCGAAGACGCTCGTGAACGCCGGCATTCCGCCGAGCACGAAGTACAAGACGAAGCGCGGCGAGGTGACGCTGCAGCAGCTCGTCGACGAGGCCCGCCGCGGCTTCCGCCACGTGCCGGTGAGCGAGGAGTACTGGAAGGGCGTCGCCTGGACGCTCGACCTCTTCTCGCAGACCACTCCCGCGGGCGACGCCGCTCTCAACAAGGTGATGGACGACGCGCTCGGCGAGCTCGAGCGCGCGACGCTGGAGCTCAAGAACGGCATGGCGGCGGGCCAGATGGTCCCGAAGCGCAAGCAGGGCATCTACGCGCACCCGTGCGGCGGCTTCCACTTCGTTCAGGCCGTGCTGTCGTGGGCGCGCCACCCCGAGGTGAGGAAGCGCTGGGGCAAGCGGGTGGACACGCAGGTCGACATCGTCTTCTTCCGCCTGGAATCCGAGCGGCAGCAGTACGATGCCGCGCTCGAGGCCGGGGGAGCGCAGTACAAGCTCCAGATTCTCACCCAGATGGTGAAGTTCTACGGTCACTTCCTCGAGACCACCGCGAGGCTGAAGAGCGATCTGAAATGGACTCCCAACGACGCGCAGAAGCAGTCGATTGCGAAGGCGAAGGCGTACCTCGACAACACGGTGCGCATGCTGGACGCCGACAAGACCTTCACCGACGCGCGCATGAAGGCGATCAGGCAGAGCCAGCCGCAGATCTACCTGGATCTGATCGGCGACTCCTGCCACGCGGCGCATGGCCTGGACGGCTGGCCTTAGGCCTCGCCGTCGCGGCGCTCGCGGTGTTCGCACAGGGCTGCAAGGTCGGCTGCCTCGGCGGCGAGGCCGGCTGCAAGGTCGAAGCGCCCTGCCCCAAGGTCACGTTCACCTGCCCCGCCGGCAGCGAGGCCGCGCTGAACGCCGGCACCATCGACGACGCGCGCACGCAGCGGCCGCTCGGCTCGAACGCGCTCGCCGCCAACGGCGACTACTTCATCGAGAACGCGTTCACGAAGGTCGTCATCGCGAACCTCGGGAACCAGAACTACCTCGACCCGAACGGCGGCTCGCTGCTCGACCTCACCACGAAGGGCGGCAGAGACGGCGTGAACCAGGTGCTCACCGTCGTGGGCCTCTTGCCGCAAGACGCGCCCCGCTACGAGAGCATCGAGATCATCGACGAGCGGCCGGCGCGCGTGGCGATCCAGGTGAAGGGCCGCCTCGATCGCGACGACATCAAGGTGCCCATCTACACGCGCTACGAGCTGACGCCGTGCGACCCGGGCGTGCGCATTCGCACCGAGATCCTGAACGCGTCGCCCGACACCCAGTACTGGGGCCTCACCGACGGCTACTACTGGTCGAAGCGCGAGCCGATTCCGTTCACGTCGGGCGAAGGCCAGGGCTTCACCCACCCGTCGTTCGGCCTCACGACCATCAACGGCGCGTTCCAGCTCTTCCCCTTCCTCGCGTTCAACTTCCACAACGGCGAGACGCAGAGCTACGCGGCCGTCAGCTGTACGGGCAGCCTGCTGCAGGGCTTCAACAGCGAGACGGTGTCGACCGCCGGAGTCGTGAAGCAGGTCGTGGCGCCCCGCGGCTGGCTGTCGTTCGACCGCTTCATCGCGGCCGCAGACGGCCTCGACGTCGACTCGGCCGCGCGGGTCGCCCTCGACGTCCGCGTGCAGACCGCGGGCGAGAAGCTCGTGAAGCTGAGCGGCAAGGTCGAGCGCCCCGCGGTGATGAACGTGTTCGGCACCGAGGCGAGCGCGAACGTGGTCATCAGCGAAGGCAAGCTGAGCGACCCCGAGGAAAAGCGCATCCCGTGGACGCAGGTGCTCCCCGAGAAGTCGGGGGCGTTCACCGCGACGGTGCCCGCGGGCAAGTCGTACGTGGTGTCGGTGCACGCGTTCGGGCGGCTCGTCGCCGAGAAGCCGTTCGCCGACGTCAGCGCCGACACCGACCTCGGCACGTTCATGGTGCCGTCGACCGCGACGGTGCGCTTCGAGGCGACCGACGCGCTGTCGGCGGCGCAGCTCGACGCGCAGATCCTGCTCACGCCGTTCGACGCCGACGTGAAGGCCGCGAACGAGGGCACGTTTCACGGCCAGTTCGCGAAGTGCTCGCCGTGGCTGGGCGCTCCGCCGGGGCCGTCGCCCGCGTGCAACCGCGTGCTGCTCAGGCAGGGCGTGGGCACCGCCGAGGTGCCGGCCGGCCGCTTCCGCGTGTACGCGTTTCACGGGCCGTTCTGGTCGCTCGGGCACCAGGACGTGACGTTCATGCCCGGCGAGACGCGCACGCTGCAGTTCCAGCTCACGCGCCTGCCGCTGCAGCCCGCCGGGACGGTCAGCGCCGATCTCCACGTTCACGGAGCCGCCAGCTTCGACAGCATGATCCCCGACTACGATCGCGTGCTGTCGTTCTCGGCCAGCGATCTCGACGTGATCATCGCGACCGATCACGAGGTCGTCTACGACTACTCGACCGTCGTCTCGCAGCTCGGGCTCTCGTCGCGCATGACCGCCGTGACGGGCACCGAGACGACCGCGCACATCCCGTGGCTGCGCATTCCCAACTACGGCTTCCCGCTCGTGATCGGGCACTACATCTTCTGGCCGCTGCCGTATGACGTGACGAAGCCGCGCAACGGCGGGCCGTTCGACGAGCTCATCGAGCCGGGCGAGCTCATGGAGAACGCCGACGATCTGATGACCACGACGCGCAACGGCGTGTTCCAGCTGAACCACCCCTGGGCGAACGCCGAGTTCGGCCGCGACCTCGGCTTTCCCCGCGCCGTCTTCATGGACCTCACGAAGGAGCTCCCCGCGAGCGACGACGGCACCGACGGCCGCGGCGTCTACGTGCGGAAGCCGAAGAAGGCGAATGGCGAGACCGCGCGCTTCGCGAACGACGCGCACCACGCGCAAGAGGTGATGAACGGCTCGCAGAACGACGCGCTGCTGCAGTACCGCCACTTCTGGTTCTACCTCTTGAACCAGGGGCGGCCGCGCACGGGCACGGCGAACTCCGACTCGCACTCGCTGGTCGACAGCATCGTCGGCCTGCCGCGCAACGTCGTCTACACGAACACCCAAGCCGGGCCGTCGTTCGATCTCGAGCGCTTCAACACCGCGGTGAAGGCCGGGCGCGTGCTCGGCACGTCGGCGCCGATCATCGAGGCGACCGTCGACGGCGCCACCGGAGGCGCGAAGGACTACGGGCTCGAGCCGTTCCGCCCCGCGGACGGCGGGAAGCTGAAGCTCAAGGTGACGAGCGCTCCGTGGGCGACGGTGAGCGAGGTCCGCATCATCGTGAACGGGCAGACGGCGAAGACGCTGCCGGCGCAGCAGCAGAACGTCGACCCATTCGGCACCACGGTGCAGGTCGCGTTCGACGGCGAGGTGCCGCTCAGCGAGCTGCTCGGCGGCGTGACCGGCGACGCGTGGATCGTGGTCGAGGCGAGCCGGCCGCTGCCGCTGGTGGGCGACCTCGGCGGCGGCCTCGGCGGCGCGAAAGACGGCATGCCCGACACCACCGACAACAACGGCGACGGCGTCGTCGACAAGGCCGACGTCGCCGAGGGCTCGACGATCGGGCCGCTGTCGAACGGCGAGTTCCCGAAAGAGACCGACCCCGGCTTCCACTTCGCGAACATCACCGACAACGGCTTCCCGTTCGCGTTCACGAACCCGTTCCTGCTCGACCGCGACGGGAACATGCGCTTCGACGCGCCCGGGGTGAACGGAGGCCGCCCGTGATCGCCCTGCTCGCCCTGTCGCTGCTCGCGCAGCAGCCCGAGGCCGCGCCGGCGCCCGCACCGGAGACCCCGCCCGAGACCGCCACGGTGGCCCCCGCGACCGCCGAGGTGAAGGTCGAGGCTCCGCCCGAGCCTCCGCCGACGGCGTGCTCGCGGTGGAAGGCGCCCGCCCTGATGGAGGGGCCCGCCTTCCTCGGCTACGCCGAGGCCGACTTCGCGGTGGGCCGCCGGGCGTGCGCGCGCTCGGAGGTGGGCCTCGGCGCCGACTTCGGCGCGATCATCGACACGCCGAACTTCTACGGCGACGTCGGGGTCCAGGGGCTCCTCTACGGCTCGGTGGCCATCAACCCGAAGACCGAGATCTTCGCCGTCTTCGAGGCGGTGAGCTTCCAGTACACGGTGAACGCGGTGATCTCGGGCACGAAGACGTCGCTCGGTGACGCGACGATCGGGCTGTCGCGGCAGGTCTACGAGACCGACTCGGTGGCCGGCGCGGTGAACCTGCGGGTGCTCCTGCCGACCGGCTCGTACATTCCCGGGACGCGGAACACGGGCGCCGAGCTCGGGCACAGCGTGTCCTTACGGGCCGCGTCGTTCCTCGAGGTGCACGCGCACGCGGGCGTCGGGTTCACGGTCGGCCTGGGGCCTGCGCCGCTCCCGGAGCTGCGCCTGGTGGGCCTGCTCGGCGCCGCGCTGACTCCGGTGAGCTGGTTCAGCTTCGTGGTCGACGTGAGCGGTGGCCTTGCGGGCCGATCGTTCTTCGCGCCGACCGCGGCGCTGCGGTTCCGCGTCTTCAACGTGGGCATCGAGCTGGCGGCGACGCGGCCGCTCGCGGGCACCGATCGCAACACCGCGATCGGCGCGCTCCGGGTGGCGTACCGGTTCTGAAGTCGAACTACCGACTACCGACCACCAACCACCGACCTACTCGCAGGCCGTGCCGGGCGGCTTGGTACACGTCACGTTCGCCGCGACGCACTCGTCGCCGCACGGCTTCTGCGCCCCGCAATGCACCTTGCACTCGCACGCCTTCATCACGCTCGTCATCGGCGGAGGCTTCGTGTTCGGCACGCACGCCGGCTGGCTCCCGCCCGAGCAGCCCCACACCAGGGTGTCGACCGCGCACAAGAGCTCCGAGCCCACGCCCGCGGCCAGCAGGTCAGCCACCACCGGAAGCCCGCGCTCGGCGTTCGACTGCCCGGCGGTGCCCGCGGTCGAGAACAGCGTGCGGCACACGCTCGCCGCCGAGTCGATCGCCTGCTCGTCGGCGCGCACGCCCTTCGAGATCGTCCCCAGCAGGTGCACCAGCGCCCCGCGGTCGTCGATCGTCTGCAGGTCCTCGATCAGCTGCGCCAGCCGGCGAATGCCGAACTCCGGCAGCTGATCGCGCAGCCCGAGCCGGTGAATCATGCGCACCAGGTCGTAGTTCGGGTCGCTGAAGGTCAGGCACGTCAGCGACTTCTTCAGCGGAGTCATCAGCTCCGGCTTCCCCAGAATGATCTTCAGGTCGTCGATCACCGGCTGCAGCTCCGGCTTGAACTGGTTCAGCGGGGGCTGCTCGATCAGGTTCTGCAGATCGGCCGCCGACGCGTTCTGAATCGCGGGGCCCAGCACGCGCGCGATCGCCACCGCGCCGTCTTCGGTCAGCGAGTTCGGCGCCGAGCTGTCGAGGAAGCCCTGAATGGTGGGGCTCTTCAGCAGCGTCTGCAGATCGGCCACCGTCTTCTTGCCGTCGCTCGACTCGAGGTACTCGGACAGCGCGATGAGCAGGTCGAGCCCGTTCGACAGCTGGCACTGCCCGTTCTGGCTGCACGCGCGCGAGACCACGCCCGCGATCTCGTAGTGCTTCGTGCGGTCCTTCCCGCGGCCCAGGATGTAGTTCAGCGCGCTCGCGATCTGCGGGTCGACCAGGTTGAGCAGCTCGATGCCCTTGCCCTGGTGCACCAGCACGAACAGCGTGCGGCGCAGCTCGCACAGCTGGTTCGCGTCTTTCGCGGGGGGCCACAGCGACGGCTGATCCTCCGGAGCGCACTTCTCCTGCGGCTTGTTCGGCTGCTTCGGCGGCGCGTTCAGCTCGGGCCCCTGCGCCGCGAGGTTGTCGAGCAGCACGAACACCGCGCGCAAGACGTCGTTCAGCGCCGGCACGTCGCCCTCGCGCTCGCCCAACAGCTGCGTGCGGATGATGCACGCGAGGTTGTTGTACTTGCTGAGCTCGGGGCTCACGAACGCCCAGAAGTTCGGCGCGAGCTGCTCGAAGGTGCGGCACTGCAGCGCCTCGGGGTTCGACGGCACCTGCCGCGGGGCCTCGGCGTTCTCGGCGCAGGCGGCCAGCACGAGGCCGGCTCCGGCGGCCATGACGGCCAGGGCGATCGCGACGTCGCGCTTCACTCAGCCGCGCAGCTTAGCAATCTCTGCCTCGCTGAAGCCCGCCTCGGCGAGCACCTCGGCCGTGTGCTGCCCGAGCTCCGGCGGCGCGCGCGCCGGCAGCGGCCCGAGGTTCACCGGCGTGCGCAGCTGCCCGTTCTCGAACATGCCCCGGGCCAGCAGCTGTGGGTCCGACAGCACCTCGTCGCCCTCGTTCACCGGCTCGACGCAGGCGTCGGCCGCCGCGAACTTCTCGAGCCACTCGGCGCGCGTCTTCGTGGCGAAGATCTGCTCGAGCTCCGCGCGCACCCGGGCGCTGCCGCCGCCGGTGTCGTACGCGCCGTCGAACAGGTCGGGCCGCTCGAGCACCGAGCACACCGCCTGGAAGAACTTCGGCTCCAGCGCGCCCACCGCGAGCCACTTCTTGTCCTTCGTCTCGTACAGCCCGTAGCAGGCGTAGCCGCCGTTCAGCGCCTCGACTCCGCGCTCGAGCGGCGTGCCCTCCGCGCCCGCCAGCATGCGCGAGCCCAGGTGCATGTGAATGAACGCCATCGACGTCTCGGTCATCGAGATGTCGACGAAGCGGCCGCGGCCGGTGCGCTGCCGCTCGTACAGGGCGGCGAACAGGCCGATGAGCCCGAACAGCGAGCCGCTGATGTCGCCGACTTGAGCGCCGGGCATCGCGGGCCTGCCTCCCGCCTCGCCGCCGTAGGCGAGCGTGCCGGCGCGGGCGATGTAGTCGATGTCGTGGCCCGCCTTGAGGCGGTCGGGCCCCGTCTGCCCGTAGCCGCTGATCGAGACGTAGACGAGCTTCGGGTTGGCCTCGGCGAGCGCCTCGTACCCCAGACCCAGCTTCTGCATCACGCCGGGGCGGAAGGTCTCGACGAGCACGTCGTAGCGCTGCACGAGCCGCTTGAGCGTGGCGCCGCCGGTCTTGAGGTCCAGCGTGAGGCTGCGCTTGTTGCGGTTGAGCGCCCCGAACAGGCCGGGCCCCATCGCGCGAATGTAGTCGCCGCCGTTGGGGTCCTCGAGCTTGTCGACGGTGGCGCCGAGGTCTGCGAGCACGAGCGTCGCGTACGGCCCCGGCAACAGCCGCGACAGATCGAGGACGCGCAGACCTTCGAGTGGCAGTGCCACTTCAGCTCAGCAGCTTGCCCAGCTTCATCGCGAGGCCCATGTCCATGGGCTTGAACTTGAGCTTGCCCTGCATGGCGGCCATCTGGGCGTTCATCTGCTTCGCCGAGATCTTCACGAAGTCGTCGCTCGAGACCGTGATGGTCATCTTCGGGGTGCCGGTCGCGCCCGCGGTCATCCAGTTGTCGCTCTTCGTGCAGTCGAGCGTCCACGTGCCGCCGTCGTTGCCCGTGATGTTGAAGTGGATGATGGCACCGATCTCCTTCGCGATGTCCGGCTTCGCCTGGATGCGCTTGGGGATCTCGACTTCCAGAATTTCTTTCGCGGTCGGCATGGCTTCCTCAGTCAGAGTGAACGGCGAGCCGACTGGTAAGTCAAAGCCGCTCGGGATTCAAGGAGAAGAGATCACCGAGAGGCGCCGGAAGCCCACCGCCATCAACATCCACGTGAGGCACAGAAACGTGCCGCCCAGCACCGCCGGCGACATCGACTCGCTGATCCCCTGCAGCACCACCGCCAGCCCCTGCCTCGACAGCTCTTCGTTCTGCGCCACCGCGTGCGTGAACACCATCACGTCGCTGACGACCCCCGTCGCCGCCGCGAAGAACGTCGCCACCGACAGCGCCACCACCGCCGGCACCTTCCGCCGGTCGGGCGAGCGCATGAACCGCGCCGCCGACGTGAGCCCCACGAGCCCCAGCGCCAGCACGAACAGCATCGGCACGCCGCCGTCGATGAAGAACTGGACCATTGCCGTGAACAACGCCCGGCCCCGGCCAGCGTGACAAGAATTTTCTGTCACGCCCCGCCCTGCCTGGAGTTGAACACCCACGGTGACGGAAGACGCAGGCCTGGTCGCGGACTTGAAGCGGGGCGCGCCCGCTGCGTTCGACCGCGCCTTCGGCCTCTACCAGCCCGGCGTCTTGAGGTTCCTGAAGCGCCTCACCCGAAACGACGCCACCGCGCTCGAGCTCGCCCAGGACACCTGGCTCAAGCTCGCCGAAGAGGCCCCGTACCTGCGCGACGACACCGTGCTGCGCGCCTGGCTCTTCACCGTCGCGCGCAACCACTTCTTGAGCCACCGCCGCTGGAGCCTCCTCGACGGCTCCCGCCTCGACGAGCTCTTGTTCTGGGGCCAGGGCGATGCCTTCGATCGCACGCCCGAGGCCAGCGCCTCCAGCTCGCAGGAGGCCGCCGCCCTCGAGCGCGCGTACCGCAAGCTGCCGCTCAAGTACGCCGAGGCGCTCGCGCTGGTCAGCGGCGAGGGCTTCGAGCCGGCCGAGGCCGCGCAGGTGCTGGGCATCAAGCCCGAGGCGTTTCGCCAACGCTTGTCTCGCGCCCGCGAGCAGCTGAAGGCCATGATGGAGACGAAGCCATGACCCCCGAAGAACAGAAGCTGCGTGACGCCGCCGCGCGCGCGTTCACGCACCACGCCGCAGAAGCGAAGGCCCCGGGCGGCCGCGTGCGCAGCGTCTGGGTGCGCCACGTCGAGCCGTGGGCGCTCGCGATCGCGGTCGCGCTCTTCCTCGGCTGGGCGCTCGTTCGCGTGTTCGTGTCACGCTGAAATTCGCGGCGCGTTCTCTTCGGTGAAGCGCCCACCGAAAGGAACACACCATGAGCCGCATGATCCTCGCCGTCATCCTCGCCCTCGCCGCCTGCGACGTCGCGCAGTCCCCCGAGGTCGCCGCCGCCCAGAAGGCCCAGCTCGCCGACGCCCGCGGCACCTGCGTCAAGCTGTTCGAGCGGCAGCGCGCGTGCTCCGAGCAGTTCGTCCCCGCGCTCGTCGACGTCCGCCGCGAGCTCGACCAGCCCGCGGGCATCGCGAAGGCCGACCGCGGCGAGCTCGTCGCTGCCGCGTTCGCCGAGTGGAAGGACGACTCGACCGACGTCGCGATCGGCGCGACGTGCGATCGCATGGCGAGCCGGCTGCCGCAGCCGTCGATCGACACCGCGAAGGGCTGCCTCGCGACCGGCCCGTGTGGCGAGTTCGTGCAGTGCGTGACACCGCTCCTGCGCGCGCAGCTGGCGCGCTGAGCCGAAAACACCCACATCGGCGCGGGGGCCCTGCTGGTCCTAAGCTCCTGCGCCGATGCCGCCGTATCTCGTCGCCCTGCACCTTGCGGCCAGCCTCGGCCCCGAGATCACCCTCGCGCCCCGCGGCCCGAACGCGGCCGCCCCGCACCTGCAGTACCAGCCCGACGTCGCGTCCGACGGCACCGACTTCATCGCGGTGTGGATCGACAAGCGCAAAGAGTCTTCGACGCACAACGCCTACGCCGCCCGCATCCGCCGCGACGGCGCGCTCCTCGACCCGGTCGGGATCCCCATCGGGCCCGAGCACTCCGACGAGCCGCGGGTCGCGTACGCCGGCAACGGGCTCTACGTCTTGAGCTGGACCCTGGACGGCACCGTGTACGCCCGCCTGATGCGCACCGACGGCACGTGGGCCTCGGCGCCGATGGCCGCGGGCCCCGGCTACTGCGCCGACGTCGCCGGCACGCCCGACCACCTCGCGCTCGCCTGGTACGACGGCCAGATCTACACGCGCCGCTTCTTCCCCGACGGCGGCCCCATCGACCCGGCCCGCGTCGCCGTCTCGACGCCGCTGGCCAGCGGCGCCTGCCCCCGCCTCGTCGCCTCGCCCGCATTGCCCGCGCCCTCGTACACCGCGACCTGGGTCCAGAGCCCCGACATCATGGCGGGGTTCATTCCACCCAGCGGAGCCACGTCGCGATCGATCGCCGCGCAAGCTCCCGGCACGCTGCGCATGCACGAGCTGCTCGACGTGCCCGGTCAGACGCCCGTGCTCGTCTGGTCGGCGCTGAATCCGCTCGCCGGCCCCGCCGGGTGGACGCCGGTCACGCCGGGCGGCCCTCTTCCTTCGCAGGTCGTCTGGCCCGGCGACGGCGGTGGCTTCGAGCTCGCCGCGGCGCTGGGCGGCGACGGCGAGCTGCGCTCCTTGATCACGAGCTTCACCGACGACGCTGTCTGGTCGCTCACCGTGCCCCTCGACGGAGGCGCTCCGCTCTACGGCCCCTCGGACGACGACACCGGATTCTCGGGCATGGTGATGGCCGCCTCGACCGACCGGCTGCTCATCGTCGCCAGCCGCGACGACAACATCGTCTACGCGGTCACCGATCAGGGCTTCACGCCGATCGACGGCGGCATCGCCGGCATGTCGGGAGCCGCTCAGATCAACGTCGCGATCGCCGCGAGCCCCACCGGCTTCCTCGCCGCGTGGGCCGAGGCCAGCGGCACCCGGGCCCGCATCAACGCGCGGCTGCTCGATCGCGAGGGCGTCCTGGTCGGCGTCCCCACCGAGCTGAGCCCGCCGACCGCGTTCGGCGAGCTGCCCTCGGCCGCGTTCGCGAAAGGGACCTGGGCCGTCGTATGGAACGAACGCTCCAGCGGCGCGGGCCGCTTCGCGCTCCTCTCGGAGAGCGGCGAACGGAGGGCCGAGGGCCCGCTCCCGCTCACCGGCTCGAACCGGCTGTCGGAGCCGCACGTCGTCTCGGACGGCGAGCGCTTCGCCGTGACCGGCGTCGGCACCGTCGACGAAGACATCTGGTTCGCGGCGCTCGAGCTCGACGGCGGCATCTCGGCGGCGCGCAAGGTCGCGGCCCTCACCGGCTTCCCGCGGTCGCCGCAGATCGCCCGCGGCGACGGCGGCTTCCTGGTCGTGTGGAACCACGACACGAGCGGCGGCGACGTGCTCGGCGCCAGGCTCGGCCCGAGCGGCGACACGATCGACCCGGCGGGCTTTCCGATCGCCGCCTCCCCCGGCGCCGAGCTCGCGCCGCGCGTCGCGTTCGACGGCGAGGCGTGGGTCGTCAGCTGGCACGACTACTCGATCACCCGCTACGCGCGCGTGCGCGGCACGTCGGTCGGCGCTCCGATCGCGCCGACGCTGCCCGGCGACCTCGGCAGCATGCGGCAGACCGCGCTCGTGCCCCAGCCCGGCGGCGTGTTCGCGGTCACCTGCGACACCAACGCCGGCGAGGTCCGCGCCACGTACCTCGCCCCGTACGGCGACGGGCTCGACGCCGGCGCGGGCCTCACCATCGCGGCGCCGCCGGGGTTCGCGTGCGAGCCCGCCGCCGCCGGCGCCGGCAAGGTGCTGTTCGGCTACTCCCGCTTCGAGGACGTGCCGCAGGCGATGGGCGCGAAGGCGCGGCTCTACGTCGGCGACGTCACCGGCAACCCGTGCTCGGAGCCGTGGACGTGCCGCTCCGGCGTGTGCACCGGCGGCGTCTGCACGGAGTCCGGAGCGTCCGGCGGAGGCGGCGGCGCTGCCGGCGGCACGGGCGGCACCGCCGGAGGCAGCGGCTCCAATGCAGGCGGAACAGGCGGAGCAGGCGGCGCGGGCGGAGCCTCAGGCCCGAGCAACCTCGGCATCGGCTGCGGCTGCTCAGTCTTCGGGGTCTGGAATGACCTCTTCCTCTTCCCTCTCTTCTTCCTTGTTCGGAAGAGGAGGCGCCCCGTCGGCCGGGACCACGTACCACTGCCGGCCCTGCTGCATCCGCTTGAGTAGGCCGTCTTTCTCCATCACCTCGAGCATGCGCGAGAAGGTCGAGAAGCCGTGCTCGCGCTCGTCGAAGTCGGGCTCCTTGCGAACGAGGGTCTCTTTGATGAACGACGGGTTCAGCGGGCCGGTGGCGCGCGACAAGAGGCTCTGCACGACCTCGCGGGCGATCGCGGGCACGTCGCGCTTCTTGCCGTCGCTGGCGCCGCGCGGGGGCTTCGAGGCCTTGTGCTCGCGGGCGCCGCCGGCGCCGCGGCCGGGCTGCAGGTACAAGAACTCGTCGCACGCCTTCACGAACATCGTCGAGGTCGCCTGCTTCACGGCGAGGCCGATCACGATGCGATCGTTCTCGCGCAGCTTGTACGCGAGCGGGCAGAAGTCGCTGTCGCCGGAGGCGATGACGAACGTGTTGATGTGCTCGCGCGCGTAGCAGAGCTCGAGCGCGTCGATGACGAGGCGCATGTCGGCGCCGTTCTTCCCGGAGCGGGTCGACGGCGGCACGTCGACGAGATCGACACCGTGCTCGTGCAGGTGCGACTTGGCCTCGCGGAAGCGCGACCAGTCGCAGTACGCACGCCGGTAGATCACCTTGCCCTTCTCCAGCAGCCGATCGAGCGGCGGCTGGAGATCGAACGTCGACGCGGTGATCCCCGTGTTGGTGACCAGGTTCTCGAAGTCGATGAACAGCGCGATGCGGAGCGGGTCGGCCAAAAAGGCTCCCGACTACTCCGGCAGCGGCTGAGGGCCGGGAACGATGCCGGCGATGTCCGGGTCCACTCCGTCTTCGCGCTCGGGGCGCGAGGCCTTCTCGGCCTTCCGCGCAGCCTTCTCGGCCGCCTTCTTCTGGCGGTGCTCCAACCGGGCCTGCTCCTTCTGCCGCTTCGTCGCTGTACCTTGCATGGGGAATCCTCCTTCAGAAAAACGAATGCCCCGGCTCCTTTACACGAAACCGGGGCACTTCGGTTGGCGTTTGATTGTCGCCGCTTAGGCGATCAAGCGCACGTTTTCGGCCTGAAGGCCCTTCGGACCCTTCTTGGTCTCGAATTCCACCTTCTGCCCCTCTGAAAGGGTGCGGAAGCCCTCGGTTTGAATCGCCGTGTGGTGACAGAATACGTCAGGGCCACCACTGTCCTGCGCGAGAAAACCGTAGCCTTTCGCGTCGTTGAACCACTTCACAGTACCAGTTGCCATTTTCCAGCTTTGCTTTCTTCCAAACGCTCCGTCATTGGAGCGCACGCATCAACTAACAAGCCGTCAGGGCAATTTCGATTCGTTGGCGAGGCGGTCGAGGAAAGAACCGAGGGGTTGCATGCCCTCTTCTTTTTTGCCGTAAGGTCGCACGGTTACGCCGCCGGCGTCCTTGTCCTTGTCGCCGACCACGACCGCGTAGGGGATCTTGGCCACCTGGGACTCCGCGATCTTCTTCTGGAGCGAGAAGCCGCGGTCGTCGATCTCGGCGCGGAAGCCGCGGTTCGACAGCTCGGCGAGCACGTGCTTCGCGTACTCGTCGTGGCGATCGGCGACGGTGATGATGACGACCTGCACCGGGGCGAGCCACACGGGGAAGGCGCCGCCGAAGTGCTCGATGAGGATCGCGATGAACCGCTCGAAGCTGCCGTACACGGCGCGGTGGATGACGACGGGCCGGTGCTCCTTGTTGTCCTCGCCGACGTACCCGAGGTGGAAGCGCTCGGGCGCGTTGTAGTCGAGCTGGAAGGTGCCGAGCTGCCACTTGCGGCCGATCGAGTCGGAGACGTCGAAGTCGATCTTCGGGCCGTAGAAGGCGCCGTCGCCGGGCTTGTTCTCGTAGGGCAGGCCGAGGCCGTCGAGCGCCGACTTGAGCGCCGCCTCGGCGCGGTCCCACAGCTCGTCGCTGCCGATGCGCTGAGCCGGCCGGGTCGCGAACTTGGCGACGTATTTCAAGCCCACCGCGTTGTAGACGTGATCGAGCAGCTTCACGAAGCGCCTGGCCTCGTCGGGGATCTGATCTTCGCGCGCGTAGATGTGGGCGTCGTCCTGCGCGAACTGGCGCACGCGGGTCAGGCCGCCGAGCGCGCCCTTCGCCTCGTTGCGGTGCAGCACGTCCTGGGTGCTGAAGCGCAGCGGCAGCTCGCGGTAGCTGCGCTTCTTGAACCCGTAGAAGAGGTGGTGCGACGGGCAGTTCATCGGCTTCAGCGAGTGGTCGTGCTCGCCGCTCTCCGAGTCCTGCACCAGGAACATGTTCTCCTTGTACTTGCCCCAGTGGCCGCTGATCTCCCACAGGCCCTTGTTGTAGAGCAGCGGAGTCTTGATCTCGACGTAGCCGTTCTCTCGGGTGAGCCGGCGCATCCACTGGCTCAGCTGGTTGTAGAGCGCGGTGCCCTTCTCGGTCCAGAACGCGGCGCCGGGTGAGAACTCGTGGAAGTGGAAGAGATCGAGCGCGGAGCCGAGCTTTCTGTGATCGCGCTTCTCGGCCTCCTCGCGCTGCTTCTGCCAGGCCTCGAGCGCCTTCTTGTCGAAGAACGCGGTGCCGTAGATGCGCTGCAGCTGCTCCTTGGTGTGATCGCCGCGCCAGTACGCGCCCGACGACTTCATCACCTTGATGACGCCGATCTTGCCGGTCGACGGAGCGTGTGGCCCCAGGCAGAAGTCGACCCAGTCGCCGTGGCTGTACAGGGTCAGGGTCTTCGCGCCCTTCGCCGCGATGTCTTTGACGATCTCGACCTTGAACTTCTCGCCCTTCCCTTCGAAGAGCTTGATCGCCTCGTCCATCGAGATCTCTCTGCGGACGAACGGCAGGTCGGCCGCGATGATCTCGTTCGCGAGCTTCTCGATGCGCGCGAGGTCTTCCTCGCTGAACGGCTGGCCCCGGTAGAAGTCGTAATAGAAGCCGTCTTCGATCGCGGGGCCGATGGTGACCTGGGTGCCGGGGAACAGCCGCTGCACCGCGTCGGCCATCACGTGGGCGGCGTCGTGGCGCACCAGCTCGAGCGACTCGGGGTTCTTGGAGGTGAAGATCTGCAGCTTCGCGTCGGCCTCGAGCTTCGCGCTCAAGTCGACGTCCTGATCGTTCAGCTTCGCGAACAGCGCGGCCTTCGCGAGGCCGGGGCCGATCGACTCCTTCACGAAGTCGGCGATCGACTGGCCCTTGGGGGCTGCTTTCTGGCTGCCGTCAGGCAGGGTGATGTTGACGCTGGAAGACATGGGTTCCTCGAAAGTTGAACGTGGGGCTTTAGCGCAAAAGCGTCACGTTCGCGTCGTTCGAGGAGCCATGCCGTCTGCGACGGCGTGGCGCCGTTCAGCCTGACCTTCACACCGGCATGAAGATGCGCAGCCCGGTGCGGCCGTTGTTCGTCGTGTAGTTCTCGACGTAGTCGCTGCTCGTCGTGTGGCCGTCACCCCAGGTGATCGCGGTGTGACCGTACTTCTGGCCGGCCGCCGACGAGGTGCGATCCCAGCTGAGCACCAGCCCGGGGATCTTGAGCGCCTCGGAGAGCGGAATGTGGATCTCCTTGAACTTCGAGCTGCGCGCGAGGTTGTCGTCGATCTGGTTGCCGTTGCCGCCCGGGTAGAAGCCGAGCACGCGCGAGATCGCCGTGCTCACGCCCTTGGCGCACCAGCCCGAGCCCGGCATCTCGGCCGCCACCTGCTTCGTGGCGTTGACGAGGCGGTTCGCGACCGAACGGTTCAGCCCGTTGAGGTTGCCCCCGCCGTTGTTGTTGTTCGGCGCCGGAACGAACGTGTCGTTCGGGCTGTGGCCCGGCAGCCTCAGCGTCCGCCCCGCGTAGATCAGGTTCGGGTTCGCGATGTTGTTCAGGCTCGCGAGCTTCTGAACGGTCGTGTTGTACCGCCGCGCGAGGGCCGAGAGCGTGTCGCCGTACTTGATGAGGTGCGTGGAGGCCATGCCGAATTCTCTGGAGGGCCCACGCCCCCGAGTTTCGGCGACCCGGTCAACCCGGGTTACAAATCAGCCCGATTATCAGAGCAATTTTCGCCGCTTCATGACCGTGAGCAGCCCGGTCACGATGACGCCGACGGCGAGCCAGAAGTAGAGGTAGCCGTACTGCCACTCGAGCTCGGGGAAGCTCTTGAAGTTCATGCCGTACACGCCGACGAGAAACGTCAGCGGCATGAAGATGACGCTCACCAGCGTGAGCTTGCGCATGATGTCGTTCGTGCGGTGGCTCACCATCGAGACGTAGAGGTTGAGCGAGCCCTCGAGCACCTCGCGGTCGACGAGCAGGTCTTGCAGCACGCTCTCGACGCTGCCCGCCATGTTCGCGAGGAACGGCTGCGTCGCCTCGCTGATGAAGCGCGACTTGCGGGTCGAGAGATCCGCGAGCACGGCGCGCGCGGGCAAGAGCACCTTGCGGAAGTGCAACAGGTCGGCGTCGAGCTCCGAGACCTCGGTGAACACCCGGTCCTGCACGTTCGTGATCAGCTCGCGCTGGAGCTTCAGCACGCGCTCCTCGATGCGCGACTGCACGTCGACGTAGTTGTGAACCAGGTGATCCCACAGCTCGTAGATGAGGAAGCTGGGGCTCTTCGCGTGGTGGCGGAAGTCTTCGCGCCAGCCGTTCATGATCTCGGTGAGGAACAGCACCGGCCCCCGGTGCACCGTCATCATGAACCGCTCGGCGATGATCACGTCGACGCGCTCGAGATCGAAGGTCTTGCCCTCGAGCCGGCAGCCCGACAGCACGAGGTGCAGCTGCTCGGGGTAGCGCGCGTGCTTCGTGGTGGCCTCGCCCTGCATCGCGTCGCTCAAGATCTGATCGTCGACCAGCATCAGCTCCTGCAGCGAGGCGCGCGCCTTCGCGGCGTCGCGCACGTCGACGTCGAACCAGACGTAGCGGCCGGCGGCGACGGCGGCGACGCCCTCCTCGACCGTGCACTGCTTGTCCGTCTTCTTCTCGAAGTCGAGCTCGACGCTCCAGAAGCGGCACGCCGGCCCCTCGGCCTTCGGCGGCGGAGGGTTGGCCGCCGACTGCTCCGACACCGACGTGAACGAGCACGAGCTCTCGCTCGCCGGTGGTACGAGCCCGTCAGCGGTGCCCTCTCGAGTTGCCACGCGCCCGGCAGTGTACGTCATCCGGCCGCGTAGAGAAGGCCGACCCCGCCTCAGCGCAGCTGCCGCCAGAAGACGTCGTACTGGCCGTTCGTGTCGCCCGGAGCGCTGGTGTCTCCGGTGTCCCAGGTGACGGCGCGACCGTCGTCCGCGAGGCTCCCGCCGCGCACGCCGTTCGCCCCGACGGCCTCGGGCAGATTCACCTGCACGATCACGTACGTCGCCAGATCCCTCACCCACAGGTGGGCGCCGCTGCCGCGGGCGGCGCCGATGTTGGTGGCCGCGGAGGTGAAGCACAGGAAGCCTCCGTCGCGGGTCACGTTCCGCGGAGACGCTACGCCGTCGCCGAGCGCGTAGTTGTGCGCGTCGCTGCGCAGCACGGGTGCGGCGATCGGCGTCATGCTGCGGAAGTAGACGTCGCCCACGCCGTTGGTGTCGCCCGGCAGCTGCGCATGCGTGCTGGCCATGACCACCGTGTTGCCGGCGCCGAAGATCTGCACCGGAGTCGCCGACGCCGCGCTGGTGACGCACGCGCCGCTCACGCTGACCTTCGCCGTCACCCCGGCGTCGAGATCGCGGAACCACGTGTCGAAGCAGCTGTTGTTGTCGTTCGGGTACCCTGCAGCGCTCGACCACGCGGCCTTCGTGAAGTCGGCCGAGAACGTCGGGTTGAACGCGTTGAACCCGAAGCCCTGAGGCGTGCCGACCTGGCCGTTCGTGCCCACGCTGATGATGCGGTTCCTGCCCGTCTGCAGGTCGCGCAGGTAGACGTCGACCTCGCCGCCCGTATCGACCGGGTCGAGCGCCTGGCGGGTGATGTACGCGACGAGCCGCCCGTCGTCCGAGATCTGACAGTCGGAGGCGGCCAGGGTGAAGAAGCCTCCGTCGTCGAGGGCGTTGACGAGCGTCGTGACTCCGGTCTGCAGGTCGCGGCGGTAGACGTTGCCCACCCCGTTCTTCACCGGCGGGTCGACGAGCTCCCCGGTGTGGCCGAAGCAGACGAAGCGCCCGTCGGGCGTGAGCTGAGGCTGAGCCGCGGCGCCGCCCGGGAAGCCGCCGTCGGGCGCGAGGTCGAGCCGGTCGATGGCTCCGGTGTCGCGGCTCCAGCGGAAGACGTTCTCCCGGTTGTCCGGATCACCCGGCACCAGGTCCGTGGCGGCCGAGAGAAACACCACCCACCGCCCATCGGAGCTGATCTGCGGGCTCGACGACGACCCGTTCGGGTAGCCGCCGTCGAGGGTGTGGCTGACCAGCACCGAGCGCACGCAGGGCCCGGTCACCTCGCAGCCGTTGGCCCTGTCGCCGTCGCAGTCGGAGCGGCCCGCTGCGCACGACGAATAGCCGCACTCGCCCAGGGTGCAGGTGGCGCCGGTCACGCCTCCCGGCGAGCAGACCGCCGCACACGACCCGCAGTGGTTCGGGTCGCTGCGGACGTCGGCGCAGACCGCGCCGGGGCACTCCGTGAGCGGCGGGGCGCAGGTGAGCCGGCAGCTGCCCAGAGCGCAGACTCCCGCGTCACACCCGTTGCCGCAGGCCCCGCAGTTCGCCGGGTCGGTCTGGGTGTTCACGCAGGCTCCGCCGCAGACGGTGTTCGGCGGCGCGCAGGTGGCGCCGCACAGGCCCTGAGCGCACGCCTGCCCCGCGGCGCAAGGTACCCCGCAGCCGCCGCAGTGCCGCGGGTCGGTCTGGGTGTCGACGCACTGGCCGGAGCAGACGAGCTGGCCGGCCGGGCAGTTGCTGCGGCACGCTCCGTCGGTGCACAGCTGGCCCACCGCGCACGCCTTGCCGCACTCGCCGCAGTTCGCCCGGTCGGTCTTCACGTCGACGCACGAGCCGCCGCACTCGGTGCAGGGTTGCGGCGGAGGCCCCACGCAGGCCGAGGCGAGCACGACGACACAGAGAGCGGTTCTCATCGTCCGAAGTTACGCGAGTGGCGGAGATCGTTTGAGCACAAAGTAGTTCTTTGACGCCGCGGAGAGCTCGAGGCGCCCCCCGCGCCGCGACGTCGAAGAGCCGCGACCCGGCATCAAGAAATCATCAAGAGTGGCCCGCGCTGACAGCCGCGAGGCGGCCGCGTCGTAAGCGATCGGGTCATGACGATCGCGGTCTCTCAACCGGCGCAGGCGGCGGCGCCCGTCGCCCACGCGCCGAAGCACAAGGTCTGGCCCCTCGCGCTCGCCGCGCTGGGCGTCGTGTTCGGCGACATCGGCACCTCGCCGCTCTACGCGGTGAAGGAGTGCTTCGCCGGCACCCATGCCCTGCCGGTCACGCGCGAGAACGTGCTCGGCATCCTGTCGCTGTTCTTCTGGTCGCTCTTCATGGTCATCGCCGTGAAGTACCTCGTCTTCATCATGAGGGCCGACAACAAGGGCGAGGGCGGCCTCTTCGCGCTGCTCGCGCTGATCCCCCGCGACGTCGGCGGCCGGTTGAAGACCGCCGTGGTGATGGCCGCGCTGTTCGGCGCCGCCCTGCTGTACGGCGACGGCATCATCACGCCCGCGATCTCGGTGCTGTCGGCGGTCGAGGGCCTCGCGGCGAACCCGCTCACCGGCGAGGAGACCGCGATGAAGCCGTTCGTGGTCGTGATCACGTGCGCGATTCTGGCCTCGCTGTTCGCGGTGCAGCGCCGCGGCACCGCGCGCATCGGCCGCGTGTTCGGGCCGGTGATGATCATGTGGTTCGCCGCGCTCGCGGTGCTCGGCCTGTCGTGGATCGCGCGGGCCCCCGGGATCCTCGAGGCGCTGAACCCCGCGTGGGCGGTGCGCTTCTTCGCGGCGCACGGCTTCCACGGCTTCGAGCTGCTCGGCGCCGTCGTGCTCTGCATCACCGGCGGCGAGGCGCTCTACGCCGACATGGGCCACTTCGGGAAGAAGCCCATTCGCGTGTCGTGGTGGTCGATGGTGTTTCCCGCCCTGGTGCTGAACTACTTCGGCCAGGGCGCGCTCCTGCTCCACCACGGCCAGCGGGTCGCGAACCCGTTCTTCGCGACGGTGCCCTCGCTGCTCCTCTACCCGATGGTGGCGCTGGCGACCGCAGCGACCATCATCGCGTCGCAGGCCCTCATCTCGGGCGCGTACTCGCTGACGCGCAGCGCGGTGCAGCTCGGCTGGTTCCCCCGCATCACCATCGTGCACACCAGCCGCGAGCACGAGGGCCAGATCTACGTGCCCGAGATCAACACCGCCCTCGCCGTCGCCTGCATCGGCCTCGTGCTCGCCTATCGCGAGTCGAGCGCGCTGGCGTCGGCGTACGGCATCGCCGTCACCGGCACGATGGCGATCACGAGCCTCGTCTTTTACTTCGTCGTCACGCGCGCCTGGCGGTGGAGCGCGTGGAAGGCGCTGCCCCTCGTCGCGCTGTTCCTGTTCTTCGACCTCGGCTTCTTCAGCGCGAACGCCATCAAGCTCGTCGAGGGCATGGGCGCCTGGTTCCCGGTCGCCGCCGCCGCCGCCATCTTCACGCTGATGGTGACCTGGAAGCGCGGCCGCGAGGAGCTCGCCCGCCGCTTCGCCGCCCAGGCCGTGCCGCTCGACTCGCTGCTCGAAGACTTCGCGGCGAACCCGCCGCACCGCGTGCGAGGGAGCGCCGTGTTCATGTCGGGCTCGCCCACGGGCACTCCGCCGGTGCTGCTGCACCACCTCAAGCACAACCAGGTGCTGCACCGGCAGGTGGTGCTGCTGTCGGTGCTCTCGGTCGACGTCCCGGTCGTGCCGTCGGAAGAGGCGCTCACCGTCGAGGCGCTCGACCATGACTTCTTCCGCGTCATCGCGCGCACCGGCTTCATGCAGACCCCGAACGTGCCCCAGCTGCTGCTCGAGGCGCGCGAGCTCGGCCTCGTGTGCGAGCCGTCGACGACGAGCTTCTTTCTCGGCCACGAGAGCCTGCTGACGAACGGGCCGTCGCGCATGATGCGGTGGCGCAAGGCGCTGTTCGCCTTCGTGTCGCGCAACGCGCGGTCGGCGACGTCGTACTTCGGCATCCCGCCGGGCCGCGTCGTCGAGCTGGGAATGCAGGTGGATCTATGAGCACGAGACCGCGCTCCCTCTCGCCACGCAGGGAAGAGGGCCGGGGTGAGGGGGTGTTGGCCGACGGAGACGTCGCTCTCCTCGGGCTGCTGATCGTCGCGGGAGCCCTCCCCGTGGTCGGCGACGTGCTGCACGGCCGGCCGCTCGGCGCCGAGGCGACGATCGGCGCCCTCGTCGCGCTGGCCAGCCTGGTCGGCCTCTCGAAGCGCGTGTCGACGCACGTGCGAGCCCGCGCGCTTCGCAGGCGCCTGCTACCGCCGTGAGGCGTGGGCGACCGACGACCATCACGACCGCGAGCCTGACGATCAACAGCGGCTCGACGGCGAAAATGGCCAGGCGCAGGCCAACGCGGAGGCGACCAAGGTGCACGGCGACGAGGCCTGCCGCGTAGGCGTCGAGGCGTGCGCGAGCAGGCTACACGTCGATTCCGCTTGCCCCGACGCTGGGCGAGCACGACGTAGAGCTCGTGCCGGAGGTGGGCGTCACCTGTCCTCTTGGGAGGCGACATGTTGCGAGTCTCGAGCTTCGGAGTAGTGCTGTTGGCAGCAGCAGCATCGATCGTGGCACACCCGCGGCTGCCGCCGGTGATGGCGATTCACTGGAACGCGCAAGGCGTGGCCGACGGCTTCGCACCGAAGACCGTCGCGCTCGCGCTGACGCCGGCGATCATGCTGGTGGTGGCCGGCATCCTCGCGGTGGTCGGCCGCAAGGCCGACAGCCGCGGCTACGACGCGACCGCGCTGGGCACCCAGGTCTTCCTGCTCTACGTCCACGGCGTGATGATCGCGGCCGGCCTCGGCGTGCCGGTGTCGATCGAGCGCGCAGTGCCGTTCGGCATCTCGCTGCTCTTCGCCTACCTCGGCCTGTTCATGCCAGGGCTCCCGCCGAACCCGGTGATGGGCATCCGCACGCGCCGCACGCTGAGCGACCCCGAGCTGTGGCGCCGCACGCACGTCTTCGCCGGGCGGCTGTTCGTGGTGGGCGGACTCGCGCTCGCTGCGCTCAGTTTCGCCGGCGCGTCGTTCTGGCTCGTGTTCGCCGGGTTCTTGGCGCTGGGCTTCGTGCCGCTCTGCTACGCGACGCTCACCTCCACGACGTCACGCTGACGCCCGCCGGCTACAGTGCCGGCCGCAGAAGGGAGAACCGGTGGTGCGCTTCGCTGTGTTGTTGCTCGCGGCATGCTCGGCCTCGCCCCGAGCCGACGCCGGACCGCTCGACGCGGGTGGGCCCGACGCCGGGCAGCGGCCCCAGGAGCACTGCGTCGCGTCGAGCTGCGACGTGAGCGGCTCGTGGCAGCTCGTCTTCACTCCGACCGGCCCCCCGCCGCCGGTGTTCTGCCGGCCGGCAGCCGACCAGCTCGCCTTCACGTCGAACGGCGCGACGCTCTGCATGCCGCGCGCGGTCGACGGAGGCTCCGACGGCGGCTGCGGCTTCTCGTTCGTGGTGGTCACGGCGAACGACTCGGGAATCGTGTTCACCGACACGTGGAGCCTGTACCAGACCGACGCAGGGCACCTGTACGGCACGTGGAGCACCCAGGCTACGGGCGCCGCGACCTGCACCGGGGTGTTCGACGTTCACGGGGTTCAGTGAGCGCCCTCGCTCCTGCTCTCGCACGGCAGCAGGCCGGTGCGCCGCTTGCCGGCGGCGACGAAGATGACCGCGGTGAGCCACGCTCTCAGAGCTTGATGCCCAGCGAGAACGTGAGCCGGTCCTCGGTGTAGCGGAGGTCCGGCGTCCACCCAGCGACCCTCGAGCCCGGCGGGCCCTGGTTGCCGCCGGGAGGCGTCACACCGCCGCTGCCGCTGAAGTACGGCACGTTCGCCGCGCGGTGGTTGAGCTCGGCGCGGAGCTGCACGTACGGAACCGGGTGCCAGTCGAGCGACAGCTGCATGTCCCACGCGCGGTACGGCGTGGCGTAGTCGAGGTAGCCCGAGCCCGAGTACCCGGTCGCGCCGTTGATGGGCGGAACGAGCACGAGGTACCAGCCGGGGTTCGTGATGGCGCCGCCGCCGAACGTGAAGCCGACGCGGTTCTGGAGGAACCAGAGCCGGTTGTACGCCATGAAGCCGAGGAAGAAGCGGTCGCCGCAGCCGACGGCGGTGCCGCCGAGCTGACCGAACTCGCAGCCCGCATCGAGCGTGAGCGACGCCGCCGCGCGGCTGAGCACACCTTCGGGCTTGTTGAAGTAGCGGACCATGACGCTGTCGTCGGTGTGGACGCGCTTCAAGCCGGGGTTCCCGAGCGTGTCGGTGCCGACGTACTGGTTGCCGAGCAGGACGAACCACTCGGCCGGCGCCCAGCGGAGCTGCAGGCCGACGCCGGGCGCGTCGTTGAAGCGGCCGTACGCCTGCCAGCCGTTCACGAGCCACGGCTCGATCTTCAGCTTCGCGGTCGGGAACCACTGAATGCGCACGCCGTTGAAGAACCACGGCGTGTTCGAGCTGACGTACGAGGGCTGGTACGTCCAGTTGTCGAAGTTGTAGTAGCTCCACAGGCCGACGTACGACATGAAGATGCCGGCCTGCACGTTGATGCCGTGCTGCACGTCGAAGTGGTAGCCGGCGTACGCCTCCGAGATGTAGCGGTACGCGTTCGCGAGGTTCCACTGGCCGCGCTCGGCGCTGGGGTCGTTTCTCGGAGTCGTCTGCGAGTACATGCCGAACTGGGTCATCAGCCGGCCGTGAGCGCCCCGGTAATGGAAGTCGCCGCCGAACCCGAGCTGCGTGAGCTGAAACTCGCCGTGCCGGAACACCTCGGAGGAGCCCGAGATGGTGTTGTCCTGCGGCTGGGCGAAGCTGTGGTGGTAGACGGTGTCGACGCGGAGCTCTCCGGTGAACGGGCCGAACGACAGCGGCCGATCGGCGGGCCCGTTGTTCGCGGGGAGCCACGAGAAGTCGGCGGACTCGGCGGAGATCAAGGCGGCGAGGAGCGCGGTGCAGAGCATGCGGCACGCTCCCGAAGCCCGCATCAAGAAGGCATCAAGCCGGCTTTCTTGATGCGGTCTTGATGCCGGCCCGGCTCTGCTCAAGTCTGTGGAGGTGTCCACCATGCTCCGCCCGGCAGGGACGGCCGCCGCCTGGGCCGGCGCGGTGGCGCTGCCGGCCGGCACCACCGCCGTGGCGCTGGGCATCCGCGCGCTGGTGCCGGTGCCCGACCTGCAGATGCTCTACCTGCTCGCCGTGATCGTCGCCGCGGTGCGGTTCGGCCGCGGGCCGGCGCTGCTGACCTCGGCGCTCTCGATCGCCGCCTACGACTTCCTGTTCGTGCCGCCGTATTTCACGTTCCGGGTGGCCGACGCCCGCTACGTGCTCACGTTCGCGATGCTGTTCGGCGTCGGCTGGGCCGCCGGCACCTTCGCCGATCGCGCCCGCGCCGAGGAGCGCGAGCGCCTCCGCCTCGCGCAGGAGGCCGAGGCCGCCGCGCTCAAGGCGAAGACCGAGCAGATGCGCAGCGCGCTGTTGTCCGCCGTCTCGCACGACCTGCGATCTCCGCTCTCTGCGATCACCGGCGCGGCCACCACGCTTCGCGACACCACGGGGTTGCCGGAGCAGGAGCGCTCGGAGCTCATCGAGTCGATCTGCGAGGAGGCCGAGCGCATGGAGACGCTCGTCGCCAACCTGCTCGACATGACCCGGCTCGAGGCCGGCGCGTTGAAGCCGCGCTGCGAGTGGGTACCCGTCGAAGAGATGATCGGCTCGGCGCTCGGCCGGCTCGAGTCGCGACTGCGCGGCCGCGAAGTCACCGTGGACGTGCAGCCGGGCCTGCCGCTCCTGTTCGTGGACCCCGTGGTGTTCGGGCAGGTGTTCGTGAACCTGCTCGAGAACGCGGCGCGCTATACCCCGCCCGGGTCCGCCGTGGAGCTGCGCGCCCGCGTCGACGGCGAGCGCGTGGTGATCGAGGTGAGCGATCGGGGGCCTGGCATTCCCGCCGGCGCCGGCGACCGCGTGTTCGAGAAGTTCTTCCGGGGCCACCACGCCGGAGTGCCCGGCGCGGGCCTGGGCCTCTCGATCTGCAAGGGCATCGTCGAGGTCCACGGCGGGCGCATCGCGGCCATCGCGCGCGAGGGCGGCGGAGCGACGTTCCGCATCGTTCTCCCCCGCCCCTCGGAGCAGCCGCAATGACGGCCCCGCTCGTGCTGCTCATCGAGGACGAGCCGCAGATGCGGCGGTTCATCCGCGCGTCGCTCGGCGCGAACGGCTACCGGGTGCTGGAGGCGGTGACGGCGCGTGAGGGCGAGGCGATGGCGGCGAGCCACAACCCCGAGCTGGTGCTGCTCGATCTGGGGCTTCCCGACGGCGACGGCATCGACGTGACGAAGGCCCTGCGCGTGTGCTCGAAGACTCCGATCATCGTGCTCTCGGCGCGCGGCCGCGAGGAGGACAAGGTGATGGCGCTCGACGCGGGCGCCGACGACTACCTCACGAAGCCGTTCGGCGTGAACGAGCTGCTGGCGCGCATGCGGGTGGCGCTGCGGCACGCGCAGCGGCCGGCGGCCGAGCCGGTGCGGGTGCTCGGCGACCTCGAGCTGGACCTCGAGAAGCGCGTCGTGAAGCGCGGCGGGGCCGAGGTGCACCTCACGCCGATCGAGTACCGGCTGCTCGCGTACCTGGCGCAGAACGCCGGCAAGGTGCTCACGCACCGGCAGATCTTGAGCGAGGTGTGGGGCCCCGGCGCGGCGCACCAGACGCACTACGTGCGCGTGCACCTGGCGGAGCTGCGCAAGAAGATCGAGGCCGACCCGTCGCGGCCCAAGCTCATCGTCACCGAGCCGGGGGTCGGCTACCGGCTGCGCGAGGGTTGAAAAAGCCCGGCCGTTTTCATACGGGTTGATCGTCCAACCCGACGTGACCATGCCCGCCTTTCCCATGCAGCTCGCCGGCTTCACGAGCGGGTCGAAGCTCGACATCGTGCACGGCAGCTTCCGCGGCATCGGCTTCGGGGGCCGGGCGAAGGTCGTGAAGTTCGACCCCGACTCGCTGGAGCTCGACCTGCGCGTCTCGAAGCTGCTCTTCCACATCGACGTGGTGCTGCGGTTCAACGCCGAGCCCACGGGCAGCGTGCAGTTCTTCGGCGGGCGGCCCGACGGCAAGACGACCGGCAGCGAGCCGGCCCACGTGAAGCACACGCTGACCGTGAAGAGCCAGACGCCCGAGCGCACCGTCTTCGAGTTCGAGATGATCGAGAGGGGCGCGCCGGTGGTGAAGCAGATCGCCGTCGAGAAGAGCCGGGCGAAGGGCTCCGACGCGTTGCGCCTCACGTACGACCGGTTCGAGCTGACGCTCGCCCCGGCCAACTGAACCGGCCAACTAGAAGTGGGTCCAGGAGGTTTCGAACCTCCGACCCCTACCGTGTCAAGGTAGTGCTCTACCGCTGAGCTATGGACCCTGCTTAAAAACGCGGCGGTGATAGTCGCGGGCGATCCACACTGTCAAGGAACGCCTTCCTGACGTGACGTGAATCCGTGAGCCTCCTCCCCGCCGACGCCAGCTTCCACGAACGCGTGCAGGATCTCTTCGCCGCCTTCCGCGGGAAGGGAGTCAGCCTCTCGGCGCTCGACGTCGAGCTCCTCGAGGAGTGGGCGAAGACCGGCGCGCCCTTCGAGGTCGTCGCCCGCGGCATCCGCAAGGCCGCCGAGGGCGCGCTGTTCGACGCCGCCGAGGACGATCGGGGCCTGCGCTCGCTGGTCGCGTGCCGCACCAAGGTCCAGGCCGAGCTGAAGAAGTACGTCGCATCTTCCGCCGGGCGCGGCGAGAGCGCGGCGAAGAAAGACGTCCCCCTGCACGTGAAGCGGCACCGCAAGCTGAAGTCAGCGCTGAAGCGCACCGCGAAGACGCTGCCGGCGATGAAGGCGGCCGTCGATCGCCTGCTCGCGCTGCCGGCGCCCGAGAGCTTCGACGCCGCGCAGGCGCGGGAAGATTCCGCCCACGCCGCGCTCTTGCGCGCCCTGCCCTTCGCGCAGCGCTTACCGCTCTTGCAACAGGCCCGCGAGTTCGTGCAGAAGTCGCCGCCCATGTCCGCTTCGGCCCGACGCGAATCTCTCCGGCTCCACCGCGCCGCGCTGCTCCGCCGCCACCTCTCGCTCCCGGCGTTCTGGTGAGCTGCGAGAGGGCGACGTTCGCGGTCGAGCGCATCGGCGACTTCGCCGTCGCCCACGCCAGCCGCCGCATGGCCGACTGCGCCGAGTGCGGCGGCACCGGCCTCACCCGCGGCACCATCGAAGACGGCGGCCGCAAGTACGACGTCAGCAGGCCGTGCGAGCTCTCGAAGCTGCAGGGCCGCCTCGCGGTCTTCAACGCCGCGCAGCTGCCCGCGGTGCACTCGAACAGCGAGTTCAAGTCGTTCGCTCCGGCGAACGCCGAGGGCGCCGACGCGCTGAAGCGCGCGCGCGAGTTCGCCTTCGGCTGGGGCAGCCCCGGCACGAGGCGCCGCGGCTACGTGCTGTCGGGCCCGGTCGGCGCCGGCAAAACGCACCTGCTCGCCGCGACGCTGCGCCACCTGACCATCGAGGTCGGAGTCCGCGCCGCCTACGTCGAGATCTCGCTGCTCTACGCCACGATTCGCCGCGGCTTCCAGGAGGGCAAGAGCGGCGGCGAGATCATCAAGCCGCTCTCGGAGGTCGAGCTGCTCGCCATCGACGAGCTCGGCAAGGGCCGCGGCAGCCCGTTCGAGATGGAGACGCTCGATGAGCTGATCGCGCGCCGCTACAACGCGGGCAAGACGACGCTCTTCGCGACGAACTACTCGCTCAGGCCGCCGGAAGCGCGGGCGGCCGCAGGCTACACCTCGACCGGCGATCTCAAGGACGCGGCGAAGGAGTCGAAGATCCTCTGCGACCGCGTCGGCGAGCGCATCTACAGCCGGCTCTGCGAGATGTGCGACTTCGTCGAGTTCCCCGCATCGACGCCCGACCAGCGCCGGGCGCGACGCGGCTGACCCGAGGCGCTCGTCACATCTTGTTGGAGCCCGTGCAGATCCAGTCTTTGATCTTCTGGATGTCTGCGTCCGAGAGCACCGGGTCCGGCGGCTGCGGCATGCGCTGGCTCGTGAACTCGCCCTTGGGGCCCTTGAACGCGTTGTCCTTCTTCGACGAGACCTTGAGCCACAGCGTCGAGTTCGCGAGCTTCTCGGCCGTCGTGCCCGCCATCTGATCGACGATCTTGAGGGTGCCCGCGGAGCCCTTCAGGTACGACTCCTTGTTCACCATCTCGTGCGCCTTGTCGACGGTCGAGTAGTCGCCGTACGCCGCGCCGCTGCCGCCCATCGTGTGGCAGTTGTTCACGCACTTCATCGCGAGCACGTCCGCCTGCAGCTGGGCCGTCGTCACCATCGCGGGGCTCGTGGCGCAGGTGGTGTCGGGCTTGTCGTCAGTCGGCGTGGTGGTGCCCGAGCAGCCAGCAGTGAAGGAGGCCGCAAACAAGCAGGCGCAGGTCAAAAACAAAGAGCGTTTCATAGTGGTTTGTAGATTTCCTCCGGCCGCGCACCCTATACCATGGCTCCTCCAGATGGAGCCGAAGACTTCACCGGAGGTGCTCGCGGCCGAGGTGCTCCACGAGGTGCGGCAGCCGCTCCTGAGCCTCAAGGCCTGGCTGCAGCTGGTGAAGGAAGACCCGACGCGCGCGCTGCCCGTCGACGTGCTGCTCGCGCAGGTCGCGCGCATCGAGCACCTCGTCAACGACTTCACGCGCCTCGCCGCGAACCGGCCCGCCACCCGCGAGAAGCTCAAGCTCACCGTCCCGGTGCGCGAGGCCATCGCGGCCTCCCAGCGCCCCGGCCAGCCCGGCCCGCTGCCCGAGCTCGAGGTCGTGTTCGACGTCGAGGTGCTCGGCAACCTCGGGCTGCTCATGCAGCTCGCGCTGAACCTCATCAACAACGCGCGCGACGCCTCGGGCCCGAACGGTCGCGTGAAGGTCGTCGTGACCCGCGAGGGCGTGAAGCCGGCGCTGTACGTCGCCGACTGGGGCAGCGGCATCTCGCCCGAGCTGCGGGCCAAGATCTTCGAGCCGTTCGTCACCACGAAAGATCACGGCACGGGCCTGGGCCTCGCGGTCTGCAAGCGCATCGCGGCGGAGCACAAGGCCACGCTCGATCTCGCGCCGCCGACGGTGCTGAAAGAGAACCCGCCGCCGTCGACCATCTTCCGGCTCGTCTTCGACACCGACACCGCGGCGAACGTCACCGCGCGCCGCCAGCGCGTGCTCGTCATCGACGACGAGGCCGTGATCCGCCTGATGTTCAAGGACCTGCTCGGCAAGGACTATGACCTCGTCGAGGCCGCGACCGGCGAAGAGGCGCTGCAGGTGCTGACCACGAAGCCGGTCGACCTGGTGCTCGCCGACAAGAACCTCCCCGGAGTCTCGGGCCTCGACGTCGCCCTCGAGATCCGCCGCCGGTACCCGAACGTGAAGCTGATGCTGATGACCGGCTACCCGTCGCTCGTCACGGCCCAGCAGTCGGTCGAGCTGGGGCTCATCGACTACCTGGTGAAGCCGTTCGACGACATCCGCATCGTGCGCGAGAAGGTGCGCGCCGCGCTGTTGGCGCCGCGGCACGAGCCGCGCAAGGCCACGAACAAGCGCGTCGACGTCTACGAAGACAACCCGCACAGCGCGAAGCAGATCGCCGAGGCGCTGACGCTGCTCCACATGGAGCCGAACGTGCTCACCGAGGCGAAGCCCGGCGGCGCCGAGCCGCCGGCGGCGGTGGTGATGAGCTGGGACTTCACTCCGGCGCACGGGGTCGCGGGCGTGCAGTTCGCGCGATCGCTCTCGCCGGGCGTGCCGTTCGTGGTGCTGGCCGAGCACCTGACGATGGACAGCGCGCTCGAGTCGCTGCGCGGCGGCGCGGCCGCGTGCCTGCCGAAGCTGCTCACCGACGTGAAGGCGCTCAGCCGAGAGCTGCAGCGCGCGCTGAAGCTGTGAACCCGCGCGCCACCGCGCTGTTCGTGCTGGTGGCCGTGGCGGCGGCGGTGATCGCGTGGATGCTGGCCTCGCGCCCGGAGCCGCTGCCGGAGCCGCCGGCGAGCGCGGCGCCGGTGTGGGGGCCCAAGCCGCCGCTCGGGCCCAACGACTGGCCGCTGCCGCGGATGCCACCCGGGCGCATGCCGCCATCGAACGGGCTGGGGCTGCCTGCGCCGGCGCCGATGCCGCCGGGGTCGTCGGCGGCGGCTCCGCCGGTGGAGGCCCCGCCGGCGCCCGGGACGCCGCACTTCCCGCTCGATGCGGGCGTGCGCTTCGGGCTGACGGGCGCCGGAATCAAAGCGGCGGTGCAAGACGCGAAGGCGGACATCCAGCACTGCTACGAGGAGTGGTCGAAGGTCAGCCCGTCGCTGCAGGGCCGGCTGCTGGTGGGCTTCCGCATCAGCGACGGCGGAGTGGTCGACCGCGTGCGCCTCGTCGAAGACGCGGGCATGGGCAACGCGGCCTTCGAGGGCTGCGTGCTGTCGGTGATGAGCGACATGCGCTTCGACGCGCCGGAGGCGGGCGGCGACCTCGAGGTGACGTACCCGCTCGTATTCAGCAACGACGGCGGGAGCTGACGCCGAAATGCGACGGCCCGGGGCTCGTTCGAGCGCCCGGGCCGCATGCAGTCACTCCCAACTCCCAACCTCAGGATTGATCACTTCGCACCGCCCAGCACCCTCATGGCGGCGTCGAAGCCGCGGCGCGCTGCGCAGAACTCGTCGTAGCCGCGCCCGATGGTGATCCATCCCGGCTCTCCGTTTCGTTTCAG